>Ga0209611_10001988_pt1 | contig 35749 bp, 23 predicted proteins | sample S1TSphgellanicum_3_FD_187693 | JGI IMG/M metagenome (GOLD analysis project Ga0209611, IMG submission 187693) | Host-associated microbial communities from peat moss isolated from Minnesota, USA - S1T2_Fc - Sphagnum magellanicum MG (SPAdes) (version 2) | ecosystem: Host-associated > Plants > Peat...
ACTTTGATGTATGGCATTTACCACTCACCTTGACAACTTGATCTTGACAAGTCTTAAATATGTGTGTTTCATGGACCTCTATGGTTCTTTCAATGTGCACCATGATTTTTTATTTGAAGTTTGGAAGATCAATAGATATATGGCCTTTGATTTGTTTTTTTGAAACTTGAGAATTTAGATATCACATGGGTTTATTTCACAAGTTTTTTACCAATTTGTTGTTTACTTGTTTGAAGTTTGAACTCTCATTTTATTGGTAGTTCAATTCTTTTCAAGGATAGGGTCATTGGACCAAATCTTTGAATTCTCTTTTTTGTTACCAAATAAAAATATGAAAAGTATTGATTTGAAAAATGTCTCTATATGTATATTCCAAAACTTTGAAACCCTAATTGATTATTTTAAAGATGGGATTTTTTAATAAATCAAAATGGTTTTTAAAATTTATTTTAAGAATTGTACTTGATGGTTCTCAAAAAAAAAAACCACCCAACATTGGTGTTGGTGTTAATTCACTATGGCCATCTCTTCATGGTATCTACAATTTGATGTGAAAATGCAATGTTCTAGATCAAAGTTACAAACATGATAGTTTTGTGACCAAGTCAATTTGGAGTTTGATGTTTAGAATGGCTCAAGGTTATGATCAATGTTAGGTGATTATCAATAACAATAACACACAACAAACTACTAGTGGTTTTCACAACAGTTCATAGGGTTTATAATAAACAATTATCATCATCATGGGGAAAAAACTATTAAAGTATTTCCCCACTGCCTAACTTCAAAAGTCCCCATGTTTATGTCATGCATTGAAGGTAAAACCATTATTTGATCAATACATCATTCAAGGGTGGCATTAGGGATCCCATGCCAACCTTGTAAACATTAATCGCACACCAACATAATTATTAACCCTAAAAATTGCCCACACAACATACATTGAAGGTTGGTAGGGACTACCCAAAGAGTGGTCAATTTGCCATCCACATTAAAAAGATGACATAGTGCACAATTTGGCACATGGTCCTTCCATGATTAACCATATCGACTTTCCAATAATAATACTTCAAAAAGGAATACCTTTCGCACATGCAAAATAACACATCCCAAAATCATATTCAACATAGTCGATGTTGTTTTTTGTAAATATACATAATCTCCCAATTTGAATTTACAAATTTAAGGTTAATAACCATTTCTTTGAATAACATGGCATAATGTAATGTATATTGGTGTTAAAAGATTGCAAAATTGTCCATATCCATTAGCATTATAAGCCGTAATAAAGTTGCTAATTGTTCACATGCTTAAAGTTACATTTTTGAATCATCCAAACTAATTATAACCATTGGATCATGTTGGATTGATGTTGATAGTTTGGGCTCATCGCCAAACAATGGAAAATATGGTGAAAAGGATAGAAGATAGACTTGTCAATTGAATTTATATCCCGTGGTTAACCATGTAGGTCTAAATTTCTCGTATAGTCTTTCTGAAGCCCATATTTTCCCAAACCTCTTTTCATCGTCTACATCATTTGTTTAATTAAATCGTTTGTTTTAAAATTGTTTCATGAATTTGTGCAATTGATCAATGTTTTCTCACACTTGGAACTCTTCATGAAAGTTTGTACTTTGATCAGTGAAAATTTTAATTAAAACACCAAACCTAATGAATATTGTGTCCAAGAATGGATAAACAACACCTTCACTATTACAATTTAACAATTGCACCAACTTTAACCACTTCAAGAAATGTTTGATCATGACCAAAACATATTGGTTATTTCATATGGTTAAATTCAATGGTTTGACAAAATTCAAACTCCATTAATACCTAAGCCCCATGATGGGTTGTTAAGGGTAGAATTTCCTAGGCTAATTAGTGCCATGAACATCCTAATAACTAAAGGGTTACTAGTGGTAGTAACTTACCATCTTTTACCAAAGGATTAAGTTAATGGGATTAGTTAGATGAATGGTTGGTGGTAATCCATTAATCATATGGGGATTTTTAGGAAGGACAAGGATTTTATTTGTTGTCCAACCAACTAATGAGATGTGTGGAAGATATTAAGATAAGGAGAAGAAGATAAGGAAACCCACATGTGTGGTGGGCAACTTTTGTTAATTCCTTATTTATCCTTGGAGGAGGATAAAAGGGGATTGTGGATCATTTGCTTGCATTATGATTATTCTAAATTGGATGTGATTAGAAAAATACTCTTGGGGAAGAAATGTGTATGTAACGTTGAAGAGAGAGGAGATTATGGAAGTATAATGTATTCTTATCATTGTAATGGAAAATGGTTAATGGTTTTTCATAGTTATTGTTGGTGTTTGAATCTACTTAGAATATGAAAAAAAGGGAGAAAATAGTTCATATTAATATTACATAAAATTTGTTATTATTATGTATTAATTTTTCATTTCTCTTATAAGATTTATATGCCATCCACTTTATGTGTTAATTTCTGGAATGGGAATACTTTCTACCATAGGACAATAGCTGTCATTAAAGGGCAACAACAAAAATATAGATATAATATTTGAGGCTTAAAATGAATGGAAAGTTGTTATAAATAGTAGGCATCAACAACATAGGTTTTATAAGCGCTACAAATGGTAAACATCAATTGCAAAAGGTTTGTAAGCATTGTAGATGGTAAGTAGTAGTTATAAGAGGCTACAAGCGAATGTGGGTCTTTTTCAGGACTACAAAGGATGATAATTGTTGCAAGATGATAGTTATTGTAGGATGGTAGTTGATGCAAGATGATAGTTACAACATGACGATTGGTAGACAAAAAACAGTCCCTACCTTCAAATCTTATATTTTTTGGTTATTTTTTTCTATTCGACAACCTTTTCCTTGGTGGTAATTAGGTTGTTGGATTTTGCGATCTTAAATGGGCAATGATTGCAAATGAAATGTAGGTGCATTGAATGACATTCACATTTGACCACACACCATGAAACAAATTATTGAACATGTAATTGCATCCTTCACTATTGATATTATGCATGGAACAAACTATAGGTTTGTTGAACCCTAAAATGGCCCAATTACTCATGAACATGCCACATAATGCCCTCACATTGTTTTGGATAAGGCATAACCCAAATTTGTCCATTCGTCCATGCCCATAAGAAATAATTGATTTCCCACTTGAACCACTTGGCCTTATGCACAATGCAATCACACTTTTTGGGTGTCAATATAATTGAAATTCTTTTTACTTATAAATATGCAATGATATATGTATCTTCATAAATATCCAAAGCACCATGCCCTTTGATTCAATATCCACATCATGGGACTCCCCACTACCCATATTAATTTAAAATACATCTTTAGAACACCCCAACAAGGTACATAAGTATGTAAAGGCATGACAACTAGAAACTACATCCAAATCCACATCACCATTGTAATGAGTCCCAATGGTATCCTTTGCATTGAAGTTGCAACTTAAGCCATTGGCATGGTGATTCACCTTACCAATTCGATGAACTACATTAAAACTATATTCCTACATGATGAATGCCTACCTAGTTAACTCTCATCAAAAAATTTAGAGGCCAATAGTTTGTAACCAATGCAAGTAGACTACAATAAAGATAACACCAAAATGATGAAACACTCCCTTTCATACGAACTATATTTTGCCTACATATTATTGTTGGACCCATTGGCATAAGTCACCCTAAACTTTTGACCATCATCATCAAGTTGGGTAAGGCTAGCCCTAAACATAAGTGCTCCAATCCATATGCACTTGGAAAAGTCGCCTTTGAATGGGTCACCACAAAATGGGTGTAAAAATGCATCAAACTTTCAATTCATGATATGTTTATTCATGTGCTTCACCCAATATGTACTTTCAGTGAATAAGAATATTTGTCAATTAGGTCAAAGGTTTGGCATTTTTGCTAAATCCTTTGACGTATATCCAATAATGATTACACAAGCCCAAGAAAGTTCATAACCAATTATCATCTAATGGTTGGGGAAATTGTGAAATAATTTCAACCTTAACCTTTTGAACCCCCATTCACCAAGATAAATCAAATGACCCAAGTACTTTACTTTAGTATGAAAGAATTGACATTTGTCAAAATGCAATTTAACAATTTCTTTGTTTGAGCCTGAACCAAGGCCATTTTCACCTCATTACGCCAATAAAGTTGTCTAAATATTGAATTATCTTACTCCAATTCAATTTGGACCTTTTATGAAGGAGAATAAAATATGTACATGCCCAAACACAAAAAAACTCATGACAAAAAATGTTTCATAAATAATCATGATCTACATGATAAAAACATAATTGTAAACAATTTTAGTATTTAAAATTTTATGATCAACCTTCATTCTTGTTTTGTGTTTGAAATACATTTTCATTGAATCATCACCAAACTCATAAATATATTTTCACATTTGCTCCTTATTGCCTTTGTGCATATAACTCACACATAATATTTTTGTAATTGCAAGAAATTACACAAATTTATACAATATATGATATATGAAACAAAAATAAAATAAATAGGAGATTGAATACCATGCAAGTATTGAAAGAACTTAATCATGGTGATTTTCACATGCTAAATGCAAAAGACATTTTTCATTTTCATATTTTACTTTGTTAACAATCTCTTGAATGATGTTAGCATATCCACATGAAGTTTAATTGGACCACACATGTTCATATGTTTATGACACGACATGTTGAAATAACCTTGATATAAATGAATTTTGGTTAGAGGGTAATAATGACATGATATAATGTGTAGCATGCAATAAATCTTCCTTATTTACACCAACACAAAGCATTGGAAAAATAAAGAAAAAAACAAATATCCTTGCAAATCAAGAATGCTTTAAAAATGAGATATTCTAATTCATTCTTATATGAAGTTGAAGAACGAACAATCTTGCAATTCAACTTGAATTGAATTCAAAATAAATAAATATAATTAGAATATATTGAATGGAATTTGATATAAAATCCAATTCAATTCAACAATTGGATTAAGATACAATTGAATAGAATTCAAATTGAATTGAAGACAAATGGGATGCAAATTGGTGGAAAAAATATTAAAAATTTTCTTGGGAATATGGTAAAAAATTTTATTAAAAAACACAAATTTGAAAAAACACCTTTCTATGCATCTTCACTTGGGAATGGGTTAAACAAATTCCAATTTGAAAATTATTTAATCTATGACAACTTATAGAACCTAAAACTATCCTACCTAAACTAGCTCCTATGAATAATTGTTATTGGATTTTATTTTTTTCTTTCAAACGGCATTGCTTTTTTTGTCTAATTTTTAAAACATCAACGTATAATATGCATTACAATGGATTTTCTATTGTGCAATTGCCCATGTGTACATGTAAGATTGCATTAACAATCTTTCGTTTTGTTTATTTTAACATTCATCTTGCTAGAAATTTACTTATGAATTTTGATGTTTTTACTTGTTATGTTCATATCTTTCTTTTTTTAATTTCTAATTTTACTTGATTATCTTGTTCATATCTTTGAATTCATTTTCTAGTTTTTGATTTTTGGGTATTCTATCAACTGGGATATGAATCATTGTTCCGAGTTTGCCAGTCATGTGCTTTTAGAATGATGAGCAAGCTTTTTTGTTTTCAGATGTGGCTAATGAAAATTCAATCCATATGTCTTAACATTTCACACCCCCCACACCAAAAAAACAAGTGTGCAATGAAATGAGTTCAAAAAAATGCCCCATTAATGTTTCCAACATGTCCCTTTGAAAATTACCCGCCAAGGAACAGGCAACAACTTATTTGGACCCATTGGTCAAAATGACTGATACTCGGAAGTTAACCCATCACACCAACTGGTCAGAAGTGCTGTCAAAAATTGGCACTGTAGACTGCCCCCTCTCATTTCCGGATTCTCTGACCAAATCCCAAATCCATCCACAAGTGGGCAGATGAATCCAATCACTACAGAACAAAACAAAAAACATTCGCACTTGGCATTTTGGCTTTCCTCAAATTTTGTCCTCTCCCTTTGCACTTAGAATCGTTTCATTCAATGGTTTGCACTCATCATCAGCTGAGATGAAAAGGGAGTTTTTTTAAATTTTTTTAAAAAATAATAATAATAATTCTAAATTTATTTTTTTATTATTATTATTTTCAATTTCGTGATGTAGCCACACTGTCATTCACTGTGCTTGTTGAGTGAGACATTCCCACATGCCATAATATTTTTGTGTTCAGTATTAGAGCAAATATGGTAGAGTCTACCACACCCAAAACAGTGTGCAAGTTATTTTCTTATTATCAACACACATGAAATCATGGACCATGTAATGTGACTATCAATTCAGTGTCACGACACAGACCAATCATTGTGACTCACTAATCAAACCCAATCTTTTTTTTGTTTTGGGGGAACAAATGAACGTCAATTCATTGCGATGAAAAAAAACCATCATTTTTTTTGGAGAGCATTTTATATGCTTTGCGTATTTTTTACATGTTCAAACTCATAAAAAAACACATTATTTAAAGCTTGACCTTCATCCAATTTATTGTTGACAGGCCATTCAGCAACTGGACCTGCCCTTAGGGATTGAAAATGTTGAGATGTGGAAGAGTCAGGCTATTACTTAATCTAGTGGGTTACGCAGGTGGCTCACTCTTACTATGTCCCACAGTTTGTGCCCCCGCCATTAGCCCTGGCTTAATACGGAATTTTTTTTGAAAATAAAAGTTTTATGCAGCCAATGAGAAGGCTCAGCATGCAGTCATGAGAGGCCCAGATTTTCTCTATGGGGGGAGGGGTTGGGAGGGATTTTTTGGTTTTTTTTATTGTTCCCAGGGGGTTCTCAAAGATTCCTCAAATTGTTCCCCAAGACGTTCCCAATAACACCCATGTTCTCAATAAACCCCTTAAACCAAAGTCCCATATCTTCCCCTATTCCTTTAGTGAATTGAGCAATTTTTACAATGTTGGAAGCGTGAGGTGAAGGGCTCAAAATGTTCTTTGAGCTTCACAAGCAGAAGAACAATGTGTGAGGATTCAACCTCCTTTGAGTTCTTAAGTGTTTGCTCACCGACCTATCTACCCTATGCACTTGGAAACCATCTTGGGTGTGGAGTTCTTACCATCAAATTCTCCTCTGAGTTGCTCATTGTCATCTGAGTGTCAATATATGCCACCTGCAATGTATCTTTGGCCACAGTTTATCAAAGCTGTTGGAGTCCGAGTGCTGCCTTTGAATGCCCACTTATGGGGTGAGGATGCACTACATAAGAGACCTTGATTTTGTTTGGGGATTACCTAGTGTTGGTTTTGGTGTACCTGTAGGTCTATGCTCCGTATGAAGATTGGTATCAAGATCCCCTACTAGACTAGATAAGTTGATGCAATAACAGCCTTATGCCACTTGGGCTTCATGCTGTTTCGCATTACTAGTGACAACCAAGTGTTTTTTTCTTCTTCTTCTTATGTTAGCATATGGTTTTCAATAATTCATAATTATTTATCTTAATACTTCATTATATTAAATTAATATAAATATCATGGACATGAAAAAGCCTTTTCATATCCATGTTGGTTGGTGGATAGAAGAAAGAAATGAGACAATTATTAGGATAGGAGATAGTTATTAAAATAGTTACATAAAAATGAAATAGTTATTAAGTAAAGAGTGATACAGCTAGGCTTTAAAATGAGGTAAGTATGAATTTTTTTTGAAATTTATAATGAAAGACCATATGTAAATTCTTGAAAAATCGCCCATATATAGCGCAATTCCTATACACTAAAGCAACACAAACCTTATACCAATATTAGTCCAGTAAGGACCTATGTCCTTATATCATACCAACCAAAAATCAATCTAGCACCCAAGACTGAGCTAGCATGAAAGTTTGGAAAAAGATCCAATACCAGTAGGACCAATCTTAGTATGTTCAAGAGTTGATATGAATTATGAGACCAACACTCATATTTTCAGCCCTGGGAAATCATTTCCATTTTTTTCATGCAAGATGCAAAAAAACAGAAGGGATGCAACTAATTTATGAGGAAATATAATTTATAATTCAAATTCAAATGTAAATAGGGTGTTCAGAATTCATTATGAGAATATACCTTTAGAATAAATAAATTTAAAATAAATTTAATATTATTGAAATTTTCTTTCACTATTTCATAGCATACTGGACAATACCCTTTTTATATCTAAAGCATTTTTTAAGAAAACAAGGCATCACAAACAGACTCGCCCTGCCAATAGATGAGATGTTGTACATCTACCTACTGTGTCCACACTCTGAACACCAAAACAATCCATTCCAATCTAAACAGTCTAAACACTTTCACCAAAGAAACTGGTTCACCTAATGTGAAACTGGTTCTATTAAGGTGAAACTTCCAAAAGTTGGATCCAATGCCATAGTCCCTACCCCCCCCCACAGGGCCCAACAAAAAAAAAGAAAGAACAAAGAGTGATGTCCTCGAGATTTTTACTTGGAAATGAAAATCAATGTGAGATTAAAGTTAGTTTGGGGTGTATCCATGTAGGGTATGACATAGGGGAATATAAAGTGCAGTCCTTTGGTGTTTGTGCCACATTTTGCTGAGTTTGCAAGAAACAGCAACAAAGCTAAAAAAAGCAAACTTGTGATAGGTAAAGTACTTGTTGGAAAGAGCGTGTGCAAGAACAAAAGCTGGTGGTGTTGCTCTCAAAGCCTGCTTATGATTTTGAAAGCTTGATTTCCACTGAACATTTTGAAGTTGTTGTGTGCAGTGCATTGCAGTCCTGGCTTTTGCAAGGATGCTGCAAATGTGGAAATCATGAGGGGTTAAAGACTAAGGATGGTGTTTGGGAAACAAGTCAAGTACTGTGAGTAAAGTGAACCATATTTGTAGCCACCAGACAATTTTCCTGGATTTACATTGTCCTGGGTATTGCATTTTTCACTTTGTTTTTGAATTATATTTGACTTTTGGCAATTCAATTTTTAGTAGTTTGTAATAAAATTTTAAAAAATATTTTAATGCATGTATTTTGGACATAGAGATGGGTTTTGTGAAAACAAAATGTTATATCTGCAAATCAATTGGACAAAATGTGATACACAAAGCGAAGTCCGTGAACAAAATTGTTGTCAACTTTGGCAATTCACAAGTATTGGATTTCAGATGTCCATATAATTGTGTATTGCATATTGTATTCTTTTTAATTGTTGATGAAATGAAGTATTTGTTTAGCTAAAGTGGATGCATTGAATCCAATTCAAAAAAAATTGTTAAGTATTTTAAGCTGAAAATAGTCTTGGGATGGGTGAGCTCCCAATACAAAAAGCCCTCAAAGATGCCTAGAATCCAGTTCCAGAAAGAGGCTATACCTTAACAAGAAATGGGAAGAGATTTTACTTTTCTTGTGTTCTTTTCTTCATGGAGTGTAACATCTTTTATACATCAATTGACCAATTATTTTTTTCAACAATAACATTGAAAAGAGAAAATACACCTTTCAAATAAGTAACATTGTGGAATCAAATTCGTCTAATCAACATTGCATCATTCAATCAATGTTGATTACTAGCTTCCCTTCTCAAAGCATCAAAAACTGTTTGGCATGAAAATGTCCATTCAAGTCTAAATTCTATTATGTAGCTGAAATTGTGCATATCCATTTACAATGTTTCTGTAGTACCCCCCCTCCCCCCCCCAATGTGACTTTGATCTTGCTAGTATCTAGCACGTTCATTCCTTTGTCACTTATAAATGTACCCTTATTTTTGGTGGCTCAAACTTCAAGGATGCTTTTACTAAGATTGAGCTTCAAGTAAGCATGCTTTCTAGAAGCTCAATCTTAGTGAAGGCATCCTTGAAGTTGTCTGAAAAGCTTTGTCTAAAATGCTTCTAATATTATGCAGACCAAGGCAATCACAGCAATAGGAATGTTCCATCTGTCGCTGATCTTTGTCCCTAGACTTAAAATCGCCCTTATTGATGATGTTCATCAAATATAGCTCAATTTTGGCAACATTGATGTAGACATCTACATCACACCTTTTGTGCTTTGAAATCCATGTTTGTCACAGTTGATGTAGGTAATTTCTGGAAGTAATAGAGTTATCCAGAAAGTAGCCAAATCTTCACCCTGTCTTTGGGCCTCCTTTCACCCCACTATCCCCTCTTTCAATCGTATCTGCAAAGTAATGAAATTTTATTAAATCTAAGTATGAAATGCTGAAAGTCAGCATTTAAGGCACAAGGTTCGAGAGTGACTACAGTAGTTGTACGGGTAATAGCAGTTAACATACATGTAACAGTAGTCTAGCCGCTCAGGAAAAACGAAAGACAGGATGAAACTCAGTTTATTACAAAAAAATTGATGGTTTTCTGACGTCTCCCCCCCCCCCCCCCCCCCCCCAAGCCCCCCCCAAGCCCCTTGAATGCTAATGTATTTTTGTTGCAGGTTTTTTAAAAATCTCACTCTGTGTATGACATACACAAACTCAGGTTCTAGTGCTGTGTTTTCCTTACTTTACAGATAACTCTAATATATGGAATGTTTTTGTCACTTTAAAATGTTTGGCAACCCTTTTTCTTAAACAATGCAAACTCAAGGTTTTAAATTACTCAGTTAACACTTTGCGCCCACAACTGCCCCATAATCAATGTAATGTGCCTGAAAAAACTTGAGGCTAGGATACATGGAAAAGCAATTGCCTTCACTTGAAGCCTATCTGGTGAGAAAAACTTGGAAAATGTGTCTTGACAATGTAAATTCTCTGATTTTTTTTTTTCCAAACATGTTTGCCACTTTTTGTGAAATCAAAAAATTGAAGGGAAAAATTTAAAAATTGCTTCACACTTTCTATTTTAAAAAAGAAGACGTGAACATTCTCATTTCAACTAAGCGCCAATTGCAATTGCTGGTTTAGATTCTAACACCAATTCAATGTTGGGATCCATGACTCTTCTTTTTGACAAATTTTTTCGTTTCTTCAACAAAAAATTGGGAATTTTTGGAACTTGTTTTTACCTAGTGTGAATTTGACTAATTTTTCAAACTTTTCGGGAAAATTTCTTCAAGTTTTTTATATCACACATTTTCTGTAGAACCCTTTGTTGTGATGTCATCACAATTGTGTTTAGAGCATCTAGAAAATAAAGGCTCAAGACAAGGATATTTCAAGGAAAAAATGTCTGAATTTGCCATTAAAGACTATATAGGTTCCAGCAATTTGCCAAACTAAGCCAGGAATCTTAAATTTTTTTCTACTCTCCTCTGTGATATATAGCCGAATTTGGCTAAGTCTTCTTGTGATGGTTGCTAAGTCATATTTTTGCATGGTGATTGTGGGGGAGGGGTAATTGACGCTGGATGTGGTAAAACACTCATAGGAGCCCAAATAGGGATGTGGGTGGAGATCACAGATTTTATTCAAATTTGTGATATTGAAATTTTGCTGTAATTTTCAAAAAAAAGGAAAAAAAAAGTTGCATTTATTCTTTAAAAATTTCCTGAAATTTTCTATTTTTTTTTTGGGGTTGAACAAACGACCCAAAAAAATAAATTGGGATAAGGAAATCTCTGGAGATGCTTTCTACACAATACACACAAAAAATTGTAGGACCAGAGATGCAATCCGATATAGAGAATTCCTCACTTGAAAGCTATCCAGCTTTTACATATACAACATATATATATGTAAATGGGTGAATGGGTACTGCTTGTGAGATTGATTGCAAGTAGTTGAGAATCCGTAACCAATGGGCTCAATGGGGCTCATCAGTTTGGCTACGACAAAGAGAATGATCCAAACAATTCAATGAATTGTCATCAATTTTTGTTCATTCAAATTTCGAAAATCCTCATCATTTCCAAAGAAACAAACCCAACTTGTAGATGACTAGCCAACCACCAAATTGGCTCCATAAACACAATGTAACAAAAGGTAAGAAGTTGAGGACATATATGATGAAATTCTAAAAAGGGTGGGTCATCTTTTTATCAAATCAAAATACCTGTGATAAAAGCTTCAGAGCCATAATTGTTTTTAAAAATAATAATAATAAAAAAATTCTAAGGCATTTATTTAGTTCCCACTGGAATGAATCATCCCCCTGCTTTCCACTAAATTTTTGGAAATGAATATTTAAAATCAATTTGTCATGTCTTTAAAATTCCAAATTAAATGCATTAGAATTTTCATGTAATTATGAAAATTTTAAAAAATTGAAATGAAATGAAATCAAAACCCCCCAAAGTGCGCCCAGGCTCCTAATTATCTTTGGAGCACAACTTACAAGACACACTTGAATCAATCACTCAATAATATAAAACTCCCTCCAAGAATTTTCAGAGGTACATTAATGTCCTCTTGGATGATTTTTTTTCCAACTAGAATGAAAATGGATGGATGTTAAGCGGTCAGGAAACAGTATTCTGTTGGGTTCCAGCTCCCTAGCTAACCATGGTAAGTTAGCTCAGTTGCTTTTTTTTAAAAAACTACCTACCTACCTACCTACCCACTAACAACTCACAAGCAGGTTGTTAGAAGGTAGGTAGTAAAAACAGCCCTTACCTATGTATAAACCATCTACTTACCTGGTAGTTGCCCTATTTTCCTACCTATCTACCTATATATATGAGACCTATTTCTTACCAAATTAGTTACCAAGGTGAAAGCCAATATTAACTCAGTTGAATGAGGTTCATCCACAAGTGCGTAATAACGGACATCCAGTGGATGGTGCGCTCGTGGGTGCTGGTTCACTGTGCCCCTTTACTTACCCGTAGAAGGTAAACTCCAGTGTTTCATCAGTTATCAGAAATGGAAGCTGGTACCCGGCGGTTCTCAGTTGCAGTTCTCAATGACCTTTTTACTGTGATTTAAATACCCTAACACTTGGTTGGCTGTGATTTGTGATGAGAGTTTAAATAATATCACATAATACAAATAACTTGTTATGGACTATAAGTATTATTAATAATAAAAAAAGATAAAATGGAGGAATTATGCTTTAAAGGTTTTAGGAGACTTGATTGGTGGATTTCTTTAAAATGTTTGATTGACTGAAGCTTTGAATTTTTTTAAAACAAATGGAATTTTTCAAAAGATTTTATAATATAATATAAGCATAAGTCCCATTAGCATCACCCTTTTATCTCACCAACGTAAGTTATGACATGTGCACTCATTTTCCATTTAAAAACTAACTCTTTTTTATCATGTCTTGTTTCGTTAATAAAATATTATGATTTTCATTCATTGTTAAGTCCTTAATTTTGCTAAGTCCATAAAAATGTTATCCTTGAATCTTTGTCTTGTCATTGGGTCTTTAGCTACAAGAGTTTGTCTATCCTTTGACACAATTAAACATAAAAAATATCCATCACTCAGCAATGCTTTTGAATGGGCATCAACGAAATTTTGGGTTGGTTAAGATAGAGTGCAATTATGAGATATTTTCTTTTGTTCCTTGCATATTGTGCATGTACAACTTTGAAAATAATGGAATGAATCCATAATATTGCAAAATATTGGGAATTCATCCATAATATTACATTGTATCCATGTGCTTATAAGGATGTACTTGGATTCAATTGTAAACCTTGATGTCACTAGAAAATGGAAATTCAACAAGAAATATTTTTAAATAAAAATTTCATCAAAAATTGAAATATAGCAAAGTTTTTATGATTTTCATTAAATGGTAGAAAATATTGTCATTCTAATAGAACCAAGTTTCAATATGGATTCCATGAACACATTTTTAAGAAACTTGTTGGAGCAATGAAAAATGATATATCTTCTATTGGGAGGATGTAGAAGTGGTAGAAATATAAGAATATTTAGGTGTGGAATTACATAGCTTCCATTAATTTGTAAGAATTTGCAAAAAAATGATTGACATGGACCGTACAAGATTTGAAAGATCAAGGATTGAAGGAAGGGAAAGGATAAAGAAATTGGATAAGAAGACATGTTTGAAACTCTCATGGGTTGAATGTGTGGGATAGTTACTTTAGTTGGGTGCAATGATTTTGTGTACGACTAATCGAAGAATGTGAACCTCATTGTATATGTGTCTATTAATGTGGTGTATGTGGTGTCTTGTGAAAGTGATGTTGAATCAAATAGACAATGTTCATGGCATTCAAAATTATTATTTTGTGGACAATTGTGAACACAATGATTTTAAGTGGGCGTGTTTTGATGAAGTTTATGAGAGATTTAAGTGTCATTTCCTTTTGTGATTTTCATTGTTCATTTGAGTTACTTGCTTTTTAGTGTCATTTTTTCCATAATGATTTAACCTAAATGTTGTCAAAATCGTGTGGGAATTGTAATTGACAATGATAGTGGAAGATTTGTAATCCCTCATATTAAAGATATGGGGTTAGAAATTGAAAGTGAATCCATCTATGGGCAAGTGATTTTTTGCATGCATCGTGTTGGGAATTATATATGTTATTTTGGGATTTGAATGTTTACCAAAGTTGAGAATATATTGAAATGGATTCTATGTTATAAATTTGATGTTCAAATTGGATGTCAAATTGCATTTTTTTGGGTGGATTTTTATTGAATGATATTTGTTTCTCATAAGTTAGGAAAAAGTTAGTGTTTTTGGGTTTTAGTTGCCAATCTAAAAATATATATTTTTAAAAAAAATCACCAAATCTTATCCTAAGCTCCTATTACCTAAACTAGAATATAGAAAGATGCTAAATTGCTTTTATTTTCATATTTCATTAATTGCCAAATCTATTTAAATTGTTTCATGGAGGATTTCCATTTCATCTACATCACAAAATTAACCCAAAAACACACACACACACACACCCACACACATTAAATTAAATTTGAATTTTGGAATGCAAGAAAATATTTTCCATGTGTTGAATTCATCATGTTAAAATTATATTAGCTTAATTTAAAGAAAGACACAAAAATCTATAACTTTTCAAAAGACCAAGGTCTTATAAACTACCACTTACATCATAAGCAAATCCAAAGGTATTTAGTGCAACTTTTTTCTTGGGCAAAATTTTGCTAGTGTGCCACTTAGAAAGTTGCCCCACAACAAACCTTGCACCAAAAAAAAAATCAACCATTAAATCACCAAGATCCTAACCATTGAGGTTAGGGTTTGCCACACTTTGGATCAAGAGGGAAGTGGCTTGCCACTAGAAGTTCTTCTTCCCATTCTCAAATTGTTTTGTTGCAAGTGCAAATAGACTGCCATCCCCTTTTCACATAGGTTCCTTCACCATGTCTCGTTGGAGCTTCCTTTTGAAAAAATTAATGTCATTACTTTGCCTCAAATCTTTGCAATGATGCCACCACCTCTTCTTGCTTTAATAGTTGTTCATGTTGCCACCTTTAGCCTTGATCATAATAAAGTATTGTTGGAATTTGGAACTATAGAATGCTTGAGGCTTGAATCACAAACTTGATATTAAGTTTTTGTTTAATGTTATTGTTGCCAAAGGGTAGGATCGTCACCATGCAACAAACAAAAAACCTTAATTCACATGTCTTTCATACAATATCAACAAACTTTCACCATCATTGTTGTCATCACATTAAGTTTTTCACCACCTTCATACCTCCTTTGTGTGTGCATTGCCAAGAGGTGGCGAAACATTGAAATATAATGTTCAACAACAACACTTTTAAAATTTTAATTTTAATGTGTAGGTATTAGGATTTTAGCTTGGGATTTCATACGAGTTGTAATTTTTTGTAAAATGGTGATGTTGTGTTTCTAATAATTTTGTTGGTATACAAATTTAAAATTGCAATTGCAAGTTACATTTTATTTGGTATTTTGTGTTGGGACTCAAAAATTAATGAAATTTGAGAGCTTGTGGTTGATGAAGGTATTCAAAATGGTGGACATGGCATACAAACAAGCATGATAGATTAATGACAACAGGATTTGGTAATTTCAGCTACTTTCTTGGGTTGCTTGTGCTATTATTCAACAAAATTTGGGAAATAAGGATCTTTGTGCTTTCAACCTTTGCGTTGGAGGAAAATTCATTTTTAGGTTTGCGTGTGTATGTCTTGAGGTAAACTTGGAAATATCCAATTTTTTATTTGATGAAAAAAATTTACAAATGACTGAAAATTTCAATCCAATAAAAATGATAACTTAAGAAGAAAAGAAACAATATTGCACACTTGTGAGTTCACAAATGGGTTTTTTTATTCACATAGTTAAAGAGACAAAATGATATTGCACCCTTGTGAGCCCACAAGTGGTTTTTTTAAATTCATATAATTGAAGAAAAAAATGATATTGCACACTTATGAGTTAGTAAGTGGTTGGGAAGTGGTTTTTTCTCATTCACATGGGAGAAGAAAAGAAATGATATTGCACACTTACGAGCTTGTAAGTGGTTTTTTCAATTCACACATGAAAAGAAATGAAATGATATTACACACTTGTGAGCCTACGAATGACGTTTTTATTCACATAGGTGAAGAAAAATAAATGATAATGCAAATTTACGAGATCACAAGTGGTTTTTTGGATTCCTGCATTAGAAGAAAAAAAATGATATTACACGTTTGCAACTTGCATTATTTTACCTTGGGATTTTGAAGCCCATAACTAGCCATTTAGAAGATTCAAAGTCAAAATCATCAATTTTTAATGTGTTTAGGTCAACATAATGCATGAACAATACCAAACATTCAAGTTCAAATTCAAAGTGACCTTGAAGAGACTACCTTTTAATTCCATTCCTTACAAATGATGCCAAATAAGATTGATGGTCAAATTTCACTGTCTATAATGCATTCCAAGATGTATTCTCAATTAAAAAGAAATTGAAAAAAATTGAGGTTGCGTGTCATGCCTTGTTGATTCATTAGAGTAACTAGAACATGGAAGGGATATTGGGCAAATAAGGAAAATTTTGTGAAACTTCAATCATGTTTGTGGAAGGGGGCAATGAGTTGTAATTGGGTTGAATGTTCAATTATAGGTTAAGGTTGTGGTAGCATACAAATTGTGAAAGAAGGGTGAACAATATTTTTCTATGGGGAGGTTTGAGAGCTTCTTTTTTTTGTAGGAATGAGCTAACCAACTAGCTATTAGGGTTTGAACAAGCTCACAAAACTTGCAGCCTAAGAGGGAAATCGACCACCAACAAAAAAACAAGCCTTCGAGATTATGAAATCTTGAAGATAGTCATGTAAGATGTTTTCATTTTCATGTCTTCATTTTTAAAGGTGGCTATATTGACCATAGTTTAAAAAGAATTAGGATATATTCCTCACATACACAAACTTGAGATATTTGAAAAAAACTTGTGCAAAATCTCTATTCATGCCAATTCCAACCCATTAAGCTTTTTTTGTGCAACCTTTGATTTGTTGAACTCAACAAAATCATTATTCAACAACCCTTTCAACTCCAACTTGGTGATTTTCCAAACTTTATAAATCTATAAACAAATGGAATTTCACTTTCACCTCTTTTTCTTTGTGCTCTCACCTTTATTTGATTGCTTTTGTCTCTCAATATAGATCGGTTCCATCCAAACTCACCTCTCCAAGCTATTTGACCTCCCACCTCTTCAAGCTTTTTGACCTCCCATTTCTCCAAACTTGTTAATGCACAAAATAATGATAGGACATGAAAGTCACATGGTTTGCATCCACATTAAAAATTTCAAAATTATCAAGGGTTTTAATAAACTTTGGACACTCACATGCAAAGATATGTAATTAGCTTCAACACCAAGAAAGTTGAAACACCCATATTCAAGGTGACAATTGGAAATGCATCAAAATTGATGCATTTTTGAGTTTCACCCCAAGTTTCTTTTCCTTCATCACTTATTTGCTTTGAATCTTACATTGCACCCTATGTTTTCAATGAACATGGGGTGAACATCTTATCTTTTCAAAAATTTGTAATTATCTTTAATATTTTGGATGAAATATAAATTGTAGGGAATTCCAAAAGGGCTAGTAAGAGAAAATGACTTCTTTTGATTAGTTCAAAACAATGAATGGCCTATGAAGTGACAATTAAATGGTCTCTTACTCAAACTAATGTGATGTGTCCCATTGGTCCAAGTGTGAATAGAACTTTGATTATAAGGCTCAATTGTGAAAAAGTTTTTAAATTTTTAAAATTAATTTCTAATGACCTAAGTTAGTCAATCAAAATTCAATATATTTTCTACCTTAGGTCTAAAAATTAAAAAAGTCACCTCCAAGAAGTCCCACTTGTCAAGGGATTTCCAATAATACTAAAAGCTTGCCCCAATTTTCTTAAAATATTTAGTTTGATTTTGTTGAATTTTTTTTCACAAATTGTTCAATATTCAAAAACTTTTGCATTACAAGTCTAAACACTAGCAAACCACCTTGGTGCACCCCTATTCATTGGGGCTTTCCAATGGTTGCAAGAGCACAACTAAGAGTGCCATGCTTTGAGATGAACAAAACAAATAAACGACCTACCTTCATAGATAGATATTTCATTTTTATGGGTGAGGATGGGAAAATAATTAGCACTCTATTATGTTTGATGTGGTAAACATTTGTAGAGACCCAAATAGGGGGTCATGAGTGTAAACACTTTAAACATAAACAATACACATGATGATATATATATATATTTTTGAGGGGGCTTTTGACACCCACAATATGCTATACAAATTTACAAGAGTGGAACCCCATTCCACACCACTATGGTGTTGCATTCATCCAAAGTTTGCAGTCCATGCCATTTTATTGAGACTAACATTTCACTACCTTCTATTGCAATTGGACCATATGGTTGCTTTGAGTCACATAGTAGGGGTTTATTTTGTTTCCTCTTTTTTTTTTCCCCTTTCTTTGTTTCAATTTTGTGACATAACCAAATTGGTGATCATCCACAAGAAGATTTATCAAAATAGATATGCAACTAGAAAAAATTAAGAGTCCTTCTGTATTTTGGCTATTTGCTAGAACGTGTTGTAGAAATTTGAGAAATTAGGGCCATTTTTTTCCCACAAGAATACTTAGTTAGTATGTGTCAAAATTATATTTTCTGCCTGAAAAATACTAAAAATTGCTAAAAAATAAAAACATTGTTGACACATAGTGTTGTGATCATACACCACCCATTATTGCCTGACTACTGTAGTACCTTTACCATTCCAGCATCTTCTTGACAAATATTTATTCATTATTATTTTGAATTTGGCAATAAAAATAAAAATTCCTTGAAATTCCTAAGCTGAGGTTGAAAAAAACTGCCAAATAATTTATTTAATAATAAACTGCACCACCAAGCTTTAGAGCAATAGCAATGTCAAACAAATTTATAGAGCTTCAGCATTGTGAGCAATTGATTTTGAGAAAAAATAACATTTATTGAAAATAATGTAATTTACTGCTAGAATGGTAAAGGCTCAACCATATACACAAAAGGCTCTGTGCAAGTTACTAAGTTTGGGAACTTATTATTATCATGGTGCATTCACACACAATGTTAAATCAATGTTAAATGAAAATCTAGGTGGCATCCTAGGTGGCACCCGATGTTTAAATGGGCGATAGCTGAATGAATGTTAAATGAATGTAAGTTTAACATAAGATCTTCACAATAAGTAAGTTTAAGTCTTAAATGACTAGTACGGTGTTAAGGGACTCAACACTAGAGTCCCTAACACCAAATGTGAACACACCTTCAGAGCACAAACAACTGGTTGTGTGGGTACCTAATAGTCCTTTTGATGGGAGTAAAATTTGGAGTTATAAGAGAGCATAGCATGCAAAGCTGTTTTTGGAGTTGTGGATGCATGTCTTTGCAATTTGGTTGTGTAGGTTTGGAAGTACTGATCTTGATTGGAGTATTTTGAACATAGAAACCTTTCTTTCATGCAATTTTTGTTGTTATGTTTGTACATGTGTGTTCTTCTTACAACTTGGGTACACAAGGTGATGGAGTGAGTACACTAGTTCACTAGCCCTTTGGAATTTGAAATTTTGAATAGGGCATCTAACTCAGCTACTTTCATGTTTTGCACTATTTTGGTACTAAATTCAATAGAAGCAAAAGTACCATACTTCACTTTCTTGGGAAGAGGAAAAAAAAACTCTTTTCACATGTAGAATCCCTTTGTTCAAAAAACGAACTAAGCCCATCATGTGTGCTTTGCTATTGATGCATTTGGGTATAACCTGAAGTTACTCATTTTCTTGCTTAGAACATCGACTTGGTTGGTACATCTTTCTTCCCAAGTCATCCATGATTTTATGAACAAAGTGTACATTTGTTGTTGGCATAATGAAAGGAAAGAGACAATAAGAATCACAAAACAATTCCCAATGCCCATTGTGTCGTCCCTCATGTGATCTTCAAATGAAGGATTGATTACCTATTCCTATTTTTCTTTTGTGTTGTGGGGGGTTTAGGGTTTAGGTATGTAAGAAGAAATGTACACGCTCATGAGGTCTTCATGTTTTCACCTATTAATGAAGTAAGTTGAGTACTAGGGTATCATGCATTGTATTTTAACCATTGAAACTTTTGTGTGTCAATTTTATTAAAATATTACAACTCTTGCCAATACCTAACTATGGTAATAAGCAATTTGCTCATGAATTTTCTGAAGTCAAGATATTGTAAAATAATATTTTAAAAAGCCCATTGGGGGATTAATAAAAACCTGTAAAAGTGGAGTTTGAAGGTGATTTATGTTCACACCTCAAGGTAACCCTTCCCCCCTCTTCCCCCCCTTTTGACATTCAAAGTGGCCTTTGAATGTGGCCAATAAAACCACTCAAATATTTTGGCTAAAACAAGTGCACCTACTACGTACTACCATGAGAACCTCAACCCTAAACCCTAAACCCTAACCCATGTGTCAAAAACCAAATATCTCTGACCCCAAAGAGTCCCCCCTATGTCTAGATCTGAACAAAACAAAAGGATGAATGACATTGATCATATGTTGATGAAATATTGATGGGTGATATGTAATGTTTGTTTCATCACCTGAATTGGCTAGGTCAACATGGATGGATGATTTTACATGACTTGGATGTGAACTCTTGATTGTAATAGTGTTTGTTTCAAACCACTGACATGATCATTGTTGGCTAGGTCAACATGGATGGATGATTTCACATGATTTTGGATGTGAACTCTTGATTTTGTCTCTTACAAACACTCATGTAATAGTTTCAAACCACTGACATGATCATTGTTGGCTAGGTCAACATGGATGGATGAGTTTACATGATTTTGGATGTGAACTCTTGATTTTGTCTATTACAAACACTTATGTAATAGTTTCAAACCACTGACATGATCATTGTTGGCTAGGTCAACATGGATGGATGATTTTACACGAACTGGATGTGAACTCTTGATTTTGTCTATTTGATAATTAACTGACAAAAAAGTTAAGTGATATCCATGTGATATCCATGGATTCGTGTGATGACCCGTGTAGGACGGTTCTCACGTTTTGGGTTGAACCACCACCCCTCAGAGACCTCTCGGCTTTCACAAAAGAACCGACGGGTTTCTGGGCAGTTATTGGACTTTATAAAGGGGATGTGAAAGAACCGTGGTCACAACTATTGGGGGTGGTCCCTTTGATTTTTGGAGACTCACGGTTATGAACATGAGAAACCACCCTGATACTCAGAACCGGGGGAAGTGGGGCTTGTGCAGTTTCTATTTCCCGGGCAGTTATTAGAGACAACAGGAATTGCCGGCACCGATTTTGATACATAATCAAAGCTCCTCAAAAACACTGAGACAATCAAATAACCGCCCATAGTAAAAGCCCATGAGTTTTTACGGCCCAATGTTAGAACCTCCGGTTCTCAACCCCTGTAACATTGGAAAAAGACCAAAAGCCAAGCCAGACCAAATGGGTCAGTCCTGATGTTTCAGGGGTTGACAGCTTTCTGGGAAAGAACCGGGACAGGCGGTTCTTTGAATTTTTTTTTGAAATAAAGCGCACAGACCACCGTTTCCTCGATTTTCCTTTTCCAAAGAACCAGAGCCCAAGGGGGTCTCTGAATCTCAGACACGGTTTTCAAAAAAACTGGGAACCGGAGGTTCTTCATACATTCACATATCCGCACAACAACACCACTGCTCTAGGCAGGTGGGTGGGTGGGTAGACCCCAAACCACACACAACCCATCCCTGACCCAAATTTATTAAACAATTTATTACCCAAATTTATTGGGTAATAAATTGTCGATTACACAGAAGGGTAGGTTATCAAATAATCGATTGATATTCACCTGTTATCCTGTCGGCGGTTACCCGTCAGTTATAAGGTTTTTTTTTATAAAAATGATTTTTATTTTTTTCTGTTTTTAAAAATAATTTTTAAAGATTGATTAACCTACCTACTTGGAGGATAATTGGGTCACCCAAGTAAGTTATTAGATTTTTGAAAATGCAACCCTAAACCCAAAAATAAAGAACCGGACGGTAGGGTGTTCCTAACCGGAGTGGACCGCCGGAGTGATAACCGGGTCGAAACGCACCAGCCGGCCCGCACTGGGTTAGTACCCGGAGGATATAGGAGGAAGACTTGGGCTTCCTCCGTTTGCTCCTTGGTTGGTCGCCGCCGTCGAGTCTTCAAACGCGCGCGCGCGCGTTAGTTCCCTCTCTTCTTCTTTTGCTGTCTCGCTGTGTCTTCTCGACATTTCTGTGTGCGACGGTTTTGGAGGCGATGTGCTGGTTTCATGAGTAATGTATTTTCGGGTTTGGAAGTAGGAGTGATGAATCTGAAGCTGTTGTTGTTGCTGGAGCAACAGCAGCAGCAGCAGCAGCAGCGCCTGTAGTAGCTTGCAGAGAACACTAGGACCATTTCATCTGGTTTGTGCAACTGCAGAAGCGGAGTGTTCATTTGTGTTGCAGTAAAATCTTGTCATCAACTGTCACTGTTGTGGGCATTGACTGCCTCAGGAGCTCTGTCTCTGTGTGTGTTTTGTTGCTCTTCCCCTCTCCTCTTCAGAAGACACAACTCCTCTAGACTGTCGCTTCCTTCCTTCCTTCTTGGAGTGATTAGAACTCTTGTTGTTTCCAGTTTCTTATTGAGAGCTGCTGCGTCTGCTTGAACAACATTAGGGCGAGTGAGCGAGAGTGAAACTGTGGGTTCTGGTGGTGGAAGAACTGGTATCTGAAGCTTCGCACAAGAAGATTTACGAATCTTGTTGCGTAGACAGTTGTTGACAACAGCAACACAAAATGCACCCAAAAAAACTTCACAATTAGCTAGTAGCTTCATCCAAAGCTCCTCCTCCTCTGAAACTGTTTTGGGTTTTGTTCTTTGGAGCTCATAGAAAAGAAGAACGAGTGCAAAAGCTGTGGAGTTTAAAGCAAATTGGACGCGGCGGAGGTCTTCGTCGTGCTGGGTGGTTTCTGATGTTTGTGAAGAAGAAACTCTGTTCAGAGCTATCGAGAATTCCAATTCTAAAGCTTTGTTCCTGAATCAAGAGAGATTATCAACTGCGACAACAAGAGCTTTTGGAAATGAAGAAGTATTGTGCAGGAGAAGAAGAGTTTTGAGAGATTATTCATGGCGTAGCAGCTGGCTTTCCATCTCCAGGAGCAAGCTATTGTTGTCGGAAGCAGAAGGCAAGCGGTGGATTCAGAACCCCGTTTGCAGCAAAGCATCAGTAGTGAGAGGTGAGAGAGAGCGCTGTATATAAATACATACATGATCATGGGCATGAACGAATTGGCGGAGCTTAACAGAACTCCTTCCTTGAACCATGTGAGTGCGCAGTCGCCCAGAGTGGGTGGTTGCGTGGGTACGTTCTTCCACATGTTCGACTGGAATCCTGGCAAGAAGATCTTCACCACCAAACGTCTTCCTGCAGGTAGCTCGCTCTCTTCATACCCAACTTCTTCCCATCTTCTGCTGCTGCTGTTTCTCTTTCTCTACGATGTCTGTCTGTCTTCCTCCCTTGTGCAAACTCCCAAGTCTCCAACCCATGTTTGGAAACTGCCGTTTGGAACCTCTGGGAGCAGCAGCAGCACATTTGTACTTTGAAGCTTTTGGGTACCTAGCTGCCAAGCTAAAAAGAGAATCAATCCCAAGTTCATCTCTTTGTTGTTGGCGATGCTGGAATTTTGCTTTGGGGTATTGCTTCCTAATCTGTTTGTGCTTCTGATGATGGTGAACATAAGAAAAGCTTCATTTTGTTGTCAGTGTTTTTGTTTGTTTGTTTGTTTGTGAAAACAGATAGACTTGAAGAAGAGCATTATGTGAGAAGAGAAAGAAGCTTCAAGGAGAGCAATGCAAAGCTGCAGCACTCAATGGTACAAAACTCTACTAAACTCTGCAAAACTTTGCAAAAATCTTGTCAAACTCTTTGCACAATAGTGTTTTTCTCTTCTCCTGTTTTGAGGAGTTTTGCTGATGGATGTGAGATGGTTTTTTGTTTCCACTGCAGCAGAATGACGACAGCAAAAGAGAGGTCATGATGAGAGCTTTGCCAGTGAATAGCAGCAGCACTTGCAGTGGTAGTCCAGAGTCTAGCAAGTCAAGTGAAGATCCCAACAAGCGTGTGCCTGGAGTTGTGGCTCGTCTGATGGGGCTTGAATCTCTTCCCAAAGCATCCGCAGCTGCAGCTCTCATGACCCTTGATGCAGAAGAAGAAGTTTCTTCTGAAGGGCTTCTTCATGGAACTGAGCCTCTGTCCCCATCTCCAGTGTTGCTGCAAGAGCTTCTATGGCATGAAGGCTTTCGAAAGCCAAGGAATCATCTGCTCAAGGAAAAGCTTCCTAGGTTCTCCAAGAAACTCACAGACCAGAAGCAGGAGGCAGAATCTCCAAGGAAGAAAGCTTCAGCTGTTGCCCGAGCTCAATACAGTGGTGGACTGTATGTTGATCCAAAGCTCCCGAAACCACCATCACACCGAAAGTCCCAGGTTGGAGCAACTTCAAAGCAGACTTTTCTCTCCCACCTCACCCAATGTGAACCTGTATTGCTCCCCTCCAAGGCACATAACCAACTAGTGAGCTCTTCATCGATGCGGTTGTCCCCATCATCATCATCAAGCTTTGGAAGCAGTAGCAAGCGCACAGCCAAATTGCTTGAAGCTGCTGCTGCTAAGATTCTAGAGCCCAGTATGCACTCCAGTTCTTCTCGCCTTCTCACCTCACCAGCTCAGAGCTGCCGATATACACAAAGTGAGAGTGGGTTGTCAATGAATTCTGAAAGACAAGGTGGTGGAAGTTTCAGCCATTGGCGAGGTGGGAGTGGATTGTATTCCTCCTCCTCCTCAAGTAAGATTTCAAGGACTGAATCCATGGCTCGCAGCTGGAATGGGAAAGAAGAACAAGATGTGGGTGAGATAAGTGGCCGCAACAGTGAGCCTGGGAGTGTGAAGCCATTGAGAAGGATCCGTGGCTCTGCTGTCTCTTACCATGATTTGATCTCACAGAAGGAAGAGCAGGCTAGCAAATGGCGCTTTCAGACCGCATTGGCAGCCCATGCAGAAGAAGCTGCTGTGTTGCCTTCTCCTCGTCCTCCTCTTGTGCGAAAACCTTTGAACCAAGCTTCAGCAGGTGTGAGGAGTGAAACAACCACTGCAAGCTCTGCAAAACATGTACTGGGCACCCATGAAGCTTCTATTCGCAGGTTCAAAACTGAGTTGGGTGGTGTGAAAACCCCCAAAAGTAGCACTGTTTTTGCCAAGAGGGGATCTAACAATCACTCCCGGTCAAAGTCTGAGGCATCAGATCTCATCATGGTCGTCCATCATGGAGGAAGAAAAGCTGGTAATAAAGCAACGCAGGCAGAAGTTGCAGCTGCTACTTCATTGAGAACTGAGCTTTCACTTGCAGACCATGATGAGATCATTGCCACCGAAGACTGCTCCCACCCAAATCCAGAAACAACATCATTGTCGCAGGAAACAGCAGCCACCAAAAGTTGGGTTGAGGAGGAGGTCACAAGGTTGATGAGTTCAGGTATGGGGAAAGCAGATTTTGCAAATGACAGTTTCAGATCTGCACATGTAGTAGTCAACAAGAAGCTGAGTGGGAGTGGAAGGCCTCCTCCTCCTCCGAATGATGGGTTCAGTCATCATGCTTCTTTATGGGGGTTCAAAGTGAAACCTGGAAAGCAAGAGAAAGATGCTGGATCACCAGGGAATCGGGTGTTTCCAATAGAGAAAGTGGTTGGATCCCAAACTGATTTTCAGCAGGTATGCCCTGATAATGTTGTGGACCCTGCTGCTGCTGCAAAAGCAACAATGATGGGTGGTGGTGGGAGCTTGCTTCGATACAGCTGGCCCTTCAATCTGCCAAAGCCAAGTGATAAGAAAGAGGGCCAAGAAAAGGGTGAGGGCTTAGTACTGAAAAGACCCGAAAATGTGTTCATGAGGTCAATACTCAGGCGTCAAACTGCTGTACCCTGTGAAGAAACTGGATCCCAAAAACACACTGCCCGAAAAACATTCTCAACAACCTCTAGAAAGGAAGGTAGGGTTCAGCAACAGAATGGAGCCACCCAAAATTGTATGCGAGATGCAGTGAGGGAACAAGCAGCCGGAGTGCTTCAACCAGAAGCACATTTGGTAGCTCTTGACATGCTGCCGAGTATTGACTCAAATGTTGTGTGTTGTCAAAATCTTTCTCATAGCAGTGAGAAGGAAGAAACTTCCCTGGCATTAGTGCCCAACAGAAAGTTTGACAGAATTGAGCATTCCCCAAACATGAGGGCAAGGAGTATAGATGAGGTATTTCCAGAGCTCCCAATGGAAGGGAGTGTTTCAGACATGACAGAGAAACAGTTCCTCAGATTTGATTCACAAGGACATGAAAAAGCATCCTGTGATTGTAAGTCTGGAGAAAAGTTTGTGTTTGGAAGAAGCCCTGATATATTTGTGACTGAGCAGCATCTTGGGTTGTTCCCGAGTAGCCCATTAATTGATTATGAGACCGTCTTTTTCCCAGAGCGAGAGATTCATTCCGACTTGGAACATTTATTCATCATGGGTAGTGATGGCTCCAACAGCCCCTTCTTCAACAGGGAGCCTACTGTCAGAGTCACTGCCATCACCGAAGAGAGCTCAAATCTCAAATACCCACAAGAGCACAAAAAATTGTCAGCAGGTGACACAGCTCATGGTGTTGAAGCAGACCTTGACACTTGCAGTACACGCATGAATTGTGACACCGGTGTCACTCCTGCCCACTGTCTTGAGGTATCAGACTTTGTACTACAAAATCTTTTCTTATTTTGCATCTAAAGCTAAGCTAAGCTTATAAGCAGTATCTGGGTGAAGAAGAAATCATAACCACTGAAGCAATCAGCTTGCAGGGTTACCAGGACATTGCAATGTGTTTTTTTCGTTTGTCAGCTGCTGGCCAGTCAGTACCTGTTGTCTTTGATCTTAGTTACCACAGACTTGCCCAGTCAAATACACATATTGAAATTTTTTCTCTTAGGGTTAAGGGTTAACCGTAAACCCAACTATCACAACATTACAACGTGACAGATGGTGTTATTTGTTATTTCATGGTTTGTAATATGGAAATGTTTCAACCTGGATTCATTTAGCTTTGGATAGTGTGCAGATGCAGATGATGCACGTGGATGCTGGATGGAGCAGTGAGGATGCTGTGAGCCCCATTCTTCTGCAGAAATTTAACAAAAACAGCCCAGTTTCAACCAAGATATTAAACACAGCAGAATGTCAGTTGGCTAGTTTAAGCTCGAGTGTGGACGAGTGTGGACAGCCTAGCCCTGTATCGGTCCTTGAATCCCATTTCCTTGATGATTCTCCCACTACCCCTGAGACAAGTCTTCTTATAGGTCAGCAGTAAACTCCATCACAATTTTTGCCCCCGAGTTGTGCATCAAGGAAAATGTGCAGAACTCAAAAATTGATCACAAAGTCTTTAAGAATTGCATGTTGTACATAGTTCTCTGTTATTCAGGCATAGTGAGATTGCAGTTAGATGCTGAAGCAGGAAACAACAATTGTAACAAATTTAAAACAAAAGTAGGATGTTGATCTTAATGAATTGTGAGCATGACATTGAGAGTTTGTGGTGCAGTAGGGGCTTTCAAATCCTGATCACAAGTTGGGTCAAGCCTGAGACTAAATGATCAACAACTTCTAATCAAGGTAGTTATGTTTTGAAACCTGCAGAAACTGAGCAACAGCGTGATGAAGGGGGGCTACAGGAGGACACAAGTAGTAGTAGTTGTTGTGGAGTGGTTTCAGGAATCCAGGTACTGGACAAAAGGCAACAGGAAGAGGAGAAGGCTGTGCAATCGAAGATGGGAACTTCTCAAAGAACTGAGGGTGAGAATATCCAGCAAGCTCTTTTGACAATTTCTCGGTATTATAATATTGATATTTCAAACATCAGGTTAGAGGGAGCAACCAGCACTCCTGTGCCACAACAGGAAACTCCGCAAGACTATGAAAAGGACTACTTGCGGGAGATTCTTGAAGCCTCCCGGTGCTGGGAAAGGAATAAAGGTGCAACAACAAGAAGCTCATGCAATTGGGTTTTGCCTCAACTTCCTGTGGCACTGGATTGTTTGTTGTTTGACAAACTGGAATTTGGGAGCAATGAATTAAGTGAACAGACTCGAATGGAGTCCAAGAAGAAGAAGCATTGGAGTGACATAGCTGGCCAGCACCAATACCAAGGCAGTGGTGGCTCCTCCTGTCGATGCAACCGAAAGCTGCTGTTTGACAGCGTGAATGAGGCGCTTGTGTTGCAATTTGACTGTGAATACTGTGCTTGTGTAGAACCATGGATGAATGTTCAAATATCCATAAGACCAAGGAGTTTTGGTCCAAGATTAGTGGCAGATGTTTACAGAAAGCTATGTGAGTGGAGGGAGCTGGCTGATGATTTGGTGGACAATTTGATTGAGCAAGACATGAGTGTGGCAGGAGGCAAGTGGACAGATTTTAGCCAAGAAGTTGTTGAAGTTGGTCTAGATGTTGAGCGGATACTTTTGAAGTTCATGATTGAGGAACTTGTCGATGATGTGCACCATCTCCAGAGAGGAAGCTAATCCCCTCTCTTTTGTAGTCTGTCTGCAGAAGCATCAATCTAGCTGACTGGGTAGTAGAGAAAGTTCTGCATATGCCTGTGATTATTATCTCAGGAGTTATGCTTTCTGGCTCCCATGCTGTATCATATTTCTCAAGCTGGTTGATGCAAATCCAATATAGATGAACTTGTTGGCAAAGTGGGAAATGAACTGACATTACTCTACAAAATGTTCTACAGTCTTGTTGTCATTTTGCTTTTAACCAGAGGTTTCAGACTTACTGCTTTAGTATTCTTCTTAGACTCTGCAGTTCCACCTCTTGCAATCAATGTGAACATTTGACACTTCTCAAGTCTCAATCTTTTCCTGGCGACTTGACAACAAAAAAACATTTCTAAATTCAATCACACCAAATGCACTAGCTGTTTTGCAAATACACTAGCTGTTTTGTGGTGAAGACAATAGAGATGAAAAAGCTAACAAAGAGAATGCAGATACCTTGCTACTGATACCACCTGGAATAGTAACATCCTGGGGTTTGGACAGCTCAATGGTTGTGGATGGATCTGAATCTATTCTTCAATCTGATCTCCTTTGGACTGGAAATCAACACTCCTATGAGTGAACACTTCCTAGTGAAAAGTTTTTTCTTAACATACACTTCCTTGTTAACTTGTGCAGAACAATTCAAGGTGAGTTGAGGTTACACACATGTACCCTGAATGCCTTCCTAACCATGCTTTGTTGAAGCAATCAAAACTACAAAATGATAATGGATTGATCTCTCACATCTGATAGAGGGACAGTCCATCTCATAAGACAGGTGGAAGAGTTCATCTGCCCAAGCTGCCTATATAGGAATTTATCTCAATTGTGGGAGTCCAGGGTGCTAGATAAATGTGGGAACACCCCAATTATTGGTATAAATGTCCAGAATTAAGAAACACTATTCTCTGTCATTGAACCTCACTAATGGCTTCAATATAATCCCAGCCCAAATAGCTGAACCGTAAAAGTGATCAAAATCTGGAGTATCCCAGGTGCTAATAGAAAGTATGGGAAAGGTGTCAAAAAGTAGCCTGTGATAGCTGCTCAAATAGCTCCTGCTGTGTGGAGAATGTCATAAAGAGACACACAGATTTCCCCTGTAATAAGAAGAATAATAATCCACTCTAAGGTGTCTGATTTCCTGTTCTGCAATATCTCCAAAAAAAATCGCACATTGTGCTGTACACCAACCCACATCCAACGCAAGCATTTCAAAATATGAGTACATATAATGCATCTTGTGTCTTGTTGCTGGACCAAATTATGGACCTGAAACCTGTATGCACAGATCTAAGATGTACATCCAGCAATGGGTTTCAGAAGCTTCCTTGAAAGAAATTCCATGACAATTTGAAAACCCATTTTTGCCAGCAAAGAAGTGTGACTTGATGGTAAGAGAACTACTTTGGACTAGTCACTTAGGCACTGGGAGTTAGGTCTAAACATAGTTACAACGAAAACACTTCTAGATCGCATACAACTGATGTACTGTATTCTTTGGCCTGTTTGACATTCCTCGGATTGTGGAGCACTTCTCAAGCTTCTCGTCATTGAAGTTGGAAGAAAAAGTAGGCAAACCTGAATGATGTTAAGCTTGAAGTCAAGACTTTCAAACCGTTCATCAAGCTCAAAGTCATCCCGAAGGTACTCCCAAATTTGAGCATAATTTGCATCTTTCCAGGCTGCATCAGACCTGTTGTTCCCCAAACAACAGGTCAAAATCATGAAACATCAACTTCAGATTTCACCCCACAACTTGTGGTCCATGGAGTCACTAACACAGTTTCAATGTAGACATTGCAATACTGCCCTACCATCATACTGACACAATATACCATGATCCTATCAGTGATTGAAAATACTCAGCACTGAGTCACAGCACATTAACTCACATTGGCTCACATCTCTTGATTGACAGAGATCCAATCTTGCACTCAAGCTGATCAGACATGAATGCATTGTACAATTTGGATGTCTGGATTGCTGCTGATGTCTCTATCAAAACTGAGCGCAACACTAACACATGAAGTTTGCAATGAGGCCCAGATGTGATGAGCTGAACAATGATGGTATATACCTTTCGAGAAGACCTAAGCGAAGGATCACATCTGCTAAAGTGGTGTTGGCAGCAGCCACTAGCTGGAACAAACTTTTACGTGTCATAGTAAATGTGCCCGTCTTCTCCATCCCACGGTTCAACTCACTAAAAGTATTCACCATTTCATCCACCTGCAAACCACACCTCTCCATTGTAAAACTCTGCCTTCATTCCTTGGATCTCTTTGCAATGCATTTCACTTCCTTTCAAATAGTTTCCAACACCAAAGACTTGAAGGATGTCATTATCATTGGCACATACCCTTAAATATACTGTGCCTCTGTTTCATTCTTTGTATGGCTGATACAAGTCTGCACTCTTATTTCTTATTATAAAAAACTGCTACTTGAAAAAATTTCCGGCGTCTATATTAACAACAGTGAGTGAGACTGAGGAAATAAGACATGGTACAAAAAAGGAATAGCATAATCCATTTAGTGAATAAAGTCCTGACCCTTTTGGCATAATGGTCAAGTGCTATGCTTTGGCCAAGAATGCTGGAAATGACCCTGATGTTATCTGTGTCAAGCATCCGCAGTGTTATTTGGTCCTGTCCTCCCTCACTCCATTCTGGTAAGGTTGGCCGCACCAGCACTCCATAATCTGCCTCAATAAACCCAAAAGTGTGGTCTACGTGAACAAACATCAAGCTGTAGACACTCAACCCAAAACCTGCACAACCAGTGAACTATGGCACCAGACTACTACTATGCCATCTCCAAGTACTGCAACTATTTGAGAGGATTGTTGCCACAAAAGGTCTTTATTCTAGAGGAGCACAAACATAATATACCATCTTTCCTTGTCTCACGAAATTCATCAGTGCAGAACTTGCGCATGGCAGATAAGGCTTCCTCTTCTTCCTCATCTCCAAAATTGAAGAATACAATCGACCCATACTGAAAAGCAACCATGTAGCGCTCATGCCACTGACTTAGTTCCAGCAATCCCTGCATGTTTTCACCCCGTTTTTACTCAGCTTTACCTATCACGATCTGTTGCCTATTTGTTGAGGCAAAGCACTCATCAAGAAAATTGAGCAACAGGCCCAAACCTAGAAGATGCAGTATGGGAGGAAATACGAGAGAGAGAGAGAGAGAGAGAGAGATGTACAGGTTTGTTAGTGGTGGGAGGTGCACCCATGGGACGGTTGGGAAAGCGGATGATAAGATTGTTGCGAGAGCTTGTGATTTCCAAAAATGGTTCCTCTGATAGCCTCTTCAAATCTATACTGAGCACCCCTCAAATCATGACCAGCACCATCAGCCAAAACCTCCCAGTTGCATTTAGACCAACCAAAGGATGGGCAGGTAGTCTCCAAGAACGGTAGCACTGGATTTAAAGAGCAAAAGGGAAATGTAAAAAAAATACATGACTGACCTTCTTGATACATAGAAAGCCTTGACAGGAATGTAAACATCATCAGGTTGGACTTTAGGAGCTGGTACACCTGCAGCAGTGCGCTGCCGGGCGTCAAATTCTCGGAGTCTTATATTCTTCTGGTTCCAATCCACAGGATCCCCTTCCCCCATCATGACTAACTTCTGATTTCCTTGGCTACTATTGTCTTGGCTCTGGGGAGCTTCCCAATCAGCAGTGAACTCAGGTTCTGCTTCCCAAGCTGTCGCTTTCGAGGCATGTGTCCGCAAACCCTCACTGACCTTGTATCGGCAAACTGCAAAGATGCTTCGGCTGCTGATCTGTTGCTCGTGATCACCAGGCAAAGGAGCAAAACATCGCAAATCAAATTTTCCTATTGCATCATGCTGCACCTCAAGACTGGAAAAAGCCCTCAAGAAACCCATCCTAGCATTAGGGTTAGGGTTTCCACTTCTCTGTGGCATGTGCTGCTGCGTTGTTAGAGTCATCCATCGATTTTCACCGATCTGCGTGAATTGCCTGAGCTTTCCGCCTACCCCACCACAAACCTCTCCGCAAAAGGGGAAGCTACAAAAAGCCCTCCCGAGCTCTTGCAACTGCTTCTTCATCTGTATGCTTGCTCTCATCCTCATATCGTCTTCTTCCTCTTCCTCGCTACAAATACCGTCATCAAACCCCCAACAACCTCACTCCTCCCCCTCCATTCCTCATAGGCACCATCCACAATCCCCTCAAAAAAAACTCAAATTCCCCTATCTCTCTCGTATACATGTATATCTCCCGTTGTCTCTCAACCCTCTCGTTGTCTCGACTCTCCGTGTGTTCTCGGTCTGTCGACTCTATTCTCTGTGTTCCTCTCTCCAAAAGGCATTCAGGCAGTCAGGTCAAGAGCACAGAACGCTGAAACCCAAGACACTTGCATGAGGGAAGAGCATGGAAGACACAACAAAAGCGAGGCACGATCACGCTTGCGGAAACCCTAAACGGCCAAGCTCCGTCGCTAGGGTACAAAGGCTTAATTAGGATCAGGTTTTGTAATAAAACTTGCCTACCCGTTGCCATGATCCCTGAATTAAGGGAATTAGGGCAAGGCAATTTGTGTTGGATGTCAGCATCCTATCAAGTTATTTTTACCACATTATTCTTATTTGTGGTAACCCGTGCCTGCAAGGCACAGACGGTGGGCCAGCACGGGTGGGCTGGGCACCTCTGGCCCACCGTCACACTCAAGGCTTTTCTTTTTTTTTTTTTTCGCCCCTCAGTAATAAATTATTAGTGACATCGACGTGTAAATTTGTGAGCCCTTGAAAAGAATGTTGCAAAAGTCTTCTAGGGCTCATATTACCCCATGAGCTACTTAAGCTACTTATTACCTTAAGTTTACTTCACTTTTATTTTTACTTGCTTTAACTTACTACCTTTTATTTATGTAATTATTTACTTGCCTTTGCTTACGTAACAACTCATTTACTTTATTTACTTTCATTATATTATTACTGCTGTAACCAAGGTCAAACAAAACTTTAAATGCCACGATAAAAAATTCTTTTTTTAAAATTATTTACCACAATTAACTGCCTTAAAAAGTAGTAGTAATAACTGTCATGTTGTTGGGAAGATCAAGTTTTACAGACAGATAGGTAAAAAAATCTTTTTTTTTATTATTTACCACAATTAACTGCCCTAGAAAGTAGTGGTAATAACTATCATGTTGTTGGGGAGATCAGGTTTTACAGACAGATAGACACATTGATAGACGTAGTGAATCTAATCCAACCCATCCCCTTGGACAAAACCAAAGCCCAAGCCCTGAAAAAAAACTGAGAGTTCAAAGGAGACCCCAAAGAACCCCATACCCACAAGAAGAATCACTCCAGCACCTCACAGTAGACAACATTACTGGTGTAAACCCTAGTAGGGGCCCCATTCAGAGCCACCTTGCTGCCACCCCAGACCAGCACTCGGACGCCCCACCATGAGCCGCACCGAGAGAAAGCCACATAAAGCTGCCCGTGGCAAAAAACAGGCTTGGGTAGGTACACCCCCACTATCTGCAGTGTCTGGCCTTGGGCCTTGTTGATAGTCATGGCAAATGCGGGCTGCAACGAGAACTGCCGCCGGTAGAGAGTAAAAGGCATCCTCTCCGTGTTAGAGGGAATGATGCTAAGGCGGGGAATGAAAACGCGCCTGCCCTTGTCCGGTCCTATGGCAATCTCAACATCAATTATGTGCTGCATCAGCTTGACCACAATAAGGCGAATGCCATTTGCAAGGCCACCTGGCATATTCCGCAACAAAATCACCGGGCAACCTTCCTGCACGGTCAAAGTGTGGGGTGGCACCCCTGACATGTTGAGGGAGTTTAGAAACTCGATGGGGTAAACCCCTCTCTGTTCGCCTTGCACAACAGAATCAACGTTGTGGTACGTGCGGCGCTATGCTGGTGTGCCGTTAGGTGTGGTGAGGTCAAACCGATTCATGATGGCGGTGTTGATGTTGTCAACGTCCTCGTTCAGAGGAGTTAAAATGGCCCTCTGAATGATGTGCTCATTGCGTGACTGCGCAAATCTGTGAAGCGGCCAAGGTCGTCGTAAACTTCATCCACCAAGCTATCAATGGTGTCACCCTAGCAACACATGTCTTCTAGGATCAAAACAGCCTCCTCCCCAACCTCAGGAAAGACTTGTTTTGTGCCCTCCCCAATGCGTTGCAAGTAGTCTGCCTAAGCTTGTTGTTATTGGGCATCGGTCGTAGCGTTGGCTCCGCCCTGTGCCAAAAGCCTCTGGACACGCATGTTTTCATGCAACTGACACACTTTAACATGGTGCCAAAGGACTGCAGACCTCTTGAAACTGACATCCACAATCTGGCCTCTCTTGCCTCAGGGAACCACAGGCAATATCTATTTAAAATCACCTCCCATGACAACAACCTTGCCCCCAAAAAGCATGTCCTTTAAGGTAGGGTCAACAGCACCCATAACATGCTGGAGCGTGCGGTTCATAGCCTCAAACACATGCTTGTGGGCCATGGGTGCCTCATCCCACATAATGAGGCGTGCAGCCCGAATCAAGGTCGCTTGTGGACTGTTCAAGGGAACATAGCAAGCAAAGGAGCCACAAAGGCCTGCTACGGGAATTTTGAAACGTGAGTGAGCTATGCAGCTGCCCTC
>Ga0209611_10001990_pt1 | contig 35732 bp, 25 predicted proteins | sample S1TSphgellanicum_3_FD_187693 | JGI IMG/M metagenome (GOLD analysis project Ga0209611, IMG submission 187693) | Host-associated microbial communities from peat moss isolated from Minnesota, USA - S1T2_Fc - Sphagnum magellanicum MG (SPAdes) (version 2) | ecosystem: Host-associated > Plants > Peat...
ATGCAGCTGCTTGAACAGGGCATGAGTATGGCTGTTCTCTTGTTAAGTTTTTAGTTGCAAGGAAAATATATGTATGATGTTGAATAAGACTGTTGGATGTTTGGTGTTGACATATCTTTTTTTGGTCTAGTTTTTCTTTTGATTTTGTTGCTGTTGCTGTGTTGTATCCAAGCATTTTTTGAGTTTTGCAATAGGGAGGGTTTGTGATTGCTGTCACTGGACAGGAAACCTTGAATCCTTTGTAAATTTCTTTTCATGTGTTTCTATATCTTTGCAGAAGATGGACCACCGGGACGTGGAACTTATGGTACTACTCGAGCAGGAGACCGTGACATTGGTTATGGAGCTCGAGACAGAGGTTATGATGACCGGGGATCCCGTGGTGGCTGGAGGGATGGGGATGGTTTGGCTGGAGGTGGAGATCTTGTGAGAGTACTACTCCTGCCCATTCCACTGTGGTTTTCTGAATCATAATGTCTCTGCCAGAGAGTAAGCAACATCTAAAAAGGCTGTGGGTCAGCAACTTTGTCATAATCAAGAATCTGGTCAAGGGAATAATCGAACTATCGTTGGCATCCCATATTCTGTAACAGCAGAATAGGGAAAGTATAAAATGTGTTTGCATTTGGTCCTAGAGGCATTTGAGGATTTCTTGCTGTATGCAACTCAGATAATGTGGTGCCAAATCTTCTGCCAAGGACAATTCAAAGGGCATGCAATCATGTTCTTCTTGCACTTATTTTTTTCTTTTCTATTTCAGATGTCTTATGGAGGAGGAGGGCTAGGTGGAAATGATCTAGGCATGGGTCCAGGCCTGGGCTTGCCTGGTGGAGGAGTTGGGAATATGGGCCCCCTCTCCTTGGTAGGTCTTCCTGATGAACCTCCCATCCTGGGTCCTGGGGGACGCATGGTGGGTCTAGATGGTGGAATGGGGGGTAGGGCTGGAGGGCTCAATTTAAATGGTGTGGCAGCAGAGGCAGATGCTCTGCGTGGAAATGTCGATGTACTCCCCCCTGATGCATCATCAACTCTCTTTGTGGATGGGCTTCCTCAAGACTGTTCTCGCAGAGAAGCTGCACGTATCCTCCATGAGAACATGTTTTAAGTTATCTCAATGTTGTTTGATTCTCAGGTTGCTATTGTCTCTGCTCTTTCTCTTTCTTTCTTTTCTCTTGAGTGTTGTCCATTTTCCTTTTTGTTCTCCCTACTCTTCTTGGTTTTTATTTTGGAGTTTTGTTGCCTTAATGTTTGTGTGCTAGCCAGCATGATACCTAAGTACTCCTGTTGCTTCTGGATTTATGACAGATACTTAATATGTGGTTTGATATTTGACAGTGGCCTACACCCTGAATAGGAAACTGATGGAAGTCAGCAGGAAAGTTATGATGGTTAGTCACTACCATACATTTTGCTGTTGATGGTCACCTGAACACATGAGAGACTGTTGCTAATTTTCAGAGTGCTCTTTACTTTTCTTCAGTCTCTTTAGTTGGCTCACTCTTCTCTTCTCTTCCTCCTGCAGTTGGCTGTAATGATCTCTTGTTGTTCGGTCCAGAAATCTCATCAACCATTGCATCAGTTCATCTCTCAATTTGTCGTCAGGTTGACTGAAATTGTAATTATGGGGGGTTCTCAATACTTATGAAGTTATATTTAACTTGATTTTGTTAGGAGAGATGTTCTAAATTTTACTTGGCAAGAGTGGGACACTACAGAAGAGCAGCATGTTGCCACATTTAGAGTAACTTTGACTGCAAGATCATTGAGCACTCGTGCTCCTTAGTCTCAAATAAAGGCACTGTTTGCAAGGCTTTGCATAAGGGAAGATTCCTCTTGAAAATTCAGAGCATTCTGTTGTACTCTCGTGTGTTGTCTTCAAAGAGTGTCTACCAACCTGGGCTAATTGCTTGACACAGTTGTTCATTCCTGAAATGACACGTTCCAGATATTTTCCGCCCATTCATTGGTTTCAAAGAAGTACGTCTGGTTCACAAAGATGCAAAACGAGTAAGTGTTATCAAGGACATTTGCCTTACTTTGTCTTCATATTGTGTTCAGTAAGGGCTGTGGAAGGCAAGAGACTATGTTGACAAGATGATGATAAGCAACAGTGTGGGGACAGGCCTTGAGGCTCTCAATTTTTGTGGAGATAGTGGATGTGCTCCATTAGAACTTGCTTGCTTGACCCATTTGCCATCTATTCAGCATAGCAGGATCAAATTTGCCTCATCATTATCTGCACAGATTAAACACAAGCAGCCCTTTTCTGCACATAAGAAGATACCCTGAGGGATTTCTCCATTGTCTTATCTATTTAGTTTTTTGATGATTTCTGGTGGAATTTGCAGATAGATGGTGGCAAGGTGGTACTTTGCTTTGTGGAGTTTGCAGATGCCAGATGTGCAGCTACAGCCTTGGAGGCATTGCAAGGTCTGTTTCAGAACCATTAGGGGCTTGAAAGCTTGCAGAAAACTTGACTTAGATGAGACAAATGCTGGCCCATGGTTTTTTTAGGTCAGTTGTGTCTGCTATCATGTGTGCCATATTAGTAGACTAGGAGTTCTGTCATCTGCTCTGGATGCAGGTACCAGTGTTTCCCAGATGTTGTATATTGCAATTGATGAGATCTCTCAGGCTGGGTGAACACGTTGACAAATCCAACATTTATTCTCACAGGATATAAATTTGACGAAACTGATCATGACTCCTATGCACTGCGACTCACCTTCGCTCGACATCCAGGCCCCCGGGGGCCTGCTCGTGATGATCCATATCGAGGGGGCCGAGAACGTGGTGATGACTACAACCAGCGACCTCGAGGAGGTGGTCGTCGCTAAAGTAGATTATTCAGGTGCGCCTTCCATTCTGAAGCCTATCCTAACTTGTCTCCCTCCTCTCCAATCCTCAGTCTACACTTCAAATTTTGGTAATCACTTACTAATCATCGAGCCTCTCCCTCGCTCTAGCAATCAGTTCTTGGTCCTGATCTACCAGATGCCAGGATCAGATTCACTCCTTCTCATGTCCATACTATTTCCTGGGGCATTATAGTTGACATCTCTCAAACATTTGTGGATGAGGGGACAGTTTTGTCGGTAACCTATAGTTTCTTGTTGAACTACAAATCTCGGGCTCAACTGATTCAGACAATTGGATACTTACCATGTACTGATCTTTGGGATTATCTGGAAACCTGCGGACTGAGCGTCATTTGTGGGAGCTGAATGCCTGCCCACAAACCCATTGGCCTTTCTGCTTTCAAGGGTTTTGAACACAACCAATCTTGAAGCTCCTATGCGTCAGCATGGATTTTGTTAGCCTTTAGAGTTCTATTCGTTCCACAGGGACAGGTAGGCTGTCTTTGTGACTTTTGGACCCTCTTGCGTGCAGTGTATCAGATCTTCCCTCTTTTCTTATCAATGACAGCAAGTGAACCTATTGGCGCATCTATTTCCTTCAATTGTCTTATATGCTCGACAGGTGTCTCATTGGCGCGATGGCCATGCCTGATGATGATTTGTGCAATCGTTCCTTTTGAGTGAAATGGTGCTTGGCTGACCTCGCATTTAGATGTTCACAACAGTGAGATGGAGAGGAGGACGATCCCGTTAGGTGATCCTTTGCTTCAAAGCATTTGGCTATGAATATCTTGGTGCATTATTCACTGGAAGATGGAACACAAGTTGCTTGACAAGATTTTGGTGTGATACTCGTTAGGCTGGATGTAGGGTCTCAGAAGGGCATTATGCTTTGGTGTCGTACTGTTTTCCACAACTCTGTCTGCGAATGTTGTCTTACTTTTGATGGTTAGGCAGCCTACTCATTTATATGCTTGATTCTATCAGCACCATGCAACAGTGCACCTCAGCATGTGCATCATAGGAAAACAATCTGCTTGGGTCTCTTGATGTAGGTGCAAACCTTTGTAGTCGCTTCTAATTAACAGTCTGAGTTACCACTAGTCTCAGATGCTGCTATGTAAGCTTCCTTAACAGGTTCTGTTGCTCAAAGTTCCCAGAATGTGGGTAAAATGGTCTCCAAACACATGGTGGTTGTGCTGTTTACCCATGTGAGGGTGATCTAGCTATGCTGAAGTCCCCCACTGAAAGATTGTCAGATCGGAGAGGACAGCTTCTTCAGGGGATGTCCTGATCATCACTTCATTTTAAGTCACTTGAACTGGAGGTAGGAATCTGTAAGAGAGTACTTTTGTGAGATCATCACTAGACAGTTGGCTCTCCTGCCTACTGTCAGACTTGTCCCTGACCTCTTCCTGCCAGGTGTATCTCCAACTGCATGCCCCAATCTTGCAGCCTATTTGCGAATAAGTTGTGGTTTACTTATTGCATGCCAAAGTCCGAAAGCTCTTCGTATACTACTTAGTTGAACTGCTACAGAGTCTGCAATTCTGGTCATTGCCACCAGAATTTGCAGATCCAGAAAGTTGGGATGAATTCTGCTTTTTGCACTATCATCCTCAGTTGACCTTAAGGTGGAAGCTTCCATAACTTCCATAATCACTGTACCCTGATTGTGCTAGTTAACACGAATCATGTTCGACCATGATGGCATTACATGATGTGATGTGAATTACACATCACAAACCTGGTGATAGACAAGCATTGGCATCTTTTCAATGCCTTCTGAGTATGTCATCCTGCAATTTTACAGGGAACCAGTAGTTAGGGTGTCTGATTGTTTGGTCTGCACTAAATTGGGCTTCATGAAGGGAACATGCTATTTGTACTTGGCTAAGGAACAATGCTGATTTAGATGTGATACCTCGTGCTTTGACTTGTTTTGATCTTGACTATGCACCGAGATGTTTGAGGAGCTTCTGGCAGCATGGGTGAGTGAACTGCAGTGACCAGCACAGTTGTTTACTAAGCTATTCTGCACTCTTCAACTGTGGAATAAAGTGTATGCCTGGTTGATAGTGATGTAGTGGAGTTACATAATTGAGCAAATAGCAAATGTTGATTAGGTGGCATGCAGGTAGTTGGTTGAATATATAGATGATATACTAAGTCATACCCATTCTCCTCCAGTAGCCATGGAAGTATAAGTCAATATGAAATGGGAGGTGGGTAGTGTGTTAGCAATGGAGCACTTGCTTTAGGTTTTAGTAGCCAATTGAGGATGATAGGTGTGTTTCAGCACTTTTTTGAATTTTACATCACTTGTACCTGCGTTTCAGCACTTTTTTCTCTCTTCTTCTGCATGTGGTATCTCTTGAGATGGACCAATGGTTGAACATTCTTGAATACTCTTACTGTTTTGAAGTTTAGATATTGAGATGACTTGTAATCAAAAGTATAGAAGGATCTGGCATTAGTAAGAATCAGAATGGTGACAAAGAAAGCTGTAAGAGCATCACTCTCTGACCTTGAATTCACCTGTTGCAATGCTATATGATAAGAGTCTGGTGATGTTGTGAAGTAATTACCGCAAAGTAATGTCATTGTTAAATTCTCAATTTTACAGCAATAACTGTGGTTTGCTTGGAATAGTACAGTGTGAAAAGAAAGATTTCACACCATACTAGATCTGTGTCCACATGGCTATTCACACGATCAACAAAATGCAAAACAGAGGTTTGCTGACACACCACTGAGTGTGCAAAGGAATCTTTGTGGAAACCCTTTTAAACAGACAGAAACTATTGAGGTTGGTACTATTTAAACCTGAAATGTATACACTGCAGTCACTCCTTGGCGTTGCCTGCATATTTGCAGTGGCATTCCACATAACCTCACACACTTACTGCATTCCACATGATTTTTTTCTCTGTGGACCACTCAAATGATATTATCACAACTTATTCCCTGGTCCAGTGCAGGACTGTATCTGCAACTATGCTACTCCATTAGAGTTTTGGCATCCATGATAATCCCCAGGTTCTAATAAAACGCATAAGCAACTCAAATTTTGAAGGGTTTGTAAAGCACTGAGGAGAAATTTCCTGGTGTACCTATTTAGAAGCCACCTTACATCATTGAATATCCCTCCACGAAAACAGGAGGGATCTTATGCCTAACATTTAGGAGTGACACGGACCTTCGACCTACTATTTAGGATCAGGATGTACCTCACCCATTTGGAGCATTAATTGTGCGAGCTTTGGACTTCTACTCGTTCAGAGGATGTGAATCCAAGCAAAGATTCTGAGAGGAGATGAGTGAGTTTGGCAATCAGAGTATCAATCTTGAGCAGAAAGATTCTTCAGCCGTTTTTTAGACTGCCACCTGTTGTGAAGGTCAACTGTGGATTGTGATCGTAATTCCACTCTCTGGTTTATTGAACCTTGGACATGCATTTTCCAAATCCCTTGCCAGAGGGAAGTAATGTGACGTGGGATTTAGGGCTTAGGTGTTTTGTTCATCTGTGTGGAGTGTCCATATCAGCGCACCGGTGAAGTTTCCCACCTTGTCTTTCATCGTTGACAGGAGTAGTGGGGCGGTTGTATGCGACGAGTTTCAGTTAATGTGAGCGCAATGCTTGGGTTAAGCTCAAGCTTTTGTGGTTGTAGATTTGAAGATGGGATTTTTCTGTTTTTCTGTGGAGTTCAAGCGCTGCGGGATTTCGTTTGTGCATTATGATTGGACCTGTGGAGGAGGAGTCCTTCGGAGGTCAAATGAGGCTCAAGCAGCAGATAAGTAGCTGTGATTTTTCTTCTGCAATATCGAGATAATTGTTGAGGAATATGGAGGGTGGAAAGAGCTTGCCTGTGTTGATTCCGTTTGTTGTGTCAGTTTCATTGGTATGGAGTGATGGGTGGATTTGAGTTTGTTCTGGGAGCAAGACCTGCATTGATGGGAACTCCGGGGTATACTCAGCTTTCTGTTTCTACATATGCATGGGTTGTGGGTAGTCACAGTATGTTGAATTGTGACCTGTAAAGGCTTCTGTTACCATGGAATTGAGTGAGTGATGAGTGGGTAAGTGCATTTCGTTGATCTTATGTCCAAGGGTTCTGGGTTTTTGGGTTGGAATCTGTACAAGTGTTATGGGTATCTGTGGAGTTGGGAATCTGATTCTGAATGTGCAGTGTGATAAGGGTTTGGTGTTTCATTGATGGAATCAAATCGAAAAGGCAGAGATAGCCCAAAAGATGAGACTCGGAGCAACCTGATCCATGATAGTGCCTTAGATTTCAGAATAATTAGACCGAAATTCTACACAAATGGTGTCATATTACTGATGGCTATTTCAGTAACTATTACCTGTATTGATTTCATGCAAGCTTACATGAAGATGAGCAATGTTGTGTGACCTGTTCTTTTTTGTTACAGTAACACTTCAGTGTGCTTCAAATCTGATTCTTTGCTTTTAGACCTTGTCCAAGAATTGCTGTGAAAATTTGGAGTTTAATTCAGTGATCTGTAAGGCTGCAAGCTCGAATTCAGTTTTTTCCACTTGGCATCTTGCATTTTCAGATTATGCATCACTTAATGTTAGGCTCAATGTTTATGATGTACAGTGTGAAGAAATTCGTAAATGAATCAGAATCATAATCTCAAAGCAGTTGAGCAAAACATGCCATACATCTGTAATGTGAAAATTAATGCAGGGTTGAAAGAAGGATGGAGTGCCATAACATATAGTTTATGCTACACATAATAGTTTTGCTTGATGGCTCCACCAAAGTATTTGATAACAAGCTTGTGCAAAAGCAAAAGGGTTTTTCACGAGGCATAATTACACCTCACATGAATTTGAACATGATCACATCAGTGTATTTGATTGTGTTTTGTTACTTTAACAACATGATCCACAAATGGTGTTGTATACTATCAAATTGTTGATGTTTCAAAACCAATAATTGTTCAGTGCAGAAGATGCGGTTGTGTTGTGTGTAATGAGATGATAATGTTTTTTATCAAACTTTATGTTGTCAGTGGTCATGTATGAAAATTCCAAATAAGAATTGGAAAGTTTAATTAAAGTACACAATATGGAGTTCCTTGAAGATAAAATGTGTTGCAACAAATTAGGGCAAAGTTCCTGAGCTCATTACAACACTAAATCATGGTATTGATGTGTGATGTCACATGGAGGAATATTCTTAAATGTTTCAATCTACAATCCAGACAATTTCAGTAGTTTGGAATGTTGAATCAGATCTAAATGTGAATCAAGTTAAATCTGATTATGTTCATAATTATTGTCCAACCTGCTAGATTAAATGGAAAAGTCATTGATCTATTTTGAAAAAGCTAAAATTTATGTCCTTTAACACTTAATTGAAAAACAAACAAACTCTAGTCACCTAAAGATGAAAGAGTAGGGATAAAATCCAGAAAAAATATTTATATAATGAGACCTACCATCAAATTAAATACTACACAAGTCCTTGCAGTAAGTCATTTATGGCCTACCTTCATGCTTCTATACTACACTTACACAATGTGCCAACTCTCCAAGTATCTCAAAGCATCAATTTGATACAAAATCACCTCAAATATCTGAGTGATCACAGCAAATCCAAAAATATCACTACCATTCAAACTAGGTAAGGAATTGATTCGCAACAATATCCCCAATGTCTTCCACAAGAGAAACAAGTATGGAATTTCCTATAATTCTAAATATAATTTTGACTCACTATAGAGGCTGCTTGGTCTATCCCACACATAATGTCCAACGAAAGGTCTTGCCATCTTTCATGTTTCTTTGTTATCTTTGGCCACAAGTGTTCCATGGCTGCTATGCTGCTCTGTCATTTGACATACTTGCTCCATATGCTTCTCAGTATGTACCATACCCAGAAAAGACTCTGCCATCTATTATCAGAGGTACGCCTTTGTGGACGTATTTGCACAATATATGACACATCTTCTTGGTTTGCTACATTTCTGTGTCCTTCCACTACTTCATCCATCATCTCCTTTAGCATCTTGCCATTCTCCTTAAGGGCATAAAGCTGGTGTAGCATGTTTCTGATGTCATCAACATTAATGACACCAGACTTGTTGCCAGCCCTGCATCTTTTTTTGTACATTGAGACCTGGTGAGAATATGACTCTCGTGAACTTTCAAGACTCTCTATTGTCTGTTTCCTATAATGTTTTGCCCCAGGTAGTGTTCTTGTTTTCTTGATTTGATCTTCAAGGTACTCTTCAATACCAAGATGATAGACTACAATGGAATGTTGCGCTAGGAAGTTAGCAAAAAGTGCAGCAGCATTGACTGTCTGCTCCATCTCTATGACACTTGACATACTAGGCAGTAGCATTTCAATTCTGGTCAGCATGTCTCTCACCTTGTTAAGAGACACTGTCTTCTCTATCAAGTGCGGTGAAAGGGATCTAATGTGATTTATGAGCCTGATTGACTCAGTTGTTGACTGTCTCCAACTTGAATCATAAATCTGCTGTTCATTGTTTGAGAATTTGATACCGTTCTTCACACATGCCAGAAACCTAAAGGCTTCACTATCAAAGTAGTAAATTGTGTCCTTGCTCAGTTCTATGGGAGAGGTTTGCTGAAATTCCCCTAGCAGTGCCTTGAGAATGTTAAGAGTTGCTCCAGCATGAAACATGGTACTTCTTGCATTGGTGAAGCAGAATGTGATATTGTTTGCAACATCCTTATGGAGGTGGGCAAGAAGCTCAACAATACAATATCTCAGGGATGGTGTAAGCCTTTCTTCATTGGGCTTCAAGAGTATACAAACACCATTCAGCACCATGTAATTTGAGATGTAAGATATAACATCTTTCATGTTCTTAACGTCCTGGTCAAAGCCTCGTGTGTCTCCAATGCCAGGAGTGTCTATCAACCGTACTGTCCTGTCTCCATTTGAAATTGTGTATGCTCTGCAACTTTGGGTATCGGAACCACCCCTGTTCCCATTGCTTGTACCCTCTCTGTCATCTGGCACCCCAACAACAATCTCTGTCTCTTCATCATCCTCAGTTGATGTAGAAAATGTGGAGTATATCAAGTTCTGCATCTCACCATTGAGCGCATTGTTGAGTGTGTCAAAGGTCAGATAGTTGATAAATGCGTTGATGAATGTTGACTTACCAACTCCAGTTGCTCCCAAGAGAAGTACATTAAGACAATCATCAGATGCTGTTAGAGGTGGCCCTCTGTGTCTATTTTTCTCAAGAGGTACGTCCAGCGGATCTAGAGATAGCAAACCATCCATGTTGGGACCATCAAAATGTGCAGTTGGAGGCAATGTTTCCAGCCTATTCAGAGGCACATCCTACATTTGAATTCCCATTGTAGGATATAGATTCCTCTTGATGTTACTCTTCATGTTCTGCTTTTAGACCATATCTCCAATTTGCCAACTCCTGCACAAACATTTGGCCATACCATGTATCTTTTTAGCATTTCATGTACATAATGAATATTTCATATAAGTGATGATGATGCCTTTGTGAATATATGGATATGTAGGATATTTAAAGTCTTTTTCTATTTGACAACACTTTTGAACCAAAAAATGGGACATTGAAAAGTTTTCCATGTTTTTGTCACATTGAGATATACATATCTAGATTTATCAACTCAAATTTATGGTTCTAACAATGTGCCTGGAATTTAAATCATCCTTTTGCTCTTCAACATACCTTTATAATCATCACAATATAAAGCAATTTGGTTCATTCATATTTTTTTAATGATCTATGGAAGAAGACAGGAAATGTAAATAGAAAGAAAATTGTTGTTGACTTTCAAAACTTGGAAATTCTTCAAAATTTATCCCTTGTGATGTTTTAATTTGGGAGATTAGAACATAGAAGTAATGAGAATGAAAAGGACAAAATTCAAGCATGTTTATAGAAAGTAGATTCACTACAAGAGTAGTTCTAGATGACAAGAAAATATTGTTTCTTTGAAGTCATAATGATAACAAGATTATAGATTATAGCTTGTATTAGATGCAAGCAAGACTCCTCCACCCACTAACTATGTTAATCATGCATGCAGCCTCTACTTCCCTTCTTCCTTACCATTAGAGATAACAAATATTTCACATTGTTGGAGTTGAGGGCCATAAGATGATATTAACTATTTCACTCTTTTGTATATATTGACATAGAAATAACTTATAATCTTTGGAGAAGGGTTCTTTATGAGATTGATTTAAGAAGTTGAGTTTGAGACATGATGCCAGCAGTTTTGGCTTTCCTAGGTGCAAAACCAAAAAAATGGCATTACCTTATATGAACCACTAGACTTTTTCCATCAAAGAATCTGAAGATAAATGTGTTTCATATCACTTTCTATTTGCTAGGAAACCACATTTGAAAAATGATGTCAATACAACTGCTTATTAGAAAAAATATGACACCAAACCTACTTACAAATCATATCATCAAAAGGTATCTTAATTGAAAAATTTCAAGAGATCATAGATCTAGATCAACTTGCAACTCTCCAATTCTTTGACTAATGTACCTTCATCTGTTGTGCATACCTACTGCAGAACACAAACATCAGATTAGACAAACCATTTAGTCTCCACGTCAGTGCAAAGTATGGGCAAGATGGCTTTTCCATAAGTAGAATAGTGAAGATATTTCACTTCTAAACTACATTAAGAAGTAATATACCAACCATGGGCACTAAAATTGACACATGATGTTATACATGAAAATTCAAACTAGAAATGCATGAAACTTAAAAGATCAACTCCATGTGTGATATCAATAATGCACCACTAATTGAAGTAAATAGAACCTTGGACATATACTTACGATCAGAAGGAGGATAAATATGCAATATGTGCACAAGTCACAAGTCTTAACAACTTCATCATATGTGTTAAGACTAATGACTTGCAGTCAGAAAGTTGTTTAATGGAAAGGGGGTTTCCATATGCTCTCAAAATTACATATCTCTTCATAAGTACTCAGAATTTGTCTATACCTATAATCTTAGGCAACCTAAAAAGAATTTGCAAATCACCCTGTAGTAAGGAACTGTATATTTGAAATTTCAGATCTGGCAAAAAAAACTAAAAACCATCAGCAACTGTGAAAAAGAAAAACTGCCCTCAAGAACAAAAGAAAACCGGACCATAAAATAGAATTATGAGAGGATTTTGGGGTCTCCCACCTCATTGGTATGTTTGATGGAACAACCATAGGTTCACCACTGAGGCCACACAACTTCAAGAAATCTTGCTACTTCATGAGAGTTTCCATAAAAGAGATGTGCAACATCAAGACCTATAAATGCTTCTGGTTTTTACAATGCATTTTATCAGCATAAGCATCATAGTGACTAAACAATACAAGAATAGATTCAGACAAGCCACACCTTTCTAACCCCATGGTGCCTAAGAAAGGATCTAAGGCTGCAACCTAGGATGATATGGTCACCATGGCAAACCCAAAACCAATCTCTTGAGCCACAACAGAGAAGAAATGCAAAAAGTATGTCAAAGTAGAGCAACCATTGAAGGTAAGATTAATTTGCTTAGATGACCTCCTTTGCTATGCTTCTCTAGTGGAGTTTCTACATTAATTTTGAAAATGGTGAGGAATGCAATGGAGAAGGACATGATGTGACCTTAGAAAATAAGCTATGTAAAGTAATTTTGTTGTTACCTATGAAGAGAAGACACACCTGCAACTGAAGCTCATGAGCTAATAGATGCAATAACAGCAATTGTCTAACCTTGAAGATTGTTGTCCTTGAGACTAAGTCTTCTTGCTCCAACTGCCCCTGCATCACAGAGGTGGAAATTTGGATACATATGCGTGTCAGAGATGAGTTAAAATCACGATGTAAAGCAAGATCGTTTCAAGCCTTCAAAGGCAACTCTTCAGATAATGGGATACCAGGAACGCTTCATTCAACAATAGTCGCCAAAGAATTCCTTAGAGGTTCTAACTAAGTAAGCTTCATGCACAGATGAAGCTGAGTCAAAGCCCTAATCGACCCCTGTGCAATTTTCATTATGATTCTCCTACAAATAAACTGCAGTAATTCATTCAAATGACAAGAACGCAATTAATTCACGAACACATACTTGTGTAGTCCGAAGAATGCGCTCTTGGGGGGTGTGCAATAACTCTATGGGACATGGATTTAGCAGATTGCAGATGGTGAAAGCAGTGGCATACTGCGAGAGAAAAGCGGTCGGATAGGAGCAGTCATGGGCGATAAGGAAAGTCGAAATCGTCAGGCGACTGCCCTCAACTTCAAAGTCAAAATGTACGCGAAAGTCCGGAACTACAGGAAAGAGAAAACCGACAACTTGGACCACGCGGAGAAATTGCTTCGAGGTTAATTGGATGCCTGCTCGGCCAGAGTGAACCAGCATGCACACTGGCACCTTCACTTCTTGACTGATGCCGCCTCTTTAGAGGTGTAAAGCATTCGAAGAAATTTCCTGGTATATTTGGAGAGCTTCCACCTTCTATTGTTGAATATTTCTCTCAGAGAAGATAAGGGCCCAAGGGTCTTGCACACTTACTCCTTAAGAGTCTCAAGGTTCTTATGCCTACTAAAGCCTAAGTTCGTAAACTCTGAGGAAGTGGGTGTAAGAAACCCCCAGTTGCATGCGAAACGCTAAATACCCTAAACCCATCGAGCTCTGTCCGGCGCCCTTTCTAGGCCTGACAGTGCAGCCCTGCTGAGAACCGTGTGGTTCTGCCGCAGGGTTTGACTTTTTGACTGTGGGAATTATTTCAATAGATAAGAAATCAAATGTCTTCTAGCGCCGGAATCTGTGCCAGTGGATAGTACCATGTTATATGTTATGGAGTCGCAGATTTCGAATTGAACTATTATCTTTTTTTAGGGCAATGAAGTATTGGATAATTTGCTTGAGGTTTCAATGGTTGTTTCTTTTGAGCTTTAAAAAGGTGTGAGAGAGAGAGAGAATTTGGAAAGACTTTTTTACTTATGGAATTATTTAATGAATGTGAGATTTCAATAACATTAAAACTTTATGTCACTACAAAATCTAAGTTCAACTTTCAAGGTAGTTGGGGATGCCAGTCGTCTACTAATGGTTTATAGGCTATATTTGCATGGGAAATTTTCCATCTTTTGTTTGCTTGTAACCTTCAATAAGCTAGAGACTATTTTGTTTGTTTTAAGGGTCCAACCATGCTATTAAGAGCCACATGCACCCCCAAGACAACTATTTATGTCAAGGAATCAACTTTCCTATGATGACATGGCATGACTACCATGGTTAATCGTAATTGACTAATTTGAAATTTTCTATCAAAATTGGATGCCCACAAAGTTCAGTCATAATTTTTCATTTTCAATGCAAAAGGCTTCAATAACTCCCACTAGAGATTAGAGCTTTTCTATAACATTCACAAGTGTCCTTTCAAAAAAAATTCTATTGCACAATCTACATAACAAAACACTATCAAGCTATGATCTTTAGTTTAAATTTCAAAGTAAACTAAGTTGAGGTTTGAAGGGAGCTGAAATTTTGTTGAAATGAGTTACAATTTTGGTGAGTGAACATGAAAGTTTCATGTACTCAAAAAAAAATTGTGCTACCTTAGGTGTTTTGCTTTTTGGTTTGTGTTGTGTTAATGATATGGAACAAAAACCTAGGAAAATAAAAAAAGACATTGAACCCACTCATACTATGGATTATAAATTGCAAACAATTGAGTTTTTTTGTAGTTGAAAAGGGATTAAATAATCAAATACTCAATCCCAAAACAAATCTCAAGCTACACCATGTTACCAAAGAAGGCTTGGTGGAGGTTTTCAATGATTGTTATATTTATATGACTACAAATCTTATTCATTTTCCAAAGACAGGAAAAAAGCTCCTAACCTTGTACAAGGTGGTATATGGCCCCTTTAATGTCACCAACAATGAGTTCATGAAATGGTTCATGAAAAGGATGGATAGCAAAAGCCAAGAGATATAAAACTAATTGGGTTACAAATGCAATTGCAGTTATAACAACTAAAAGAAAATGGAGGCAAATGGAAATGGAGAGATTCAAAACTTGATTAAAAAAGGGTTCAAAGTTGAGTGGTGGAAACACAAATGTTGGTTAGTTGGAGGTTAACAATGTTGAGGATAGGTCATTGAAAAAGTTCCTACAAGTTCAAGGTGGAATGAGTGATACTCGTTGCCTGTATGGCGTCCTACCAACAAAGCTTTCAAGAATGTAAGGTGTATGCACTTTTCTTGGTGAAAATTTGACTCAATCATTAAAGAAAGGTGTGTTTTTAGAAGGAGAAAGCAAAAATTGCTCAACAAACTAACTAAGATATGCTTCCACATGCGAGCAACAAGATCATTTACACAAAAAGACTAATAAAGTAGAAGTAAAAGCTTGGTTGTGTTGGAAGATGACTTGAGAAGGCAAAAGGAAATGTATGCTTCTTTACAAGTAAAAGTAAAATTTTGGTAGTTACCCCCATTTATTGTCATGTTTTTAATATCACTGTTAAGTTGTTGAATGTCAAGTTGTTGTTTACACATTAAGTCAATATGCATATTGTTATGCACACAGGTTGTGTGAACATGGATTGCATAGGTTTTAATTTGATCCGCTTGCAAAAATGTTATAAAAGAACAAAGGGGGCAAAATCTCAAGTACATTAAGTCAAGTTGTGCACTTTTTATTGTTTGTGCATTAAGTTATAAATTTTTAACATTTTCATGAAGTGTGTTTACAAGAAGTCTTGTTGTTTGTGCATTAGGGTTAAAAAATTTGATGTGTAAAATATCTATAGGAAGCTTGCAAAGGGAAGGAAAGGATGCGATTTCAAACAAAGGATGTGCCCAACATTTTTGAAAGGTTGGATATTATCAAGAAAGAAATTGAAGCCATTGAAAGAAAATTAGATATTCAAAAAAAATTTGTTGATGATAGTAAAGCAAAAACCATATAAGGAGAGGATTTATTTTAGGACACCAAATTAAGTTTGTGGAAAATTGATTTAAATATTGTTAATGAACTAAAACAACAAAAAGAACCAATTCATATTCAGGTTAATGAAATGGAGAAAGGTGGAGTATTTTTTTAACTTAAACCCCTTCTTTATCCAAGCATGCAAATTAACTCAAAGGTCCATGAAAACATTATGATTTTTATGTGTTTGGATTATGAGAGGTCATATAATTGTTGTGAAATAATTGTGACACCTTGTAAACATTTGTATCATCCATTTTATTTGGCTAACCTTTTAAAGAAGACAACAAATGTTGTGTTTGTGGGTCAAAACACATGAATAAAAACAAAAAAGGGTGTTAGGAATCCTTGAAAATTTCAACATATAATAAACATGTTTTTGTGTTGACATTTAAAAGTTATGTTAATCATTCCAAGTTGTGTTAAATGACTAATATGAGGGTTGAAGAATTCAAATTAAAAATTCATTAAATTTAATTTTGAGTTTTTGTTTTAGTAAAGGAATCTTGAACTACCTACTTAAACCCTTAAAAAAAAGAGGAAGGCATCCCCTTCCACTTTGGAGACACAAGTGAATAAGTTTGGCCTAACCTACCAATCTCAATGACACCCAAACCCTAAAATCTACATTTGGGTTTTAACAATTGATGCATATCAATGTTAATTTATTTGAAAAGGATTTTAAATTTAAAAATATTTGAAACCCTAATAATTATTACTTCCCATACATTCTAAAAGGCTTGACATCACTAGAAGTGACAAGATGCTAGTAACTGGATGTTTTATTTAATACAGTTTGTTTATATGGAGGTTCGTGTGTAAGGTAGCAAGTAATACAAAGTTTTTGAAACACCTCCCACAAGTCTCACTTATTAGTTGCAAATTATTGTTTTTGGTTTGATCCATCTTCAAAAACTTGGTTCAAATTCTTTGATGTAATGTACAACCACTTGTTGACTTTATTGTTTGTGTTTTTATGGAAAATAAAAATGGATTTTACTACAATTTTCCAACATGTACCCAACACTTCTAAAAACTATAAAAATTCATGGCATTGACCCAATGAAGGACTCCAACTCTATTGAAGATAGATGTACATGAATAGCTTCCAAATAATATAGAATTATAACAGTAAAAAAATCCCAGATTTGCACATTTAATCAATGATCCATAAAAGTAAAAGTATCACAAAATGTGAATCATCATAAGGCACCTCCATGGCTTAGTCTCTTATGTTTTACTTGAATATGTTAGGTAGCAATAGAAAATTGATGTATACATAATGTATAATACTATTGTAAAAAGTGGTATGGGTCAATAATAGTGTTGGGTGGTTAATTGGAGTTGAACCTTTAAATATAAACTTGACACCATTTTAAATCAAACATGAGCATAAATTAGTGGCCTAATTTAGTTGTTAATTTCATCCTCAAATGCCAAATGTGAGTTGAAATTGAATTGTTGTCTCATCAAGCACAACAAGGTGATATGTCAATTAAACAACATTGAGACACTATGAGAAATCATATCCTTTGCAACTTGTCCTATGCAATTAAAAAATGTCCTCTAAAACTAATTTGAGTTGCAAACTAGTTCTAAAAGACATTTTTTAGTTACATAGGACAACTTGCAAAGGACATGATTTTTCAATTGAAAATTTAGACACAAAATTATATCATCGTTTCAAGGAGGATTGGAATTGTTTCAGACCAAATTCCATTGCTAGACACACACCTTCCAAATGAAATTTAACAAATGTAGCAAATCCTAGGAATGATTTCAGGGAAAATTCACAAAATCTTGCAAAGATTTAACAAGTATCCCTAGTACTATTGTTTATTATCAATGACACAATGTATGTACTCCATTGTATTTCTATACATAGTCATATAAATGATATTACGAAAAGGAATGTAAATCAATTGTATAATAGTACCTCAAATATTATGTGCATAAATTAAATAAAATAAATGTATAATGTAGAGAAAAACTAAGGAGCACAAACATTACTGCATGTATTATACAAGATGCAAATGCATTATTTTGTACTCCTAACATGCAGTAGATTTTCCTTGACAATATGTGTTTCCACAAGAACGTTCAAAAGTTGGAATAGGATGTGTTTAATCCTTGAAGTCAATTTTGTAGTCCCATGTAAGTTCTTCTCCACTGGAAACCTTTTTAGTTGTAAAGAAAATAATCTATGGTTCACATAATCAAACTATTAGATGAGATAACTACAAGTCTTACTAGGTGAATTTGAAAAAATCAAAGGAGATTCTAGAGTATGTAAAGGTAGACCTATATGTACATGGTAGTAGTGTGGGTTGTGTGTTTCAATCCACACCAACATTTCCAATAAGTTTGCATCTTCACATCTATGGTTCAAAAAATGAACAATGTTTCCAAAAACTATAACATTTAGACATAAGGCTTGATCATCTTGCACTATCCCCTCAAGCTCTCAATCCCCATCCAACGGTAGTGCATAATTTTCTACCTTTTTTCCATCAACCAAACACCTATCCAATTGCCATGCCAACTCTTCATTGTTTACAATTTCCCTCACAAATTAAAAAACAAAGGCCCTTGCTTCTAGGGTTTTTAAAGTCTTGATCCCCCAACCCTTTGAATCACTTGTCCAGCACACCTTCCAAATATAGATTCCCACCATCTATATCATTGAATTAAAAAAGGATTGGGGAACAAACCATAACTCAACCTTGTTCTATTCCACCATGAGACCCCTTGTCCATGCTTCATTTGGAATCGTTTATTCCTTCCACTTCCAATAAGATTCAACAAAACAACAAGATGCGATGCCATCCCATGTTGTCCAAACAATGCATTCAATAATTGAAATTCAACAAAAATTTTGATCAGTGAGAGTTTTGATAGTATCAGTTATAGTAAATATGTTGTCTCAATGTTGTTTTTTCATTTGATGCATTTTCTTTTAATCTAAATTGCAAAGAAATGCAAAAGTAGAACATGTAGCCTACATTGGATTCCCCATTGGACCAAACGGTTTCCACAATTCATTGTGCAACCACAATTGTGGCATTCCTTGAGGAAGGGTTGAACCTCATGGCCAACACACTTTGTTGTAGCTCTTGTATGAAAACAAATCTGAAAATTGCAGTATGTGACAAGCGCATTTGTACCTATATATTGTGCAATAATAAACAATGTAAAAACTTAAAATAATAGAAGGTTGATTCTAAACAAGCATTGTACATCAACAAACAAGATTTAATGCTTCCACATGACCATATGACATAATGTGATAAATGTAGCTAAAAACATGTTACATTTCATAGGTGTGGTTTAATTACCTGGTCAATGTACATCTTCTTTAGAAGACCCTTGGTATAGTAAGCAAAATCCCCACCTTCTTGTTTGACGCATGCATAACCTAGAGGGTTAACAAGGCAATCTTTGCCATCAACTGTGCATCTACACCCATCATCCTAATTTGTAGAGTACCAACTAACCTGTGTGGGAGTAGATGCATGGTTGATATTTGTAAAAATGTACTAAAAACAGATAGGTACATGCAGCTCTATTGAATGCCATGAAATTGAAATTGGCACAAACTTTAATCCTTGGCTCATGTCGTTGGGATCAAAACCAATCCTGAATTCTCGCACTCTTGGGGCCTTTATCACATGTTAGTGCTACAATCAATAATAAGGTAAATGTTTAAACAAATTATAATGTAAACAAACCATGGAAATAAACACCCTATAAAGAAAAAACATATGATAAATATTGTCAAGGGTTGACCAAAAACATAATAAATTGACAACCTTCCTGGTCAAAATTTGGTCTAGGATGAACCAAAGACCAAAAACAAGTAGTTACTCATGTTGAACCATGTGTGTGAATGGAAAATACTAACAATATATTCCAAAACATGTCAGTATACAACAAAATGAAAAAAGTAAAAAGATGGGTGCATTTGAAAATGGGCATCAATGCCTAAGCCCTTAACGCCCACAACTTGGAGATGGTGACTCAAGTTCTCATGAACCATTCCTATTGATGTAACTATCATCCTCATATAGTCGTCCTAGAGTTTTAGTATCTAAGAAACCCATATAAAAATCTTTTAGTATCATGTACCTTATTTTTCACCTCAGGTGCTATGGCAAATTGGGTTAGTTTTGCTGATTTTTTCATTCAAGCCATGCCAATGTCATCCACAGGTCCTCCCTTGATATGTGATCCAACTTGAATTTTCTGTTTCTTATCCCCAAATTTGCCTCTAGTATGGATTGCCCCCTCAGACCATGTTTCATGAATTGCCCCCTTGTTACGCTGCTTTCCATGAGACATTCTTGAGCCTAATTTTCCCTCCTCAATATATTCCTTTTCTTCCATGTCCATATATGATGTTTTCCTAGTCTCATTAGAGCTCTCTACCCTGTTCACATACCTTGGAGGCCCCTTTCCTTTTTTTTGACATTTCTCAGACCTTCTAACTCCCTTCTACATCTCTGTCTCAACCCCCTTAGACTCCTTGCTACCCACTGCCATTCCACTAGATTCTTGTCCTTGTGTAACTTTAGAGTCGCCAGCTATAATCCCTTTTCTCCTATGTGCCCCCATGGTAGCTCCCAACAATTAATTGCAATCTGAAGACCCCCCATCACCATCAACACTTTTGTTGTTAGTATTCTCCTCCTTATAATCAATTAATTGATCACAAGGCTCAAATCTAGAAGAACCATTTAAGGAAATGGGAGGTGTAGGTTGTTTTTGGGCTGACTGTCTAGTCAATCTAGTGGATCTAGAAGGTGTGGCCTTAGGGATGCTCTCTTTGGTAGGCTCAAACATATCAATTTGTTGTTTTAATGAAGTGGTAGATGTGTCTTGTACTTGGTGTGACCATTTCAATTTGCTGGATCTAGAAGGGCTACTTGTAAGAATGTAGTCTTTGGTGGGCTCCAACTTACCCCTTGCATCTGAGGATGTGACAGACACACCTTGCAGCTAGTTTGCAATCTAGTGGATCTAGAAGGGTTGTCTGCATGCACATCCTCCTTGTTGGGCTCTAACTTGCCCATGATCAGATTTTGTTGTAATGGGGATCTTGAGGGACTAACTTTCTTATTGGTTGTCACTTGATCTTTCTTGAGGACTGGGTGCCATCTATGACTCAAGGGTGGGCAATTTAAAGGGAGTTTGTGGTTTGGGTGGGAGCTGCGTATGAGGGGTGGTCTGCCCAACAACCTTGTAGGCTACATCAACTAATACCCACTCGCACATTTTTGGTGGCATTGCCTGAACTTGGCTTACTAGAGTGCGTGCTTGACTAGATTCACCAACACTAAAATTTGTACAAGCAGATGATGGTTCATGGAATACATTCTGTGATGATCTTGTATGACATAATCACAAAAATCATAGATTGATTAGATTGCATCCTACATAATGTATTTTAAACACATACATGTGATACCAACAACACTAAAAGGATGCATTACTTACACCTTACTTGGTGCCTTAGATGCATGTTCTTCTATACTCCAGTGTACATATTGAATATATATACTTAGTGCCCAAAGTATATCCTATAAAACATACCTAGGATAGCAAGTATATACAATCAAAGTCTACAAGGAATATGTAAAACAATACAATATCTACATGTAATGCAATATAGAACATACATCATATTTGTAATACATAATACTTAACCCACATGTACAAACTTAGGTCTCAAATGTACACTAAAGTATTATATAACTATACCCATTATATGCATTCAATACAACACAATGAACTCTCTATACTTAAACTATCTACATTTGTAATATTTAAATATTTACTATATTTATTATCCAGATTTACACTTTGTACAACATGTTGTATTCAAATATTGCAAGTATGTGGACATGTAAAAGAAAATATTAAACCTTAGTATGAATTTCATTCAACCCCCATTACAACAACAATTAGTTGCACTACAAGAAAAAAAATGTATATTGTACAATCCCGACATGATTACGACATTATAGATTGTACAAAGTAGTAAAAAGGCTCATATCTAATATTTCAATGACAATTACCTTAAGCATGATTACACAATATATTTAGTAGAATTATGTTTGTACTTTCAAGTCCAAACATTGTTCCCATAACTAAGTAAGAAACAAACAATTGTACATGAAAAGTGTAAACTCCAAATAAAAAGTGTAATGAACAAGATTCATTACCAATGGTAGGGTGTATTGACTACACAACAACTTTTCTTTGGGCAATCACCATCCTCCGAACAATCTCACAATCCATGTCAACACCTTTTTTTCTAACTCAACAATTGGTGATGTAAACCCAAAACTTTTCAACCATTTTGGATGAACACTTGCACAATTTTCCTCCCTACAACTACTAGCAATGTTGAACCAATTAGTTGCACACCAAGGGTGGTACAAATGTTGACAATTACACACAATGATGTCATCCAATGGAAATGGGCCATTACATACTACACACACTATCACCTTGACATCATATGTTTTTTAATCCCCAAGCTTTTCATAACACATGGTAGGGTGGGGATGAGTAAAGAGGCCTTCATCCACTTTTTTGAGATGCAACGATTATCTTGTCAAGGCTTGAAATTGGATTTGCAAAAATCTTAACCTCCTTTTTGTCAGCCTCAAGCACCTCTGGTTTTCCTCTTGTTGAACCAACAAACCAACCATTACGCGATCTTGCTTTTCAACCATCTTTTATAAAATTCAACCATCATGATTTCTATAAATCTTGCAATTTATTTTCCTCTTTTTTCTTCATGGAGGTCATTGATTCATGAACACCATTGATGTGTTCCGTCTTGGTACATAAACATTCCTTGTCTTTTTTTGCTATGCAATTCTAATTTTGCAGCCTCCAACTCATTTGCAACTTGCACCAATTCAACAACTTCATTTTTTTCTCTATCCAAGGGCTAATCTCCCCAACCTTGCTAAAACCAATAGGCATTGGCTCATGTATTTGAGTGCGGTAAGGCTATTAGGGGTTTTTAGCATCTTCATGTTAAAATAAGGGAATGATAAGTACGCATGGATGCATGGAAGGTTGTTTTTTTTTTCAAAATTTGATATTATATGAATGAGGTGTAAGGTAAATTTTTTTCTTCAACAAAAGTTGGCAATCATAGTTTTAGAACCTCAGTTAAGTGATTAGGGGTGAGAAATCTCTAGAATGTTGATGTTAAAAACAAACACCAAACTCGTAATGTTCAATAGAACATGGGTCTTGTTATCGTATTTAGTGAGTAGTCATGTAAACAAGGATGTTTGAGATTCATGAAACAGTTGAAAGGGTGTCAATGAAAGGTCCAATGGAGATAAAACAATCTTCAAGCCTTATAAGCACAAGATTAATTCGAGACAACTTAACAATTACATAAATAATGTGATAGGGTGGCAATGGCAACATGAGTTTCATAATGAATGAAACATTTATTCAAATTATGGATAAGTTCAACAAAAAGCTGCAATTACATGTTGAGTCCTGGGCTATGCCATAATGATAGTTCATAACTATAGGAGATCTAGGATGCATTGAATGGTGCGAACTAAGTAATCCGCCTTGTTATTAAGAGGTAGTCGATGAATCAGATCACGTAACCAACGATAATGTCCAACGCCGAGAATTGAAGACCATGCGAAAATAAAAGCGTCTTTAGTTTCATAACAACCTTCATAGATGGTTTTAGGTTCATCACCAAAAGAGGGGTTGACTTGCAACAAAATCACCAGGGTGCGAAAGTTCGGAGAAATGCAATAATACCAAGCTCAAGGGGTTTCAACTTCAAGACAAACGCACAACTTTCGAAGTTTAGGATTTTCATCATGAGGATGTTGAGTCAATGTCAAATTTAGAAATGACTCCAGAGGCGGTTCTTCATTCACTTGTGTAGTTTGAAGCCCGTAAAACATGGCTATACGTGACGCCATAATTCCAAGGAAAGGGAAAAAAAAATCTTCAACCAAAATCAAATCAGCAATGAATGTGTGGAGGACTTGTTACATCGAGATGTGTGGTTATAATTTATAGGTCAAGGAAAAGGAAGGAAATGTGTAAGTAATGGCCTAAAACCATGGTAAAGTAAAACTTTAAAATCAATAGAAAAAATGAAGGTTTAAGTAAAATTTGTTGTGGGGAAAGTGGGAAAAGGTGAAAAGGTGCTTCTCCTTCTCCTTCCATTGGCCACTAAGCATTGGAACCTTCCATAAGCCACCAAGCAATGGAACCTTTCAAGGGCCACCAAGCATTAGAACCTTCCATTGGCCATCGAGTTGGGATCTTCTTTCACATTTTTCCTTCTCCTTCTCTTTAGAGGGCGAATTCAAATCATTTGGGGCTTTTTTTTCTGGACATAATTTTCGATTTGAATCTTGAAAATACTTGTTCCTACAACCTTCCTTGGGAGGAGAAGAATGATTAGTCTTAATAGATGGTGGGAAGAAGGATAATAGATTGGATGATTGTAGTATTTTTGAAAGAATGGAAATGAGTAAGGATAGTGTTGGGAGTTTAAAATCTTATAAAAATTTCACAAACCCTTTCGGGTTTAGTAGCACAACTTCTTATTAGTTTGGGTGCAGAACTTAGAATTTGGTAGGCAAATGCGCCTTATAGCTAGTTTTTTAATGAACTAAAGCAAATTAGATTTGAATAATGTACATGATAAGAATAATATTTTAAGTGACTAGAGGTCTGCCGCCAAATCAAGCAAGGCATTGAATCCTTAAAAATTGGTTTAAGTGGATGACAATTTAACATAATTTTTTTAGATTTGAAATGTTTGAATTTAGAAAATATATCTATCAGTTCCAAATCATAAATGATGCATAAGAAGTAAATTATTTGGTTTCAACTATAAACGCAACTTAACATTTAGAAATACACTTGCATTTTTTCCTTCACCAAATATATCATATGTAACTTCAAATATAATCATTTCATAGAACTGGAAATAGAGGGACAAAAAGTCACTTCACAACTCACATTCTACTTTGATGCCCTTTTCCACCTTCACAATATCATGTGTTTGAGTTCCCTTTTGACTTCCACAACATCCATGCCTAATATTAATGCTTTATTTGCAATCAAAGTATCTAACTTTGATTGCCATTTCCCTTGTTGATTTGTGTTAGTTTCGTGGCCAAAATTGGCCCAACTAATTGGTATCTTCTTCACCACCTTTGCCATAATCCCCTTTGCAAATTCCTTCCCTAGTAGCTTAGACTTTGGGACAATAGATTTGCTATACACAATAGGATATAACTCCTTAATCTTATCCAACACCTTGTCATCATGGACATCTACAAAAAGAATACCCACTTCTTCCTCTGGCATGGCCAAACACTTGAATCATTATGTTTCCAAAACATCCTTGCCAATTCTCAACCTATGGGGGTAGGTGCCTTCATGCAACAAGTTGTGAAAATCCTTGAAATCATTGAAAGGACAAGCATTAGGGGAGGATTCTTCAACAACTAGTTGATAATATAATCAATGTCTTCAATTGACTTAATACTTTTATCCGGACTAATGATTGTCTCTTCTTCATCTCCACTTAATCAGTCTCCTTACTAGAAAATGTAGATTTCACCACTTTTGGTAGCTTCCTCATGGTGTTACTATTTGTTCCAACAACCCAACACAACAACCAAAATTAGATGTACATATGGATCTCAACATGGGTCAAAGCTTCAAATAAAATATTTGAAAACAATAGTGTCAATTCCTTAAGCCCAAAACATTGGCACTTAAGTTACAGCCATAAAAAAAAACAAAATTAAGATACCCATGGATTTAAGTGTCAACTTTAGAACTCTATTATGGAATTATGATTGTTTCTTGTGGCAATACCCATGATTAAAGTGCTAGGGCGCACATACTTTTAATAGGACTTGATGTATTTTTTGTGCATTTCTTTTAAGTAGTAACCAACTACATATGAAACCATGGCCATAGGCTTTGAAAGGAATTTTATAAAAACACCATGTGCCAAGGAAATTCTATTCCAAAAAAAACCATTTAAACCCAACAAAATAGTTGACAAAACATATCCAAGAAATGGAAACATCTACCTTGTCTTAGTATTAGAAAACAAATCTAGTTGATGGAATTTCAACTTTTATGATTATAATAATGAAAGGGGGTTGGTGATCCCCTAGAACTTAGATTTGCAAAGGTTGATGTAGATGGCTTGGATGTGGATATCTTTTGCTCACCCTCCGCAATGTGGGATAACTTATGGTTCTTTCCTTGACTATGATAAAATCTAAGGGATATTGATGGTGATTTTCTACCCCCAATTTTGATGACTTTAACAAACTTTCCAATATTGTTCTGATCTAGATTACTATGGTGCAAGAGACCCTAAAGAGTGAACAATCTCTAAATCTATTAGTTGTTTAACAACATAAACATGCACAACACCATTCACTTTTAAATAAGCTTGGATATTTGAAACTAGACTATAGTTGGGATCTTCTTTTTGGGGGCTTTCTAGTGGCATAAAAAAAACATTATCTTCATTTTCAACCTCTCCCTCCCAAGCCAATTTTTCATTAATGGCATATCTTCCCTTGTTCAAGGTCTCCCATATAACATTGTTAACACACTTTGAAGATCTTGACTTAAACACATTAGCCCTTCATTGATTAGCCATCACCTTCCTAAACCTTAAATTATCACATTAAAATGTGAACCAACCATGATTGAACATAAAACCCATAAAATGAATAACATTTAAATGCATAAGAAAACATTATGGTTCATGGGTGTATTAACCTCATGAAACTTGCAAAGAAATAAATATGTTGGAATAGTTGCAAAATTTGATTTTCTATGATCCGGTCATTAGGAATCCATTTCTTGAAATCAACTACTTGAAATCTTTTTCATTTCACCCTTGATGTGGCCAATTAAACATCCATCTCCCTATAATGCATTTAATTCAAGTGTGCAAATTAGCTTATAATCAAAAGCTTAGGCATACTAGCAGCAAGGCATGTCTTAGATAAATGAACACTTTAGATAATGTTGCTTCTTCAAATTAAGTATGTAACAACAAGGAATGTCCTAATTAAGGTTTTAAAAGAACTACAAATGGATGGGTAGTAGCACCACAATGTCGTAGGAGATCAAATTGTGATAGAGTTTGGGGGAGGTCATATATGGTAGTTAGAAGGAGTTAGCCCTTCTTTGAGGATCTATTACAAATGGCAAAATTTTCATGGTTTTTTTATAGACCATATAAACTTATCCATGCCAACCTTTGTGTTGAATTGAAGTTCACCAATTACACATCCACAACTTGTTGAACCTTAATCCACACAATCACAAAAAACAATGGATCATATACATTTAAAATTCTCATGATGCAAATGGAACATGGAGATTTTGAGGCCAAAACTTTTACAACCATGTTAGTCCCAAAACACAACAGATGTAATGTCGCAACCTTAGTTTTGGGCTCGCAACAAAAGCAAAGGGGTTACAAGGTTGCGGAGCCAAAAGGAAGCCCAGGAGTCAAGGTTAAAGAAGTTGCAAGGGTGCGGGCCAAGAAGAAGCCTAGGAGTCACGTCACGTACTCCTGGGAGTGTAAGAAAGTGTGAGGGAGTATGAGGGAATGAACCCTCACACTCCCAAGGCAACTCCCACTTTGGGAGATGGAGTTCCAGTGGACTCCCAAAACTTTAGAGAGCAATTTCAGGGGTCAAAACTCAATTTCTTGTGGCGTTCTTTATATCATTGGAAAGCTCTTGAAACATAGAGTCTAAAATGAGCTCGTATTGTTCATTTTGATATATGAAACACAAATTATGGCCAAAAGAAAGGTCGGGAGTCAAATTGCCAGTTTGACTCCTGGCTAGAAAAAGTCAAATATCAACCCGATTTACTTATCTGTAGAGGATGTGCGACATACCGTTGAAAAGCTCTTGACAAGAGCTACAACTTTGCTTTAAACCGCATCTCAATTCGAGGTTTAATCGCAAAGTTATGGGGCTCCAAAGTCGCAGGAATCCCAACTGGCGCGATTTCGGGACTCCCACTCGGGAGTCTCGGGAGAGAAAAGCCATTTGGATGTAGGCTACTTGGCCAGCCACATAGTATACTATAAGGGGGAAGGTGGTGGCTTCCCCCAAATTTGGGTCGTGCTGAGTCTAATGTGTCCGTGTTGCCCGTGGCTCGTCCTAGCACCAGAGGTGCTCTAACTATGCACTAACCACTTTGTGTGGGTTGTGTGCAGGCCCGTGTGAGTGAGTGAAGCTTGTCAACTCTTTCTACTCCCATCCCGGAGCTCCATCATGCCCCTCTACCCTTCAAAGTGTTGTGAGTTAGGGAACGTGCCTCAACTGCTCTCTCTTCTACTGTCTTTTACTTGGACTCACATTTGAGTCCTTCGAGGAGTTGGGAGTGCGTCATGTAATCTAAATATAATATACAAGTTTGGTAATCGATGCAATTGACTTGCAACCAAACCTTCAATTAATCTAATCTTCAATAGGCTACTTTGTAAGAGAGGACACAAAGCATAATGCAACAACATTTGAGTTGTAACTTTCAATGGCAACTTTCAAAGGTTTCAAAGTTGAACTACATTTGAGGTTTCTAGTGGTGTGAAAAAAACCTCATATTCACTCCCAACCTCTCCTTCCCAAGCTAACTTCTCATCAACATGTTTTGCCCTACTTAAGGTCTCCCATATGACATTACTAATGTGCTCCAAAAAACTTGACCTACGCACACTAGCCTTTCAATAATCAACTATTACCTTCCTAAACCCTAAATTATGCAAATAAGTTACATGACCCAATTGGTTGAACACTAAACCTAAAAAACAAAAGATTTTGAAATGCATAATTCAACTTCTGGTTTATGGATGTATTTACCTCTTGAAGAGCAAAGAGATCAATATCAGCAATTGTCAAACTTGAAATGGATGTGGCCTTTTTCAAAATTTACATGAAACCAAAAATCAATCATCCATAGCCTTATAATGCACAAAATTCAATCTTCATTTTAGCTTGTAAAAGAAAACTTAAGCACAAATTTAAAATAACATCATGGTAGAACAAGAGGGCATTGAACACATAGTTCAAACACACTACTCCTAGTGAGAATTATTTGTTCATACACTGTTCCTAGAACTTCAAACACAAGTCATTAAATTGTTTCACCAAGATTTCTTGCAAGTTGACCTATCCATTTGCGCCTTTAGCCACAAGTCCTCCTTTTGTTCTTATGTAGCTTGTTACATTCTTTGATAAAAACCCCAAAAACCCACTTGAGCTTGAAGAAGAAAAGTTGAAGTAAAAGCATTAGCACTTCATAAAACAAATGTGTCTTTAGAATAATTCTAAGTTGTTAACTATGAGAATTAATTGAAAACAAGTAGAACCTCAAGTTGGAAACAATCATAAAACAAAGGTCTTCAAGCTATTACCATTCAAAAACAACTTGCCTAGATAGAAAGCGAGAGAAAAAAAAGAAACTTTCAAAAGCTCTTGAGTTTGAAAGCAATGATCCCCAAAGGCAAGTTAGAGTTACAATTTTTGAAAACATCAAGTGAGAAGAAATGTAGTCCGGTCTTGAAATAAAATAAAAAACAAGAAATGTAAGACAAATGAGCATGAAACACATAAAGAAAAAAAGACCTAATAGTTATTACTCACAAATGAAGACTTCAGCTTTCCTCCTCTTTGTTGTGCTACAAAAATGCATAGTGTATTTTGCCCTTGAAATGTGCAACATTATCCACACAATCACCCCCAAAACTTGTTAGCCACAATCAAAGTTAGTTGCAAATCTCCGTGTTGTCGAAAAGAAACTAAAACCTAGAAGTTGTCAAAAAGTTCGAATTCAAGTGAATGTGTTTGTAGCGAGTTATGAACAACCTAGACTTCATGAACCTACTCTACTTTAGTCTAAAACACAAAACTTGATGCTATGAATATTAGTTCCAAATTCAAATATGAATGTATTTAGTCCTAGAAAAACATACTTCCAATAGTTTTAAGACTATCTCACTTTTGGTGAAAATTGGTTCACCCATAATGTGTTTTTTACCCATCATGATTTATTGGCCTTAATAAAATTATTGACCCAATCTACATTTACTAGCATTTATTAGTACGTACTAACATTTATAGGTTATTTGGAAAGGTAAACAACATTTATCAACCTTTATGGGTTCAAATCAACTTAATCCAAATGTATGGTTTAGCCCAAATATCATCAAACAATTTTCCTTTGAGTTTTGTTGTTATGGTGTTGGCAATATTTCATAATTATCCAATCATTATGGGGTCCCGCACCATTTATAACCCTTTACCCATTTGGGGGGAGGAGGGGGGGTTGTATGAGGGGTGTTTGTCAACAAATGCAATTTGTGGATGCAAAACAATACCTCAAACTTTGTACATTGTCTTACTTTCATTTTTTACCTTCTTATTACCTTTGTACATATTTTTTACTTTTGTGATTACTTTCTTCTAATTACCTTCTTCATACAATATTTCCCCTTTATCTTTTTACCCTTTTATTCTTCCTCTCCTTCTCCTTCACCATTTCTTTTTCTCTAGTTGTTGATGGTGTTGGGGTTCATTCAAGGTTGTCAAAGTTGTTTCATAGTTTCCAAAGGGGCTTTGTAGTTTCCAAGAAATTTTACAATAGTTTGGAAAGAGAACCTATGGGTTTTCAATGGGTTTTATAGGAGTTTGGAAAAAAAACTTATATTTGTTTCTTCTTCTTCATTTTCCTTTCTAAATGTTTTTCTTCTCTTTCTTTTTTGCTAGGACAAGAGCCAACTTTCATCATGGTGCAAAAGCTAGGATATTTTGTCAACCAATGCCATTGTGGCGGCCAATTTGAACATGTGTCACATAACCAAAATACATTACAAACATGTCTTATTTAATTTTAGTTTTTAAAAACTTGGATTTTTATAATTTTAGTATCTAAACAATGGAGGTTGGCCAAAAGAAACAAATACATGTCATCAATATTAAATGGAATGATAAACATTAAAAGGCCTCAAAACACTCAAAGGACATAAAAAAGGAGGCTCAAATTGATTTAGCCCCATGAATGCTTATTGGATAAGTAATGAAGGTTTTCAAAGCATTCAAAGGACATTACAAAGGAGATGTAGACTAATTTAACACCATGAATGCTTGTTGGATAAGCAACGAAAGCCTTCAAAACGTTCAAAGGATATTACAAAGGAAATTGAGATTGACTTAACACCATGTAGTGCTTTTGGATGGAGTGACCTACAATCAAGGGCGTTAAAACATAATGTTTAATTAACAAAATAATGTATTAGATCTACAAACATCATGAAATGAATGAGCTTGGTGGAAATTGTAACAAGAAGGGAGTTTTGGTACATTCATACATAGACAAAAATGCTCAACAAAACATGTTAAATGATTTTAAAGCTAGGTATTTGGAAAAACTCCATGTTTGCAAACATGGAATTCTTCACATGTGTCCTCCTATTAAAGTTCTTAGGTAGTAGGTATTTTATCACATATTAAGAGATGATTGAAACAATGCAAATATTATGTTCCAACAAATTTTCACTAAATAAGAAGGGAAATTCTACACTTACCAAATGCAATTGGTATTGCATAATCCTCTTTGAGGTCCTCCTTCAGTTGGTTGAACAAATTTTAAAAACCATGTTCCATTGCAAAAATGTTGATGGTTGCATCATGATTTTGAAATCCCCAAACATTCCACCAATTTGGGGGGGAAACTTTAGCACAAGGGTCAAAACATGCTAATAGTAGCCAACAAGATTACTTTATAAAAGGATTGTGAATCACTTTTTTGTTTTTTTCACTTTTTTGTGTAAAAGAATTTTTGAATGAAATATTTTGTGAATTGTTATCAAAAATGCACATTGTTGCCCCAATATGTCACATTTTTTTGTGTTAACCATTGTTGAATAAATATGAATTTTTCAAAGAGTGAAGATTTTGCCAAACTTTTTGTTTTGTCTTGAAAAATTATCATAAATTTGAATCATCCCAAAATATCTCAATTACTTTAGGTTTTTGTTTTTTATATCATAAACAAAAACTTTGTTTTATATGTCATGTAAGTTACACCCCATTTACATATGGTAAAGGACTTTTGAAATTTTGAAATTTTGAAGTTCATATTTTGAGTTTAATTTTTTTTTAATTCATAACTTTTAAATTGTGAGTGTTTTTTTAATGTGGGTAGAAGGTTAGTATCATTTAAATTTTCCTAGGATCAAAATTTCTTTATTAAAATAATCTTTTACTTAGTGCTTTACAAAATTGATTATTTTAAACACAATTGGAATCAAATTTTATTGCAAATTAAAATCACATAAATTTTAAATTGTCTTATGCCAAACATAAACACATATTTGGGCATCTGACGCGCTCCCAAGTCCCTAGTTAGTCCCAAGTTGGGACTAGGCTACTCAAGTTGTGAAATTAGGGAGGACTCGGGGCACGCTCCCAGCTCTTAGCACTAAAAGGGGTAGAGGGGCGTGTTGAAGCTCCAGGATTAGACTAGGAAGAGGGATAAGCTATTCACTCACTCGAACTTGCATCAAACCAACCAACAAGTTGGTTAATTTGCATTCTGGAGCACCCTTGGTGCTAGGACAACCTTGGATTCACTTGACTCACCATGGCCCAGACTCGAGGGAAGCCACCACCTTCCCCCATATAGTATTTTCTATGTTTCATCACTGCACTTGCATCCGAATGGCACTTTTTCCCAGGACTTCCAAAGTGGAATCCTGAAATTGTCCTGGTTTGGACTCTCGAAACTTTGGGCGTTCATAACTTCTCGCTTCGACCTTTGATTGGGACGAGGTCTAAAGCAAACTTGTAGTCCTCCTCGAGAGCTTCCCAATGGTGTGTTACACTCCACCTGCACACACTAGAATCTGGTCGATTCCCAACTTTTAGTGGTTGGGAGTCAAATTGCCAGTTTGACTCCCGACCCTTCTTTTGACCATAACTTGTGCTACAGATGTCCAAATGGCTCATACAAGGTTATTTTGGACATTTGAACTTCAAGACCTTTCCAACGATATAAAGAACACCTCAATGCAAGTTGTTTTGACCCCTCCAATCGCATTTTGAGTTTTTGGGAGTCCCAGAGGACTCCCAAGTCCCATTTTCGGGAGTGTGAGTGGTGACCTCACATTTCCCTCAAAGTGGGGTTGTGACAGCATCAAAGTGCTTGCCTTTGAAAGTTCAATAACCTTAGGCTATGTAGATTTACCATGTGGTCACAATATAATTTAGTTGCAATTATTCATAATGTCCATTAAAACCTCTATTATGTTAACAAATAGGAAATTTAATCAAGTGCAAACATAAATTTTTATTGAAAAGAAACTAAAACATGATACTCATAACATGGAACATAACATGAAGAACTCCTCAAGGTTCTTGTCACATGAAATACACAAACTTGTGTAATGAAGAAAAAAAAGCCAAACCATCAACACCAAGGTATTTAACTAAAAAACCAAACCACAAATAACCAAACTAATATAAGTAAAAAAATTAATTCCTACTCCAGTAACTAATGAAACCTAATTAGTTGAGCTTGAATTTTCAACATTCCCCCTCAAGTTCAAATCCACTTCTAGTACACCAAGGATTTTTTTAAACCTCCTTAACTTGTTTGTACCTAAAGCTTTTGTGAAAATGTAAACAACTTGATCTTTAATATTGACATGAATAAGGTTAATTTCTTTTGCTAGAATTTTTTCTCTAATAAAATGGTAGTGCACCTCAATGTGCTTTGTCTTAACATGATACATCGAGTTGTTAGCAAGTAATATGCTACTAATGTTGTCACAATAAATGACAATAGGAGCATCCACTAACTGTCCCAAATATGATAGTAATTTTTGTAACCAAACTATTTCACATGCAACAATTGTCGGGCCTTTGCATTCTGCCTCCGTGCTTGATAGTGCAATTGTTGGTTGTTTCTTACTATTCCAACTAACAGCACCATTTCCAAAAGAAAACATGAAACCATTAATTGATCTTCTATTTGAAACATTGCAAGCCCAATCAACATTCGTGTATCCATGTACTTGTAACTGGCTCTTGGCTTCATAAAAAATTCCACATAACAAAATATGTTTTATGTACTTCAGTATGGTCCTCATTGCATCCAAATGTGGCTCTTGTGGTGTTTGCATGAATTGACTCACCATTCCAACTATATAATTCAAATTTGGCCTTGTGATGGTCATGAAAATTAAACTCCTTACTATGTGTCTATACATAATGGTATCCTCCACAAAGTCTCTTTCATCTGCACTTAATTTCACATTTTGTTCCAATGGAATTGAAATGGGTTTGCAACTTGTCATCCCATATTCGAACAATTTGTTCAAGGCATATTGCCTTTATAGTAACCATAGTTATGAAATTCTTGGTGCGGGAATGTTATGGAAGCCCAAAGAAGCACGAATTTTAACGAATTTTATAGATCAACCGGTGAACATTCGATAAACATTTGTGGGCATGTTAGGCTTACATTATTAGGTTTATATCCTAGATGGACAAATCAGCCTGTCCTAACTTTACCATCAAGCAGATTCGGCAGGACAACAGATACTAATGAAGTCATTCTCTAGCAAATGCTAAACAAATCTTCCTCAAGCTTTTATATTATTGATCAACTTTAAAACATTATCAGACTTCTATCCTGGATGGACAAATCAGCCTGTCCTCACTTTACCACCAAGCATATTCGGCATCATACCACCCAAAAAGATTCAAGAAACAAATGCATGCAGTCAAACCCTGCATCAGAACTAGTTGAACTGCATACCAAATCTAATTGGACTGCACAAACTAGAAAAAGTTTTGACCTGACTGTAAAATCTAATAGCTTTTAAACTTTCTTGAGCTCCAGCACACCAGATTCACAAAAAAAGGACACAATCCAATATTTTGCCAAGCTCACTCGTGCTTCACTCTTCCTCCAATTCCTCCTCTCCGTTGTCCCATGCCACCATCTGCTCCTCATACTCGATGTTGTTCACCTTGCTAATCAGACGCAGGTTAGAGAACACCTCCACCAGATCGTTTGCCCTGTCTGGTCGCAGACGATTGCACTTTTTGTTGTGGATAAAATCGTAGGTGCTCTAGTTTTTCTCGCACACAAACGCGCATGAAATCTGGCTCAGCACCTTCTACGCCACGCTCTGCAGCTCGGGGCACTCTAAGCCAAATTCCACCCACCACTTTTAGCCTGGCAACTTCTTAGCACTTGCCTTGACAAACGGGCGACCAAACTCTCCCTCTAAGTTCTTGTACTTAGCTAGCTATTCGATTGCCTTAACCTAATCCTTAACGTCAGGCAGAAGCTTCTCCACAATGTTGTGAAACCCTTGCATCACTTCTACATTGCTATGTTGCCCGTTATCTGGAGACTGATACTCCGGGTCAAGAACATACCCAACGGCATGCATGTCGCTGTGTAGCATCTCCCAACACTTCTCCCAGATTGCATGCACATGTGCATACTTCTGAGTAGAGACCTTGATCCTAGGACAGTACTCCAAGGTGCTGTCCCTCATGGCTTCCAGTTCTTGTTCGCAATTAAACATTGCCACGTAGACCTTTCCTACGATTGGCACCCCCCGATCGCATTCTCGCAGCAGAGCCACCGTCCCTTTTGTCAATGCTAACACCTCTTCCAAGTTCTTCCAGAATTCGCTCCGTAAGACACAGTCCTTCACTTTGTCCCCGTCATCCGAATGATTAGACTTCCCATTCCACTCCCTCCACTCCCGGCCGACAACCA
>Ga0209611_10001991_pt1 | contig 35728 bp, 28 predicted proteins | sample S1TSphgellanicum_3_FD_187693 | JGI IMG/M metagenome (GOLD analysis project Ga0209611, IMG submission 187693) | Host-associated microbial communities from peat moss isolated from Minnesota, USA - S1T2_Fc - Sphagnum magellanicum MG (SPAdes) (version 2) | ecosystem: Host-associated > Plants > Peat...
CCCCCCCAAGTGTGTTCTCATCCTTTAAGATATGAGCATAGACTAATAGAATATTGAAAAAAAAATTAGGCTTTCAACTAAATATTTAGTCATTTAAGATTAAAATGATTATTTTAGTTAGAGTTGTGTCAAACAAATTGAAATGGATACCTTGTTATTATGGACATTATGTGGAATCTAATAGAACTAAATTGTTTTGGACAATTTATGTCCATGTGGAATCTAGTTGGTGCAATAGGAAATGATTCAACTTACTAGTAGGAAAGGCATGTTGATGCTGCAATTAAAAGATGAGTTGGAATTTGATGTGGCTTTAATTTAACTAGGTTTAGGAGATACATATACCACTATTGATTTTGTCACATTAGTAGTTTTGTAGTTGTTATTGTAATTGGTCATACGACTAGTCTAGTGACATGGCATAGTTGTTCATAAGATTAAATTATTGATGTGGCATAGTCATTCATACAACTACATTGGTGACATGGCTTAGACTATTGACAATAATCATAATTGTTGATGTAACTAAACTAGTGACGTGTTGTTAGTTGTACTTATTATTTTCCTATGGTCATATTTAGTTGTACATGTAGTTGTTAAATTTAATTTAGTTGTTCATACATCTTCCATGTGTGTAATGGACATTTGGAAAAATCTGATTTCTTTGTAGATGTTTTTAGTATTAGCTACTTATCAAATGTTTCAAATACAATTACACAGTTCAAGACATGGACCAAATGGCATATTTTGAATTCTATACCCTCAAAACAAGAATAAGACAAAACCATCCAAATACAAGTGTAATGTGCCCACCATTAATTCCACAACAAATCTTGAATACAATAACTCATAACCAAAAATTCCATCTTGAAAGTTTAGTTATATATACATGTCATTTGTGTCCACCGCATATTTAATAACATCCTATTATGTTATTAAATGTTTCTAATTCCATAATGCATAGATTCCAATCACATCTCCCAATGTCGTTTATTTAGTGACATCATGAGGGAACACAAGAGGATGATTATAAATATAAACATCTTGTATGTTTACCTTAGATAATAATTCCTTTGTTGGCATACAATGGAACTTATATCTACCTTAAAGGTCATTAATTCTTCTAGTTGCAACTTTTTGCCATACATTCTTTGGATTGAATAGGGCAACACCATGTTGCATGTGAAACTATAAGGACAAAAATGCATACAAATATGGCATATGAGATTATATTTTATATTTTTTTCTTCAAATAATCTTAGGGTTGTTTTCAAAGTGGGGTGAAAGTGGAGAAACGAAGTTGCAAAAACTTGATCAAAATTTTATCCTTTTAATTATGAGCAAATGCCTTTAAGGTCAAAAAGTGTGCAACCATGTGTTTGAAGATGAGTGCAATCTTATTATTCATATAGATAATGGTTTGATTCCTATTTTCGTCTTCTCTCCTTACCTTCTTGTTCATGTCCACAATGAAAATGATTATAGTAAATTGAATAATGAAGGAAATGGAATTCAACTTTGAAGTTTTTTTTTGACATGTTTACCACATGTAATCGTATACTTACATGTTCATTAATGTTTCCCTTTTGGGCGGGAAATATTCTTCCTTGTAGGTTTTTTCTAGCTTTAGGTGGTCATGTTGATTTTTGACACCCTTGCCAACACTCACCAAAATTTTTGAAGTTCAATATATATTACACAACACCATGGGTAATCAAAATAATTTGTGGAGGTGGTTGAAGGGGATTTCATGGTCAACTTAGAACATATACACATAAAAATCATGATCACCAATGACAACATATAATGAATGGATTTAGACTACCAATTTTCCTTCAAACTACATAGGTCAATATGGTCTACTTGGTAACTTGAAAGTGCAATCGTAGTATTCAACTATCACCTTTTGTTTGAGCCTTAATGTTTTGTTTTAGATTAACGTATAACATATATTACACATTTATCTATGAAGCAAGGTAGTTTGTTTTGTTTTGTTTTGTACCCAATAATCCATTGAATCGGGATGCTTCAGATTGTGTTTTTTGTTTCTTTCAAAAGCTCTTGACGAGGAGGGGTGCATGGGCTTGGTTTCATGGTGTTTGGACTTACATAGCAAAAGTTCTTGAATATTGAATGAATTTTTCACTAAAAATTAAATTAAATCATAGCTGAAAATTTTAGAGGAATTGGAATGTGCCTTTGGTGTTGTTGGAAAGATCTTGATGAGATGGATTTAATGAAATTTGTTTGGTAATATTTGGATTCAAAACAATGTCTTTTTTTTGGGTGAATTTTCGTGACCTAGCGACAAATAAAAAAGGCTAACAAATCCAACAAAGGGATTTTTTATATTAAAAAAAAAATTTGCCATATCTTGACCGAATTTTTTTTAAAGTTGTTAGATTTAGATAGTGTGTTCATGTAGGTTGCCAGAATTAGGTAGGATTCCAAAAAAGATCTACTAGTCCACTAGGATAGTTGCCATTTACTACTAATTATTGCTAAGGATCCTAGTTAAGGCACCTATTTGAAGAATTTGAAAAAAAAAAAAACATTGATTTAGAATGTGGGAAATTTTGATTTAAAAATGATTTATGCCCCTAAAAATTCAAATAAATCCCAAAAGACCAAGTTTTGGAAGGAAAAATGAGTTGAGGACATGGTAACACTTGGGCACAACACAAGCCACACTAGTAAACATGACCACCAATGACAACATAATGAACATAATTAAGGTACAAAACATGGTGCTAAGGTTTCGAGGGAATTTGCTTAGGTGCCAATTAGGGGGTTCAAAATAAATTCCCAAACCTTTAAATCAATAATGTATTCTTAAAACATGTACATAAAAAAAAATGTTCCCAAAATAATTTTAAAAATTGAATTACAAAGGTAGAATTCACCAAACATATGGGGAAGGATCAATTTAAATCTTCTTGAGGATTCATTTTTTGTTCTAACCCCTAAAATTTGTTTTATTGTTAAGTTTGTAAGTCCAAGGTGGTGTTGCATTTTTTTTTTGTCATGGCAAAAAAAAAGTACATAAAGTTCATGCAAATATTGGGTCAAAGCATTTAGGGTTTAGTTGTTTAAAATTGGGATAACAACCTAAGGTGCATCTAGACAACAAAAACTAAAAAAAATTAAAAACAAGAGTGAAACAAAGAAACCATCAAAGTGAACTAAATTACTAGTTGGCCTTCTTTTCCCACTTTCCATGTTTGATCCACATGTGACACATTGATAACCTTGCAACATCTTTAGGACATTTGTTTTCCCTGCACTTTGGGAGTAGGAGTAGCCTACTACACTTTCAACATTTCCCATTGGTCAAGTTGAATGTTCATAAGACACATAGTTACCTTTTGCAAAAAAAAAAACTTTACTATTTATTTTTCCCCTCAAAAACCTTTTATTGCATTTTTGAACCCCTTGAACCCTTTTTAAAATAGTTCATTATCATGATATTCAAATTCATCTTCCAATGCCAACCTCAACTCAACCGAATGGTTAGTATTATGTTCATCATAATGGATGATGTTCACATCCAACATTCGGGGTACCTAAGTTCAAATGCTATAATCGCACTAATTTTTACCATCACAACTCCATCAATCCGTTCCCCCCCCCACCTTCAACTTAACTTGACTTGGTTTTTGCTTAGTTGTTTTACAAACATCACATGTAGCATCTTTTAATTTCTTGTGATCTCTTCATTTTACTCTCATTAAACTCTCCAACTTGGTCAAATTGAATACAAGAAACACACTTGTATTGCTTATGTCACCTTTGGGAGATTAATTAGTTAGTTGCCCTTGCATTCAAAGCGATTTAAATGGTGTTGGACCTATTTGATGTCCTACCCATGGTCATTTAGGTATAGTGGTGCTTATACCTTATTATCCAAGCACCCATGGTGGATGTTGCATAACCCACATAACTTGCATCCATGGACAAGGTGTTGGCCATGACCAAGTTGTAGAAGTTTAAGGTTGTACTAAAGGTACATAATGTATTTCAACATGTGGGGTGGGAGTGGGAGTTTTTGGGATGGGAGGTTTGGCGGAGGGAATATTCGCCTTCTTTAGTGTGATCAACATTGCATCTACCATTTGCATTTTGTGCCAAAGAAACTAATAGTTGCTTATTTTCTAATCTACCATTGTAAATTCCTCCATATACCATTTTTTTCCTACATTTGCACAACCTCAACAAAAACACATACATTTGATTCTCCAAAACAATAGGTTTTCTAACAACATAAAAAACAAGAATCACAATGAGATCCAAACTTACCTTGGATGTAGTCATCATTTTCTAATTTCTTCTCACCTTATCCCCTTTTATTGTGTCATCAAACATCTCCTTCATGTTGGGAGCCCCTCCTTTTCTTGTAATCCTATTGTTTCTCCATGTGTGGGCAATTGGAAGTAAAGTTATCAATGCTTGGTTTGCCAATCTTGATATGGTTTTCTTGTCAAAACTCCTTTCTCTTTATACCCCAATGGGTAAGTAGGCAAGGAGGGTAAGTTTGGTGTATTATAATTTTCACAAGTGTGCCATTAAAAGGTGAAAAAAAAGAAATAATGAACTTAGAAAAACAAACAAGGATCAAAGTTAAAGCCAACACTAGTGGGTTTGTAATTGCTTTGAAGTTTTCACCGTCACGTTGTAAGTGACAAAAGTTGGAATAAAAGAGGACTAAGGCTTTTGGTAAGCTACATTTTATTTGAAATGAAATGCAAATGACTAGTAGCCTTCAACCATGGGGACAATTAGTAGTTCTTTAAACATATAGAAACCAATAGAAACATGACATAGTTCAAACGACATGGACATTCTTATAGTCCTTTTTACATCTTATAAACAATAAGAGAGTGATTGGGCTAAAAAAAGGAACAAAATTTATGAATTGAAGTTGTTTCAACAATTTTTACATAGGATGATTGCAAGATGAAGATTGGATTACAAAATTGCAACAAATTAAATAAATGGTAGAAGTATTTACAACTTTCTGGCAACCACATAAAAAAGCTATTGGTATTTTTAAATTTTTCCACCCATGCATCTCATAGTTTTTCATAAACACACTTCTCATAAACATTATAATCTTCAAAACCAAAGCTATTACTTACTTTGTTTGAGGTGTGTTCGTTAAGATTGCCATCACCCTCAATGCCATAAACAACATCCCATAGTTTTCCCCTTTGTATCACGTGCCCAGTAATACAATATGTTTATTTTACATTTTCGATCTCCATGTGTCCAAGAACCTTCATACAATTTGAATTTCAATGTGTGTGTAAAAGCACGTGTTACTAAGTTCATAACTTTGAACCACTTACAAGATTGCACATGTGTAAAACAAATTTATTAATTATAATATTAATGTTAGGTATGTAGAATCTACACCTTGGGTAGCCTAGGAATACTTTAAAAATCCACAACCTTAACTATCAATTGTCATCCTTCATTGTTTATCATAACATTGCTTATAATGGAAGCCGGAAATTGGGATAAACAATGGTGTTGATCTTTGTAAAATCATGTAATTGTCTATATGGGTTCTCTCTAAGGTAGTGGTGGTGGCTTTGTGAGAAGAACATGTAAGGAACATTCAACAAATGTGCATCCATGAGCAAAACATTGTTCTTGTCATGGAAATCTTATTAATGAGGTTGCAAGGATTTCTAAGGGAGTTGGTGAAGTAGTTGTTTCTTGAATTACCAAGTGTAAATTCACTAAAATACATTTGATCTACCTTTTATTTCCAATTTTTGGTTTCTTTTATAGGCTTTGACTTCTTTTTGGTTTTTTATATGGCATTCAATTTTATGATTATCTAGTTCAAGGTGTTAAATAATTGCATAAGCTACACTAGATCTATGTTAAGTTAAGCCTTTCCATGGTTGTTAGCGTTACAACAAATAATATCTTGAATTCTTACATTCACCAAATTATTTTTCATTTGTTAGATGACATGTGTCAACAAGCTTTCATGATGAAGCAATTCCAAGCAAATTTCGTACTTGTTGTGTTGTGTGCATTAGGTTAAACATGCAATTGAAGATGCTTGAATTCCTACATTTGTACTAAATGTACATAACATAAGCTTATGTCTTTCTTCATAAAGGATAAAAGGATATTGATTTAAGAACATAGGTTCAAACCTAGTATAGAAAAATTCAATGAAGAAAACTAGGTTGCAGTTGTATACTGCAAATGCTTTGTCTAGTATTGACTTCACCTTTTTAGTGTTGTTGGCCCTATGTGTTTTTATGAAGAAATTTCCTACTAGATCTTCAAAAGTCATTTAGAGTTGACAAATTTCATGGAGGGCATTTAAAACCTTTACATGCCCAAATATCACCAAATGTTTTCTTTCAACATTAATTATAAAGGTTGATCATAATTACATTTGTAAAAGTAGGTCTTTGTGGTTAGACAAGATTCACCACATCTAAATATATCTTGAAAGCAAAAATTTGAACCTAGTGACTATCTTTACCATTTTCAAACAATCATCCCCCACTTAATGTGGCTTAATGATACCCTATATTCATAAATTGCTCTAGTTCCTTTACACATGCAATCATTTGCACAAATAAAGTCTTGACATTTGCAAAAAAACACTTGTACCCTAAACTCATGCTTGATGTTTTTTTGGACAATGATTGGTCCAAAAACTTGTTTACTTAGCTAGCAAGTGTGAATTTGTTTGGTTCACAATGATCATTTCTAACCATTGCATTGTCTTTCTCCCTCCTAAAAGTTGTTTTGAAAGGCTTGAAACAACTCACATCCAATGGTTATAGGGTATGGGATGTCCAAGCTAGATTGTCGTGCATGTTCTATTCCTTCTATGGCAACATGTGATCCATGCCCATTTAGAATCAATAGATGTTGATTATGTTAAAAGATGCTATTTGGAATTGACCTCTTAAAAATGATAAAAACTTCTAGAGTAGAAAAAAGTCATCCACGCCTTCCTTTGCATCACCATGCATGTTCTTCTTTTGCAATGGTTGATGGAGTCATCTTTAATTTGTTCACTTCTTAATATGTAGTTCAATATATTAGGGATCCTTGTGATGTGGCATTTACAACATAGTTTATTATCAACCATTTGTAAAATCTAGGACTGGTGGTGTAAACATGTTAAGAACCTATTTTTGCCAAAACCCTTGCCCTTGGTTGTCGCCCTACTTAAATCCATGTTTCATCTTAATTCCTTATGTGATTTTCATTATATTTGTGTTGAATGTATAATGTTTTCAAATTCTAGTAAAAGGAGTTACATGATTGGATTATCAAACCTTATACCCTACATATGTCTAGTCCTTCCACAAGTCAAATATTTAACTTGGGATGACAACACTTGAACCAATACCACTAGTTGTTTCTAATAATTCCATCTTTGAAGGGGGTTGATATGGTTTGTATGAATTTTGCCACCTTCATTTTGAACTGGTGCAAAGTAGTGGACAATCCACATTCTTGCATACCTAGTGTCCAAGCCACCATTGTTGCATCTTCTTTTTTTAGTAAGCACACCTTGTGGCCTTTGTTTCCTCGATCTTGTCTTCTCATTCAAAAAAATTGAATTTGACAATTCTTCATTTTTAAAAATTTTAAGAATTGGAATTGATGGTTCTTTTGAAAACCTAAGAATTGAGCAACATTGATCCCAAACATGAAGCACTCCATCTAACAAAAAGGTCAACAACTTGGGGAAAAAAAACATAATACATAATTCTCAAATTGTGATCAATTCAAAAACTTAAGATTTAATTTTGAAGATTCAATCCAAGACATGCTAAAACATCAAAAGTTGAAATAAACATGTGAAATTGACCGATGGTTATCATCTTTTGAGGTTATGATCCATTGTTTAAGGACACAATTTATTTTTGTGGAGGTGAGAGGTTTATGTTCTCATACTTGCAACCTATTGACATGCCTAGGTTATTGTCATAAGTAAGCTCTAGGTAGATAAATAATTATCCATTTATTTATTTATTTTACATACTTACCCACCAACCTACCCATCTATTTACCTCTTTTGTACCAAAATAATTTTTTTGAAAATTATTTAAAAATAGATTCTAATAAATCTTGTATTGGGAAATGATTATATTTTCTTAATCCCAAAAAAATTGAACATATTGACTAGTCAAAATGACCTTGGGCGAATTGGGGTTTTTGCCTTGGGTAATGCTATTACAACTTTAGTCTAACCTTACTTAAGAACTAGGATGAGATTTAGTCCAATGACCTCGTTCTACTAAAAAGAATATCATGGTGCCAACAAAAATTGGATGAAAAGTATGCAAGAGTAAGAGAACCAAATGCATAGCAAATAACTATAAAAATTTCCAAGGTGACATGAATAGAACATAGGTTATGAGCAAATCCAAAGGCAATCCCCATGAATTTGGTTGTCATGATACCTTGGCACCTTTGGCACAAATTATATATTTTTAGAAATACTAAAAAATTCAGAAATTTATTTATTTATTTTAAATGTGAAGGAGAATGAAAAACATTGTCAAGAAAATTCAACATATTTAAAAAATTATCCAAAATTAATTCATTGATAAACATGTGTTGAAGTTACCTCATGCAAATTGCACCTTCCACATGGCTCCTATATATGGACTCTTAACTTCACTCCAAGCTTCAAATCCCAACTTCAAATTACAATACAAAGCTAATTCTCATGGATTTCAAAATATTAGAATTCCAATGCATACATCCAAGGATCATCTTTGAAAAGACTCCACAAGACACACTCCTAAGCATGTCAAAAGACATGCAATTTTGACATGCGTGCTCTTTCTGGCATGTCTAAATTGACATGCAAATGGTATGGGGTTCCATGACCAAAAACCCAACAACACTTGAAAACAACAAAAAAAAATGACTAAGGAAATATTTCCTTCCATCCAATTTTCATTGATCCTTAATTAATTCCCACAAATGTATCAAAAGCCTATTAGAATATTTAAATAATAATTAATTAAATACAAATAGTCCAACTACAACTAGCATTCAATTCCAAACATCTCATTTGCCCCTATATATATATATATTTATTTATTTTTTCCTCGACAACAAGCCTCAAGCCTATTAAAAAGTTAAAATAGTAGTTAACTAAAGACAAAAATCCAACTAATAAACAAATAAATAAATAAATAAAAATATAAACCCCAAGCATTTCATTTCAAACATTTCCAATTAGTCGAATTTGCACTAGAAAAGAACACAAAAAAATTCCCAAAAAGTTCCAATTTATTTTGTCGAAAAATATCGAAGTTTCGCCAGAAAAAAATAAAAATAAAAATACTGAACAGAAAAAAACAAAAAAAAAGTAGCTCCTAGGTCGGAACTCGGAACCTAGTGGGTAGGTAGAGACGTAGGTCTCTCACTTTTCATCTTTTGCAAACAAACTTTGGCGCCGCCGGGGGGAAGATCTACTTTCCGTGACGTGGAGGGTTGAGATTATGCCAGCGCAGAAGAACACACTTTCTTTTCTTTTTCCTCTTTCTTTCTTTCTTTCTCTCTTTCTTTCGTTCTTTTCACACTTCTTAACTTTCCGACTGCCAGTTGTGACGTCTAATTTTAGAAAGAGCACGTGGACATCATGCTATTCGTCGATCATTCGTGGTATCTAGACCGTTGGATTCACATAGTCATGCCATTCGTTGACTCTTTGCCCCATCTGGACCGTTGGATTCTCCTCATCATCATGCCATTGGTCGACCATTCGCAGCATTTCTCCACCGTTGGATGCGCATCATTATGTCACACTGGTCGAGTCGACCGTTGGATACACATCGTCATGTCAATCGCCGACCATCGACCGTTGGATGCGCGTCGTCCGCTCTTGAAGCTTTCCTCTGGTGGAAAGCTTCCCAAGAGACGAACAAAAGAAACACAAGAGAAAATTGGAGCGTACTTTGTTTCTTCCTCGATCCTCGGTCTCGATTTTGATCTTCGGCGATTTCCGGAAGAGCCTGGACGACCTTCGTGCGTTGCTGTTGCGGGGGCAAGTCTTGTTGTGTCCTTAAAAGGTAAAATTGTGTCGAATCTGTTCCTTCCTTCGAACGATAGATTGATTTCAGACTCTCTGTGGTTGTTTTGTTGAAGAACACTCATCATCTTCTGGACTTTCTGGCATCTGAAAAATGCTCACATCTTTCAGAATGCTACAGATGGCAAATTCCAAATTTTCGTGAATTGTTTGTTCTATTGCAGATCTTGTCTCGACTTCTTTCTTTCTTTCTTCCTTCTTTCCTTCCTTCCTTCCTTTCTTGCTTGATTTCTTGCTTGCTTCTTTCTTGCTTTCTCCAATTCGAAGTTCAGACATCGCGGGCGTCTTTGTCACAAGTTCTGTTCTGGTTTTTGATATGATTTCTTGCAGAACAGTTGCTAGCTTTTGCGACGCGAAGAGTTTTTTTACATTTTATAAGAGTTCAGATTCGGATTCCACGTAATTTGTCATGGCGACAGTTCAACCTACTGCTCCTGCGCTGCAACCGAAAGTGGCAACCGCAAATGGAAGTGCAGGAGTGAAAGCTGACACAACCGCCGCCGGAGGTACATTTCCTATGGATTATTACCCTGGATGTGCTTCTGGAGAATTTCCGCAGCAGCAGTTGTCGAATCTCTTGCAAACACTGCTGCCTCTAATACAGTTACGATTCAAAGATCCAGAGACTGCAGTAGACATCCGACATCACCCGCATCAATGACTCCATTTCTCAACGATTTGCCATCTCTCCATCTGTCACGAAAAGCATTTGTGTTGTGATACAGTCCAATTTTGTTGGAAATTCAGTTCCACTGTTTGTTTCTGTGTGCTGTGGAAATATGTCGGATCTCACGAATGGCTGTTAATCTCTCGACTCTCTGCAGGAGAGCTGCCATTGTCACCAGAAACAAAAGAGTCATTATCACCAGGATCGAAAGGATCAATGTCTCCAATGTCACCAGGTGGCGCCGTGAGGAACGTGAAAGCAGAGACAATAGCTGAAGCTCACAGAGAAAGAGTTGAAGCAGAAGCTCGTGCTTATCTCCAAGCAGAAACCCGCAAGGCTGAAGCTCGTGCCGCCACAGCACAGGTAAAGCAACTTCAGTGAATGAATCCAGTTTGCAGAATGCTGTGAAAACTCTCTCTCCCAGATAAGATATGTCCAGATAACATTGAAGAAGCAAAAAAAAAACCCTCTCTATCTCGAACTTTAGAAGAAGGAAAAAACCTGAGAGATGATGATTGTGTGTGACACCTCTGTGGATCCTCCTCTGCAGTCCAGAGTTGAGCAGAAGAGGATGAAGGAGGAGGCAAAAGCTATAGAGAACAGGAAGAAGGAAGAGGCCCGAGCTGATCAAGTAATTCAAGCTGCTGAGGTTTGAGCTCAGACTTGCATTCTCTCTCTCTCTCTCTCTCAGGTTGCATGTGTTCAAAGCAACCAAAACAGATCAAAAGCAAAGTGCACATGTGATAGAAAGCTTGGAAGAGTTGTGGATGGAGTATGAAAATATATGTATGATCCTGGCAGGTGAAAGTTGACAAAATCATGTTAAATGCGAAAGAGGAAGCTCTGAGAATCAAAGCAACTGCTAATGAGGAAGCAGAGAAGCTGATTGCTGACTCCAATACTGAAGCTGAGAGGGTATAAACTTATCTCTCTCCCTTGTCTTTCTTCCATGTCCACCTTCAATGCTGAGCTTCTCATCACCATTTCCAGCAAATAGAAGAAGAATTGTTCAACTGTTTCAATGCTTCTGAGTAGTTTTGGAGAGGAGAAATCTGGTGATGTTCATGGGCACCATTTCTCAGATCTGATACTTGGTTTTCTGACACAATGGTGTTTGGTTTGATGACAGGCAAAAGCAGAGATTGAGGAGAGGAAGAAGAGGGAGCTAGCAGAACTGCAAGACAAAGTGGAGCAGCTGATTGCCGCAGGGGAGTTACCAGGGAGAGAGAAAGAGAGAAGGGGAATTGGATCCAAGCTCAAAGATACACTTGCTTGCAACCACGGTGGTTGAGAAACAAAAGAATTCTTCACAAAACACAAAACCCCAAAACATTGGATTGTTCTCAAACAATTCTCAGTTTTTTTGCCAAGGCAAGCTTGACAATCCCCATTTCAACTCAACTGTTTAGGCATGAAGAAAGGGGTTTAATATATATCACTAAAAGATTCATACAAAATCCAAACCAGCTTCATCAACTGTATACTTCTAGGATTTAGGTATTGTAAAATCAGGTTTGAGATATTCAGAAAGAGTGTAAATTTTCACAGTTTTCAGGAAATGTGTTGTAGAGAGAAAATGTGCTCATACTTTCTACAAAACTGTGGTACACATAAACCCGTCAACCTCTTTGTACACTATCTACTTTTCTCAAGCATATTTGTACACTAAGTGCCATTGGCAGCATAAATAAAAAAAGTTTCATTTTGTCCAAAAATGTGAGTTGAATTGTACTTCTAAAGACTTCTCTTGTAACTTCTTGGATCTAGCTGGGAAGCAACGTATATGTAGTGATATCTTTAATAAATGTTCTCAACCAGAGTATGCAGGTACTGACAGGATTCGTATGCCTCATGTTTATCTTAATATCTCTACTACTGCCAGGTTGGGAGCTATTAAAACTCAATTTCAAAGGTTTTTCAGGCTTTGCAGTTCTGAAGAATTCTTTCTCCCAGACGGTCAGTCTTATTGTCCTTCTAAACAATAAAGGCTACCCTCTAAAGATTCTGTTAAAGAGAGTAGAGTGTTGCTCAAAGGAATTCAGCATTTGGAGTATTCCAAATGAATCTGTATAGAGGTCTCATAAGTGGGGGGCTTCTTGTAAGCTCACTTGGTCTATGTTTTCCGCTTCTTTTTCCTTTGTTTTCAGTCTATCCTCTTGTATGTTTCTGTTCTGGGTTTTTTCCTTTTGTGTTCTTATTTGCTGCTAGCCAGTAGCATGGCTGAGTCTTCCAATTACTTCTAGATATGCAGCAGAAACTCAATACACAAGTAGTGTTTACACTGTCCTTTACCATCTGTAGGCAGCTGACGAAGTCAGTGAGGAAGTTGTTATAGAGAATCACTATCATACATGTTATCCTGTTGTTGGCCCTTGAAGCAGGTATAACTGGTGCAATTGTTCATACTGCCCATGTGTTTGTTCTGGTTATTTGTCCTTGTTTTGTATTTGTTTTATAGTCCTGTTGTTCTCAGTTTTGTCTCTTCTTCTCTGGAAATTTCTGAGGCTTTCAAGAAATGTTAACCTTGTTTTGCCTTTTCCTAATCGTGAGAAAGGAGATTTCTCGATTCTTACAAGAGATGTTTCTATCATTTTTGTCCAAACTGTCAGCACTGCACAGAATCCAACTTTCCACATTGTCTGCTTGCAGGACATCTGTTCACCGACAAAATCTTTGACAGAGACAGAGTTTCACATGGTTTGTTATTCTATCCTATTGCTCACAACATTGTATATTGTAGCATCATCTCATAGTTGGTTGGAAACAAAAGAATATAATGGGGAAGAGGAGAATTCAAACACAGACTCTAAACCTTCCTACACAGCATTCAACTTGTCTTGGAAGTTGGAAACAGATCATTTGCTTCTAACTAATGATGAAAGCTGTGAAATGATTGGCATCCTGATCTGATTGTGGTGGCCACTACCAGGTACTAGTAGTCTGTGAACAAAAGATGTGGAGAACAATCTGTTGCCCACATTACTTGCTCACTTGCAGTGCACTCCACTGAAAGCTACAAATCTGTGGAGACAAGGGATTTGGAATCTACGACCTGCTGGGTACCTGAACCTTCAGCTGGTGATTGGAAGCAAGGTTGATCATCTGTAAAGCTTATCTCTTTACCCATTGGAAGCTTTTCCTTGCCTTTGCTTTTCCAGGCTTTTTCCGCTCCACTATACGTGAATCTCTGGTAAGCATTCCCGCTGTCCACATATACAAGAAATGGGGCAGCAAGAAATTACACACGTAAGACAAAACACCCTGAACTTATAAAAATGAACATGAAATCGCACATAAATGCAGCTTGATGTGCTCCTTTGTATTTGCAGTCAAGTCACAGGCAAATCCAAAAAATGCAAAATGTAGTTCATTTTTGTGCAGAATTGCTTTCAGTAAAATGTCTCAACCAGTACTTGGAGTGCACAGAGAAATTGCTCCTATGGTTCTTAGATATACTACGTATGACTTCTGTGCCCATATAGTTGAAAGCCTTATTCAAAGCACAAGTGCATGCTACTTGATTTGGAGTAACCAAAGATCGTCCTCTTGTCTAATCTCATGAGGCTTATGAAAGCGTTCCCTAATCAGTTCTGACAGTCATGACATGGTTCAAACACAAGCATAAAATTGTAGTTACCAGTTTTTATCAGTTTGTTTTGTTCTTCAAACAACATGTGGTATGTACAGAAACCTACCTGTCTTCAGTGCAGGTCGAAGTGTGGGGTCAAAGAGTTGCAATGCTTTGCTGATGCCATGCCGTAGAGCGCCCGATTGCCCTGTGAAAGTGATCCATCCACATATGATCCAACTGTTAAAGATCTAATTTGAAAATCAAAGCCCAAGCTTCAATTTCAACAGCTTATCACTTTAACAAACAAAGTCACATTGTTGCATTGCTCTCTCAGCTACCATGTACATAGAGAGGACCACAGACAGGAAGGTTACCAGTGGTGCCACCACCTTTGACGGTTGAGCGAAAATCAAACGCACCAAGTGTTTTTGTCTGAACAAAGGGCTCTAGATAGTGGACCCTGTTGTCAAGGTTAGGGAAATACAAGTCATGTGACATCCCATTGATAATAAACTTCCCCTCCCCTTCCATAAGCCACACTCGGGCAATGCTCGTCTTCCTCTTCCCAGTGGCATATGCCCTTCCCAGTGCATCCACTTTCTTTACACGTGATTTATCTATCTCTTCCTGCTTTCGTCTCTCAATCTCCCGCCGCATAGCCTTCTTCTCCATCTCCTCGTCTTGTTCCTCAATCAGCTCCAAGGGGGGTAGACCAACAATGCCACTGAAGTCCTTCAACGCAATTAGACTGTCAAGGTCATCCTCTGAAATACCTGATGATGCTAAGAGCTCACCAAAAGCTTCTGGGGAGTTCGAACCAGCTGCCACACAGAGAGGAAACAGGCCAAAAAAAAATTTCTATAAGCAATGCTGGACAATCAAAAGACATCATGCTTAGGAGCTGTTTACTTCAAGGTCAGGACTGAGAAGCTGACTTTGCATGGCATTCTTTTGTACCCAACAACATTATATAACTTGCTTATTAACAGTTTAAGAGTACATTCCATATACATGTGGTGTACAAATCATTGCAATTTGAGAGAAGATGATAGATAGCAACACAATCTTCTTAGGAATAACTATCAAAGCGTGAAGGTTTGAAAAAGAGCTACTACCAGGTCCTGACTGCAAGTTGGCATGGAATGGTCCAGTTCTAGTTGGGCTTCCAGTATCACCTGATCACTCACATCAACCCAATAGTCACCAGGTAAATTATCATACCCTTCTTGTGCTTTGGCACAAACCACATAAACCAGGGAGTGAAGAATGACAGAGTTCCAAAAAAGGCTACAAACCCAGAATGTATTAAATCCACAGATAGATTTGACATCACAAAGTAGTATTCCCTACTCAGAGCTACCAAGAAGAATACAAAGCAATTTACATTGAAATGAAATTACATAACCCTAAAACCAAATCAGCTCTTCCAAAACACTAACATTTGTCACACTGCAATTGTACTAGCACTGAGATCTCTGTTGCTTGTGTGTTTCTGGTTTGCTTCAACATCCGAGGGTTTAATACTCGGAAGATCAAACCCTTGATCACACCTTTACAAATATGACTGTTTGGATCATGAGGTATCAGGTCTTGAGTTGGGAGTGCATTCTCTAGAGAGAATTGGGTTACACTAACCAGATTTTGAAGAGAAGCAATGTGATTGAAAACTTTGCAAAGCTCCTTGTCCACTCCTGGCAAGCAACTCTGTGTGATGAGAGCAACAGAAACTGTATTACTTTCAAATTCTCCAAAGTGCTCTTTATCAGAATCTCGATCAGCTTCATCAACATGTCCATGCTCTTATGCAGACAACTGGTGTGAATTCCACTGCTGATGTGTCCATCTGTCACATTGCTTTGTGTCATACCAACACCAACCAACCACCATTGCTTCGATTGTGTTCACTTTAGCTTAAGCACTATTTGATCATTTACAAGCCAGGATGTGCAAAGTTTCCTTGTCATTTACACATTCAGCAACGGCTCATTCAATCTGTCACCAGCTAGACACATTGAAGTGGTGATCTGATTTCACAGATAAAAACCATCAAGCAGAACGTTGTAGAGGCTTTTTATACTCTTACAAAAAAAGCAAAGAAATGCCGTCCAGTTCAGAGAGGGGAAAGTCTCTTCTTACGGATGTCAATGGCAGCATTTGGGTGGAGTCTGGACAAAAGATTCCTCGTAGTTACAGCTCCTAATGACTGCAGCGCTGAGGCCAGAACTTTCCTTCCCGACATGGCGGTCGTCGTCAGTTCTGGAAAAACACCACCTTTGTCCCCCTCAGAAGCGAGAACCGAATCGAAACCCCCGACCCAATTGTCTTCACGAACAAAGCAACCTGGAGATTTAGCAACATATGAAGAGATCGGGAAGTATAGCGAGTTTCCGCATCTGAGAACGCTTCATGAAAAGCTTGCAAAAACAAAAAACCTAGTTTAGATCTCAAAACCCTAGTTGGTCTCAACCTCGACCGAGATCTTATCAAAAGAAGCTGAAAAAGAGAGATTGCACTTCCATGTCAGAAGCAAGCGAGCAAAGGCAAGCAAAAACTTATTTGTAGAAACTTCCAGATACGAAGAGAATAAATCGTTAAGAGTTTCACCCAAGCTCACTAAACCCTACACCCCTGTTCAACAGGAACATCCGAGGTAATGCTCCCATTTGTGCTTACAATCGCCTCTTCTCGTAAATGCTACTTTCTCCGCAAAAAAATGGAATCTATGGCAGAAAAAAATACTTACTTCTCACTGGGAATCGATGGAGACGCAACAGATTATCGGAGAAACAAGAAGGTGGAGTTCAAACAAGCGGTCCTCGCTTGCGTCTTCGACAAAAACCCTAAACCTAATTCGCATAGCAGGTGACAAATTGCCCCCACCACTGTCGAGAAATTCTTTGCAAACCGTTGCGGATCCTGGGGCAGGAGAGAAGTCCAACAATTGCGAAAAACCCAAAATGCGAACGAGCGATTTCGCCATATCCCGATCATCTGAGGTGAGTTCTTCTTCAAGAATTTGCAATTTGCAATTAGGATTTTCGGTTTTGCGTTTTTTTTCTCTGCAGGCGACGATGCAGATGGAGCCTTCTTCTTCTTCTTCTCTCGCTAAGTCCGTGTCTGCTGCATTGTCCATGTGTTTTGTTGCGGTTCACAGATCTGCATTTTGTGAGAGAATGTGGTAATTTTGAGAACTGTTTCACCCACTCGCCGCAGATGCGCAATTCAAGGAGCTAACTTCTTGAGATTAGGGTTTAGCAGAAGAAGATGAAGGCAAGCTCATTGCAACAAACTGGGGTTGAGCTTGCGCTTGAAATTCTTGAAGCAGTTAAAAGACAATCCGTTCTTGCACTCAGCATTCGAATGCAAACGCTTAAAATTAGCGGAAGAACTTGAAGCTCTTTGCCAAGTTGAGAGCATTTATGGTTTGGGTGTTAGGGTTTACCAACCACAAGAGCAAAACCAGGAGCCACATATACCTTGCCTCAACTTTGGTGTGGAGAACCTTGCTGAACCAAACTTCGTCAGTTAGAAATGTTGTCTTTCTTCCAAAGGTGGTTGTGGCATTTGTATTGAGGAAAGGGAGAGAATGATCTAGGGATGTGGAAACGGGGGAGATTTGTGTGCAGATATTCTAGAATGGTTAACCCAGATTTTGGGCGGATTTATTATATGCTTATCTACACCCACTGTCGTGGGCTGATGAAGTCAGTGGGTAGTTATGGCAGCTCGTCACTGCCATTTCGTGATGAAGGTTATGGTCTCACACTTTGTGGATACAAATCCTTTCTTGTTTCTTACAAGTTGAACATTCTCAAGATTAGATGATTTGTGGAATACTTTTTTGATCTTTGCAATCTTCTTGTTGGTTTTCTCCTCCCCTAAGGTGAAGCGATGGCATCACAAAGAGGTGCTGGAATTTTAAGAAGAGCAGCAGTGGGTTGGATCCAGAAGCTGAAGGCAGGCCAGAATCTGCTAGAGTGTGAGGGGCACACAGTTCCATTCATGTTATGCGCCAGAAGATGGGTTGCCACCACAATGGGTCAGGAAGCTGCACTCCAGGATGCAGGGCTCTTGATGATGCTCAACTCCGAGATCAAGAATGCGAAGGAGAGCCATAGGCAGCTCAAGGCAAGTTTTCAAGTGAATTTTACCAGAGAATTTTGTTCCCAGAAAAAAGCATGAGTTATGTGTGTCGACTTGAGGTAGGATCAAAAACCAAGAGTTATGTTTGTCAGCCTGAAGTTCTTGATTGGTAAATGCAGAAGTTCTCAAGGGGACCATCAAAATTGTTCACTGTAATTGACAAGCCAGGCATGGCAGACATGATACTGACCCGACAATATGGTCATGAAGACATCAAGCTTACATGTAGGTTTGAGCCTGGCAATTTCAAAGTTGATCAAGATGCTGAGGAGGAGGAATACATGGCATTTGATGGTGTAACATTAAACACAGTACACTTGACAGTCTCCATCACAAAGGCAGAACGTCATGAATGCTTGGAATTAACCTGTTGTTGCGAGCAGGATGACCTTTTTGTCACAACCGTCAACCTTCTCAATACTGAAGGATTAAAGGCTCAAGCCGTTGGACCTGAAATCTCGTAAGACCATTCTCTTCCCCATTTTTACAGCCTCTATACATCAGAACATATTCTTTGCAAAACTGATTGGGAAGTAGTCCTTTGAACAGTTTAAACCTAATGTTTTGGGTATTATTGTTGTTGCACTCAAGCTTGAGGTGTTGAGTTGATGCAGACAATTGGATGGAGATCTGCAAAACCATTTCCTGAAGTTCCTGAAAGCTCGTGGAATTGATAATAATCTGTCCAACTATCTCTTGGGACTTCTAGAGGATAAGTATTCACGTGAGTACACAGACTGGCTTGAAAACCTTGCAAGCTTCATCAAGAAATGAGAAGTATGTTTTTCACATTCCTACCTCTGAAAAACATTTGAACAATGACATTATGCTGGTAGTAGACATATCCTAGAATTCTTTTAAATTTCTCTCTCTCTGGGTCTTGAAACTGACAAATGTGCTGTTCATCTCTCCAAAATGAACTGATCAATGCATCCTGGATTGAAAATTTGCAAGATTTGTCTGGACAATGAGGATGCTTCCATGCTGGGAAAAGCACATGACAAGACAATAAAATTGTGAGTAAATCTGGTCTTCTATACATCATTGAGCTTGCTAATGACCTTATCTTTTGGGGCTATTGTGTTGACATCTCACCCATGCCCTTGAGAAATATCAAAATCCAATAATAATATATGTGAATAGAATATCTATACCACATCCTGCTTTCCATCTTAATTAATTGTTGATGCATCAGAGCAAGTTCCAAAAAAACATGATGAAACAAGACCTATAAAAGAATCACAAGAATTGCAATAAGATTTTGGACTACACATCATATTTGCCTCCCAATAAACTATTGTTACATCAAAGGTTTCCCCAAGAAGCTCAATAAACCTTAAAACCCAAGCAAATTACTATGAAAAATAATAGGCATTTGTAATTAAAAGCACCTAAAACTTATTAATACAATGGATTGGTGAAAGAGTTTTGGATGGAAATAACAAAGTTTTGTGGGAAAGAATTGTCAATTTTCAACATTAATTAATTATTCATCGGAAATGTGCCAAAGTTGCCAAGGTAGTATAGTTAATCACACAAAGGTTTCAACTTTCATCCTCAAAGGCCAAATCTCACTTTTATATGTGAATTCATTGTCATTTGGTGTCACATCCTTCTAAGACATTTGTAATTTGCAACTCATTAAATCAAGTATTGTCAGAATAAAATCTTGCAAATCTTCTGAAGTATAATACCCAATTTCATTAGATAATACCCGATTTCACACACTTTCTAACTACACACAAATTGGGGATGAAACAAGCATTAGAAGGTCAAACTGGGGCCCAAAGACAAGGTCACTTTAAGAATACCCAATATTTATATACTATGTTTTCATCCTCGATGTTTCACTTTCTAATTTCAATTCTCGGTTTTCTTTTTTCTTTTTTTTTAATCAAGTAAAAAAGTGACCAATTATTGCTGAGTGAACATTTGACATGCAGAATCAGCACTTGCGGACTGGCCATTTGACATACAGAATCAGCTCTTGCTGAGTGACCGGCCATTTTACATGCAGAATCAGCACTTGTTGAGTGGCTGGCCATTTTACATGCAGAATCAGCACTTGGCGAGTGCCAACTCTGTTTTTTACACCCCTACCCCCCTTGGTACCCGGCGGATCTTTATGAAGAACCTCCGGGTTCCGAATGAGACATTGGAACCCAAGATGAAACCAGATGTTTGTTTCTTACATGTGAAACCAGAACTGGCAGTCCCTAGTTCTTACGCGCTATTTGCAGGTACCCTCTGAACATTGAATTTTTCCCCATTTTTCAACCCATTTTCACTTCAAGATTCGGCGACGACTACATACATTCTTTGGTCGGATTAACAACCTTGGAATTGCGGCTTCGTGGACTATAATACTTTGTCACACATCAAGGCTCACTTGACGAGTCAACTCGGTTACAATGGATGTAGTGTTTCCGAGGTCTATTAAGAGCAACTCCACCCGGGTGCTCAGTTTCCAGACCCAACAAATTTAAAATTGGATGAAGAAAAGTCAAAACATGCTCAGGAAATCCTGACCTAATAAAGTAAAATTGGATGAAGAAAAGACAAAACATGCTGAGTTTCCTGAGCTAATAAATTAAAATTGGATGAAGAAAAGACAAAACATGCTGAGTTTCCTGAGCTAATAAATTAAAATTGGATGAAGAAAGACAAAACATGCTGAGTTTCCTGAGCTAATAAATTAAAAATCGGATGAAGAAAAGACAAAACATGCTCAGTTTCCTTCCTGACCTAATAAATTTAAAATTGGATGAAGAAAAGACAAAACATGCTCAGTTTCCTGAGCTAATAAATTAAAAATTGGATGAAAAAAAGTCAAAAACTTGCTGGTTTGGCTCAGCAAAATGGTTTTTGGCCCAACATTTTTGCATAGTTTGCTGAGGGCCCAACAAAGCCTAACCTGCCGGAGAAGAGCGTTATTTTTGTCAAGCCCCTTGTCACCAACGGAGTTAGTAGCAGTCTTTTTTTGACTGACTATTATATAGCCAAAAAAGCTATATTAAAAACCAAAAAGTGCTAAAATCAAGTGATTTTTGAGATTTTTTCAGCAGCCAGAATTTGACCAAAATGTAAGGAAAATCATCATATTTGAATGACACGGTTCAAGAAGATTAGCCAAAAACATATAAGGATGTTGAAGTTTTTTACTTTTGTATTTAGCTTGTAGCCAAATTTGGCTAAATCTTCCTTTGGTTCATTGTCACTTTAGCTACTAATCACAAAATTGACCCAAAAGAACATTGGGAGTCTAGTAGTGATCGGAGCCATTGGAAGTTGTTTTGGGAAGATCGAGACCGTGGGCATGGAAAGATGGGTGTAACTATATGTGAAAGAAGGTGATATTGAGTATATAGAGCGTTTCAGTGGCACCAGGGTTTTTCTTTTCAGTTTTGTAATGTAGCTGAAATGGCAATCATCCATAAGAAGATTTAGCCAAATTTGGCTACCTGCTAGATATGAAACTAGAAAATAAATAGAATCCTTCTATATTATTCTTGGCTACCTATTGGAACTTATCATAAAAATATGGAAATTTAGAAGAAAAAAAAATTCTTCAAAATCTGGCGAATTTTGGCCATTTTCTCCATGGAAAATCCTTTGTATAGGTCGAAATCATATTTTTCAGGTCGAAATTTGGCGAGATTTCGCCAAAAAACAAAAAAAACTCTGCTCCGCACGCACGAGATGTTGACTGTCCTGCCCGCAAAACTCGGGTCAGGTTGACTTCCTCAGTCTTCCTTCTTCATCGGCCCTGCAAGAAGGGAGAGCTTTGCGCTCTTCTCGTACAACAAGGAATTCCTCGTCGCGGAATTTCTGAGTGTGTTTGGGGATCGCGAGCGCATTTTTGGGTGTCCGAATTTAGCATGTTTGGGGTGTCAGATTCTTCTATTTATTCCTGCTTTTGGAGCCGGTGTTTTCTGGTGGAGTTTGGAAGAACAGAATTTGAGTTTTGAAGAACAGAATTTGACGAGGTGGTGCTTTGAGGAGGTTCTTTCTTGTCAGCGAAGAAGAGAGATTTCAGGACGCTCTGTTTTGGAATCGGTTATTGAGGGTGGGGCTTCACTTGTTTGTGTGCAAGAAGAGTTCGTTTTGCGTGTTTGGGTCCTCTTGTTTTTGTTGGTAGAACAGACGTTGTGACGACGGTGCAAGCAGAAAGAGAGAGGGAAGTGCAATGGCGGTGACTCATGCATCAGCTTACATTGCAGTAGGGAAGCAGCAGAGGAGACCTGCGCCAAGGCGCGGTCAGGTAATGGCGGCCATCGCCGCTTCTTGGTTGCACACTCTGTCATCGATTGTTCACGGGGCGCGTTCTGTGGCCTCGCGCCACTCGTACGCCAGATGGAGCTTCCTATCGAGCTAAGGCACAAAGGGTGGGGAGCGGGGACCGATTTGATCTCTGCATTCTGGTAGCTACCAAGATTTCTATATATTTCCGGAGCTCCAGAAGGACCTGAGATGGAAGAAGAAGAAAGGGATCAAGCTTTCGACGATGCGAGAATGTCAACCCGGCAAATTCGTTGATGCATTCTTTTTTTGCAAATGTTTTTTGTTGCGGAAGAACTAAAAACTACGATTTGATTTCTCATGACAAATGTTGAGAGAGGAGAGAATAATCACCAAGAGAATGGTCAGTCAGAAGATCTGTTCCAGTGATGGAAGCGGAGAGAGAGAGACCCCTTTACGGAGGACATGATCGACACCTATCCACAGCGCTACACCACAGCTTCATCAAAATCCTGATTGATGATTCCTCAAGAATTGCACCCTGTTTGTTTCTTGGGACTAAATCTTTCTTTGAAGATAGACAGACAGTTAGTGGAAAGCAGATCTCAATTTTGCCGATTGCCAATTGTTCACTGGCATTTTGCAAGCTAGAAGAAGCGCTGTTTCTCTGAGCTTGACTGCAGTGATCATGGAGGGTCGAGAGTAGAGACAACTCTGCACCATTACGGTTTTGGAAGGCAGAGAATTGGAGTTAGTCTCTGAAAGGCAGAGAATTAGGGTTAGTCTCTGACAGGCAGAGAATTAGGGTTAGTCTCTGAAAGGCAGAGATTTAGGGGTTAGTTTCTGAGGGACAGAGAATTAGGGTTAGTTTCTGACAGACATAAAATTTGGGTTAGTTTCTGACAGACATAGAATTTGGGTTAGTTTCTGAGAGACGGAGAATTAGGGTTTTATATTGCAGATTGGGCCTTCTTCAGAGCTGATCTTCAAAGTGTTTTTTTCAGTGTGACAAAAAACCACACTTCCTTCTAATCAAGCAAATGAAAATAACACTCTTGTTTCTCAAATGCTCAGATTGCTTGAAAATGATTCAAAGTCACTGAGGAAGAAAAATTGTCTGCAACAATTGAAGAAATTTATAATGCTTGTTGCAAAAACTTGGAAAACCTCAATTCCATTCTTCCAAGCTCTTGAGGACCCAATAGGCCGCTACTGTATTTTACCAAGAGTAGGCTAATGGCCAAGGAACCAATGGCGCTTATGTTGGGAATGCCCTGCTCTGCTCCAAGGGCATTAATCAATGAAAATCAACAGCTGAAAATGCCCGGCTTCAAGGCACAGTGGGTACCCTGAATTTCCAGTTCAATATAATTCCCAAGGTTCAAAAAAAGTTCTCTTTGAGAAAGAGTGTTATGTCTTGAGTGGGACACTGTATATGTATCCCTTGAAGTGGGATATCTTGTGTAACACCCCTTCCACAAGGTAGTCAAGTAGGATGAAAATATAATGAAAACAAACCTTGTAAAGATGGTGCAAGAAATGTCCTTGTGTGATTCTTCTGGGGTTGGATGGTGTTGGCAAACAAATCCTCTTCGGCCATCACTCTAGGAGCCAGCCACAAATGGAAACTAGGAAACTAAGTTTTCAAATTAATGACAACTTGTGTGTGTGTGTGTGTGAGAGAGAGAGAGAGAGAGAGATGTACGAGCATTTGAAGTACTGAATTGCATCTTTGCACCTAAGACCTCTCAACAAAAACCCGTACACTACCATCATCTTTGTTGTATTGGAGAATCAAATTCAAAATTTGGAAAGCAAACAAATTATTGCGCGTTTATCATCCACCCTAATCCTTCAAATGCAACCTCCAAGTGAATGATCTAACCAGGTTTCATTTACATGAACTATTACAATTAGGGAAATAGGTCTCATGAATGAGCAAGTGGACCTAATTACAACACCATCAAACAAGTTCCATCAAATGGCTCAAAAAGTAAAATATTGTAAGAGGGGGCTTGTTACAAGGCATGGACATGTTACTTGGAATTAAAATCATTTAGTAAATCATGTTTCAATTAGGATTTTGATAGAATAGGCCGATTTAGACAAGATAGAATTAAACACAATTTGTGGGCATGTTATAGAGGATAAATTGAGGTTGCTTGGAATGAATACTTTGTTGAAATGAACTGTAGGTTACACAATGTGATTCGATTGATCTACAGAAACACCACAAAGACATTGTCAACACAAAATGGGGACAATTCATGGGCATGCATGTTATAGGGAAAAACCTATGACTATAATATGATTGAATGCCTTGTTTCAAATGCCTTATAAGTTACAAAGGATAAGAAACCCAAAAAAACATGGAAAAAAAAAGATTTAATAACATGTACATGTTACAAAGGAAACTCATGAACAATGCATACCTTTTTGACTCTAGGGATGACAAAAAAAAGCTAGATCTTTCGTAGAATGTCATCAAGCGTAGTTGAAATTGGATGAAGGAATAACACTTGCAAAAAACATGCGATCAAGGAGTTGCTATCTATCTAATCAAGAAGGGGGAACTTGGATCACTTTGGGAGATGCAAGATGTTGAAGACTTTGACCAAACTAATGAAGGTAACAATGAAGAAGGAAAGAAAGAGACATCTCCATGTAGGCACACAATATTCAAACAAAATTGTGCATTTGGCAATTTGGGAAAGGGACTAAAAAGGAATCTTCCATTTGTGATTTGTGCATCCAAGCTTGCCAAACAAAGATAACTTCCTTTACATTTAATAGGGTGTTGTATAAGCACGTACAGTAGTTGTATTGATGAAATTGATCAATGATGAAGGCACCACAGAAAAACCAAAGTTGTTGTGAAAACATTCGACAATGGGTGCAAGCGCGTAGAAAAATGATGGAAGGAAGTGTTACAAAATTGTGTAATACAAAACACAAAACACGCGCAACAACGAAGGACAATGATGATGCCCTAAAGTAAAAAGGTCCGGTGTCATGATGGCGAAAAGACATGGTGGTATGGCATGCATGGCACAAGAGTACCATGGGGATGGGGATGTTGATGGTCCGTTCCATAAAATAAATAATGTGGGCATAATTGATGTCAATGAACAAAAGGTTTGTTATGCGAGGAAGGAAACAAAATACCTAGCAGTTACAAAGGCAAGGGGAAGGATGATGTCATGGTGATGTGGGGTAGTCCTTTCATACTAGTAGCATTTAAGACCTTTGGCTGGTTTAACATTTTCTTTACCATATCACCAAGCTTTAGAATCTACCATGTGTTTCATCTAGCTAGCCCATGTTTCAAGATGGGTTAGTTAAATGCATGCTCTTAGAACTAATGCAATGCCCTATGAGGAAGATAATGATATTTTTGGTGATGAAAATTTGCAAGTGTATGCAAGGTACAATTTTTACCCGAAAGCAGATAGAGGATTTATGGAAATAAGTGTTGTGAAACTAAAGGTGACTTTAGATGAGGGTCCAAGGTCTAAGGACCAATGAATTCAAACAATATTTTTGGTGGAAAGTTTTAAATTGGTCCCAAAGCCTTTAGACAAGGGTTCAAGACCAAAAAGTGGCAAATTGAGGCTAATATGGCACCTATTTTGGAGGGAAAATCAATTGGTTCTGACCAAAAGACAATGCTAAAAGGAGAGTTCCTAATTTGGAGAACCAAAAATCAAGCTGGGGACCAAGGAACATTCCAACTCAAGGATTCAATTTGCTTCACATGAGTCCAAATTGGTTCCTAGGAAATTGGACATTGGACCCTCATCTAAAGTGGAAAACATTAAATAGGCCAAAGGAAATGAATGTAACCAATACAAAAGTACACTTGCAATTTTTTTCCTCTAGTCCCATTTGCTCGATTTATTTTCACCTTGTCATGCCTAGGCATGTTTTGAATCCATGTTGTGCATGTTATGAACACATTAGGGGTATAAAAGGGTATGTAACATATTACTTAGCATGTTATGTGAGGTTACAAGTGCAAAACATGCATGGGTGTTAGTTGAGAAAATATGGATGGGGCAAATGGGTAGATTGGAAGAAAAAATCGTGAGAGTACTTTTGTATTGACTACATTCATTTCCTTTGGCATGTTTAATATTTTCTGTCTAAAGTGGGTCTAGTGGTGTTTTAAATGCAACATCCTTTTGATTCCTAAACCACAATCAACATGATTGACATCTAGTGCAAAATGCAAACATGTTGGATTTGAGATCCAAGGCCTTAACCTAGTCATTAAAAGAAAAATGGGGTTTTGTAACCAACTTTTGTGACTATTTTTGTCCAAGGCGACTAGTGTTTTAATTGCATGTGACAAAAATTAGTTACCTTGGACAAAAATAGTTGCATTGGACAAGTCAAAAAAACACATTTTTTTTTAGTGTAGTGAAAACCTATTACTTTTTGCTCATTTTTGGTTTTATGACTTGCTTTGTGTTATGGTGCCCACAACCAAATCTATTGTTTGTTAAAGAATTGGGGAAACTTGTAATTAATGGCCAGGCTAAACTTGCACCCACATTAATACATTCACTTTCTTGAATGAACCTTTTCCTCAATAATAACTCCAAGACACATCAAAGAAATGTTAAATTTGAACTTAGAGATCTTGATTTAGTCTAAGGCCCGTTTTACAATAAAAGTCAAGGCTGAAAAAACTTGGGGTCAACTTTGAACATTTTTTGCTTTTTGTTTGGCCCCAAATTACTAATAACTGTAACAACATTGGCCACAAGGGTTGCAAATTGGCTTCCCAAATTTGATGGTATCCTTTTCTTCAGCCTTGGGGCCAATACAAGGCCATAAAGTTCAGCATTTATTAATAACTTAGGGCAAATTGCAAATATATTTTTCTATTTTAACCTTGATTCCTAATGTAATTTAACCCTTGGGGCTGATTTCAACTTTAGCATCAATAGGAATGTGTGATTTGAGCTTAACATCAGCCTCAACTCCTAGCGTAAAGTGGGCCTAAGAGCAGCTCCACAAGTGCTGGGTATATGGCCCTAGATAATAAATTTTGGCTTAACACAATGGCTTTGGCCTAGACATTTTCCCTAAAAATACAAAAGCAAGCAAAAGGCTTTAGAAAGGACAATGTCTACTATTGATTGTTTCATAGATTGTTATACATGTGGTTGGTCCAAGTGGGTTGCTAATAGTTATTACTGGTTATTGATCATTTTTTGTGTTAATTTTAGTGTGGGATTGGGAAAAAATAAAATAAAATAAAATCCTGATTTTGGGAAATATTGTGTTCCATTGCCATATACTTATAGCATGTGTGGAACTACTCTAAAGGATGATTTTAGCTACAATAGAAGGTGTCTTTCTACGTCAAGTGATTTCATTAGATTTTGAATGAAAAATTAATGTCAATCACATATGGAAGTCACCATATGGGAACAAATCAATTTACAAAAAAAAAGAAAAAAAACTTCTCAAATAACCTAGACTCGTTCTAAATATAACATGCATATTAAAAGTTCTAACACAATTTATTTAAAGGATGAATGATATTAAGCTGTAAAATATATTGAATCCAACACTCCTTCGTACGCTCAACATACACCAAAAACACTTTTGATCGGCAAGATATGGTGGATGAAGGAGATGAAACAAGAAGGCAACATAAATTTACTTGTTCTACATTATCTCCTAGCAAGATGTCAACAATGTTTTTTCATTAGCAATGTCCTCGTTAGCAAGATTTAAACATCTTCTTCATTAACTAACAACATTTTCTTCATCATTCCTACGTCCTCAACAACATCTTCCTTCACATTTTACTAGAAGAAATCATTTCATTTATAATGTAATCACACCTAAAAATTTTAATTTTGCTAATCCCAATCAAATTTTTAAGAAACTACTTAAGTAGAAATTCATTAAATCATTATCTAACATTCAGACTTAACATTCTTTAGATTGAGTCTACTTCTACATGCTTCAAATTTAGTTTGACCTAAGGCCTTGGTGAGCATATCAACAGGTTGTTTTGTTGTACTAATAAAATCAACCTAAACTATTTTCTCTTCTATTTTCTTTTGTATAAAATGCCAATCTACTTCAAAGTGCTTTGTTTTATCATGAAAAACCGGGTTTTTAGATAATTTAATGGCGCTCTAATTGTGACACATGGTTGTTGTGAGGGCATTCATGTCTAGTCCTAGTTCATGCAATAGTCGATGAATCGATATGGCCTCACAACAACAATTTGTTAACAATCAATACTCATATTCAGATGACAACCGTGAAATTAAATTTTGTTTCCAACAACACCATGAAATGGGTGTAGATCCAAGGAGGAAAATGTAAGTTGTTGTGGCGGTTCAATCATCTAAATCAAATGCATAATTTGCATTAGAAAATCCCTGGAGTTGAGTATCTTCCCCCGCACCAAAGAAGAGGCCAAATGATGGGTATTTTTGGATGTAGTGAAAAATTTGTCAAACAACATGAGGATCCTCAGTTTGAGGTGCTTGCATGTGTTGATTGATAATGTTGATGACATATTGAAGGTCAAACTAGATCTTGGTTAAATAATGAAGTTTACTTACCATCTGTTGGTAAAGAGCAACATTGACTGGTTCAATGTCGGTATCACGTCAAAGATAGGTGTTTTCATGCATGGGAATGTGAGTTGGTGTGGAATTAGCCATGTGGAATTCATTAAAGAGGTTGCAAGCATAGGATGTTTAGTGAAGCAAGAGACCATGCGTGGTGTGCTTCAATTCAACACCAAAATATTTTTGCACAAGGCCCAAGTCAATCGTACGAAATTCTGCCATCAATTGAGACTTGTGTTGGGCTACTCCTTGTTTTTCATTCCCTAGATAAATAAGTCATCAACATACATGTCCAGAATAACCTTTAAAGCATATCTCTCGAGAATTGTCTCTTCTTCTTGGATTTCCAATAAAGAGGACCCAAGGTTTGATTTGAGTGCTAGAATTTAGAGAAGAAGCATGGAGGAGCAAGCTTTGAGTGCAACTCTCGAGACCTTGAGGAAAGGCAAGTGCACTGCAATTCTAAATTCAGAATCCAAGGAGGCCAAAACTAACCTTTTCTTCCCAACAACTTCTCTCTCTCCTCTTTCTTTGAAAACTCTAAGGACCAAAATAGGAGGGGAGCTATACATCTTTGTGGTTCATGAAGTTTCTTTTACCTTTAGTTTCCTCTTCAATGGACTGATATCCATTACCCACCCACAACTTTCCTAACCCTAAAAAATTTCTAGCAAACTCCCATCATTTCCACTTTTCGAGCTTCTTGGAAAAATAGTTCGCAACTTGGTTTTTCAAAGAATTTCAAGAGTAATTCTCCAATTAGGGTTCTTGCAACTCTATTGGGATTATCTAGTGAGGAGTTCCTATGACAACATTGACTTAATTATGTACCCAACTAAGAGACATTGAGGTTTTCGCACTAAATGTGTCAAACTTAAAATTATATAAACAAGCTTACAAAGCACAAGACAATAATGCAAGATCAATATTCGTCCATGAGAACCTTAAACCTTGATTAACTAATCTTCTATTATGTCAATGCTTAAAAGAAACCCTAGTCAAACATTACTTTGAGGATTTTAATCACTAATTCCAACCATTGGAAATTATGACCCCCTTGGGTAACATTACTTAAACAAGATACTCAAAAAAATTGCACATATGTTCATGAAGCAAAATTGTGGACAAGCATTTCAACTAATCAAAAGGTGTTATGCTTTGACAAGTATTAAGCGCTACAAACTTATTAGAGAAATATCCAATATTGCAACACATGGGAAAGGAGAAGAAGCAGATGTGCCAAGGCTCATGCTCAATGGGATTTTCACTTGATCGTAGGAGCTTGGAAACTTGTGCTCTTGATGTTTCACATGTCATTGGCTTGCAAAAGCTTTGGTAGGAGGTTGTGAACCTCAAAATGAAGTTAACAGAAAAGAAGTAGCTAGGTTGTTTGGTGAAGAGTTTCATACCCCAAGCCACATCTTTTTGTGCATGGAAAATGTAGATGGTCTATAAGTGTAGAATGGACACACTGAACTTTCAATGGCTTTTGCAAAATGGGTAGGCATCATTCCTATTTAGATATTTCAAAATCCATCCTATAAAACTTCAAGCATTCCAACATTGTTAAGTTTACATATTCCCCTTTTTGATATCATAACAATGTTGTTTAGTTGTTTCATGGGTTTGTTGATGGTGTTTATTGATTTCAATTTATTTTGAATTGAATATGACAAATGGGGTCATTTCATAATGAGCTTGGTTGGGTCTTTTCACATTCCACCTAAACTTACAATTTGATCTAAATTGTATTGATTTACAATTGTCATCTAAATGTAAAAATGTTTGAGGACCTTGAACCTTGACTAAGTGTGGAGGATGCAATGAAAAATACTTTTATGTGTTTGTTAGTGGATACATGATTGGAATCAACAACAACATCAATTGCACAAGTTTATTGAATGTTGGTAGTTGTGCAAGAGTTTCTTCATGTGGATGGGTGAAATTTTATATGGTTTGTTTTCAAGTTGGGTGTGTCATGTTATGCAAGGATGGTGACAATTTGGGAGCACTACCACTAGAGGTAGCTAGAGCTTGGGCATCAAGAAAAAATATTCCTTTCTTAATTGGGCTAGATATTATCAAGGCTTTACAAGGTTCCAGAACAAGATATTATCAAGGCTCTATCAAGTTTCCAAAACAAGATCTTAACCATATGAAAGTCCTTGAAACATCAACTATTTTGTATTAGATTATCAAAAAAATTTGTAGAGAGAGAAGTGAATAATTTATTCATTTGAAGTATGGGTTAAAAATCATGGAATCGAATTTTTGAAAATGCTTGATTAGTGTGGGTGGTGACCTTGTGTGGATGATTTATTGGAATTACTGCATTTGAAGTTTAAGTTACTTAGTCATGGCAATGGTTTCAAAGTTTGGGAGAAACAAAATCTAACCGGATATTGTTAGGATGTGTAATGATATTCACGAGGGACTTTCATCAGACAACTTACCAGTAAGAAAATAACAGTAGTTGCTTATTATTAGAACCATCTTGATAGAATATTGTTGTGGGCAACCATTGTAACCATGACTTGCAATGAACTATTCCCATTGTGAGTTGAGTACATTAGGTAGTGCATTCATTGAATGGTTGTCATAGAGGCCTTTAAGGGCCAAAAACATCCACACTTGCCCACAATGTTACTTGAATTTTTGTCATTAAGTTTCAGTTATATGATCGTTGCTAGATGTTATATCAAGTGGATCACAAAGTTAGTCCGTCAAGGATGAAGGTTGAAAATGGTGATGAAAAAATATTTTTTATGAAAATAAAAAAACTTAATTGATGATTATTTGGTGGAATAGAAGGTCGACTGATTCTTTCCCTCTTGTGATGATCTTCTTGCATCCAAAGATCACATTCATAGAGAGTTATTAACCTTTCCAATGGCTTTAGATCCCTTTGTTACAATGCAAAAAAAAGGTTTTTCCATGTCATACCTAATTGTTATTAATGCAAAATTGAATTTGCTTATATGTTTTTCACATGTAATGCTTGATGTGATTTCAAATTGATGATCATTATATTGGATTTTAATTGGTGATCTTACATGTTGCATCTTAATTGATGATCATCCTGGTGATTTTCCATACATTAATGAAACTTCATAATTGAGTATCTTTCTGGATTTAAAATAACCTTTTTTTTCATGTAAAAGACATGATAAATATGTCACAATAAACTTTGTCTTTGCTTTGGATTCACAATACCCTTCTTTTCCAAGCAAAAAACTTGAAAAAATAATAATTACAACTCCATCTTTTATGGGTTGAAACTTGAAATTAACGTATGCATGATTGCATGATATAAAAGACTATAGAAATTTTTAATAGATATGTCTAGGTTCCACTATTACATCACGTGAAAGAGTTCAAAAATGATGAAAACCTACCAATTATCAATAAAACAAATAACCCAACAAATGGGGAAAAAAGGTACAAGATGGAAGGACACAAGTTTTAGTAAAATAAGAATATTCCAAAGAGGGTAGATCACAAGGGGAATGAAAAGAAATCAAGTACTTGAACCTTCCCCCCCAATTGTGAAAAACATATTAGATAAGGAAAAAGGAAGAACACCTGAAAGAATGCCTAGCCTAAATAAACCTTCACATGTAATAACAACACACTTCAAAATTAAGGTTGATTACGCTTGTTATAATGCCACCAACACCCTTTGCATGTAAAATGAAGGTGAAACTTTAATAACATAAATATATGTTACTTTTAAATTAGGCAAGGTTCCATTCCTGTTCCTAACATCACAAATTTAAATGCTTCATGGGTTTGTTCCAAATCTGTGCGAAATTTGTTATTTCATGGTTTCACATCGTTTAAACACAAATGTCATGCATTATTTAAACACGAAAGTTGTGTGCATGACTTTCCTATGTAAACAATATGAATAGACATACAACATCCGTGTTTAAACAATATGCACAAGGATATGACATTCATGTTTAAACAATGCACATGACATTGATGTTTGAACAATATAAGTAGATGAATGACATATGTATCTATTCCATTCGAACCTATGAAAAGCAAATTTTGCACAACTATTATTGCCAAATTGTGACCCATAAAATTTGTGATGAAATTAAGTCTCATTTTTCATACCTAGATTTTGTGAGAAGTTTTGCCATTGTTTTTTCCACAATTATTATTGATGAAATATTCTAATTCAAATTTACTTGTGTAACCTATGTCATTGGCCTAAATGTGGATTGGTTATCCATTTCTTCCTTCCAAAGCCATCTTTTTGGTAATTTACTTGAATTTCGAACCAATAAATCTACTCAAAATTCAATATTTTTTGGAAATGCTATTGGATTTCTACAAATCCAAACACTTTCATTAAATCTTATGCATCGAAAGTTTTTTTAACAATACCAAAAGTGTGCCCAAATTTGATTATAATATTATTATTTAAATAAATTTTCAATGAAAAAAATATTTTCAATAATTTCTTCATTATAAGTTAAAACGTTATGAAACCAACTTGATACACCCTTATTCATTGAACACTTTCCAACAACACCAAGAGCATGACAAGATGCACCATCATTCGGGAGATTTCAATGTGACAAAAAAATCAAATAAACTACCTTCTTTCATAGACAAATATTGGAGGTTTTCAAATATCATAAGTGAAGAAAAAAATTCATAAAAGTCACCATTTTAATATGATTTTTAGTTTAAGTTAAAAATAATAATAAATGATTAAAGATTTGTACTTCATATTTGGTTTTTAGCCAAATTTGGCTAAATCTTCTTAGGGATGATAGTTTTTTTATTATAAACAAAAATTCGTAAAAAGGAACAATGACCATCACCTACATAGTATATATTGGCACCTTCACTTTTTAAGGTGAAACCTTTATTATAAAAACTCCTCATATGCATCATACACCAAATTTTAAATGAAATATAGCCAATATATGCATTGTTGAGGCATTTGGGCCAATAAACTAAGTTTGACTTGCTAAATGATCACATGATTTGATAGTTGAAATGGGTGTGTTCATTGCTCCATGTGCAAATGTTCAAGAATTATCGCTATTTTGTTGAAGCATACTCACATGTGACATTGGAGAGCTTGTCATGATTTCTTGTGTTTATGCCAATTGGAACGAATGTTTCACCTATTAATGAATATGGTAAGAGTTCATGAAACATTACCCTACCATTTTCTTTTCTTTCATGAATTGTCGTGCTTTGTTTTGGCAAGATGTTGGTCAAGTCTTGTAGAACCTTCGAGACAAATGGTGAAACATCTTTAATGCTAAAACTTTCTATTGTATTTCCAATGATGTTTCTTACTTTCCTTACTAATACAATGATAAAAAATGGAACGAATTTTCTTCAATATAAGACATAATATTGTTAGTATAGGATCCACACTTTTGATGTAAGATTGAAAAATGAAATATAAGACTTAATTAAACTCAATATGCAAAATTGGGTTTCATAAAACAAAAGTGGAGTTGTAACCTAATAATCCAATTCCTAACATAAGATTGCATGTCTTAATAAAAAATTGAGGATCCTAAATCATGAATCCAATTTTATAAAAACTATTAAGTAGTAAATGTTCTTACAAAATCAAGGATTCATATTCCCAATTCAAAAGGATTTAATTCATTTCCTTCTAAAATTCCCTATATTTTGGAAAATTTTAAGGTCTTGTACTAAGACTTATTAAGGATTTTAAATTCTTGAAACCACACCTTGGTTCCTAAAAAAGCTAGTGGTTTGACACCTCTTGTGACAAAAATTTGGAAGGTGCATTGATTGGTCTTAACCATGTGTATGTAAGAAATTCATTAAGGATGATATTGAAAGGAAAACTAAGACTCTATGAACTAAACTTATTCATGTGCATAAGGATTAAAGATTAAAAGAGAACAATGGAAAATTGATTTTTGAAGACCATAGATCTTGAAACAAAACACACAAATGAATGGAAATAAATAACATAAACATGTAGACAACAAAATGTATTCAAAAGTATGTTTCACATGTTTGAAAATGAAATGTTGGGTATTTCCATTAAGAATGATTGTATTATATTCGCTTCTATTTTCATACCCACCCTTCTTTGAACATCTTTGAAACTTAGTTTTAAACCCCAAGTTGCACACCAATTTGTAGTAAAGATGGCATCACAAAAAAAAACAACACAATGGGACAAAGTTGGGTGTATTCTTTTATACATCAAGGGTGATAGGTATGCTCAAAAGAGGTTGTCAATTAATTATTGCAATTAAATCACAACCCACAAAGATGACATGTGGGGTAAATGCAAGATAGGGCGGCGGTTCATATTTTCATCACATTTGATTTTCTACATATTATATTATATTCAAATGTCATAAACATATGGTGAAATCATCAATGTGACAAAAACG
>Ga0209611_10001992_pt1 | contig 35725 bp, 22 predicted proteins | sample S1TSphgellanicum_3_FD_187693 | JGI IMG/M metagenome (GOLD analysis project Ga0209611, IMG submission 187693) | Host-associated microbial communities from peat moss isolated from Minnesota, USA - S1T2_Fc - Sphagnum magellanicum MG (SPAdes) (version 2) | ecosystem: Host-associated > Plants > Peat...
TTATTAGTGGATATTTTTGGTTATTTTAGGTTATATTACGATTATTGGTGGCTATTTTATTATAATTTATTGTTGGATATTCTAAATTATATTATCATAGGCTATTGGTAATTCTTTTATTGTAGGTTATTGTAAATTATTTTTCATAGGCTATTATTAGCTATTCTAGATTATTTTACTTTAGGTCATTATATATATATATTTAATTATTTTTAATTATTATACTTAGGATAAAATAATTTATAATAACACAAAGTAGGATGACCTTGAATAACTTAAAATATAACTTGAAATAACATATATTAACTTAAAATAAAATAACTTAAAATATAACCTAAGGATAGTTGAATAATTTAATTTAAAATAACTTTAAGTAAAAATCCTATATTAAGTTAGTTAAAATATTTTAAAATATAATAACGTATAATAGTTTAAGGTATAATAATTTATAATAACTTAGGGTATATGTTAGAATACTTAAGGTAGCCTACAATAATATAGGGTATATTATAAAATAACATAGGATATTTAAACCAACATAAAAATAAATTTATTTATCACAATAAATTATAATAGTGAATTGTGTCAATCAATAGTGAGAATACATGGTGATATTATAGTGAAATAACTTTAACCAGGGTGAAATCAATGAAGTGCAATGAACTAATTTCATTTTAAAAGTCTCATAATGATTTAAGCTAATGAATTACACCCCATTTTTGTACTAGTGATTGCCCATGTTTAGTTGATTGCACAATGGATGCACACACATGGATTCTAGCTTGCTTTAGTTTTTTTGAGTGCATCTAAATACCACTTGAAGCTTGACATTTCCATCGTTCTTATTTATTTGACTGCATAGGCACACATTTTGTAACTTTACACACAACTTGTTACTTTCTTTGAGTGCATAATGCACAATGCATAAACATAGATGGATTTCAACTCTTGTGTTTTTTTTAATGCATTTGAATGTGTGTACACTACACACTTTGCATTGTGTGTGAGTTTGGCATTAACATTGTGCACATGCTCATTGCTTGGCATTGACATTGTGCACAATTTTCTATTTTTTTAAAGTGCATAGTGTATAGACACACATGAATTTTCACTACTTTGCTTTCTTTGACTACATCTGAATGTGTGCAAACTTTGTAATTTTATAGATTTTTTTATTAGTTAATTTGGTGTTGGCATTATGCTTCGTCAGGGAATTTAGTATTAGCATTACATGCATGTTCGATGAATTTGGTGTTGAGTGCATGTTTTAACAAGTGTGGTGTTGTTGTGAATCTATTCGACAAGTTCAACAAATCAAAAGAGGAAAGCTCTAAAAAATAAATTGTGTTTGGGAACTTGACTTTTGGTGTTTAGTGTTTGGTATTTTTTTAGCTTTCTATCTTCAATGGTTGAAGAACTTTAACAACCTTGTTTTGGGCAAAATGTGGGTTTAAGGTTTAGTGTGTTTGTTTTTTGGTTCATGTTTTGACTTCAAAGGATAAAGAACTTTAGAAACCCTATTTTGTTGAAAGTATGGGTTTAGTGTGTCTATTTTTTTGGTTTAAGTTTTTGTTTTCAATAGCTGAAAGGTTTCGATAACTTTGTTTTGTTGAAGGTGTGGGTGGAGTTGATGAAAATGTTGCATCAATTACCTTTATTTATATTCAATTTTCATCATTTTCAGATGTTGAGAATGTGATTTGGAATCTAACAACAAATTGTCAAATGTTGATGTTTAACAACTTGCGGTTATAAAAGCACAAGTTATGGCTTGCAGACTTCATAAATGCATGATTACTCATGTGTAAACTACAGATCCAAACTTGTTTGGTTTAAGGAAACAACAATTCAATGAAATGGCATAACCTTTTTCTATTCATGTTCGACAATTAAAGAAGAAAAGGACAAGTCCTTCTAACCATGCAATTATTCGATTCTTTGGTGCCACAAACCCATACTAAAAAAATGATGAACAACAATAGTAATGTCTACTAGTTTTGATTTGTGCATGTTTAATGGCAATGTGGATACTTTCTTTTGGTTATCAATTTTGGGAATGACATTTGGGTCCCATGCATATCAATGTGGGATTGTTTGAAATGAATGAAATGATTGGGCAATACATGGCCAATGTAAACTCCAATATTTGTTGGAGAAGTTTGGTTTATTAATTAGACGATTACCTTTGTAAAAGATGAAGGCACTAATTTGGTAGTTATGGTAGCAACTTTACATTCTATCATTGATTATGAACCTTGAAGATTTTTAGGGTTTATGTGAGCACATGTTTTGGGCATGTGATGTCTAATGCCTATTAGTATGCTACAAATGATGACAAATTTTTTGTTGGATTTGAACATGTGAATGTGAAAGATGTTTAGACTAGTTTATAAAAAAATTTATTTTAACTAAAAAGTTTGGGAAAGGGAGGTAGGAATGGGAATGGGCTTGTGTTGAAAGTACGATGTGACACCAAAAATTAAAAACTCTTATGAAAACCAAATTCGTTAACAAGGTCATTATGTTTGAAAAGACTTTTGAATTTTAAAATGCCATTATTTTTTGTTTTGGTAGGCAAAAATATGTGGCTTTACAATAATGAATATATAAATCACAAGTGTGGTGACACACCCCCAAGTTCCTTGATGGATTCAATTGCGAGTCCAAAGTGAAAAAGTTGGGGCGCACTCTCTGGTTTGTAACACTTCTGGGGTAAAAGGGTGTGCTGAAGTTCTAAGATGGGACTACGAAAAATGACAAGCAATTCACTTACTCACATAGACCTACACAAACCAAACAACAAGTTAGTTAATGCATAATTGGAGCACTTTTGGTGCACGGACGAGCCACGGGCAAACACGGACTCATAAGATTCACCATGACCCAGACTTGGGGGAAGCTACCACCTTCCCCCTTTATAGTATTCTTTGTGCTTGGCCACGGGGCCAGCACCCAAATGTCATTTTGTCTTGGGACTCCCAAATGGGAGTCTCGAAATTTTCAAAATTAAGAATTTTGCAACTTTGGAGGTGCATAATTTTATGTGTAGACCTTCGATTAAGGTGAGTTTTAAAGCAAAGTTGTTAGCCCTTATTGAAAGTTTTCCAACAGTACATGGCACGCCACCTGCACGTAAGGAAATTAGGGCAATTCCCAACTTTTAATGGTTGGGAATCGAATTGGCAATTTGACTCCCGACCCTTCTTTTGGCCATAACTGGTGTTTTAAATACTCAGATGGGTCATGCGAGCTCATTTTAGACATCTAAATTCCAAGAGATTTTCAATGATATAAGGAAATTCTCAATCCAATGAATTTTGACCCCTACGATCGCCCTCTGAAAATTCGAGAGTCCATTGGGATTCCAACTCCCAAAGTGGGAGCTCATTTGGGAGTGTGGGGGTTCATTCCCTCACACTCTCTTGCATTCCCAGGAGTATGAAATGTGATTTCCGGGCTCACTCTTGGCCCGCAATTTTGCAAGCCCTTGCCTTGGACGCGAGCCCAAGGCTAGGGTTGTGACATGTGGGCTATTGTTGAAAAAATCACATTTGCTTTGAATCCAATTGTTTTAGCATGTGTGTTGAATCAATTCGGTGGCCATTGGTTATTGTAAACACCTTGACAACAATTATCATATTGATTACGAACATGGAAGTTAAGTTGTTGTAACTTTTTAACCTGTCTGAAGTTTCTGATCTTTTTGAGGTTAAAATCTTACTTTTACATAGAAATATGCGACTTGAAGTTATAAAGGTGATCAAACCTTTCTTAGATTTCTTGAAGTCTTTTGATACGCAATAAGTTCACAACATGATGGTTATCATGTTGGATCCAAGCTTCAATGCTTTGCAAATTGTGAAATGTGTGGTGGGACATGGGAATGTAATTTGATTGGGATTTAAATATGATGCTTGCAAGGTTGTGATTCCTCTTTTGATCATGTGTTTTGAACGACTAAACCTCAATATCATTGCATATGTTACAACAATTGATGATGTAAGATTGAAGCTTGAAAAAAATATGTTTGGAGTGGGGGCTTCAATTGAGGAATCTTTTCGAACATTAGTTACTAGAAAGTTGTTTTTGTTTAGGAGGAAGTCTAATTCCTCTTTTGCATGTGGAGATCCACTAACTTGGTGGTGTATGCATGAAGGTTAATTTTTGAATGTGGTTTTTCTTGCAAAACAAATTCTTGGAATCCCAAGTTCACAAATAGAAATTGAATGAGTTTTTAACCTTGCTAGGGTGTTGACAACTTTAAGGCATTTTGCTTGCAAATGGACAAAGTGGACTGAATTGTTACTATTGTGAAGAATTGGCTTGATGATCCATGCGCTAATTGCAAGCCAAATTTAAACTTGAAACAATATTTGAAAACAAAAAAAACTTCAAGAAGATGATAACTACAATTTGATTAAAGAGCATGATTTATTTGAAGAATTACAAGTTGATGGTGACTAACTTTGTGGGCTGGGGTGGGTTTGTGTGGGGTGTGGTTAGGTCAAGGAACTTGTGTTGCAATTGGGTAGTTCTCTTCATAGAACTAGGGTTCAATTCTCCAACAAGTTTTTGTTTGGTTCTAGGTTCTTTGTTGCAATTTTTTTGAAGGCAATAAAATTAGAAAATTGATATGCATAACCTTTGAGCATATCCATCATTTTTTGAAAATTGAAAACCAACATATTTATAACCAAATTAAATAATAATAATAAAATAATGTGTAACCGGATGGCGTAATAGATTTCAGATTTTTTTGAAATACATATCCTTCTTCTTTAAAAAAAAATGAGATATATTTTATTGGTATCCGCAAGATAGGCTTAAAGTGTGATAACCGGATAACACTAGTATGAACCCCAAGGATGGTGACATTCCCAAAATGCAATGGACTTGGCTACCAAGTATCCCCTCTTCCTAGGCCCCTTAATTTGAGAATGCCCCCACCCTAGGGTTTGAACCCTACACCTATTCTATATCGGCGGTGCTTTTATAGCCAAAGTTTTCACCAAATTTCAACCTGAAAAAGACGATTTCAACTTATACAATGGATTTTTCATGGAAAAAGGACCAGAATTCAACAGATTTTTAAGAAGCAAAAAAAATCCAAATTGCCAGATTATTATGATAATTCCAGTAGGTAGCCAAGAATATAAAAGGATTCTGTTTTTTTATTCTATTTTCATATCAAGTATGTAGCCAAATTTGGCTAAATTATTTTCTGGATTATCAGTAGTAGCATGTTTCCTCTTTGTGTTATTGGTATCCTTGATGCTTTTGCCCTTCTTCGTCTTCTTCTTCTTCTTCTCCTGGTCTGTGCAGAAAGCTCCAGAATCAGTTGTGTGAAGCTTTTTTTTTTTTCTGTAATGCAATTTTGTTTTTGTCTGTGTTGTTGCCTTTTGGGTTGTGTAGGTTTGAGAGCATAGGAAGGAATCAATCACTCACATTTGTAGAAGAATTTGCGGTGTTGGGTTTCTGAGCTCAGCATGATGTGGAGTGGCCTCACAGCGAGGAGTATGATACATGGGGGGCTTGCTTCTTTCCCACCTGCACCACCACCACCATCACCACCACTACCACAGTCCTTGTTTCGACTTGGGTTGAACTTGAACCTCGTTGGCTCCCGCTCCCTTGCACAACAGCATGCTTCTTCCGCAGTCCCATTGCCTTCTACCCAGCTCCAATGCCGTATGAACCCGCATCGTAGACTACAAGAGAAGGGTAGATTGCAACGCCAGTTTGGACTACTCACTTGTTGTGCAGTAAACGAACCGAGAAGCTCTGCAATGGAGGAGGCAGAGGCAGGAGGAAGAGGAGGAGTAGCTGGGGATGGCTGGATATCTGATTCTGAGGTGAATGGTCCACTGCTGCTGCGAGACCAAGAAAGTGGAGAAGGAGGAGGAGGAGGAGGAGGTCCCATGCTGGAGACTGCATCTGCTGCTGTGGAGGCTGGTGCATCACCCTCTAGTAGAGAACTCTGGAACGCCAGAGCAGAGGACGGAATCGAGCGGGTATGTCTACCTAAACCCTAAACCCTGCTCTAAGCCCCCTGCTGTCCTGTCCCCACGGAGTAAAAATGCAAGCAGAGAGAGAGGAGCCATGAAACTGCAGTATGTATACACACATGATATGTCCTTGGACTGAGCAAGCTAAAAAAAGAAACTGTGGGGGTTGTGGCAGGCCATATTCAATTTCAGGTTTCTAACACTCCTTGCAATTGGAGGCTCGTTGGCAGGATCTTTACTGTGCTTTCTTAAAGTAAGTGGTATTCTGCTCCATCCATCGCAGTAGTGATGAATTTGTGAAATGAATTTCTGTCTGGGTGATTCTAGATGGAGTTGTTCTGTTTGCTGCTGTGACATTCTTGTGGTGTGCCCTAGTGATGGATTTGTTTCAATCATCGCTTTGGTGGGCATGTGAAACAGGGTTGTGGATATGTCTTTGAGTCTTTCAATGTGCATCGATTTGCCACGGGACAGATTCTCCTCAAACTTGTGGAAGCTGTTGGTGAGAATTTTAGAATTCACCCTTGAAGCACACCAACACAATTCCCATATTTGTGTTTTTCTGTTTTTTTCCAGAACTTCTCCGCTTCTTGCAAACCAAAAAGAAACCCCTTTTGAAATTCCATTCTGCTGTCAGTCTATGTGCACCAGATCTTCTTACACAGATCATCTTCAAACTTGTGGAGGCTGTTGGTGAGCATGATTTTCAGGAATACCCTTGAAGCACCCCCACAATGGCTGCATTATTGCTTCAGCATCCAGAACTTCTTTAATTCTGGCAAACCCAAGAAGACAAACGAAAGAAAAAAAAACCTTTTGAGATTCCTTATGCTGTCAGTCTATATGCACCAGATCTTCTTGCTTAATTGGAGATCAAAATTTGTCCATGTTATCTTTGTATCAAAATAGGCTGCAAGCATGACTGAGCAGGCGTATGATGAATTGGGTTGGGGAGGAGGGTGTTGACAGATGTTTACTTGTTTGGCACTGTGTTGTTGATCTTTGGAATGGGAGTCTACGGTCTTTTCATCAGCAATGTGGCAACTGATACTGCAGCTTGTGATGACCGCGCCCTTCAGAATACATCCCTCTTTGGGTTGTTTCTTCTTAAGGTATCCCCGGATTCTCTTTAGTGAACAATTTGAGAAACAGTTTCTGTTATAATTGCATGAAATTGCAAAAAGAAAAGTTAAGAAGAGTTTGCACCATAATTGTGGGAAGAATGGTGGGAATTCCAACATTATAACAAAGCAAACAGCAAAAGCAAACATGGACAAACAGTTTTTTGAGAGGAATGCTCAACCTTATGGAATGGGAATTTTCAAAGCAACCAGTAAGAGTTTCCAAGGCTGTCTTTTCAAGAATGCTAGTTTCTCCCCCACCCATCCTTGCATTGAAGATCCTCTGCACCCTCCTCTATCTATGTGATTATCAAATGAGTTGGTGGATTTGTCAGCACCATAATGGTATTATACTGATATATTTCCTTATGTGCTGGATACAAACTCAATGCTTAACCAAGAAAAGGTGGAGATGAAGTACAAAGAGGTGCTTCAGGTGCTTGGTATGACTGTGTTTGTGTTGCAGAGGAGACCAAAATGGATGCGAATTGGATCATTAGATGAGCTGAAGACAAAGCTGGGGCATGTGATAGTCATGATTCTGCTGGTGAAAATGTACGAGAAGAGCAAGGTCGTGGTCATCACAAGCACTGTGGATCTGCTTGGGTATGCTATTTCCATCTTTATGTCATCAACATCTCTATATGTGCTCCACAGGCTTCATCATGGTTAGGCAAAAACCAAACCCATCAGATTAGAATGTGATCTATTGTTGGCACTATGATGGTCTATTGTTTTATACATAGTGTAAACCTTCCATAGTGTAAACCTTATTGTTTACTAATCCCATCAGATTAGAATGTGGTTTATTCTTTACACAATGTGGTCTATTGTTTTTGTATACTATGTATTTGTCCTAACCTTGGGGAGGTCACTCTTTGTATTTAGTGGGTACCTCCTTCCTTCGTAGGTACTATTCTGATACCTAAAATTATAAACGGGATGAATGTTAATATCTATCCTTAGTTACCAATGAGTATGTTGAATTTTGACAATTGATAAATATGTACTGTATTTATAAATAATTTTTTTCTGATTTTTTTTTTCAAACATCTTTTTTTTAAAGAGATATTTTCTTTTTTGTTACTGTCACCTTTGTTTCCTATTAATGTAATTAGATTTATCATTGTTCAAAATGCCTTATTTTGAAATGATATCATTTTCACAGAAACTAGTGTGGGGAGCCTATGCTGCTGAGCACATATTGTAATATTCAATCAATTTTGAGAGGCAAATGGTACACCGTCTTTAGCCTAATTTTCAAATTCAATTTCCATTAGAATTGATTTTTAAGAAATTCTATAGAATTTTCAATGACAAAAAATTCTCAAAAATTAATAGATCTGCCTCATACTGCACCTTTTTAGGTCAAAAATTTAGGAAACCCTACTGATTCAGGGCTTTCCAACTATGTTGTTTGGGAGATTCTTATGTGACAAAACAAACTACCTTCCTTAATAAATGGATCAATGAGGCATGCACTATTGCTCCAAGTATATTAAACCTTTTATAAAGTTACCCATCTCAATATTATTCCAATCAAAGTGAGCTTATTTTATGATTTTTTGTTTAATTAATTTTCAAAAATATCATTCTAAATTCAAGTATTTTTGTTCAATGGGTTCAAAAATTGCGAAATGATAAAAATGCACACCAAAAAGGGTTTGCAGTTTAGGGTACACACATCTATGCGTGTGGTGCATTAAGACCAAACATGCCATGTCAACATTTAGCCATGTGGCAACCATGTAATTATCACATGGTTTCATTGGGGAGGTTTTTGTTTTTTGGTTACACCATACCACATTATCAAATAAAATGCAATTTTAATATTTGTTCATATATATATATATATATATATATATATATATATATATATAAAACAAATTTTAATTTAAAAAAAAAAAAAAAAAAAAAAAAAAACCCTAAACTTAACCTATAATCTTTGTAATTGTCATTAACCTCTCGTTTGATAGGGTGCAAAAGCTTGTACAAAGAAAAACCAAACAAAATGAAAGTATCTAGATTATATCCAAATTGAACCTCAATTTCACAAAACAAAACAACTATAAGGAGTTGCCAACTTTCTTGAACATTATCAATTACATTGTTCTTACATTACAATCGCTCTTTAACATTTTCAACACCTCATTGTAGTTGAGTCTTGGTTGATGCATTTCAAAGTCATTAATATGCAATAGGACATGGTAGATACAATAAAGATGTTTGCATGGGATCCACCTATTAACCCTAACAAAGTTAGATGCTTCATTATTCACACATATGCATTGAAAGTGATATTTGATTACCACACTAAATATATTACAACTTATGTTAATGATTCATTCATTGAATTCGATGCAATTTATTGAATCTTAGATTATGTACATGGTGGACTCACACTAAAAGAAAAGGTGGTTTTTTTCACACAAAAAGTCATGGTTTGTGTAATGTAACAACACATATTACATGTGCCATTACTTGATGTCAAATACTTGAAAACAAATGAAATGTCTTGTGTTAGGTTCACAATGACAAATATGAAGTCCACATCACTTTGTGGGATGTTGCATTACTAGAAAAATTAATATTGAATATTATTGGAACATGGTTGGCTTGTAGATTGTTTTTCAACTGTCGTCATTGGATTTGAATTGTTGTTCCTCGGAACAAGGTGAAGACCATCCTTTGTTAGGTTGTTCACCTTTTCTTAGAATAATTTTGCACGTTGTGAAATGGGCCAAACCTATGGGATTGTTGGCATGTCCAATACATTAACTAGTGATGTGCCCCCAAAAAAACACCACATATCATCCAAAAAAAAGTTTTAAAAACAAACAATACTAACTTCACAAGATGATAACAACCTCAAAAGGATGGACCTATTGTTTTGATTCTTTTGCCTCGGGTTCAAATATCTAACTTGTAATAGAGATCTTTGTTGTCATTTGTTTACTATACACTTTGCTTAAGATTTTGTGCTTTTCTTCTTTATATGGAATTGTTTATGTCAAACTCAAATTCCATTATTGGCTTATTGTATTATGTGACAATTGTTAAAGGAAAAAAATTTAATCACAAAAGCCTAGTTTTTATTTTATAGTGTGTCAATTTAGTAATTTGGAATTACCAATAATAGGTATGAGTGATTAGGAAAGCCACTACCTCCATTACTTTAGGGAATCATATAAAAGAAAAGTTAGGTCATAATTAGGTGGTGGAGTTTAACCATTAAAATGGGATCTAGAAAGACATTTAAGGGAGGAGACTTATGATAGTTACCAAATGTTTAACTAGGTAATGGTTGACTATTTTGGTGACTAAATAAGTAGCATGGGTTTGTGTATTGGTGTGTGACTTTTTGTTGATGTAAGCTTGGAATAGGAAACATTGTGAGATTAGAAAAGGAATTAGAGTAGGTGTCTTGTGTTTTGAATTGTGACACAATCAATGCCCAAATGTTATGGGATTATACATGTGTGGCTTTTTAAAGTAGAGATTGAGTGTGAAGTTTGAAGACAACTATTATACCTATGATTGATGTTCGACACAATATAATTTTCCAAAAGTCTTGTTGGGAAAAAAAAAAATTTACTAATATTTGTTGGAATTGAAAATTCAAATTGTATTATTCCATACTTATTTCTCAAATATTGAAATTTTAGAAATTTAATTTTTAAAATGTTGAGCTTCATTTTTTTAAATAAATAAATATTTGGCAAAAGAAGAGTTGATTACTAGTCATAGGTATGCCAAGGTGTGTAAAGTAAAGTGTCAAAAGGACATGCATGTAAATAGGAAGCGTGGTATTCAGGTGTGCCACAATATTATAATAATGTGGAATTGTGTGTATTTTTAATGTTATTGAATAATGGGCAAAAATTTCTTTTGGTGTCTATACTCACTATTGGAATATGTACTAGATGGCCATGGTTGTGTATTAAACATTTGGAGTTACTCCACTAGTTGTGTTTTAGTATAGTGAAACACTATAGGAATTAGTAACTATTATAGTTATTGTGTAGATATCATAATAAGTCATTTATGGGAGGCATAATTCAATTGTTGTAGTTTTGTTTCTTAAGTGATTTGTTGCAATATGTTCATAATGAGGTTATTTATTTATGGTAAATCATTTTTCTTTGAGTCTACTATTTAATAGTTTTCTATTTTTTATTTTCAAATCCAATAATGGACCGCAATAGTATTATATAGCTTTGTTTTGATGTATCTTGATGGAAATAGTTTTTAAATTCTAATAAGGTTGTAGTAGAGTTTCTTTAGGTAAACGAACTACCTATTGTAAATCATCTTTCTTTGTATTTGTTGTTTAATATAGTTGCCATTACTTGATTCCAAAATCAATAGTTTTTATTACTTGAGTCCTTTAGCATTTTCTTAGTAATAATTTAGAACACAATGTGATATTTTGCATTATAAGGTCAAAGTGTTATAAGAGGAGCCAAATTTATTTCACCAATATTTATCTAACATAGTTGAAAGCTTAATATATCAAATTAATCTTGAAAATGTGTGTTATATTTATGATATATGCCCTTTTAAATATATATTTTAACATCTAGATAAGTTTGAAAATAATCAAATGAATATAAAATATTTTTAAACATGTTTTAAAATCATAATTAATGTTTTTCAATGTTGTGAAACAATGTAAAAGCATTGTCTATGCATCATTGTTCAACATTGTCTTAAAACCTTTCAATCAATCCCATGCTACCATATTGGTCTATTAAAACTAATCACACTCAACTCAAGAAATTTCCCTAGTTCTTATTATTCCACTTTTACCTTATAATATCTATTGAATAGGATACCTACTACCAATTACATTTGTGCAAGTTTGTTATCTTCAGAAGATAGATTTGTCATTTTTCACCTAAGTATTTTGTTTATCAAGTCCCGAAAGAAAACTATTTTCCAATGGTTACATTTTATTCTACTTTAGCTTCAATGGAATGCTTGACATGTTTGATTAGAAAACTATCTACATACCATACTCCTAGATCTATTGGACCTACCGTTTCCACATATTATAGTTTTTAAATTAGTTTTTAAACTAAAAGTTTAGTCATAATGGATATTGGACAATTTTGGCTTTTAGTCCAAATAGAACAATCTTTTATGCCAAAAATTGGATTGAGTCCATGTGTTTGGGTTAAAGATGCTAATATGTACAAAAACAATTGTGACACATGTTTAATATTTTTAAGCAATAATTTAATTTGGAGTTGAAATTTTTAGATTTATTTATATAACTACATTCATAATATATCATGTGAGCATGTGAATATCAAATGAATAAAAAATTTAAAAACGATCTTATTAACATGCCTTCACTTGTTTATTGAAATGATTGAGTTTATAATGATGAAGATGGTTGAAATCTTAATTGATGTGGTGAAACTCTTTTTTGGGGAATTTTTTAATCATTTGATTATCTAATAATAAAATAAAAATTCAAATTGTCTATGGTCATCTTAGTGTGTTGGACCCACAATTTGAAATTTTTTATCTTATCAAAAATGTCGTTATGATGGATCCATGACTATGATGCCCATCTATAATTTTTTGGCTAATTGTTGATAGATTTTTGATAAATTGCTAGACTTGTGATTCGTGTATGTGTATTTATTTATTATGATATTTCTTGCCACATCATCATAAAATTTTTCAATCACGTAGGTCATTATCATAAAATGTTGAAAGAGAGAATTGAACCCTCACATTCAAGGCCTTAACCATCCAATCACCACCTCACATAATGACAAATAATGTCATTGTAAAAAATGTGAACACACATGTATTTGAGTTTTTCACATTATAACATAATTATGTAGTTATGTAATTTCACAATGAAATTTATTTCAATAATTTAATCTAAATAATTTAAATAGGTCATCACATTGGTTCAAAAATTATTTCAAAAATCTCAATGTAATGTCTTTTATTGTAATAAAATAATTGTGTAATGAAATTTCACTTATGCAATAGTATAAATTTAGGTAGAAGGACCCCCCAAAAAAAACCCTTGAGATTGTCATTGTTGTCGTCATCAAACCTTAAATGTCTTTCAATGACCTAAATAAACCAATGTTGGGTGAATTTCTTGTCAATTTCAGTTTTGGTTAATGAGAATTGAATTGAAATTGGGTGCAATTTTAAAATTAGAACCAATTTATAAATTAAAAAACCAAACCTTGGAACTGAATTTGATTTTACAAAAGAATTGGACCTGGAACCAAGTTTATAGTCTATTTTTTGTGTGACACTAGAACAAAGATATATGGGCTCAAAAAAAAGACCATAACTGAGGGTTAACTAAATAGTTGACCACTAGTTTTGTCTGGGTTAATTAAAACAAAACTAGAATTGGGACAAAAATAATTTTAACTTATTTTTTAGATTCAATTAGAACCCATCTAATTTATTTTTTTTTCATAAAAATAAAAAATTGCCCTCATATTTTAAAAACGCAATGTTGGGTGCTTATTAGAAATATGAACAACCACCCCCCCACAGGTTACTAGATGATTTTTAAAGTTCATAACCATGATCCTAAAAAAAATCAAAGACCCAAATTTGGTATATAGCCAAAAATTTCAAAAATCAAATAAATTATATAACTAGCAAGAAAACCATCAATTGTTCACCATTTTTTCCCATGAAAACTACTAAATTTTAAAAGCTTTTGAAATAACCAAGACCAAAAGAAATTTGATTCTTATTTTTTTCAAAAAACCAAAATTGGTAGCTTTTTTTTATCATCGATAATGTTTCTTGGGGTTAATTGGCTTTTGGATTTTATTAAGCTTTATGGTGGCAATTGTCCAATTGTAATGGAATAAGCATTATATTGGCTAGTGAATAGGGCTTTATGCCTATAGTTTTGTGATGCGTTTGCTTCTCACTTATATCACCATATTATTTTGAAGTGGTAGTTAGAAGAGGTTGTGAGATTTTGGTCCACAGTATTCAAGCCACTTTGGATGCCCATCTTGATTGGGTGGTGCTTTAGGTAGACATTACAAACACTTTCAACACCATCTCACATAAGGCCATCATCTAAGAACTTCGGGTAATAGGAGGCTAGTTGTTTTAACTTTTTTCTTTTGTTCGTTTTTTTTTATTGTTTTCAAATCCTTTTGTTCTTCAATCATCATTCTTTTTCAGGGGCTTTGCTTGTCATTTTATCTTTAGTGGACACATGTAATGGCAATAAACTTGTAGGGTCATTTTTTGTGTTAGTTCATTTTGGCATTTTGTGTTATTCTTTAAGGATTTTCCTTTCGTGTTTTTTTCCCTCACCTAGCCATGACACCCATATTTTTAACCCCACCCATATCGTTTCCTTCGCCTTATCATTTTGCTTTTTAATTAACTTTTATGGGGTTGTTAGTTCAACCTCATAAATGTTTAACTTAGTTTATGTCCAACTTATTTCTTGGGTTCATCCCCCCTATCGAATTTTGTTGCCTCCATGCACAACAACACATATTGGGTTTGTGATTGGGTTTTGCAACTATGTCTTAATCAAGAACATATGCAACTAATCATTCATGAGTTGTTAAACTCATGTTGTTTCACTCATTTAATCACAAAAGACATTTAGTCACAAAGCCTAATCATCTTATTGACTAGGATTTTATATATTTTGGTTTAATATTGAAATTCCATGTCATTTATGACCTTGGTATGATGTGTAAAGTGCATGTCATTTCAACTTAATCGTTTTATTCGACTAAATGTTACAAAAGACGCCTTGATGAATGGATGACATGTGTCAAAAATTTATAAACACATTATAAGTCATTGCACATGACCAAAATTCAACCTAGTTTAGCCCATGTAGATAACATAGCAAAAAGTTAACCTAGCTTAGCTTGCGTAACCAAAAGTCAACCTAATTTAACTTAGATAAGCTAGTTACTTATGTTAGGCAACCTAGGCTACCTAATCTAGGCTAGGTGGCTTAGATTGAAAACAAATGTTGGATTTTTAACCTAAGAAACCTAAATTAGGTTACTTAACTTAAGTTAAGTGGCTAGTATCATAGGTTGTAAAAGTGAGGGTTTCAATCTTTCACCTTCACTTTGGGGTTCGAGTCTTCATCCATTGTACTACCACATTTTTTTATACTAATTATATTTAACAAAAAGTTATAAAGCTCAAAATTTTTAGCTTTAAATTAACCTTGGCCACCTTAGGTTGACCTAGGTCAACCTACCTACTACCTATCAACTTAGCCTAGACCTAAACCTTTTTAAGTTGACTTAAGATGAACTAATTTATCAACTTATACTACTAACTAACCTAGCTTAGGCTAACCTAGGCATTCTTAGGCTAAAAAAAAAGCATAGGATAATTACATCGCATTGAGTTGTATTTAGTCGCATCATAATCGCATTTAGTTGCACAAACTTGAGGTGGTTACAAATTTGTAACGAAGCTACCTAGATTGACTTGGTAAAAAACCTAAAGCTAGGAACCTAAGCAAGCCTACCTAAGTTAACCTATTAGTAGGGTAACCTATGAAATAGGTATATTTAAACATACTAGATGTAATAAATTTATTATGTCTAATTAAGTAACTTACAAGGTAGTTTATATTACAAAGTAGGTTTTTATTAAGTAAGCTTACATATATAGGTTAACTTAATAGGTATGTTAACCTAAGCTAGCATGTTAAATAGTTAAAAAGTAAAGGAGTTATGTGTCACCTTTTTCAAAATGACTATTAATATTGTAGTCATAATTATAATTAAAAATAGATTGTTTAGTACACATACACATGAATGTGAATTCATGACTTCAAAAACTTCATGGCAAACAAAAAAAATGGCATGCCATGACAAATATTGGTGCCATAAATTCAAGACACACAAAAACTTACGATGTCACAAAAAATCATGGATTGCCATGAAAATTTGTGACACCTTGTTGCCAAATGGCATGGCATGCCATCATCGCATGGAAGATTAAGTCGTTATTAATCGCAAGGGACAACAATATTTTCAACTAGTTAATAAATAAGATTAATTCATCAAATCAAAAACACGAATAAGATGTGAAGTTAATGTCACAAATCATGAAGTGTTACAACTACTAATCAACTTCGTTGCCATGTGGCATGCCACATTAACATCACACGACCATAAATTGTTATTATTCATCAAAAGTTACAAGAATGAATGGAAATTTGTTATTATCTAATTTTGGATGATTAAAAATATAATAAAAATAAAAATTTGAAAAATTGATATTTGTGTTAAAACCATCAAGTCGTAATATCGACTACAATCATAAAACGATAGGCACCATAATGTCTTTTATAACTACATAGTCATTAATATGAAATTGTAGTTAGAATTGTAGTCAAAAAAGATAATAGTCGTTTTATTAACTTGATGTGTTGTTGTGTTGATGACATCAAGATCCTTGGTGTCCCCTTTGGTTTTACCTTTTTCACTTCATTTTTTTACAAGAAGCTTTAGGTGAAGATGTTTGGCATGTAGACATGCTTTCGAAATTAAAGGATGTTCAAATGGTTTTTGGTAACCTTTCTTGATGTTTTGCACAAAGGCCTTCTTTTTTGCTTTGTTGATCCGCCCCCTTCCAAGTTTTTGGAGTTAGTTCATTGTTTTTTACTTGACTTTGATGGGATTTTTTAATAGATTTTTGGGTCTGACTCATTAGAGTGCCCCAAGGCCCTTTTAGTTTGTCGACAAGTGGTTTTCCCCATTTTTGAATGGGGATGTATGGTTGATTTCCTTAAAGGTCATTGCTTCAACTACTTACCTAAGGAATTGGGCCTTAGTTGCCCCTATCATAACTTCCAAGTTTTGGTCAAATTTTTGTTATTGTTGGAGGTGATAGGTGCGAATAGCTCAAGGCCACTCCCTTTCTAAGTGCATTCGAGATTAACACGACATCTTCTTCCCCTCAAAGTTGCAACATGTGTGCCCCATTTTTGAATAGTTGGCAAAGAGAAGAGAAGCGCAAATTGCATTTAGGAAAGTATTTCAAAGAAATTACATGACCACTTTTTAATTAACATCCTTTTTTATTTTCCTTTTGATTCACAACAAACATGTTTGAGGTTGTGTGTGAGGTCATGTGCAAGTGCTTGGTTGTTAGCTTGCCCATTCATTCTTTTTTTCGCTTAGTACTTCAGATGTTTTCTTCACCACATTGCACATTGGGTTGGGTCTTTCCCATCCTTTAATCATTGGGGTGTCATATTGTATTTGTAGTTAGCCTTTGGATCCTATGGGGATCCACTTTCTTTGCTACACTCATGGTGGGGAAAGGATGGCCTTACATGATGTTGTGTGAGATGCTTTTGTGACCATTACAAGTGATGTAAAATTTCATGTTTTGCAAGTGTAGACCCATGCCCTTCCACCTTTCGCCTTGTATTTTTCACATTGTCAAGTCAACATTGTGTCATCAGTCAACGATGTTTACACATTGATAGATGTCATCGTTGACCCCATTCAAATTGATTTGGTTTTGTAATCTATTTTTTCTCGTGGGGTTATTACAATAATTATGGTTTAGGTGAAGGACAATCTTTATCACAATTAATTCATGGTGGACATGTTTTTTTTTCTAACTATAAAGGTTTTTGGATGTCTACACTAACATATGGAAAGGTTCTTTCATCAATGTGCCAACATGGCATGGGGAGTGAAGGGCATTAAAAGGTTTTTTTTTTCAATTTTATGTGCATTTTATAGGTAGAGGGTGTTAATGACATTATTGCATGCACATATGGTTTTTATTTTGAAACGTGTTGTTATTGTAGGTGAGGGTTTGTCTAGATTAAACATCCTTTTAGGTAGTTTTCTCCTTTCTTTATTTGATATGTTTTTTGCGATTAGAGGGGGTTTGGGAACTTGATGTTCCCCTTGTGGTTTGCTTTTATGGGTGGTTCATTTATCTTCTTGGATGTGGGTCTTTCCATTTGGTTCCTTTTTTTACTCTTTATTGGGTGTTTTGTTTAATTTAATATGGTTGGCAAAGTTTCATCATGTCTAACCCCTATTGTTGTTCTTGTGTTTGGAGTTCTTTCCAGTGTTGGGTGGGTATCAAAACTATTTTTGAATATCACCTAGTTATTTTTATTTGAAACCATTAAGCTATCACTTTTAATGATACCTTAATTAAAACCTTGATCACCAATTTTCACTTGTATGAAAATTGGGTGATTAAGAACTAGATTCAAAAGAATATTTAAATATTAGGACCCAAGTGAGGTAAAACCCTTTACCTAGGTTAGGTTCTCAAGGTATAATGTATAAGGTTTAATGCACAACCATTAAACAAGGTTGTGCATTTAATGCACAAAGTTCAAAGATTAATGCACCATGTTTGAACTAATTATTGTAGTTGTATCACTAGGCACATTTCTCCTTGTGTGATACCATTAGGAATGTCACACCCCAAATTTCCGTGACCCATCCAATTTCAAGACAATATAGGACTCGCATAAAAAAAACTTTTTATTCCAAATATTAGGTTATCCAACTTATGTAGAATTCAAAACTCTAATTAAATTTATAAAAAAATGTGTGTTTGATATGAAAAGTGAATGCATAAAGAAAAAGTTCTAAGAATGTCACATAAAGGTTTTTTTTTAATTAAGAACACAAAAACAATTTTTTTGGGAATTTTTCTTGGATGTTATTTTGAAAATATTTCAAATGCTAACCTATTTGATGTCTTTTATAGACAATTGATTGAATCAATTTTGATTTATGTATGAATTTTTGAAATCAAGATTGTGAAGCCCCAAAAAGCTATTCATGTCAAGAACACAAATGATAACTATTTTCACCATTTGTTGTTTTAATGACTAGTTTGGATCATTCCTTTGTGCATGTACTAAATAAATAAGAAAAAAATCTAATGTGTAAGTGTAAGGACACTTAAAAAGAAAAAAATTTAAAAATTGGGTCAAGAATGAATTAGGAATGGTTTAGGAATCAAAATGTTAATGCATATTATACGTTTTTGGGTGTTCATTATTCCATGAATGTGTGCATAGGTGGGGAACACATAGCCCACATAGTATAATCAAATCTACCAACATATAAGTAGATGGAATTTTATTTTTTAACCTGGGTCCAATTTTTGTATGATTTTGGTAAGGTGGTTTCTAATGGTACCACCCAAGGAAAAGTTTGCCATACTAGGAGTGGTGAAAAGATATGTAGCAATAGTGGATGTGCTAAAAAAGAGATGAAATTTTGTTTCATGAGTTTCAACCCTCCTTTGATGTTAATGTATTTTTTGTACAAGTTTGTTTTTGAATCTCACCCATGTATGACCAAACTTAAGGTTCGAGTGCTAAGTTATCTTTATTTTATGGATAATTATGAATTATTTTAAATAAATAAATAAATAAATTTTAAATTTTAAATTTTTGTTTTAATTAATTAATTAATTAAAAAAATTAGTTGGTGAAAACTTCCAAATGATAACCGATTGTTCTCAAATGTATGAGAACTTGTTAATTTTTTAAAAATAAAATATTGATACCCCAACCTAATGTATAAGTTTTTTTAAAAATTAAAAAAGGACACCCAGAACCTTTTGCAATCTATTTTGTGAAAACGGGATCTAACAAATGTCAAAAATATGATATCCCCCCAAGATTAATTTGTCCCTTTAACTAATAAAGAAATTTTAATTTCACTTATTTGGGATCCTCCCTATTAGATCCCACACTAATGAACCTTTATAAGTGCTTTGGTAGTTTCAACACATGTTTATCAAATAACTAATTAATTTGAAAATTTTCATTTCAAAGAATAAATTTTTGAATATTTAGATTTTCCTTCAAAGAAACTTTATTTGAAAATTTCAACATTTTTGAAAACAATAGAATAGTGTCAAAGCTATCATAGTAGTAAGGTATCTAGCATTTGTTAGCTTTGTACTTGATGTTTCATTTTAGTATAACTTGCAAATATTTTCAATTCATCACATACACATTCCTTTGTATGAAATAATTCTGATTATGGAAATGTTTGATACAACCTTTTTTATGAATTTTTTTTAGAAATGTTTTAAAATGAAAGACATGGAACAACAATAATAACCTTGGAGCAATGGACTTTTAATGGCATGGACATGCAACAACACTCTTTTTAGAAGATGACATATGTGTCATATAGTGGTGAGTAGCCAAATACCATGGTTGGTTAGACATTAATTCATGTTTTTGGGAATTGTCCAAAAATTTCAAAAATTGTGTGATTGCCATGTCAAAAATCTAAATGACACTCTCAAGCACAATAACTTCATTATTTAATATAATGCCAAATTGTAATAATAATAATTATTAATGCTAAACATAATTGACCAAAATAAATAAATTATTTAGCACCTTATTACTTAACAACCCAACATAATACCCCACAAAGGGCAAACATTAAATAATATTTGTTTTTAAAATGTTGCATTGGGCTTGACACAATTATAAAACAATATAATACAGTGCTCAACAAGAAAAAAAATTGAGATAATTTTTATTATATCTGCACAATGATTAATGGTTAATTTTTTTCTTACATTATTTTCGAAGGAAAAAAAACTAATGTAATGTTTAGAATCCCTTTTATAGCTTAAAGGTCTTGGGTTTGAAAATTTTCTTCATTCTTTTTCATCCATGAACAAAATGGATGAAAATAAATTCTTGAGATAAAAGGGGTTTAAGTTGCACCCAAGGAATAATTATGTTCCCAAAAAACAATGTTTAAGTTGCTTTGAAGAGCACTTATATTGTTGACGGAGAAATAACTCCTTCTTCCTAAGGACATGATTTTTCTTCAAGGAAAAAATTATTTAAGTTGCTCCTTGGGGCAAGTTAAGCTCCTTCTCCTTGGGGACATGATTGTTCCCCGGGGAAAAAATGTTTAAGTTGTTTTTCAAAATAACTTAAGTTCCTCCTCAAGGACATGATTATTCCCCAAGAAAAAAAGGTTTGAGTTATTCCTTGGGACAACTTAAATTCCTCCTCAAGGACATGATTGTTCCCCATGGAAAAAAAAAGGGGCTTAAATCATTCCTCAAAGAACAATGAATTTTCCTAGAAAAAAACCCAAGTTCTCTCAGGAAACATATGTTTTAAATATTTTTGCAATCACAATCATCTCATATTTATTTTTATATAAGCTTACAACCTATCATTGGAAAGTTTTTGAGGAAAACTACAAATTTGTAGTTGGAAGCACTTCAATCAGAATTCATATACAAAAGTTATGATCACACAAAGTTTTAGACACATTTGTTCCTCATGGGAACATGGTTTAGGTTGTTCTCCTTGAATTGTTCTCGGCGCAGATGGTTGGCCCCTGAGGAGAAATAGGCTTAAATTGTCTTGGGGAAATAACCATGTTGTCCCAAGGAGCAAATGTGTTTGAAACTTTGTGTGATCATAACTTTTACATATGAGTTTTGATTGAAGTGTTTCCAACTACAAATTTGTAACTCTCCTCAAAACCTTTCCAATGATAGGTTGCAAGCCTATATAAAAAAGTTGAGATGATCGTGATTGCAAAAATATTTGAAACATATGTTTCCTTAAGGAACAAATGTGTCCAAAATGTTGTTTGATTGTAGCTTTTGCATATGAATTATGAATGAAGTGTTTCTAACTACAAAGTTGTAGCTCTCTTTGAAACATTTCCAATGATAGGTTGTAAAACCATATATAAAAATATGAGATGATTATGATTGCAAAAAGATTCAAAACATAAGTTTTTTTAGGGAATTTCGGCCTTTCCTCAGGGAAAGTACATTGTTCCCCCGGGAAGGTGTTTTTTTCCCTGGGGAACTTGGCCATTCCCCAAGGAAAATTCATTACTTTTTGAAAAAGTTATATTTTTCATTTGGAATTTTTTTTTATTGCATGGAGAACTTGCTTGGGACTAGCATTTAGTTTACTTTTCCCCAAGGAAATTACTTCCTAAGAGTAACTAACTTTTAAAATATATTTAAATATTCTATGAATTTTTTCATCCATTTCTTTTGTTGAATTTTTTTTTAAACTCTAAACCTTTCGGTTAAAAGGAAGATTCTAACCACTACATCACATGTGTTTTTTTTGAAACTATTGTATAAAAAAGATACTTCCAACATTAAGCATTGTGTGAATACAATAAAAAAAAATCCAAATTTTTTCCATGTTGGACATTGTACTACAAATGTTTTCAAACCTAATGTCACATTTAACTCATTGTTACTATTTAGTATTTACCCTATTGTGGTCAGGTTTTGTACTTTTCACCTTGTACAGAATCAACCCAAAGCATATGGTTGATTTGTTACTTGTTGTTGGTAGTTGAATTAGCATCTAGGTAGGTATCTACATGCTACATGTAGATGGTTAGTACATACCAACATATGTTATATCCTGGATACCCCAGATCCACCATTCTATTATCATATCTACAACTCATATTGGACAAATCTTGCCGAAACACCCCTTTTTAAAAAAAAAAGGGTTTTAATAGCCCCAATCTGAATATTTCAAATTTTCAACAATATCTCTAAGAGCATCTCCAGCGGTGCTCCGTACCTGATCGTGCAGAGTAAAATTGGATGAAGAAAAGTCAAAACATGCTGGTTTGGATCAGCAGAATTGCAATCTTTGCGGTGGCTGGTAAAAGACGTATGATCTGACTGCTGCTAAGTGTTTCTGGGCTGTCCGTCCAGGTGGTTTGCTATTAATAGTCTCCCACCTATTTGCTGTCCCAGATTCAGTTTTATGGGTGGGGTTGCAAAAAAGTAAATAACTAAACTTGGATGTGAAAAATATTTTTGTGGGGAGCACTCCTGGGGATGCTCTAAGTATGCTAAGTCCAACAATAAGTTTCAAAGTTATCTTGTATTTTGAAATGGGTTCGATTCTCTAGAATTTTCGCAAATAACTCTTAGTTTTTTTTTTTTTTTTTTTTTTGTGGGTTTTCAGCTGGCCCTTTTAGGAATTAATTAGTGCGAAACATGAGTCATATGTATGGATATTATAATGTGGGGTCGTATGTATGGATATTAGCTAGCTACCCACTGCACTTTCAAAGGAAGACAAAATCTACGGTTTGTAGCTTGTAAGTTAGGCTCTGCCTGAAAGGAAGAGATTACAACAAAAGGATGCAATTTTCATTTGATCTCACATTTTGAGGAATGTAGTGTTATTGAAACTGTGAGTCCATTTTTTAAGGAACTTCATGGAACAAATTTCCTATTCAAACTGTTGCTGTGCTTCTCATTTGGTCTCGCATTTTGAGGAATATGTTCAGTAGGTGGTTGCTGTGAAGAAAGTGTGATTTCATTTTCTTGAAACTTCCGGGAAGTGCATTTCCTATTCTCATTGTTGCTGGGTCTTATGGCAAAAGTCATCACACCACTGAATCTGGGTGGGTTTCATGTCAGATTGTTGAGCTCTTCAAAGCCAGTAAGTAGGCATTGCAAAATGAGCTTGTTGTCCCCATGACACCCATGGCCCGACCTTGTATGCATATATACTAAGCCAGCTACTTCCTGCTTTATCCAAAAAAAAATGCCGCTGGAGAGCTAAGGTTGAAGGGGCAATTGATATGCATTTGGGACAGATCCCTCAAAGGGGAGAGTGGAAATTAAACAATGGAACTTGTTGCAGTGCAACATCGAAGCACATCCATATCAACTCCGGCATTTGTTCTTGATTGCATCATCTTTGACACCTCTTTCCATCACCTTCATCTGACCCTGCTCATCCTTCTCCCTTTTTCAGGCATGTTTACTTCCCACTGGGAAGCTACAAGAACCCTGGTCCGGACCAGCAGTCCAACTGATACATCTCATCTTTGAGCTGCTCTTCAGAATCCACACACCTTGAAACCCTAGCTGGGTTCTTGATTGAAAGGATAGGCACCTGTTCCTGGGAATGCGGAGAAAAAAAGTCGTGATTGCTGCACTTGCATGAGCTTTCAGAGCTGAATGGCATGGGTCCAGATACAGATTGATATGCTTGTTTTGTTGGCAATTCAAAGCAGTTATTTTTTCATCATATGAACCTGCTTATGCCATGCATGATGAACTATATTCTCAGCCATTCCAGGGTGTTCTGAAGGCCAGGTCAGGAGGGATTCTGGAGAAAGTTTGGTGGGAGTTCTTTCCAGATCCTTTGCTGTGGGATCATAGGTCAGAAAAGGTGAATGAATAAGCTTTGCTATCACAACTCTCATGTGGATGATGAAGTAAAGTCACCATTGTTATGCCTGATGTGCACAGCGAGACTGAACAATGCACAGCCAATGTCATAGGTAAATGCCAGATATCCAGATTTCAAGCATAAGAAGACAGGAGGGGAAGCACTCTGGCATGATGAGAGGAATCCCACATGGGTGAAGGCAGAGGTGGCTCCTATGGCACCAGGGACTATACAATTGCACATTTTCTCATGGAATACAAAGCTTGCCAGATATTTCAAGATGGGTCAATATGATGAGAAGTCAATTGAGCTTTTCCAACAAATGCAACAAGAAGGGCTCATGATTCCTGATACGCTCAATTTTATTTGGGTGCTCAATGCCTTGGCTAGTTTACGAGCACCTGAAGATGGCAGACATGTTCATATGCAGATCATGCAATCTGGCTGTCAATTAGATGCTTATGTGGGTAGTAGCCTCACAGAATTTGTAGCTACTTTTGTGTCTCTTCTGTCAGCTTGCAGTCATGCAGGCCTTCTGGATGAAGGACTGGTCTACTTTGATTCCATGTGTTCAGTTTATGGTATTTCTGCAACAGTGAAGCACTATATGCCTATATGGTTGATTTCTTGGCCGGGCTGGCCATCTGCAGGAGGCAGAGGGTTTGATCAATATGATGTGCTGTGAGTACACGAATGTTGCAGTGTGGATGGCTTTGCTTGAGCAGTGCTTGCAGAGTTTGTGATAATATGGAGATGGGAGAATGTGTTGCAAAAAGGGGTCCTGGAATTGGAACCTGGACACCTGACAGCCAATGTGCTGCTATTGAACATCTATGCTGCTGCTGGCAAGTGGTGGGATCTCACTGCAAATGTCGATGACAATAGAGAAAGGAAAGAGATGTGAAGACACAGCCAGATTGTACCTGGATTGAAGAGAATGACAAGGGACACACATTTGGTCATTGACAATTGAGACCACTATCCTCCTCTAATGAGTGACATCCATGGGTTACAAAGGAGATTGTGCACACAGATGAATGACAGCAGGTGTGCATGGCCAGATACAAAATTCACAACAACTGCATGATGCTGAGGGAAAAGGTGACCTCATTTATGTCACCACCAGCAAGATATTTTTGCCATCATATTAGGCTCATCAGAACACCTCATGATATACTCCAATCTGCATTTTCAAAAACCCATGTGTCTGCAATTACTGCCACAATTCCACCAATGACAGAGGGATGACAGACAGAGCATTGCTTTCCTTGACTGCACTCTATTTTGTTGTCATGTTTGTCTCTCTTGGGTGGTAGCCAAGATCATGAGCGAGTCTCCCCATCACTTAACAAAAAAAGAAACTCAAGACATCAGAGATTAATTTGCAGAATAGTTTGCCCAATTTTTAGGCAGATTGTCCATGCACTTATCTATGTGTGCGCAACCACCCACACACCTTCTTGGTAGCTGATGAAGTGAGTGGGTAGTAGTCATGGCGGCTTTATCACTGCTATTCATGATGAAGGTGATGATGGTCTGAGACACATTGTGACCGGCTCAAGATTCCCATAAGGTTAAAAGACTGCACTAGTTGTGGTGTTACCTTGGAATGGTTGTGGTGGAGATTTCTTTGCAATTTCATAGACATACCTGTTGTAAAGTTTTCCTCTGCAATCTCATACAGATAAAATTGTATCAAAAAACACTGCAACAACTTCTGAAGAAGAAGTTCATTCTTTTCATGTCAGTTTTTTGTTTTACTGATATTTGAGAGTTTTCCACTGGTGATCTCATAAAGATGTATAAACAAGTGGCTCACTCATCACATAATGGTGCTCGGATAATATTCAGCATGCTGAATGCTGAATTGGAAACACATGATGAAGTGCATGATAGAATGGTGAAGCTCAAGTGAATCCTTGAGTTTATATGCCAGAAATGTTTCTATAGTGGATGATTTCACATGACCCTGGAATGTAGGGATACCAAACTTTAGCCATTTTTTTCTGAGTGCATCACAATGTTTCTACTCTGAAAGGGCAGAGCCACAAACCACTGCAACGTCTGAAGAAAAGTGCCAAATAGATTTGAATGTGCTAAGAAAATCGCAAACTCTCCCTCTCTATGTGTTAAGTACTGTAGGTATACTGTATTTATACCTACAGTATATATTTTTGGCATACTTTTGTGTATTATTGATATATACGTAGTTCCACCCCCCAAAAAAAAAAAAAACGGACAGATTGGGGAAAAAAAAAAAAAGGGGGAAAAAAAAAAGTGGGAAAAATTAGATTAACTATGAGTTTTCACACGGTGCAATGTTGCTGTCGCCGCGTACCACATGGCCTGTCGCTCCACCAATCAAGGAGAGCCACTCTAGCCACGTGGATTCGTCACGTGGCTTTTGTCCTCAAGTGCCCCTGTGATGACCGTCCTGGAAGCCTGAACCCAATCGAGACGATCCACGTGTCAAGGCTGCCGTCACAACAACTCCCCTCCACTTGCGCCCAAAAGCTCGTCATCCTATCTTCATTGGATCTGACGGTCAGAAGCGGGGAGCACAATCCAACGGTCGGAAACGAAACGCGGACGGGTTGGGAAGTGGGTGTGGGGAGGTAAAAAGTAAAAAGGTAATAAAAACCAAAACTCCTTTTATAGAAAAAAAGAAGAAAGAAACTTACGATTTACTTACTTTCGAAAGTACGTAACTTTTCGTACTTTTTACTTTTCACCCCGGCGAGCTTGGGGTTATTAGCCTAGTGGGAAAAGGGCAAACCAAAAACCGAAGAGGCAGACAGACAGACAGACAGACCGACGGACGGACAGAGACGGACAGACCCTGGTACTGCTGTTGTAACGACGAAGTTCATCCGTGTGAGTCTCTGTTTGAGATAGTAATCAATGCCAAGTAGGAGGAGACAGAGTCGTCCTTTGTGCGACCAGCGAGCGAGCCAGCGAGCATTGGATTCAAGATTCCTCGATCCTTGTGTACGATATTTTTCTCTCTTGTGCATCAAGGAGAAAACAGCACCAAAGATTTCTTGATCTTTGTGAGTGGATGATGCCATTTTGATGGTGGTCTAAAGAGAAGTAGAAGTAGTACTAGTATAGGCTTGTTATCTTGTTATCTTCTCACCCCAATTTCTCTCTCTCTCTCTCTCTCTCTCTCTCTTTTTCTTTTTCTTTTTTTAGTGGCAGAAGAACCCTTTCTTCTTCCTCTTCATCATCCTTCTTCTTTGGTGTCCCTTGCTTTTTGGGTGCTTCAACAACAAAAGCACCATGCGAGCTTGTTGTTGTTGTTAGAGGTGAAATTCTCTTCTTCTTCTTTATTGTTAAGTTTCCAAGGACTTTTTCTTTGGTGGGGTGGGGTTGGGTTGGGGAAGGAGGTGGGTTTTGGGGGATCCGGAATATGGGTGATTAGTGATCACCAACAGTTTGTTGCAGTTTTGTTTTCCTTATTATGGTGGGATTTGGGTTGTCTTAGTTTTGATTAAGTAGGAGGGGCAGAGCTACACACGCACTCACGCACGCACAGAGATATTGGTTTGTTTTGTGGTTCATTTTAGTAGGTGCCCATTAGATCAGAGTGTTGGGGGATTTGTTTTTTAAATAATTTTTTTCTTTTTCTTTTGTTGTTGTGGAAGGTGGGTTTTGTTTTGTGTTTTGGATTTTTTTAATTTTAATTTTTAAAAAAATTCCTCCTGTTGTGCAGCTTTCTTGTCGTGTTGGAAATTTGCTTGTTGTGAAAGCAGGGTTGTTGCGTGTTGGCAAAAACTGAGGTTCAGGGCTGCTGCTGCTGTTGCTGAGAGAGAGAGAAGCAGAGGTTGGTGTGGTGTTTTCAGGGGGGGAGGACCGGGAGCATTTGGGGCATGTGCCAATTTGCCGGCTCTCCACCTCTCAAGCTCTGAAGTTGAGGAATTCGCAAGCTGAAGGGGAGGGGCGTTGGTGGTTTGCTTCTGTGGTTGGAATTTGGCTTAAAAGCTGGGAGTTTTTTCTGGCGGGGGTTGACTGGGTGGAGGAGATGGAGGAGAGTATAAGGGAGCAAGACCGAGAAAGTATCAGAGCAGCATGTGCACAAGTGCCACTAATAGATGCACATGCACACAATGTGGTGACTCTGGATTCCAATCTCCCCTTTCTCCATTGCTTCTCTGAAGCACGTGGGCATGAAGCGCTCTCCTTTGTGCCTCACAGTCTTTCTTTTCAGGTGAGTTTTTTCCATGTTCCAAATTTTGAAAAAAATAAATTTGATCCTCCTTGTGTGTGTCACCTGTTTGTACTCATACCCCAAGAAGAAGAAGAAGCAATAAAATATTTATGGGGGCTCCTGCTGGTGGTGGTGGTGGTGGTGGTTTTTTTTTTGCAGAGGAGTGTGCAAGACCTTGCAGGTCTGTATGGCTGTGAGCCAACTTTGGCTGCCATAGAACAGTACAGACAAAGTGCAGGCCTTGCAACCATCAGTGAAAAATGCTTTGATGCTGCAAACATAGAGTTTGTTCTTCTGGATGATGGCCTGACCATGGATAAGATGGTGAGCATGGGATGGCACCGCAAGTACATCCCTGGTGTCCATCGAGTGCTACGAATTGAGACAGTAGCAGAGGCAATTCTCAATCAGGTACAGGGATGGCTAGGAATTGCTTCAGAATCCCCCTGCTGAATTTTATGCGGAAGTGGGTATCGATCACCCTCATTTGGATCTAGTACTTCAATGTTCAACTGAGCAGAGCTAAATCCTGGGGGTGGTTGGCAAACACAGGGGATACAGGTGAACATGGGATGGACACTGGAGAGTTTCGACCGCAGATTTGTCGCAACTTTGGAATCATATCCTTGTGCAGAAATTCATAATAGAAAGAAAGAAAGTCATCGTCTTGCCACAAGCATTAAACAACCCACCATCGTCGAATTTTGTAAGCTCAAACCTGTAATAATTCCTCATCATGTAGAAAAAATGCCCTTTCTCCAATACCAAATTCCAGTTCACCCACCTTCCCATTTGGAATCACTGGCTTATCCTCCTCCCAGTTGAAAGAAGCCCCACTCAATCAATGGCCACAAATTTGCAGCAACACAGACAAGCAAAATTCTGTTGTGTTCACAGATGGGTGCTGCTGACAGAAGACGAAGAAAGCATGTGAAAACACTTGGTTGAAGAGTTGATGAAATTGGTTAGTAGAGAAGAATATGAACCAAACTTGAATAGAAGATATAACTTCAACCTCAAGTTATGGTTTTGCTGAATGTTCTGGAAATTAGTGCTTGGAATGCTCTCCCTTTGTGATCTTAACTCAAGAGCTGTTCTCACACTCTCTCAGAAAGTCGTTGCATTTAAGAGCATTGCAGCCTATCGCAGTGGACTGCGCATTGACCCAATGGTTTCAGCTCAAGAAGCTGAGAATGCTCTTCAAGAAAATTTGCGTAAGTTCTATGTTATGTAACATGTATTGAACAATAATTACTTTTATATACATAATGTCAAGATGCAGCAGTGTTCATATGTGTTTTTGGGTGCTTTTTACAACATGCATATGATGTGCATAAACTTATGTGATTACTGCTGCTTTACTTGAAAATTAGGTACACATGATACTTTGTAGCTCAGTCTGCAGGGTGTCTGTCTGCTGTTGCAGGGATGGGCAGCCCAGTGAGAGTGTCGAGCAAGCCCCTCATAGACTTCATCTTTATCCGTGCACTTGAGGTTGCCACACAGCGGGATGTACCTCTACAGATCCACACAGGGTATGTGCCAGATTTGTTTTATATCAGAAGAGTTAACACTTTTTAAGATTCTCTGTCTTCAAGACTTCCAAACTCATAGAGAGAAGAAAGAGAGAAAAATAATAATAATAATAATCAATTTGATCCACTTCTTATGGACAGCTTCGAATGCCAGCAAGAGAAAGGAATGTACACAAAGAGAAGTAATTCATGAAAATCCTTGAATGGTCATGTGACCACTTGTCATGTTGACTGGGGAGTGTATATTCCTGGGCCAGGTTTGGTGACAAGGATTTGCAGTTGGAGCTTGCCAATCCCCTTCATTTACGAGCTGTGCTTGAAACACCAACATTTGCTCGCTGCCGTGTAGTGCTACTGCATGGCTCTTACCCTTTCATGCGCGAAGCATCCTACCTTGCTAGTGTCTATCCGCAGGTATGGGGGGAAGCACGCTTCCTTGCTTGTTGTGGGTGTATGATTTTAAGGGTGAAACAAAGCACGAATTTTGACTTGAGCACAATAACACCAATTGTTCTTTCTGAACATGTCCTAGATCACAGCAATCTCAAACTTGGCTTTCAGACAGCAGATGAGACTGCCAGGATTGGGTGATAAATGTAGTTTTTACCATCATAACATTATATAGGATATTTGGAATATGTTTTCAGCAACATGGGAGTATGATGTTGAAGATACCTGAACTTGCTGGGTTGGCAGGTTCATCTGGACTTTGGGCTTGTGATTCCCAAGCTCAGTGTGCGGGGAATGCGATGTGCAGTTAGTGACCTTCTTGACCTGGCACCCATTAACAAGGTAAAGCCCTTAGGGTTGAAGTGATGTTATAAATACTCCAGATAATTAACTTGTTATGTTCCTGTGAATGGGTTTAGCAAATCCTACTTGTTACACTCCTGAATACCCTTCTGTCATCCTGTCAGTTCTGAAGTCTTTCATGCTCAACCTCAATCCATAAACTCAGAATGATTTTTGACATATATGATCGGGCCTGTTTTTACCTGCTGCAGATCATGTTCAGTACAGATGGCTATGCTTTTCCAGAGACATTCTTTCTTGGTGAGTGAAGTGTGGGCTTTTCATCCTTGTTCATGGTTGCCACACAGCATCTTGTGATGAATCATACTGCGAGTGAAGCTAGCTACCTAGCATGATTAGTTGGTCTATACTTGATGTTTTAGTGTACTGAAGATGTGTGATGGGAGATGAATATCACAGGTGCAAAATGGTCCCGGGAAATACTCAGCCGTGTTTTGATCGAGGCATATGATAATGGAGACCTGCCAGTCAATGAGGCTCTTGCAGCTGCTGATGGTATACTTGGAAGGCATGCACTCGACTTTTATAAACTGGAGGGAAGGGGTGGATTTTCAGCATCCACAGACAATTTGCAGAGGTTGCAGTCATTTTCGGGTACTAATCTTGTATCATTGGACCGATCCCAATCATTCACACCAAGATTGCCCCCTTCCATTCAAGATTCACCAAAGGCAAACAAGGAGACAAATGGGTTCAATGCTGTATTTCAAAAAGAGACTATGAGAGTGGAAGGAGAGCAAAAGGGCACTTCAGCAGAGACCATGGTGGTGAAACATGTCCGCTTACTCTATGCAGATGGCTCTGGACAAAGGCGTTGCCGAGTATGTTCCATCAGAATAAAATCCTCTGGAGACACTGTCTATTGGTCTTTGATGAGGGGAGGGATTTGAGAAACTGGGATATTTGATCAAAGATGTTTTGTTAGTCTATTTTCTCATGCTCTCATTTCTGGCAATTGGAAATGTGCAATGCAAGCAGCAATTGGACCCAGGCTCAATCCTGGGAGGGTCTCAGGGGGCAGGATCCTTTCCTGTCTAATGTGCAGAGCCCCTTTTGGAAACATGCTTGTATGACATTTGCATGTGACCATTGGTGTGATGCAGGTGATTCCCATTGGGAGATATGCAGAGGTTTCAATGGACTACGGGGTAGGGTTGACACAGGCGTGCATGGGCATGACTTCCTTTTCTGATGCTCCAGCACCAAACAGTGGAGTAACTAATGTTGGTGAAATTCGATTAATGCCTGATGCATCCACTAAACACAGGCTCCCTTGGTACAATTTTTTTCTCTGTTGCCCTGCTCTTTTGAGGGTTTTTGTCATTGGCACTTGGTAGGAGGGAGGCCACATATGACTCCAGCACGTGCTTGATTGGTTAAAACCCTTTGCATGAAAAGATGCAACTGCTGCCTGTAGGTGCCCAGAGCATGAGCTTGTATTGGCTGACATGCATGTGAAGCCTGGGATACCATGGCAGTTATGCCCTCGAAGTGTTCTTCGTCGTGTTGCTCTCAACCTTGTCAAAGAATTTGGTCTGGTATGAAGTGATTTCAATCCCTTTTACCTATCAAAGGATGCCTAGCAGTCAGGCACTAATTTTTCCTTCAGCCACAGATTTCCAAACATGGCAGTATGTTTGATCAGCAAATTCTTGTTTTGTGTAATTGGTAAGCATTACAGAGGTGGGTCTCTGCTGAAAATCTGTTAGGATTGAGGTGCTCTTACTCTGTACTCAGATGTACCCAGTTGTCAGAACATCTGACATGTTAATAATGATACCGCCCATGAAAGAAGCACCACTCACACTGATACACTGACCTCTGAAGTTGTGTACAACAGGTTGTACGGGCTGGGTTTGAAAGTGAGTTTTACCTATTGAAGCGATCCACTGGGTAAGTATGGAGCCACTGATTTTTCTACCATCTGTTGTAGAGGCTCTCTCATTTCTTGTCATTGTCAACTGCAAGATCACCTGCATGTGGTCATTACCACACCTGTGTTGTATCACCCATGTCCTAATCTGTTGTGGTTTTCATTTACTAATCAGAAGCAAAGTTCAAATGCAGGCCAAAGAGATGGGAGGGAATGGATGTCACCCCATATTGCTCATCAGCTGGATTTGATGCTGCTTCTCCTGTTCTGTCTGAAATCCATAGCACCTTGGCATCTCTAGATGTGAATGTTGAGCAGGTACTTGATATTGAATTTTTTTTTTCATCTGGATTGCAACAGTAACTTCAGTACATTGCTGCTACCTGTGAACAAGTGATGCTTTTACCTGTTATCTGGAGCAGTCAGACGTTCAGACAGGTGAACTGGACTTGTGTAACTTTGTTCAGAGCAAAAGGAGTTCTGTAAGGTAGTGAAGTGTTATAAAGGGACATGGTTGATTTGTGCTGGAAAAATGTCGCAGATGCATTGTGAGTCAGGTGGGGGTCAGTTTGAGATGGTGGTAAGCCACAGCCCATGTCTACGAGCAGCTGATAATCTTCTCCTGCTACGGGAAGCTGTGACAGCAGTAGCCAACAAATATTCTCTCCATGCCACTTTCTTGCCAAAGTGAGAACATGTTTCAAATGAGAATTTAAGGGCTGACCGTGACATATCCTCTTTTATGATACTGCATCTACAGATTCCAGTTAAGAATGGGTTTGACACAGGGTGTCCTTGCTGCAAATCACAATCTCTTGACAGTTGAGTTGAAATCTGCATGCAGATATTCCAAGGCTGACGCAGGTAGTGGTGCACATGTGCATCTCAGCATTTGGCAAGGGAACCGAAATGTGTTCATGGGCTCGGGTCCAGGATCAAAGCATGGAATGTCCAAGGCAGGCCAAGAATTCATGGCTGGAGTTCTTCTTCACCTTCCATCAATTCTAGCTTTCACAGCTCCAAATCCAAACAGGTTTGTTTCTTGGGGGCCCAATTTTGGGCAGTGTTCCTCCTCCTCGTATCTTTGAAATTTTTTGTTGCCAGGATGGTTTTTTAATTGGATTGGGTGTGCAGTTATGCTCGCATCCTACCAAATACGTGGAGTGGTGCTTATCAATGCTGGGGTCGGGATAATCGAGAAGCGCCCATTCGCACTGCTAGTCCTCCAGGGGTGGATGCAAACATGGTCAGCAATTTTGAGATCAAAGCTTTTGATGGATGTGCTAACCCACACCTGGGCCTGGCTGCAATTATTGCATCTGGTATAGATGGCTTGCGTAAACATCTGCAACTGCCAGAACCAGTCGGTATGTAATTTCCTTTGGTTTCGTACGCATCCTTCTCATTTTACTTGTCTATTTTGCAAATGTTTCTTCTGGATGGTCATCACGCAGTTTCTGCACCTTCTGTCAGGGTACTGTCAAAACAAATACCAACTATGGTAGTTCCTTTTATGAGTCCCTTGTTGATGATGTTTGAGACTTTTCCTCTCAAGAAGCTCAAATTCTTTCTCTTGGGATGGGGATGTAAGAGGTAAACCCGGACGAGTTGGAACCTGGCAAGGTTAATCGGTTGCCAAGGGCATTGGAACAGGCAGTTGAAGCCCTTGAAGCTGACAGGGCCCTTCGGGATCTTCTTGGGCCCCAATTACTCACAGCCATATGTGCAATTCGGAAGGTGCATATGAAAGTGCAATATCTTCACACTATGTGTGCATAGTCTTCATTATATGTGTCATTCACAGTTATCCTGTTTAAAAAACCATACAAATCATCTGCACCCGCAAATTCATCAAGTTGTTCTAATGACTTGGGGCATTATGGTTGCTGCTGTCTATGTGAAGGCTGAAGTTCAATACTACAAAGGCAAAGAGGACTTAGAGGAGCTTCTTGTCGATCGTTATTGATCACCAGAACGCAGTCTGTAACGCAGTCTGCCTGATGCAACGGTATGGTCCTTGAATCCTTGATTTTCTGGTCCCTAGAATTTTTCCAACACTAAGTAGTGAACTGCATATTTGAGCTGATTTTCCTGCAGCCTGCTTCCTGATCCTTCCCAGTTGACCCCAAGATCATAATGTCAATTGCTTCTTGCTTTGGTTAGGAGTTTTTGGAAGTGCCAAATCTAAACAAAAGGTAGTGCCTTCTGTGTTGTTGTGCTCTGTGGCAGGTTCGACTTGCCAGAAACAAGATCCAGTTATTAACTAAAATTTGTGTGCATAGAAAGCAGAAGAAAAAAGAATGATTCTAAGCTGGGCCTTTCCATGTGAGGCATTATTAGATGGTGGAGCGCCTGAACAAGCATTGAAAGAAAGAGTTGAAGGAGTTGCTGTAACTAGGAAAAGTAGAAACAAGTCTTGGAAGATGAAAATCCAACAGATCAAAGTCGATGACAAGAGTCGCAATGATTTGTTTTGGTTTGATGTATTCAACTTTGGTATGTTCATTGATGTGCTATTTGTGAGCACATCAATTTGGCACTACAATTTGTGAAATAAATCTTGGTAGCTGGCACAAAGGGAGCAGAATCAACCTGGTGAAGGGAGAAGCATCAATTTTGTCCAACAAAAATTGGGCCTTCTAGACAGCCATTGCAATGAGATACCCTGCCTCTCAAGCTATGGACAGTGTTGTTGAACTGTGGAATTGACTTTAGGTTTGGAATATATCCCTGTTCTGGATTGGGTGTCCTTGAAAGATCAAACTTTTGGAAGTTCTCTGGCCGTTTTCTTCTCTTTTCTGTGTTTTTCCTTGTGGGGTTTCTTGTTTCTGTCTTCCACCTTGCTTCATCTCCTCGTCATCTTTCAGGATTGTTCAGCCAGGCAGCATCAGGGCTGCTGAGGATGTTATGAGAACTGGTCACGACCGTTCATGTTGCTGTTAAAGGTCTCTGC
>Ga0209611_10001993_pt1 | contig 35725 bp, 36 predicted proteins | sample S1TSphgellanicum_3_FD_187693 | JGI IMG/M metagenome (GOLD analysis project Ga0209611, IMG submission 187693) | Host-associated microbial communities from peat moss isolated from Minnesota, USA - S1T2_Fc - Sphagnum magellanicum MG (SPAdes) (version 2) | ecosystem: Host-associated > Plants > Peat...
TTTCCACCCGTCGCTTCCAAGCGCTGCGCAGAACGTTCTCCGTGCCCTCGACATTGGTGCGCCATAACTCGCGCCGGTGCCGCAGACCGAAGCGATACGTCCCGGCGATGTGATAAACCGTCTCGATTCCCTGGCACGCCGTCTCCAGCGTCATTAGATCACCCACATCGCCGGCGCAAATCTCAACATCATCGCCAAAAAGCTCGCGCGCCTTGCGACGGCTCCGCGCCAGCACCCGGACCGCCGCACCGCGTCCCAGCAGATCGCGCGTCAATTGCCGCCCAATGAATCCCGTGGCGCCGGTAATGAGGATTTGCGCGGACATGCGGGTCGCGCCACACTATAGAATCTCCGCATCATGGCCAAGGAGGTTATTTTCGTCGCCGACGATTTCGGCATGAGCACCGCGATCAACGACGCCATCATTCACGCGCACCGTGAAGGCCGGTTGAACGCCGCCGCGCTCATGCTGGCCCAGCCCGGCACCGATGCCGCGGTCGAGCTCGCGCGGGAAAATCCCTCGCTGCAAATCGGCTGGCATCTGCACCTGAACAATTCCCTGCCCGCCACCACCGGCCGCTGGCCCTGGGACAACTCGCCCGCGCGCGCCGGCTGGGCCATCGGGCTTTCCTCGCGCGCGCGCGAACTCATGCGCCGCGAAGTCGCCGCGCAATGGGAACTTTATCAGGCCACCGGCCTGCCCTGCCACTTCATCAACTCGCATCATCATATGCATGCGCATCCTTTCGTTTATCGCGCGCTGGTCGACACGGTCGGCTCACGATTCAGCGGTTGGATTCGCCTCGGCGAGGCGCGGATGTTCGGCCGCAAACCTCCGCTCGCGTGGCGCGCGCTCGATTTCGTCTACCTCGGCCCACGCCGCCGAACGTCGCGCTGGCGCTCCTGCGACACCCTTTGGGGCGTGGATCGTACTTTTCGCATGGACCCTGCCGAAGTCCGTGCCACCCTCGCCACCCTGCCCGACGGCTTCCACGAATTTCTTTTTCACCCCCGTTCCCGCTCCTGTCCCGACACGCTATGCCTGCTGAATTTAAGAAAATCGCCCGTGCCTGCCTGATCCTGCTGCTCGCGCCCGCACTGCTCCGCGCCTACGAACCGCCCGCCGCGCCCGCGGCGCGTTCCTTCCGCTACGACACCGATTCCTTCGCCTTCGCCAACGAGACCGTCTGGAACTACGTCGACGGTTCCGTGAAGGCCGAGACCGGCAAGTCGGAAAAGCGCGATTATACGCGGCGCTGCTTCGTCGTCTCGCGCGCCGCGGTGCAATTCTGGAAGTTCGCCCGCTTCGACGCGCATGCCCCGCCGCTGGCCGCCGATAAACTCGCCAACCACATCCGCGAAGTCACCGAGCGTTCCGTCTGGCTGCCCGCGTTGCCTTCCGACAAGCGCGTCGTCTTTCCCGGCTACGCCAGCCTGCGCGCGCTCAGCGCCGCCAATCCGGCAATTTTCCAAGCCAATCTCGGCCTCGGCTGGCCCGTCTACTTCCGCCCCGGCAACGCCCCCATCGCCGCACCGCTTTCCCCCGCCACGGAGGCCACGCTCAACGACGAAATTTTCCACGATCTTGGCCTGAACTATCCGACCATCGTCTGGCTCTACCGCTTCCCCAGCCTCGCCATCAACCACGTTGTCGTCGTTTTCTCAGGTCGCAAGGACGGCACGCACTACCATTATCTCGTCTACGATCCCAACTACACCGACGCGCCCAAAAAACTCGATTTCGACACCAGGACGCAGACCTTCTCCTACCAGCCCACATTCTATTTCAAGGGCGGCGACGTCGACGCGCGCGCCATCTATCGCGGAGTACTCCAATAATGAGCGGGCCCCATGACATTGTCGTCACCGGCATCGGCGCGGTGACACCGCTCGGCGAAAACTTTCCCGATTCGTGGGAGGCCCTCGTCGCCGGCCGCGACGCCCAGGCCCCGCTCGAGCGCTTCGATACCTCCGGCTGCCGCTGCCACACTGCCGCCAGTTGCCGTCTGCCCGCACTCGACGATCTTCCGGCCAAAGTCGTCCGCCGCTTTTCCCGCGCGTCACGTCTTGCCATTCCCGCCGCCCGCGAAGCCCTCGCCCACGCCGGTCTGCTTGATGCCGCCCGTCGCAGCACACTGCGCGAACTGCCCGTCTCCGTCTCGACCACGGCCGGCGGCATGTCCTTCGGCGAGGACTTCGCCCGCCTCGTCTTCGCGGAAAAACACGCGCATCTCTTCGACCAGGTCTCGCGCTACCTGCCTCAACAGCAAGTTCTCGACCTGCAGCAGACCCTCGGCTTTCGCGGCCACTCCTTCATTGTCGCGAACGCCTGCGCCAGCGGGGCGAACGCCATCGGCCACGCCGCCGGTCTCATTGCCACCGGAGCGGCGGAATGCGTGCTCACCGGCGGCTTCGAGGCCATCGCCGAGCTCGTCTTCGTCGGCTTCGACTGCCTCCAGGCCTCGACCACCGGCAAATGCCGTCCGTTCGATGTCAACCGCTCCGGCCTCATGATCGGCGAAGCCGCCGCGTTTCTTGTGTTGGAATCCGCCGCCCACGCCGCCCGGCGCGGCGCCGTGCCGCTCTGCCGCCTCAGCGGCTACGGCCATTCCACCGACGTCTTTCACCTCACGCAACCAAAGCCCGATGGCAGCGTCCTCGTCGAGGTCATGCGCACCGCCGCGCGGCAGGCCGGGATCACGCCGCGCGACCTGGCCTACATCAACGCCCACGGCACGGCCACGCAGGTCAACGACGGCGTCGAAGCCGGCGCCTACACCACGTTTCTCGGCCCTGCGCTCGGCCCGACGCGCATCAGCTCCACCAAGGCCGCCATCGGTCACACGCTCGGCGCGGCCGGCTCCATCGAAGCCCTCTTCGCCCTTGCCGCGCTGCGCAGCGGAAAACTTCCGCCGCAGATCAACCTGCAAACGCCGATTCCCGAAATCGCGCCCGCGCTGGTTGGAGCGCAGGAGAGCGTGGAGAACCCGCGGCACGTCATGAGCGTCAATCTCGGTTTCGGCGGTTCCAACGCCGCGCTCGTTTTCTCCCACGCGGCATGAAACTCGATCTCGCCATCGCCGGCCAGGGCGCGGTCACACCGGCGGGGATCGGCCTCGATGCCCTGCGCGAAGGCAAGGCCGTCCCCGTGCAAATCGAGGCGAGCGGCCGGCCCGGTCCAACCTGGCCCGTCCTGCGCGTCGATCTCAAAGCGCCCGCCTTCGCGCGCTGGCACCGCGAACCGCGCTTGCGCCGCGCCAGCCCCATCACCTTCTTCCTCGTCGAGGCCGCCGCGCAGGCCCTCAGCGAAGCCACGCCGCAGGAGCGCGCCGAAACCGGCATCATCGTCGCCTTCTCCGCGGGCTGCCTCGCCTACAGCCGCCGTTTCTACGAGCAAATCGTGAAGCAGGGCCAGCGCGCGGCCAGCCCCGCGCTTTTCCCCGAAACCGTCTTCAATTCGCCCGTCAGCCACGTCGCCACCGTGCTGGGCCTGAATGGCGCCGCCTACGCGCTCGTCGGCGATGAAAGCGCGTGGGTCTCCGCGCTCATCACCGCGTCGGTCTGGCTCAAGGAAGGCCGCGTCCGGCAAGTGCTCGTCCTCGGCGCCGAAGAATTCGACCCGCTCGTCCTCGCCGCCTACCGCAGCGCGCGCTGGCTGAGGCGAAAAGGCTTCCTCACCTCCGAGGGCGCCGCCGGGGTTCTGCTGCACGCCGCCGATGCCAAGTCCACGACAATCACCGACGCCCGCGACGGCTACATCTACCGCACGAAAAAGGAAGCCGGCGAAGCCGCGCAAGCCTTGCTCGCCACCGCCGATCCCGCCACGCCGCTGCTCCGCACCGCCCGGCACAACTGGCTCGCGCCGCTGGAAGAGCAACTCACCAGGAACCGCCCGGCCGCCCCCGATGTGCCGTATCTCGGCGAAGCCTTCCTCGCGTCCGCCGCCTGGCGCACGCTCCAGGCGGTTAGCCTGCTCGGCCCCGGGCTCCCGCGCCTGTCGCTGCCGGTCTGGGGCCTCAACCATCAGTTCGGCCTGCTCGAGCTCGCCGCCGCGAAATAAGGCCCTCGACAATCTCCACCAGAGAGGCTTTTTTCTAGGTATGGCAGAGATCACCCTCGACGATGTGCGAAAACTTCTCGTCGACAATTGCATGCTCCGCGTCGCGCCGGAGGAAATCGCGCCGGACGCCGCGCTCTTCGGTCCCGGCAGCCTCGGCCTCGACTCCATCGACGCGCTGCAGCTCACCGTCGGCATCGAAAAATCCTACGGCATCGCCATCAAGGACCCCGCCGTGGCGAAGGAAGCCTTCCAGGGCGTCGAAACGCTGCGCCTGTGGCTGAACCGCCAGCCGCGTCCCACTCCCTCCGCTTAAGCCGAGCTTTCGCCGTGGCCGAAGTCCCCCCTTCCGCGCCGCACTCGGCCTGTCTCTATCGCGCCGCGCTCTTCCAGTTCGGCGCCTTGCTCGTACGCCTTTTTCCGCTGGCGCTCCTGCGCAAATTTGCCGCGTGGGCCGGCTGGCTTTACGCCGCGCTTCATCCCAATCGGGTAGAAATCGTGCGCCGCAATCTTCAGCTGCTCGATCCCACGCTCGGCGAAAAAAACGCCCGCCGCGTCTACGCCGAGTTCGGCCAAACGCTGGTCGACTATTTCCACATCGGCACCCGCTCGCAGCAAAAAGCGATGCACCTCGTCGGCGAGATCGAGGGCGACAACCACCTGCGGGCCGTGCAGGAACTCGGCAAGGGCGCCCTCATCGTCACCGCGCATTTCGGTCTCTTCGAGCTCGGCGGCCTCCTCCTCGCGTGGCAGGGCCTCGACGCCCTCGTCCTCACCTATCCCGAGCCCAGCGCGGCGCTCACCCGCTGGCGCGCCGATTTCCGCGCGCGCTGGAAGGCCGCCACACTCGAAGTCGGCGCGGACAGCTTCGCCTTTCTGCGCATCGCCGAGCATCTGCGCCAGGGAAAATTCATCGCCTCGCTCATCGACCGCCCGCATCCCACCGACAGCACCCCCGTCGCGTTGCCGCACGGCCGCGCGCTTTTCTCCACCGGCATCCTGCTTCTCGCCGAGCACACCGGCGCGCCGGTCATTCCCGCCACCATGGTCCGCCGCGACGACGGCCTCTACCAGGCGCGCATCTTCGCGCCGATCTTCGTCACCTCGCGCAGTTCGCGCGCCGACACTCTGGGATTTTACAGCCAGCAGATCGCCGATACGCTCGCTCCCGTCCTATGCGCCTATCCCGAGCAATGGTACCAGTTCGTCCCCGTCGCGGCGCCGGAGGCCTGACATGAGCCTCACCCCGCACGGTCCCGGATTCTCTTTTCTCGACGCCTTCGAGGTCACCCTCGCCGGGCGCGAAGGCCGCGGCCGCAAATGGCTCGACCCAAAGCTCTCCTTTTTCGCCGACCATTTTCCCGGCCGGCCCCTCATGCCCGGCGTGCTCCTCATCGAGTGCGCCGCGCAAGCCGCCGGCGCGCTTTGGGCCTCCACGCTCGCCGCCGATGCGCCCGCGCACTTCACCCTCGCGCAAGTCGTGCAGTTCAAGCTCCAGCAGCCGGTCCATCCCGGCGAAACCGTGGAAACCCACATCATCCTCGATAAAACATTCGGCCCACTCGCGCAGTTCGACGTGACCTTGCGCGTAAAGGAAGCCGAAGTCGCGCGTGGACGGATCGTCCTCAGCCAGCCGCCAGCATCTTCTTCGTAGCCCGGACAACTTGTTGTCCGGGTGCGCGCAGCGCACAAGAAGCCACCGAGAACATGCGCACTCTTCCGGCTGCCTCTTGTGCCTCGACCGAGGTTTCGGTCGAGGCACCCGGACAACAAGTTGTCCGGGCTACCCATGACATTTGCCCTCGCAAGTTTTAAGCGCAACAAAATCGACTTTCCCTCGCGCCGTCCGCGGAAATTCCCGCAACAGGATATAGTGCTTCGGCAGCTTCCACGCCGGTAAATGCTCCGCCAGTGCTTTCTCAATGTGCGCCTGCGAATGCGCCGTCTCAATCGCCGCCGCCAGCGAATCGCGCCCGTCATTCTGCGCGAGCCAAACGCTCACGTCGGTGACGCCGGGCAGCGCGCGCAGCACGCGCTCGATTTCGAGCGGATGCACTTTCTTGCCGCCGATGTTCGCGCCCTGGCCAACACGGCCAAGCAACGCGAGTTCCCCGCGCGCGTTCCATTCGCCATAGTCGCCGAGCCGCCAGCGTCCCGCGCGCGTGGCCACCGCCGCGCTCGCCACCGTCACGCGCCGTGCCTTCACCGTGACCTTCACGCCATCCATCGGCGTGCCGACGGAACGGCCCGAGAGCGATGCCGCGCCGGTGCGGTCGTAGCAAATGCCACCGGTTTCCGACGCACCGTAAAAGTTGTGGATCTTCCGCCCGAATCGCTCGTGAAAAGCCTGCGCCACGGCAGGCGCGAGGGCCGCGCCGGCGGAGATCGCCGTGCGCAGCGGCGCCAGAGTCCCCTCACCCGCAGGGAGCGCAGCCAGAACGCGAAACAGCGCGGGCACGCCCGGAAAAACCGTGACGTGATACCGCGCGATCCAGTCGACCAACTGGCGCGGCACGTACTCGCCCGCGCACACCACCGCCGTCCCCTGCAGCAGCAGCGGCATCACGAGATTCCCGAGCCCGTACGAATGCCCGAGCGGAATCACGCCGAGATTGATATCGCGCGGACCGATATTCATGGTCGAGTTGATGTGCCGTCCATCGGCCAGCAAGTGCGAGGCGCGGCAAGCCACCGCCTTCGGCAACGCGCCACTGCCGGAAGTGACCTTCATGCAGCAGACGGTTTTATCGCCACGGGAACGCGAACCCAGCGCGTGGAATTTTCCGTCCACGAAAAACGCGCGTGCGCCAAAACGCCGCGCCGTCTCCCCGCAACCCGCCTCGGGCAAGCCGTTATCCAGCGGAATCGCGACCAGTCCCGCCCTTTGCAGCGCCAGGAAAAGCGCAAACCACGGCGCGCCGTTCGGCACGCGGAAAGCCACGCGCTCACCTGGCCGAAATTCATGAAGCGACTCGCCGAAGCCCAGCGCCGCTTCGGTCAACGCCTCAGCCGTCCACGTCTGGCCGCTCGCCGCCTCGATCACGGCCACCTTGCGCGGTTGCCGCCGGCGCACCGCCAGCCACTGCTGCCAAAGCACGCTCCCGGTTGATTTCTTTGCCGCCATGAGCCGTCCACCATGCCCGATTGCCCGCGAAAAAACTACTCTTCCGCGCGGCACGTGTTTATAACAGCCGCCTCATGACCACAGCGCCCCGCCGATCGAGCTTGCGCCTCGCGGGGATCGTGCTGCTGGTCCTCTACGTCATCGCCGGCTTCGTCTACAGTTTCATTTTGCCGAAGACGGGCCGTTTCCCGGATGAGCGGGAGTATCTCGCCCTCGCCGATCATCTGTGGAACGGGCCGGGCTACTCGATGGACGGCGTGCACCTCACGGCCATTCGTCCGCCCGGTTACGCCTTCTTTCTCGTGGCGCTGGGCAATTCGGTCCTTCTCGCGCGACTCGTTCAATTCGGCCTGCTTGCCGGCAGCATCCTGCTTCTGGCGCGCCTCTTTCCGCCAAAGGAACGCGATGGCGCGCTTCTGGTCACGACACTGGTCGTGGGCGCCTATCCGCTCTTTTTCTACACCGGCACAACGCTCTACCCGCAGACGCTGGCCGGATTTCTTTTTGTGCTCGCGCTGTCGCTCCTTCTGCGTGGACCGCGCGGCTGGATGATGCACGCCCTCATCGGTCTGATTTTTGGCTGCCTCATCCTGGTGGTGCCGACCTTCCTCCTCACGCTTTTCATCCTGCTGGGCGTCGCGTGGTGGCTCGGATTGCTCCGCTGGCGCGAAGGCGCAGTGCTCGCCGTTGCCGCGGGAATTGTCGTGCTGGCCTGGACCGGGCGAAACTACGCCGTGTTCCGGCAGTTTGTACCGATCGCTTCCTATTCCGGCGCGCAGCTTCTCATCGGCAATTGCGAGAGCACGATTCCCTATGGCGGCTCGGGCAACGTCAACACCACTCACTATCATCAGGAAGCCCAAGCCCTCGGCCTCGATGAATTCCAGGCGGACCGCTTCTACCGCGATGCCGCCGTAAAATGGATCGAGGAACATCCCGGCCGCGCCTTCGTGCTTTACCTCGAGAAAGCCGCGAATTTCTTCAACGTTTACAACGAATACGCGCCCGAAAGCCGCGGCGAAGTCACGCTCTGGCGCCAGGCCCTGCTCGGCGCCTGCTACGGGCTGCTGCTCGCCTTGCTCGCCTGGCGCCTGTGCGAGGCAGGCCGCTTTCCCCTCACCACGACCGAGAAGCTCTTCCTCGCGCTCTACCTCCTGAGCGCCTTCACCCAGGCCATTTTCTTCACCCGCATCCGCCTGCGCCTGCCATACGACTATCTCATCGTCGCCATCATCGCCATGCACCTGAGCCGGCGGCTGACGCCCTACTTCACGAAATCCAATTAAGCAACTCCGACCTATGCCTCTGATCTCCTGGGGAGGAAGTATCCTCTTCGCGCCTGATGCTCCCGAGGAGCGCCGGCTCTCCACCCCGGCCAAGTACGCGCTCATCCTGCTCCTCTTCGCCGTCACGCGCCTCGTCACCGTCTGGGGCTTCGAGATGCGCGGCGTCGACTGGCTCGCCAACGATCCCGGCGGCTACGTCGCCACCGCCAACTACATCGCCGCCCACGGCTACATGCCGACCGAGGACCAGATCATCTACCGCCAGTACGCCGGCATCTCCCTCATGATGATCCCGCTCAATCTCCTCGTCGGCAACATGGTCATCTCCGGCTACATCATCGTCACGGTCTGCGCCATCGCCTCGCTCTTCCTCATCCAATACCTCTTCGGCGACTTCCGCCTCTCGCTCATCTCCACCGTCTTCCTGCCCTATTGGATCACCACCACCAGCACCATCTTCTCCGAGGCCCCCACGCAGCTCTGCTTCCTCGTCGGCCTCTGGGCTTTTCTGCGCGGACAGGAACGGCCCGTGCTCTTCCTGCTCGCCATCTTCTTCGCCGGCTACGCGCTCGTCGTGCGCCAGAACGCCGGCCTCTTCGTCATGCTCTTCATTTTCATCATGGGCTGGAAATATCGCGGCGGCAGTTTCCTGCGCGCATGCGGCCTCGCCGCCGTGGCCATGATCCCCATCGCCATTTATCTCACCTGGAACTGGCTCACCATCCACCAGCTCTTCCCGCAAACCAAACTCCACCTCGAATCCCTCCGCGCCGAGGTCGCCGCGCATCCCGACCCCGCCCGCTACTCCACCACCCTCTTCGACTACCCCTTTCACGGCCTCATCGCCGGCCTCACCGATCCCTCCGAGCGCATCTTCAAGCGCCTCAGCGTCGTCGCCACCCTCCTCGTCGTCGCCGCCGCGCTTGGCTGCCTCGTCAACGTCATCCGGCGCGAGAAATTCAAGCCCACCGGGGTGCTCGCCATCGCCTTCACCGCCGCCCTGCTCGTCCACCTGCTTTTCCTCGTCAGCATCGGCGGCGACTACGGCTACAAATGGCTCGACCGCCATCTCTCCCAGCTCAACCCCGTCATCGACTGGGCGCTCTTCTACCACCGCCCGCTGCGCTGGGTGTGGATCGCGTTCCTCACCATCGCCGGCGTCATCTTCGCCATCAGCACCGGCATCGGCCGCCCCTTTCTCATCTTCAAATAGCTTCCAACGCCGCACTCGCCTTTTAAGGTATGATTCCTACCATACCCCGAACCTGACATGGAACTTACCGTACTCATGCCCTGCCTGAACGAGTCGGAAACCATCGAGGTTTGCGTGAAAAAAGCCTCGCGCTGGCTGGCGGAGAACGGCGTCGAGGGCGAAGTCCTCATCGCCGACAACGGCAGCACCGATGGCTCGCAGCAACTCGCCGAAAAGCTCGGTGCCCGCGTCGTCCCCGTGCCGTTGCGCGGTTACGGTGCCGCCCTCCAGACCGGCATCCAGAACGCCCGGGGCAAGTACGTCGTCATGGGCGACGCCGATGACAGCTACGACTTCTCCAATCTCGGCCCGTTCCTCGCGAAGCTGCGCGAAGGCTACCAGCTCGTCATGGGCAACCGCTTTCTCGGCGGCATCCAGCCCGGCGCCATGCCGCCCCTGCACAAATACCTCGGCAACCCCGTGCTGACCACGATCGGCCGCGTCCTGTTCCGCAGCGAATGCAAAGACTTTCACTGCGGCCTGCGCGGGTTCGACCGTGACGCCATCCTCGCCCTCGACCTGCGCACCACCGGCATGGAATTCGCCAGCGAAATGGTGGTCAAGGCCACGCTCAACAAGCTCCGCATCACCGAGGTCCCCACCACGCTGGCCAAGGACGGCCGCAGCCGCCCGCCCCATTTGCGCAGTTGGCGCGACGGCTGGCGCCACCTCCGCTTCCTCCTCATGTACAGCCCGCGCTGGCTCTTTCTCTTCCCCGGCTTCCTGGCGATTCTCTGCGGTCTGGTTCTCGGTGCGCTGGTCATACCCGGGCCCTTCTATCTCGGCCATGTCGGCCTCGACATTAACACTCTCCTTTTTTCCTCCGCGCTTATTGTCATCGGCTACCAGGCCGTCCTTTTCGCCGTCTTCACCAAGATATTCGCCATTCAACAGAAACTCCTGCCCGCCGATCCCTCCTTTGAGGCGCCTTTCCGCTATATCTCGCTCGAGTCCGGCCTCATCGCCGGCGTTCTGCTCATTCTCACCGGCCTTGTCCTATGCGCATCGGCCTTTGCCTTCTGGGGACGGCACGACTTTGGGCCTCTCAACCCTGAGCACACCATGCGCCTCTTTATTCCCGGCATTGCTGCCCTCATGCTCGGTGTCCAAACCGTCTTTTCCAGCTTCTACCTCAGCATTCTCGGGCTCAGCCGCCGCTAGTTATTTCCGCCTTCTCGTCACCACTTTAATGAAAATTAACCCGGACTCGATGCTGAGCGCTTATCGCGCAACGGTTGAAGGCAAGGCGTCCTCACAGGAGCCGGTCGCGCGGCAAACGCCTTCCTTTTGGCGTTACGATTTCGGCGTCGCTGTCACGGCCCATTATTTCAATCTTCCTTCCTGGGAGAAATTTTTTGCGCAAAAACCCGTGGTGGTTGAGGGCGCATGGGAGTGTATTCTGCGCCGCGGTTGGGCCTCGCTCCTTTTCCCTAACAAACTGGAAGTCCTCTTCGTGCTTCGGGTAAATCCCGCGGTAGGATGTTCTCTGCAAGCCGGGTAATTTGCCCATGAAGGTCCTCCAGGTCTCCAATTACGGGCCGCCGCATCCGGGCGGAATCGAGAAAATCGCCGCGCAGGTTTTCGGCGAAATGAAGAAGCGCGGCGTTGCCATTCGTTGGCTGATGAGCGATGCGCCGAGGTTAGCGCCGGAGCCGGACACTATTCGCGTACGGGTGCTAAACCAATTGGAGGACCGTTTCGGCATGCCGATCTTCTTCCCGTTTCCCTCCGCCTATGCCCGGCTTTACCGCGAGGTCAAGGCGTGCGACATCGTCCACATTCATGACGGTTACTACCTCACCTGCGCCGCCGCTGCCCTGTTCGCCAAGCTATTCCGCAAGCGCCTTGTCATGACCATCCACATTTGGGAAGTCCCCTACAAAAGCGCTTTCGTCCGCTTTTGCCAAAGACTCGCATTGCTTTTCGTCGTACGCCCGTGCATCCGCGCGGCGCATGTTCGTATCACCTACAACCGGTGGATTTTTCGAAAACTCGAGCAACTTCAGGTTCGTCCCCGCTTTATCCCGAATGGAATCGATCCCGTTTTCGATACTCCGGTGACCACGCCACGCGAGGAGCTTCTGTCCCGCCACGGCTTGCCCGCAGGAAAGCCGATTGTCATTTTCGCCGGCCGCTTCAGCGAAAAAAAAGGCCTGCCCATCGTCCGCGAGATCGCCGCGAAGCTGCCCGGCACCTGCTTCCTTCTGTGTGGGAGCGGCCCCGAATCGCCCGACAAATGGCAACTGCCCAACGTCATCAACATGGGTTGGACCAAATCGGACAAGCTCAAGGAGCTCTTTTCCTGCGCCGACCTTTTCCTCCTGCCCTCGCGCGGCGAAGGCTTTCCTCTCGCCATCCAGGAAGCGATGAGCTGCGGCCTGCCCTGCGCGGTTTTTGAGGAAACGTGGAGCGCCCTTGGCGAAAAAAGGGAGCTCTTTGTCATTCTCGAGGATTTTTCCACACCGGCGGATGCCGTGGCCGCTTTCCTACTGCGCAAGGATACGGGTGCTCTCCCGCAGGAGATCAAGGCCTACACCGCGGCAAACTGGACGGTCGAGGCAATGATTGACGCCTACCTCGAGGTCTATTCAGACTCTGTGGTCTCGCAATAAATGCCCTTGATTTCTTCAAGTGTATGTTGATCGTCTGTGGGTATCTGACTACAATCCGGCAGTGAACCGCCAGCCATTCGTGATATTGCGCATACCCCTCGTTCTCGCGCTTATCTCTGCAGGCATCGTCGCGTCGCATTTTTTGGTTAAGAGCGTCTCTTCGCTGCACCCGCCGAACTGGTACGTTTTCGGACCAGACAGATTTTTTTGCCTAATGGGGGTCTACGAACCCACGGCCTTCACGATTGTCGCAGGAACCACACTTTTATTGCTCTGTTTGCACTTTCTCACACGAAGACATGCCCGTCTGGCCCTCAACCTAAAATGGCGCCATATTCTCGCCTTCGCACTTGCCACTTTCGTTTTCTGCTACTACGGATCGAAATTGCTGCATCTGGGATTTCCGTTGTCCGTGGACGAGTTTGTAGCCGCATTTCAGGCACGGATCTTTGCGAGCGGCCACATGACTGCGAGCGTCCCGCAGAACCTGCTGGACCTCAGGCCCGCCCTAATGCCGCAATTAGTGATGCCTTGGGGTGATAACCGCGTCATCGAGGTTTATCTCCCGGTCCACAGCGCGCTGCTTGCGGTCGGCACCTTTTTGTTTGGCACACCATGGGTGGTCAATCCAATTTCCGCCGCCTGCTCCCTGCTCCTCGTCTTCGCGGTTGGCCGTAATTTACGTCTTGATCCATCCCTGCCTGGGTGGGCTGTGGTGCTCATAGCGACGTCTTCGCAGTTCCTGCTCATGAGCGTGTCTAGCTGGGCGATGCCGTCTCACCTACTCTTCAATTTGGCGTGGCTTTACTTTTACACGCATCCGGATAAACGCCTCTACTATCTCGCACCTCCGCTGGGCATTCTCGCGATCGGTCTGCATCAGCCTATCTGCCACGTCTTGTTTGTTCTGCCGTTTCTGCTGAGGCTGTTGCTCGATCGCCGCTGGCTCGCCGCCGCCTACAGTGCCATCATCTATCTCCTCGGCGGCTTATTTTGGGTCCATTGGATTCTCTCAGTACAACCCGACACACAAACCGTCGCCCAGAGAGTTATGGGACTCCCCGACCTGCGCGGGGCTTTCATCTTTTACCTCAGCCTGCTCCTGACCCTGTCGTGGCAAAACGTCCTGATGTCGGTTTTACTTATTGGGGCCGTCTTCCAAGTACGCCAAATGCCTTCCTTCTTCCGAGATTTGGCCCTAGGCGTTGCCCTCACGCTGGCTTTTTACCTATTTTTCAATCAACCTCAGGCAAACGGCTGGGGCTACCGGTACATTTACCCTGTGCTCGGCAATTTAGTCCTCATCGCGGCGTGGATGGCATCCCGCACGCAAATTTCGGTGCTAACATTCGCCGCGATGATGCTTATAGCGCTCGGCGTCCAATTGCCTTTCCGATGCCACGAGGTGCGCGAGGTCAGCAGCCCCGTGGAGCAAGCCTACGACACCCTTTCGCACCTCGATGCCGATTTCGTGATCATCGATCACCGGCACGGCTGGTTTTCGGAGGAGTTGATGCGCAACTCCCCGGATTTCGATAATCGGCCGATCATGCTTTACCGAGGACCCCTGACTGACGCGCAATTTCATGACCTCTTGGACAAACACAAGGCCGTCTTCATCTCCACGAAAGAGTTTGAGCGCTTAGGAATCCCTGTGGTCAAGTCGTCGCCCCCACCCTGAGTGCCGCAGCACGCATACTCCAGGGCGCTCTATGGACGGCGCAACACCGGGTAAGCGTGAGCCTACTTACGCCTGTCTTCCAAGTCCTTCTTGCGCTCTTCCAACATACGATCCCGATGCCTTCTGAACGGGCCTCCACAAGGCACGTTCACGAGCACTATAAGGACGGTTGCAATTATCCCGAGGCCGGCTGTGATCCAGAATCCGATGATGGTACCTATGCTGCTCCAGTTCTAGAATCAGGCAAGCTAAACAGCGAATACCGTGTCGGTGATTCGAGCCTCCTGGACGCTCGTCGCGCAACTTGAAGCTTTCCCCGCTTTTCAGCGGCTGGGCCGTGGTATTTCTGGTCACTTCCTCGCAATTTCTCGTCAACGGCATGTCCGCTTACGCCATGACGGCGCATCTTTTCTTCAGCCTGGCCTGGCTCTTCTTTTATACGCATCCCGACAAGCGCCTCTATTACCTCGCCCCGCCCCTCGGCATTCTGGCCATCGGCCTGCACCAGCCCTTTTGCCACATTCTCTTTGTCCTGCCCTTTTTGCTCCGGCTCGTGCTGGACAAGCGATGGCTGGCCGCGGCCTACAGCGCGGCGGTCTACCTTGTCGGGGGGCTTTCTTGGCTGCACTGGATTCACGTCATGCATCCCTTGGACACCGAGCATGCGGCAAAGTCGTTTGCCCCGCCGGGGACGGAAGCTGGTTTCATCTTCCTGCTGAGCATGCTCGTGCTGCTGGCTTGGCAGAACGTGCTCATGTGGCTGGGCTTCTTTGCCGCGGTGTCCAAGCTGCGGTCGATGCCGCCTTTTTTCCGCGACCTGCTCCTCAGCGTGGCGATCACCGTGGTTTTCTATCTCTTTTTTGTCCGCAGCCAGGGCGCGGGCTGGGGCTATCGGTACGTCCATCAGGTGCTGGGCAACCTCGTGCTCATCGCCGCCTGGGGCGCGGCGCAGTATTCGATCTCGCGGGTCAACTTCGCCGCGATGACGCTGGTCGCGCTCGGCCTGCAACTGCCGTTCCGGTGCCACGAGGTGAGCGAGGTGGTAGGGCGCCCGGCGGCGTCGTACGCGGCCCTTACGCGGATCGATGCCGACTACGTCATCCTCGACCGCGGCGGCGGTTGGGCCGTGCAGGACCTGATGCGCAACCGGCCCGACTTCACCAACCGGCCCCTCCTGCTCGCGCGCGGGCCGCTCAGCGAGGAGCAGTTCCGCGACCTGGTGGACAAACACAAGGCCGTCTACTTTTCGCGCGAGGAACTGGCGCGGATCGGCGTGCCGGTGCTCAAGAAGTAGCCGCCTCGCCTAAATCACCAGCCAATTCTATTTCACCTAAAAATGAAGGCTCCCCAAGCTAAATAAGCGGCCCGCGACGACGGGCCTAGCCCTGAGTCGCGACGAGCTTCTCGGAGAGATAGGTGACGATCCGCCGCAGCTTCTCGTCGTCCTTCATCCGCTGCTCCACCACGCGATTGGCGTGGAGCACCGTGCCGTGGTCGCGGCCGCCGAAGGCCTCGCCGATCTCGTTGAGCGACGCGGAGGTCAGCCGCCGGCTCAGGTACATGGCCACCATGCGCGGCAGGGCGATGTTCGCCGGGCGGCGCTTGCTCGTCATGTCGCCGAGGCGCAGGTCGTAGGTCTCGGCCACGCGGCGCTGGATCAGGTCGATGCTCACGGTCTGCTGGCCCTCCTGCTGGAGCAGGTCGCGCAGCAGCACCTCGGTCTGCGGTACGGTGATCGGCCGGCCGTGGAGCTGGGCGAAGGCGGCGACGCGATTCAGCGCGCCCTCGAGGCGGCGGATGTTCGTCTTCACGCGCTCGGAGATGAAGTTCAGCACGGCGTCGCTCAGCTTGTCCGGCATCGCGGACATCTTGTGGCGCAGGATGGCCAGGCGCGTCTCCGAGTCGGGCATCTGCAGCTCGGCGGTGAGGCCCATCTCGAAGCGCGAGGTCAGCCGCTTCTCGATCTGGATTTCGTTCGGCGGCGAGTCGCTGGTGAGGACGATCTGCTTGCTGCCGTCGCACAGCGCGTTGAAGGTGTGGAAGAATTCCTCCTGCGAGCGCTCCTTGCCCGCGAGGAACTGGATGTCATCGATGAGGAGCACGTCGACCTGCCGATAGCTCTTGCGGAACTTGGCCAGCTCACCATGCTGGATGGCGCTGATGTACTCGTTGGTGAACTGCTCCGAGGTCACGTAAAGGACGCGCAGGTGCTTCCTGTTCGCCAAAATGAGGTGCCCGATGGCCTGCATCAGGTGCGTCTTGCCGAGTCCCACGCAGCCGTGCAGGAAGAGCGGGTTGTAGGTGCGGGCCGGCGCTTCGGCCACGGCCCGCGCCGCTGCCGCGGCGAACTGGTTGTTCACGCCCACGACAAACGACTCGAAGGTGTAGCGCGGGTTCATCGTGCCGCGGGCCTCGCCCGCCGAGGCCGGCGCGGTCCGGAGGCTCTCGCGCTTCACGCGCACGGGCTCGGCCTTCGGTTTGGCATCCGGGAGGATGGTCCCGGAGCCGCCGGCCTTGCTGATCGGCTCGCCGCAAGGCAGGAAAGCGATGCTCACGTTTTCGCCCAGCGCCCGCGAGGCCGTGGCCTTCAACTGCGACAGGTAATTCTCCTCGATCCAGTACTGATAAATGCTGTTGTCGGAAGCCAGCGTCAGGGTCTTGTTCGTGAAGTTATCCACACGCAACGGCCGGAACCAGCGCGTGACCGCATCGGCTGAGACAACCTGTTGCAATTCGAGACAGATAGCGTCCCAAATTTCCTTAACTTCAGTGATCGGGGGAGGGTTACTCACAACTTGTTCAGATAGTTCTCGGGACATTAATGGCGCAGAGCGGAGGATGGTGACCGTTGGCTAGCAATCTCTAAGGGTCTTGAAGCAAACGCCTTAGAATCTGTTGCCAAGGGGCAAATGAACGAAATGGCACCGAGCTCGCTTGCGTGCCCCTCTGACTTATTCCCCGTGTCACCGGATTGACAAATCAAAGAATATTTTTTCATCCGCTCCCCCAAATTTTTTCCCGCAACAGGAAGGGCAAGCTAATCAGCGCGTGATGGCGCGACAAGCGAAATGGTCCGATTCGGGTGAAATATAATTTGGCAAAAGAATTGACGGAGAATGCGCCATAAATTCTACAGCAAATGAGGAAAAATGTTTTTCGTGACGGGCCGAAAACCGCAAGAAAATTAACGTCATAAAACCGTCAAATTGATCCTGTCTTTGGATTGCCGCGCCAAAATGTTCTTGCTTACATCAACAACTGTCCCTTTCCCGTCCCTCCACCCTTCACCGGATTTTTTTCCATGTCTTCCACTCCTCAAAACGGCGCTTCCGCCGCCGTTGCACCTCATAACATCGAGTCCGTGCTCAAAGAAAAGCGTGTCTTCAAGCCCAATGCCAAGTTCGCCAAGAGCGCCCGCATCGGCTCGATCAAGAAGTACGCGAAGATGCACAAGGCCTCGCTCAAGAACCCCGACAAGTTCTGGGGCAAGTACGCCGAGACCGAGCTGACGTGGTATCGCCCGTGGAAAAAAGTCTGCGTCTGGAAGCCGCCGTTCGCGGAATGGTTCGTCGGCGGCAAACTCAACGCCAGTGTCAACTGCCTCGACCGCCATCTCGACGGCCCCCTGCGCAACAAGGCCGCCATCATCTTCGAGGGCGAGCCCGGCGACGTCCTCACCCTCACTTACCAGCAGCTCCACCGCGAAGTCTGCCTCATGGCCAACGTGCTCAAGAAGCACGGCGTCAAGATCGGCGACCGCGTCATGATTTACCTGCCGATGATCCCCGAGGCGCTCATCGCCATGCTCGCCTGCGCCCGCATCGGCGCGCCGCACAGCGTTGTCTTCAGCGGCTTCAGTGCCGAGGCGCTCAAGGAACGCACCAACGACTGCGGCGCCAAGGTCATCATCACCGCCGACGGCGGCTATCGCCGCGGCTCCGCCCTGCCGATCAAGAAGAACGTCGACCTCGCCGTGCAGGGCACGCCCAAGGTCAAGAGCGTCCTCGTCGTCCAGCGCACCCGGCAGGAAGTGACCATGGAACCGGGCCGCGACTTCTGGCTGCACGAGGAAATGCAGCAGGTCAGCGCCAACTGCCCCGCCGAGGTCCTCGACAGCGAACACCCGCTCTTCATCCTCTACACCAGCGGCAGCACCGGCAAACCCAAGGGCATCCTGCACACCACCGCCGGCTACCTCCTCGGTTGCCACATGACCACGAAGTACTATTTCGACATCCGCCCCGAGGACGTCTACTTCTGCACCGCCGACGTCGGCTGGATCACCGGCCACAGCTACGTCTGCTACGGCGTGCTCTCCAACGGCGGCACCAGCTTCATCTACGAAGGCGCACCGAATCACCCCGAGCCCGACCGCTTCTGGCGCATTATCGAAAAGCACAAGGTCAACATCTTCTACACCGCGCCCACGGCCATCCGCTCCTTCATCAAGTGGGGCGACGACTGGCTCGCGCCCTACGATCTCTCCTCCCTGCGCCTGCTCGGCAGCGTCGGCGAGCCGATCAACCCCGAGGCCTGGATGTGGTTTCACGACAAAGTCGGCCAGAAACGCTGCCCCATCGTCGATACCTGGTGGCAGACCGAGACCGGTTGCCACATGATCGCCCCCTTCCCCGGCGCCACGCCACTCAAGCCCGGCTCGGCCACGCTGCCGTTCTTCGGCGTCGATGCCGCCGTGGTTGACGACGACGGCAAGGAATGCGCGCCCAACGTCGGCGGCAAGCTCGTCATCCGCCGCCCCTGGCCCTCCATGCTGCGCACCATCTACGGCGACGCCGCCCGCTACCGCAAGACCTACTGGAGCGAGGTCAAGGGCTGCTACTTCGCCGGCGACGGCGCCCGCCGCGACAAGGACGGCTACTTCTGGATCGTCGGCCGCATCGACGACGTCCTCAACGTCGCCGGCCACCGCCTCGGCACCTCCGAGGTCGAGAGCGCCCTCGTCAGCCACCACGACGTGGCCGAGGCCGCCGTTGTCGGCCGCCCCGACGAACTCAAGGGCCAGGCCGTCGTCGCCTTCGTCACGCTCAAGACCGGCGTCATCCACGGCCCCGGCCTCAAGGATTCGCTGCGCGCCCACGTCGGCAAGGAAATCGGCCCGATCGCCAAGCCCGACGACATCCGCTTCACCGAGGCCCTCCCCAAGACCCGCAGCGGAAAAATCATGCGCCGCCTCCTCAAGGAAATCGCCGCTTCCCCGACGGGCGAGATCAAGGGCGACACCACCACGCTCGAAGACCTCAGCGTGCTGGCGAAGCTGCAGACGGAGGAATAGAACCACAAGGCTGCAAATGACTAATAATGGTACCGCAGCTGGACGATCTTGATTGTGGTGCCCTCAACTGTGTAGACCATCCGATGTTCGTCGGTGATCCTTCGCGACCAGTAACCGGAATACTCATGCTTTAGCGGCTCGGGCTTCCCGATGCCGGCAAATGAATCTCTGGAGATGTCTTTGAGAAGCTCGTTGATTTTTCGAACGATTTTCTTGTCGGTTTGTTGCCAATAGAGGTAGTCGTCCCAGGCCTTCGAGTAGAAAAGTAGGTTCACGACGCGATCAAGTCGCGAAGCTTCTTTTTTATACCCTTACCCTTTTCGAGTGCGCGAATGCCTTCACGAAGACGCTTGGCGTTCGCAGGCGAACGCGTGAGGTAAGCAGTCTCTTCGAGCGAAGAGTAGTCTTCTAGCGACATCATCACCACCGCCTGATCGCGGTTCCGAGTGATGATCACCGGGTCGTGGTCCCTGCAGACTTTGTCCATCGTGGCAGCCAGATTTTCGCGTGCGGCGGTGTAGGAGATCGCAGTCATTAGTGACAGGATACTGTACAGGCACGTTTTAGCAAGCAGTAGGCTACTAGACCAACTGCAAAACCTCATCGCACTTCCGGCTCAGCTCGCGATACCGCGCCTCGTTCTCCGGCTGCTTCAGGTCCTCATCCCACGTCGGGATCATCGCCTTCATGCGCGCGCGGCCTTCGGCGGAATCGAGAAGCTCTGGGAAGCACAGCTTCACCACATCGAGCACGATGCTCACCGAAACGGACGCGCCGGGAGACGCGCCGAGCAGGGCCGAGATGCTGCGGTCCGCGTTGGTGATCACCTCGGTGCCGTAGTGCACGATACCCGCCTTGCCGTCGGTCTCCTTGATTGCCTGCACGCGGATGCCCGCGTCGATCAGCTTCCAGTCCTCCTTGCGCGCACCAGGATAGAAACGGCGCAGAACCTTCAGGCGATCCTCCATGCTCTGCGTGCCCTGTTGCACGAGATAACGCACGAGCCCGAGATTGTGCACGCCCACGTTGGTCAGCGTGAAAAGATTGTCCGGCCGGATGGAGAGGGGCAGATCGAGCACACTGCCCTTTCCGTGCAGGAACTTCGTCGTCCATGCCGCGAAGGGGCCGAAAAGCAGCGTTTTCCTGCCATCGATAATGCGCGTGTCGAGGTGCGGCACGGCCATGGTCGGCGCCTCCGGCTGCGGCTGGCCGTAGACTTTCGCCTGGTGCAGCTTGACCACGCTGGGGTTGTCGCAGACGAGCCATTGCCCGCCAATGGGGAAACCGCCGAGACCGCGCGCCTCGGGAATGCCCGCCTTTTGCAGGAGCGGCAAGCTGCCGCCGCCCGCGCCGACGAAGACGAATTTCGCCTGGCTGGTCCGGACTTCACCTGTCTTGAGATTCCTGACGCGCACCTCCCAACCCGAACCCGTTTTCGTGAGTCCGACGACGCGATGCCCCGAGGCCACGCCGCAGCCCGGCTGCCGCCCGACCCACTCGATCAGCTTGCGCGACAGCGCGCCGAAATTCACATCGGTGCCGTTCATCATCCGCGTCGCCGCGACCGGCATCTCCGCGCGCTGGTCGACCAGCAGCGGCGCCCAGTCCCCGATGACCGCTCGGTCGGTGGAAAATTCCATCCCGCGGAAGAAATGATGCGCCGCCATGCCCGCATGCCTAGCCCGCAGGAAATCGACCATCTCCTGCCCGTGCGTGAAGCTGATGTGCGGCACCGGATTGATGAACTCCTTGGGCCGCTCGGCCAGGCCGTTGGCCACGGCGTAGGCCCAGAATTGCCGCGAGTGCTCGAACTGCTCGAAAATCTCCACTGCCTTGTCCACCTTCACCGTGCCGTCCGCTTCGCGATTGGGCGTATAGCTCAGTTCACAGATGCCCGCGTGGCCCGTGCCCGCGTTGTTCCAGCCGTTCGAGCTTTCCTGCGCCAGCTCGTCGGTCACTTCGTAGATCTGGATCTTCAGTGACGGCTCCAGCCCCTTCAGCATCGCGCCGAGGTTCGCCGACATGATGCCGCTGCCGATCAAAACGACATCGGGATTCTCAACGTGCGTATCGTATTTCATGGCCATCAAACTCCCGCCTCCTCGCCGCGATAGGTGCACCGCGCCCGCGCCGTTTCGTGCAACGTGATTTCGTAAAGCCCCGGCAACTGCACGTGCAGCCGGTCCCAGAACCAGCGCGCCATGTTCTCGATCGTCGGGTTTTCCAAGCCGGGAATGTCATTCAAGTAAGCGTGATCGAGCTGGTCCACCAAGGGCCGCATTGCATCGGAAATCACGGAGTGGTCGTAAAAAATCCCGCTCGCCTCGTCAACCGGCCCGCGCACCGAGATGGTGATCTTGAAGCTGTGGCCGTGAAGCTGGCGGCACTTGTGCCCCTCGGGAAACTGCGGCAGCGCCTGGGCCGATTCGAAATCAAAGTCCTTGGAAAGAATGATGATCATGACAGGGAGGCAATCCTAGACCAATCCGCGCGCGAGACAACAGGGATTCCGATTGAGGCCGCGCCCAGAATCGTTATGCTTACGTGATGATAGGCGCAAACGCCGCTCCGGCCCCCAAGGGGCGCTTCCAACTCACCCCCGGCGAAATCGCCGCGCTCGTCTCGGTCTTGATTGCCCTCGTGGTGCTTTTGACCGTTATCCGCTACTGCCCCACTTATGAGGTGGGCAAGGCTTCTCTCGGCTGGCTTTGGGTCAATACCTTTTGGAATGACATCTCCACGCAAATTTCCGGCCTGTTTGCCGGTGCATCGAAGGAAACGCAGTCTGCCGAAGCCAGCTCCAGCGAGTGGAACTACTGCCTTATGGTCCCCTTCATCGTCGGCTGGCTCATCTGGCGTCAGGTGCCGCAACTCCGCGCGATGCCCCTCACCGGCAGCGTCTATGGTTACGCTCTGCTCGGCTTCGGCTTCTTCATCTATCTCGCCGGCTTTCTCATGGAGAGCTACTACGTCGGCTTCGGCGCCATGGAATTCATCTACGCCGGTTTCGTTCTCCTTTTCCTCGGCTGGGGCGCGCTGCGACTGCTGTGGTCCCCTCTGCTCTTCCTGATGTTCATGTGGCCCTACAACTTCATGGAAGATGTCGCCACCGAGCTCCGCAATCACATGTCGGCCCTGAGCCACTACGTGCTGCAGTTCATCGCGGTGCCCAATATTCTTCAGGGCACGGCCATCCTTTCGCCGCCCGGCTCGCCGACTCCCTTCGCCATCGATATCGCGGATCCCTGCAGCGGCATCCGCTCGCTTTTCGCTCTCGTCATGATCGCCGCCGTCTACGCCTTCATCGCGTTCGATAAGTTCTGGCAGCAGTTCCTCATCGTCGCGATTTCCGTGCCGCTGGTCTTCCTCGGCAACCTGGTCCGCATCATCATGCTCACCCTGGGCACCATTCATTTCGGCGAAACCTTTGCCCTCGGCACGAACGATCATCCGTCGTGGTTCCACGAAGGCGCCGGTTATCTCGTCTACTTCGTCAATTTCGGCGGGCTCATCGGCATCGGCTCGCTCCTGTCGAAGTTCACCGCGCCCCCGCCCAGGGGCAACGTCAGCAGCGACGACGCTGCACCCAAGGAGGACCCCGGCCATGCATGATCGCACCACCGCCACGATCTCGCAGCGGCCGGCGAATTTTTACCGCGCCGCTTACGTGATCGGCCTGACCATTCTTACCTTCCTCATCTGCATCCTCGTACCGGAGCCGAAAGCCGGTGGCGAAGCCGGCGTCATCATGCAACTGCCCGACAGCATCGGCGAGCTCTACGGACACGACCAGAAGGTCTCCGACGCCGAGCTCTACATCCTTCCCAAGGATACCACCTTTGCCCGCAAAACCTACGGTCTGCCAGGCGCGGACGATCCCGATCGGATCCTCTGCTCCATCATCTTGAGCGGCGCCGAGCGGCGCAGCCTTCATCGCCCCGAGCGCTGCCTGCCCGCCCAGGGCTGGCGCATCGAAAAATCGGATACGGAAACCGTGCCACTCGCTTCCGGCCGCAATCTGGAAGTCACCGCCCTTCTTCTCGGGAGGCCGGCCACCCTGAGAAACGGCACTCAGATCACCCGACGCCAATATTTCCTCTATTGGTTTGTCGGCAAAAACCTCACTACCCCCTACGCATCCACACGCATTCTTATGACCTACTGGGAGATGCTCGTCCACCGCGTCAACCAGCGCTGGGCCTACGTCATCGTCTCCAAGGACATCTCGCAAAGCTGGGACCCCAACGGCGAGAGCCCGGAGCAGACCCTTGCCGAGCTCAAGCAATTCATCCGCGCCGCCGCGCCCACCTTCATGAAATCCGAGATGCCCACCGAGACCGCCTCCCGGTAGCACGCGCTTATTATATAGGTCCTATCGGTCCCCTTCTCACGACCGCCAATCCACGCGCCCCTTCCAGTGAAAAGTCGCCTTCGCGACCTCCAGCCGCACGCGCTGGCGCGGGCTCTCCGGCGTATAGAATTCCGCCGCGAACGGCTTCGGTGAATAGAGCCCGCGCGCCATCCGCCGTACCCGGTGCAGCACCACCCAGTAACGCCGCAAGGCCTGCGCCCAACCCGGCGCCTCGCGCGCCAGCGCATCCATCTCCGCCAGCGCCTTCGCTCCCAGGCTCATGTTCTCGCCCGTGTCCACGAACACGCTCAGGTAATCGCGCAGCACCCGCATCTCCACCCGCTTGCGCAGCAGGCGCACGATCAGGTCCGCATCGCCGACCGATTTCCAGCGCGTGTCGAGCATGAAGCCCCGCGCCTTCACCAAATCGCGCCGAAAAAACGTCGCGCAGCTCAGCGTTCCCAAATGGCAAATCCACGAGTGATAAAGCAACGGCTTCAGCACCTGCCGGCTGCACACATACTGCGCCTGCCCGTTGATCACGAACGCATCGCCGAAAAGCACCTCCGTCTCCGGGTTCGCACGAAAATAATCGGCCACCTTCGCCAGCGCCCCCGGCAGATACTGCTCATCGCAATTCAGCCAGCATAAAACATCTCCCGTCGCCTTCTCCCACCCGCGATTGATCGCGTCATACATCCCCGCGTCCTTCTCCGTATAGAGCCGCGCGTTCGGAAACGGCTTCAGCACCTCGGCGATCTCCGGCCCCGAAAGTGAATCCTGCACGATATGCTCCACGGTGAGGTTCTCGCCCACCTGGTCCGCCACCGACGCCGCGCAAAGTTTCAGCCATTCCGGCTGCTTGTAACTCGGCGTCACCACCGAAATCGTGATCGGTTTTACATCGCTCATACGTCATTCAAAATCCGCACCATGCTGCCCACAAATCGATCACGCGTGAAGTGCGCGAGGAAATAGTCCCGCAACTCCCGCGTCGCCGGCGCCGCCGCGCCGCGCAACAGGGCCGCCGCCATCGCCTCGATATCGTGCGGTTCCACCACATTCGGGTCGCCCGGCGGCAAAACCTCCGGCACCGCCTGCCAGCGCGTCGTGATCACCGCGCAACCATGTGCCATCGCCTCCGCCAGCACGAGCCCGAAACTCTCCGAAGGATACGTCGTCGGGAAAATAAAGCAGTCCGCCGCGCGATACAGCTCCCGCTTCTTCGCCTCATCCGCCCAGCCGGCGTAGACGCACAAAGGGGCATCACCTTGGCGCACGAAACCATTGTTTAGATCACGAACGTCTGCATCAAAACGATCTCGCTCCGACTGATTCTCAAATGGTCCAGCAACAGTCAGGCGAAAACGTCGAGGCAGTCCACCTCTATCCATGTGAGCATTCGCCTGATGCACGGCCTTAAGCGCATCAAACAACCCCTTCGGCGCAAATCGGCCTGCAACGAAAAGAACCTCGTAAAAATCTCCCGCCGATGATTGCGCCGATGCCGCCAAGAATTGCGCTCTCTTCTGCCGCTCCGGCCAAACCTCCGCATCGAATTGCGGGCACGGGTCTGGAATGCCATTCGGTACCACCACCGATTTCTTCGGCCGAAACATGCTTGCTTCGTCCTCCGAAAACTTCGACAGCGCCACCGACACCGTCGCGCGGTCATAGCAAAGATGGCCCAGCCATCGCTCCAGCGCATTCAGCTTTGTCGCGAAAAAATCCCGCTGCCCGATGCAATGCCAGTGCAGCACCAGCTTGGGGAAAAACAGCCGGCACAGCAGCAGCACCGCCCAGTCGCGGTAAAGCGCCTCGCGTTTCGGCGGCGCGGGCACGAAATAAAACGTATCCAGTTTGTAGCGAAATTTCGCGCAGATCGCCTGCCAGACAAACTTGAACACGCTCAGGATTTTCCCCGGCCGCCAGCGCCCAATGTCGGCCAGATCGTGCGAAAGCTGGGGATTAATATGCACAAAAGCGACGTCAGCCTTTTTTGTCCCATCGGCCTCATCGGTCCCATTTCCTAAATCCACCTGCCCCGTCTCCCGCAACCCCTCGACGAGCAACTGCACCATCACGCTTTGCCCGTGCAGCGGCGGCGGCACCTGCGCATAAATCAAAACGCGCGTCATGTCGCTTTCCCGCCCCTCGCATAAAACCACGCCGTACGCGCCGCCACTTCCGGCAGTCCAATCAGGTAGCGCCGCCACACGCGCGACGGCTCGTACATCAGCCGGAAAAACCACTCCAGCCCGTTATCGGTCGCCCAGCGCGGACCGCGCTTGCGGGCCTGCGTCGACCACGCGAAGTGCGCGCCCACCGGCATGTAGCGCGCCGGCGGCAAATCGTGCATGTGCTTCACGATCCATTTTTCCTGCAGCGGCATGCCCATGCCCACGCAAACCACGGCCGCACGCGCCTCGCGCAGACGCCGCAGCGCCTCGGCCTCCGCCGCCGCATCACGCAAAATAAAGCCGTGATGCGTGCCCGCGACAATGCCCGGCCATTGCGCTTCCAGCTTGGCCGCGTACGCATCCGCAATGCCCGGCTCGTCGCCCAGCAGGAACATCCGCTTCCCCTCGGAATGCAGCCGCGCGGCGACTTCCTCCACGAAGCCCGGCATGGTCGTGCGGTCATGAATCGTCCCGCGCCGAAAGACCGACGCGAGCAGTTTGATTCCGAAGCCGTCGCAGAAACAGGTGTAGGCGCCATTCAGGATGCGCAAAAAATCCGGATCCTTGTACGCAAGATTCAACCCATGCGCATTCAGATTCGCAATGAGCCTCGGCTCCGTTGATTCCTCTGCCAAGGCGTCGATAATTTCGCCGCGCCGGATGTCATGGACACGCACCGGCCCGACCCACACTTCAGGCCATCGCGATGTAACACACTTTTGCGGATTTTGCGGAAGTACCACTGGCTTAGCGTGCGATGATCGAGCGCGCAGATCAAGTACGGTTGCGCACATCAGCTTTTAAGAATGCGGCCGTAACTTTTACGCCGAGATGGAGTCTTTGATTTTGGCCGCAACAAAGGAGGCGCATATGAAATGGATTCTTTTACTCATTATGTTCGGAATGGCGGGTGGCGGATTTTATGAATATCAAACTCTGAACGGTCAGGTCGCCGTCGATCAAATACAAATCACCGACCTAAAAACAAAACTGCAAACCGCGCTCAGCGATCAACAGAAATCCGCCGACGCCGCGAAGCAACTCACCGCCAGCCTGACCGTCGCCCAGGCGAAAGCCGCCGACCTCGACAAGCGGCTTCAGGCGGAAAAGGCGGCCCTGGCCGCGATCCAGCCAGCGCCGCCTGCCGCCGTTCCGGCCCCCTTGTCGCCGAGCTCGCCACCGGAAACAGCCAGCACGCCGGCCTTCACCACCAAGCTGGGCACCGTCGCCGCGCTTGATGGAAAAACCTACAACGCCTGCCAGTTGCTCAAGATCAATCCCGACAGCATCGTGATCAGCAATGCGGCCGGAATCACCCAGGTGCCGCTCAATCTTCTGCCCGCCAACGTGCAAAAGATGTTTGGCATCGACGCCAAGGTGGGCGCGCTCAGCAGCGACCAGGTCCAGGCACTCGAGCAGAAACGTCAGCTCGCCGCTTCCTCAGGAAATTAGCTGCACCGCCCAGATCGCCTCCTCGCGGCAGGCGGTGATCGCCAGCATCTCGCCGAGCACGCCGGCCTGCTGCAAGAGCTCTTCGAAGAGTTCGGGCGTGTAGCGCAGGCTGAAGAAAAGTTGAAAGACCGCGCCGGGGGGCGAGTCCGCAAATGTCAGGCCGCGAAGGCATGGAATTTCTCCATGCTTATCCATCACGATTCGCGGCTCCTGCATCCGCGCATTCAATTTCCACTGCTCCATCGCCTCGCGCAGCCACGCCAGCGTCTCGGCGTTGTCATACTGTGGAACGATCTTGTCCATGGCGGCCTCGAGGCTGACGCCATCGCTGACGGGCGCGAGATGAGCGCTGGCCAAAAGCACATCCCCGGGTCGCAGCAGCTCGCGCATCAACCTCCCCGCAAACTCCGGCTCGAGGTTCGGCACAATCCCGAAAAACGTGAAGAGCCGCGGCACGTTCCGTTCGCTGGCATCCAGCCACTCCCTGATGAACGCAAGCTCCGCCAGATCACAGACGAGATGCCGGTCCGCGGCAGCGCCCGTCGCGGCCACGCGCTTCGCGGCCTCCTCCACCAGGTCCCGGCTCACATCGATCGCGGTAAACAGCACCTCGCGTCCGTGCGACTGCAATCGTGCCGCGAGTTCAGCCTCTTTCAGCCCGGTGCCCGGCCCCAAGCCCACGAGATGGATTTTCTCCGCGCGCATTTCCTCCAGGATCCGCGCATAAGCGTCGTGATAGATGCGCGTAAACTCCGGATTGGAATGAATCGGCGAGTGCTTGAGGGAAACCTCGCGCCAAAGTTCCGCCTGCCGCGGCGTCACATAAAGCAGCTTCGGATCAAGCCGGTTCGCCCGCAGCGAGGCGGCGAGAACCTCGTCCAGATCGATGTTCGCCATCGAGGAATGAATCGTTATGCCCGCCATCGCGCCAGCTTACACCCTTTCCAAGACGTGCAAAGGAAGGCATAGTCCCCGTTTCGCATGAACTCCGTTGCCCCCACCCGCGTCCTGCTCGGCATGAGCGGCGGCGTCGACTCGTCCGTCGCGGCCTACCTGCTCAAGGAGCAGGGCCACGACGTGATCGGCGTGACCATGAAGGTCTGGCCGCAGGACTGCGTCTCGCGCGCGGAAGACAAATGCTGCGGCCCGCAGGCCGTCGCCGACGCGCGCGGGGTCGCCCACACGCTCGGCATCCCGCACTACGTCGTCGACGAGGCGAACGAGTTCGAGAAGCTCGTCATCGACTACTTCAGCAGCGAGTACAAGGCCGGGCGCACGCCCAATCCTTGCGTCATGTGCAACGAGAAGCTTAAGTTCGGCAACCTGCTCGCCAAGGCCCGCGCGCTCGGCGCGACCCACATCGCCACCGGCCACTACGCCCGCATCGAGCGTGACAACGCGGACCGCGCGAGCCTGCTCAAGGCCGTCGACGCGCGCAAGGACCAGTCCTACTTCCTCTTCAGCCTGCGCCAGGAGCAGCTCGCCGCCTCCATCCTGCCGCTCGGCGGCCTGACCAAATCCGAGACGCGCGCGATCGCTAAAAAGATGGGCCTGAAAACCTACGACAAGGAAGACAGCCAGGAAATCTGCTTCGTACCCGGCAACGACTACACCGCGTTCCTCAAGTCGCACCTCGGCGAGAAGGAATTTCATCCCGGCGGCATCTACTTCAAGGACGGCACAAAGATGGGCGACCACGAGGGCATCGAGTTCTACACCGTCGGCCAGCGCAAAGGCCTTGGCGGCGGACATGGCCGGCCTGTCTACGTCATCGACATCGATGCCCCCGCGCAGCGCGTCATCGTCGGCGACTACGATGATCTCCTGCGCCGCGACTGCTTCCTCAGCCAGACCAATTGGAGCGACGGCGAGCTCGCCGGCCCGGTCGAAGTCACGACCAAGATCCGCTACAATTACGGCGAAGTCCGCGCCCTCGCGCATCCGCTCCCCGGGAATCGCGCGCGCCTGGAATTCCTCGAGCCGCAGCGTTCCGTGAGCCCAGGCCAGGCCGCTGTTTGCTACGTCGGTGACCGCGTCATCGGCGGCGGCTGGATTGAGCGCACCGAAATTGTGCCGAAGGAAGTCTTCCCGCAAGCCGAGCTCGCAACGAGCTAACGCTCCTGCCCGAAAAAGTGATCAGGCGATTACCCTTGCAGGATAACCGCCTGATCTAGGAGGAGAATGAATGAAACTTACATAGATTAAGACACTCGATGGGTAGCGTCTGTTCAAAATTATCGTAATTATTTTTTTGCATCCTTCGGTTTATCTAAAAGGCGAACGACGCCTATGAAATCGTCGTCCCCTAAACCGGCATCCATCGCTTTGTTATAGAATGTCTTAAGCGCCTCCGCGATGGGCAAATGGACATCATCCCCCGTCTCCAGGGCCAGTCGCAAATCCTTATTCATATGTTTAAGAGAGAACTGTGCGGCATAGTCGCCCGCGAGGAACTTCGGCTCTTTCAGATCCGAGAGCCCCGACCGCCCCACATTCATATGCAGCGCCTCAAAGTATTTCTCGTCGGGAATGCCCTCCGCGCGCGTCAGGGTCAGGCTCTCGCCCAAGGCCTCGGCGATCACGGCGAGATTGAGATTCATCGCCAGCTTGAGTGACGACGCCGTGCCCAGCTCACCGACGTGCAGCATCTGCGCGCTGATGCGCTGCAGCACGGGCCGCGCCTTCTCGATCAGCTCGCTCGTTCCGCCCAGATAGAATACCGTCTTGCGTGCCTCGGCGGCCGGCTTGCTGCCGGTAAACGGCGCCTCGAGAAATTCGGCCCCGGTCGCCTGCACGCGCTGCGCGAAGAGCTTCGTCCAATGCGCGGAAATCGTGCTCGATTGCGCCACCAGTTGCCCGCGCTTCAGGTGCGGCACGATCTGGTCGAGGATGCCCTCCACCGCCGGCGGATCGGCCACGACGATGATGATCATCTCCGCGCCGGTCACGGCCTTGACCAGATCGGGCTCATAGAACGGAAAATCCTTCGGTGAGCGGTTCCATCCGCGGACGCTCAATCCGTCGGTATGGAGATTCCTCGCCCACGCGCTGCCGATAATGCCCAGGCCAACCACGGTGATTCGTTGCATACCCCAACTTGCGAGCTTCCCGGGGATTGGCAAGCGCGAGGCCTACCGCAAATCGCTCGGCAAAAGCAGCAGGTAACTCTGCGCCACGAGCAGCGAAGTGAGAAAAAAGAACGCGATCTCCTCCCACGGCAGCAGCCCCGCGAGCTTCACGCCCGTGATCTGCTTTTCGTCGAAGTGCCACGTGCCCTCGCGCACCGCGACGATGTCCGCCAGCGTATAGTAAGTGCCAAACGCAAACGTGACCGTGGCCAGCAGCCCCGCGTGCGATAAAAAAAGAAACGGCGCCAGGACCCATTGCCCGTAGATCACGGGCAGAAACCACGCGAGATGAAGCGCATAGTTCACACACGGCCCGCCGCGCTTCCGCAGCCAGCGCAACTGGAACCAAACGAAAAGCCACGGCAGCACTGACGCCGCGAGACAATACAGCGTTCCCCTCCCGATCAGCACACCCTGGCCGCTCGCCCAGGTCGGCACGAAATGAAACAGCGCGCGCACGGCCAGCATCACGTTCAGGCTTTGCAGGAGAAAGAACGCATATTCCTCCACCGGCAAATAGCCGATGCGCAGGGTGTACTTCTCGCGCGGGAAACCCCAGATGCCCCACTTGGCCGCGAGATTGTCCCACGGCGTCGTGAACAGCATGACGGCCAGCAGCACCAAACCGGCGGCGGCGAATTCCTCCGTGAACCACGGCGACGAGCCGGTCAGCGCCGCGAGCAAAACCAGCAGCGGAATATTGAAGATAAGATGAAAGCGGAGATAGCTCATGAGCAACGCGGGCCACGATATATACGCGGGCCCGCCGCGTGAAGCGAGCGCTTGCACACAATAAAAGATCGTCATCGAGAGTTGCGCGCCCGCCGGTTCGCACGCACTGTGAAGCATGTCCGCTAATTCCAAGACGCAATTTGCCAGCGACAACACCGCCGGGGTGTGCCCCGAGGCCTGGGCCGCCATGGAGCGCGCCAATAGCGGCAGCGAGCCCTCCTACGGCGATGACAGGTGGACCGGGCGGGCCGCCGACATGCTGCGCGAGCTTTTCGAGAAACCCGACGCGGAGGTCTTCTTCGTCTTCAACGGCACGGCCGCGAATTCCCTCGCGCTCGCCTCGTGCTGCCAGTCCTATCACAGCGTCATCTGCCACGAGCACGCCCACATCATCGATGATGAATGCGGCGCGCCGGAGTTTTTCTCCAACGGCACGAAGCTGCTCGGCGCGCCCGGCGAGCACGGCAAGCTCGCGCCCGTGGAAATCGAGCGGCTCGCGCTCAAGCGCACCGATATTCACTACCCCAAGCCGCGCGTGGTCAGCCTGACGCAATCGACCGAGATGGGCGCGGTCTACACGCTGGCCGAGCTCGAGGCCATCCGTGCCGTCGCGCGGAAGCACCAGCTCGCCGTGCAGATGGATGGCGCGCGGTTCGCGAACGCCGTGGCGTCGCTCGGCTGCTCCCCGAAGGCCTGCACCTGGCAGGTGGGTGTGGATGTGCTCTGCTTCGGCGGCACGAAGCTCGGCATGGCCTGTGGCGAAGCGGTCATCTTTTTCAACCGCGATCTCGCGGCGGAATTCGACTACCGCTGCAAACAGGCCGGGCAACTGGCCTCGAAAATGCGCTTCCTTGCCGCGAGCTGGACCGGCGTACTCGAGAACGGCGCGTGGTTGCGGCACGCCCAGCATGCCAATCATTGCGCAAGAAAGCTGGCGTTGCGTCTCGAAAAAGAAGCCGGCTTGCGCGTGGTGCATCCGGTTGAGGCAAACGCCGCCTTCATCGCCATGCCCGACGCGCTTTATCGCGCGCTGAAGGAACGCGGCTGGGTCATCTATAACTTCATCGGCGGCGGTGTGCGCTTGATGTGCTCGTGGAGCACCACGAACGCCGACATCGATGCCTTCCTCACCGACGTGGCCGATCTGCAAAGCAACGCCTGATCTTCTCCTCGCGCGGCGGCGGATTATGCTCTATATAGGACGAGGATGAAAATCTATCGCGTACGCGACGCCCGCCATCAAACGCGCATGGCCACGTCGGACGACGGCGTCCATTTCTACGCGCTCAGCGGCGAAATTTCCTGCCGCGAATTCCGCATCACCAATGAGCGCATCGAGGTCAACGCCATCTGCGCGCCGGTCGACCCGCCAACCATCTACGCCATCGGCCTCAACTATCGCAAGCACGCGGAGGAAACCGGCGCGAAGATTCCTGAAAAGCCGGTCGTCTTCATGAAAAGCCGCACCGCGGTGCAGAGCCCCGGCGGCCCCATCGTCCTGCCGCGCCACCTGCGCAGCGACCAGGTCGACTACGAATGCGAGCTCGCGGTCGTCATCGGCTATGAATGCAAAAACGTGCCGCGCGCCGAGGCGATGAACTACGTCCTCGGCTACACCATCGCCAACGACGTCAGCGCGCGCGACTGGCAGAAGCAGTGGGGCGGCTCGCAGTGGTGCCGCGGCAAAACCTTCGACACGTTCTGCCCGCTCGGCCCCGCGATGGTCACGCCCTCCGCCATCAAGAACCCGAACAATCTCGCCATCCAGACTCGCGTCAACGGCGTGACGCTGCAGCAGAGCAACACGCGCGACATGATCTTTCCCGTCGACGAGCTGATCGAATTCCTCAGCGGCAGCACCACGCTCGAGCCGGGCACGGTCATCCTCACCGGCACGCCCGAGGGCGTCGGCATCGGCCGCACGCCGCCGGTTTATCTCAAGCCGGGCGACGTCGTCGAAGCCGAGATCGAGGGCATCGGCGTGCTGCGCAACCCGGTGGCCGAGGAAACGCTTTCCTGATCGGCGGGAAAGCATTCTCTATGAACCTCGACATGTATCATCGCGTCCTCGCCGGGGAAAACTTGGCGGCAGCCATGCCTCCCCGCGCGGTATGGAAACTAAGCGGACCCGACGCGGAACGATATCTCAACGGCCAGGTAACAAATGATGTGACGCGACTGCCCGACGGCCATTCCATCTATGCCGCGGTCTGCACGGCCAAGGGCCGGATGGACGGCGACCTTTATATCGCAAAACACGGTGGGGATTTCCATCTCGACGCCGACCCGGCGCTGCGCGAAAGCCTCGGCGCCCGCCTGGAAAAATTTCTGATCGCCGACGACGCCGTGCTCGAGGATATAACGGAGTCCTGGCGCGTGCTTCACCGGTTCGGTCCGGCCCCGGCAGATTTAAAAGACGGCTTCGCCATTGCCAATTCGCGTTTTGGGATTGCCGGCCATGATCTCTGGGCTCCGATCGGATCCGGTGTTGGCGCAAGCGACGCGCCGGTTGGCGAGGACATTCTGGAAACCCTGCGTCTCGAGAACGGCATGCCCAAGTGGGGCGCGGAACTCACCCCCAACACCCTGCCGCCGGAGGCCGGGCCACACATGCTCGCGGGCATCAGCTACAGCAAAGGCTGCTACGTGGGGCAGGAAACCATCGCGCGGCTCAAGAGCGTCGGGCACGTCAACAAGACGCTCGTTTTCCTGCGCTCGGCCACGGCGGAATTTCCCCCCGTTGGCGCGAAGCTGACGCTCGATGGAAAGGAAACCGGCGCGATCACCAGCAGCGGCTTCTCCCCGCGATTGGAAAAAGGCATCGCCCTCGCCTACGTGCAGCGGCAACACGCCACGGATGGAACTTCTCTACAAGCCGGTGCCCTAAACCTGACCATTGCGCCATCGCTGGCCAACGCAAAAACATGAAGTGGCTTTACGCGACGCCGCTAATCACCTGCCTCGCCCTCGCCGCCTGCGGTCACAGCGGTACAGCAGCCGACACATCTCCACCACCCGCGGCTGATTCTGAATATACCGGCCTGACGCCCAAGTATCCCCGCGCGAAGCCGGTCACCGCGCCCGCACCTGCCGCCAAGCCCGCGCCGCCGCAGCCCATCTCCTTCGCCACCACCCCGCCCACGCCGCAGCCGCCTCCTGCCAATGCGACCCCGGCTCCCGCGGTGGCAGCCACCAGCCTGCCGACCCCCGCCCCGGCCGATAATCCCACACCCTCACCTCCGCAGGACAGCACGCCGGTGAGTCCGCCGGTGACGCCGCCGCCCCTCCGGCCCATGGATGAAACCGAGGCCAAGCAGGAGGTCGTCGTGCTGACCACCCCGATGGGCAACATCGTCATTCAGCTCAACGACGTCGCCGCGCCGCGCACCTGCGGCAATTTTCGCAAGCTGGTTTCCAACGGATTCTATAACCACACCGTTTTTCACCGCGTCATCCCGCACTTCATGATTCAGGGCGGCGATCCCAATTCGCGCGGCGACGACCGGCGCACCTACGGCCTCGGCGATCCCGGCTACACGCTGCCGGCGGAAATCCAGCTCAATAATGTCGCCGGCGCAGTGGCCATGGCGCGGCTCCCGGATTCGATCAATCCCCAGCATGCCTCCAACGGCAGCCAGTTCTATATCTGCGCGGCGGACTGCCCGAGCCTCGACGGCAAATATACCGTCTTCGGCAAAGTCATCAGCGGCATGGACACCGTGAACAAGATCGCCAGCGCGCCGCGCGATAAACAAGATGACCCCACCGACCGCATCGAGATGCAGGCTTCCCTCGAGACCAAGCAACAGGCGCTCGAGGAAAATCCGCGGTAGATGGAGAGCCCCCGGCGATAATCGCGCTTGGAAGGACGGCCTCCGGGCCGTCCATGCCGGCCTGTTAGAGAAACGTAACGGACGGGCAGGAGCCCGTCCCTCCAGAAAGCGGGGCGCGCCCCCGGACAACAAGTTGCCCGGGCTCCGCTAAATAGGACTTAAGCCGTGTAGGCGTACTTCGCTTCGCCGACTTTCTTGATGCCCTTGATCTTCTTGCCGGTCGTATAGAACCAACTGAAGATATTTCCGGGCTTCACCTTGAGCTGCGCGGCGAGGTCCTTGACCTTGACGCCGGACGAACCCGCGGCGGCCAGGGCCTTCAGCAGAGGCTCCTTCAAGCGCTTGCTCTTGCGGACGCCTTTGCGGCCCACCTTGGCGACGCTGCCCGGAGGACGGCCCGGCTTGCGCCCGCGGCGCTTCGGCGCGCCTGTTCCGCCCTCGAGACCGGTAATCTCGGCATCGATGCTTTCCACCTTGGCTTGCAGAACTTCCTTTTGTTTGATCAACCGGATCAATCGCGCCAACTGGGCGCTCGACAGATTAGATAATGACATATCCTCACACATATAGGATGCGTGCGTCTCACGCAACTCTATATTTCATTTAAATGCGCACACCACGCTATCTAACCCGTCCTAGAAGCCTAGTGATTGGGGATCGATTTTCCCGCCCCAGGAAATAATGCGCGCCTTCGCGCCGGCGGCTTCCGCCTCCGCCTTCTGTTTATTGCCATTATAGGCCAGG
>Ga0209611_10001994_pt1 | contig 35723 bp, 24 predicted proteins | sample S1TSphgellanicum_3_FD_187693 | JGI IMG/M metagenome (GOLD analysis project Ga0209611, IMG submission 187693) | Host-associated microbial communities from peat moss isolated from Minnesota, USA - S1T2_Fc - Sphagnum magellanicum MG (SPAdes) (version 2) | ecosystem: Host-associated > Plants > Peat...
TCTCTGACTTTGGCAGCACGAAACTGAAAATGGAGAGTACTGCATATGCAAACCAGACACTGCCCATAGGCACGACCATGTTTATGGCACCTGAGGCATATGAACTGGAAGATGGTGATATGCAGCCTGAGAGATTCCACCCCAAGAAAACAGACGTTTACAGTTTTGGACTTATTTGCTTGTGTGTGCTGATTGGGGAGCCTACTCCCTTTCCACCTACAGAATTGATGAACCCTTCTGTGAGGGCATTCAAAGGTAAGGTGCGAGAAGGGAAGAGACCACGGCTACCACGAAACTGCCCACATTACTTGTCTGGTCTTATCCGACAATGTTGGGATGGGAACCCTGTGAATCGACCTGACTTCCAGACCATTTGCACAGAGCTGAGGTACATCAAAGGATGCCTTCTTACAGGTATGGTATTTCACCACTGCATATTGAACATTCAAGTGAATTCAGTATTAGTGGCTAATGTTACCTGCGCTATGATGCCTTGCATGTAGTGAGGAGTTTTGGGACTTGTTGTGAGACTGGTCCTACCTCTTATCTCTGCATGTTGAGTTACATTTTGCAGAATAATTAGGTGAGATTTACCCTAGACATGTAGTCTTCTTTTAATTGCTGAGTGATTTTCCCTTCCCATTTCAAACGACATTTATTGGGAACTCTGGGAATCACAGTAGATGTGGATGCTAGATGCATGGAAACACAATAAATAGCCTCCAGATGACCTTAGACTTCTGGAAAGGAAAGGGTGCTGTCTAAAGTCTTTTTGAAAACAAACCCAAGGTTTGCTTACCAAAGAAAGATTTATCTGTTTGGCATTTCCAGGATTGGAAAGTTGAAATGAGTCTTTGTAGGACTTCATAATTCTTAATCCTCACAAGAACATGGTCTTAAAGCTTTCAGTGTGGTCTGGCTGTTCTCTTCCTCTTTTCTTGTTTTGTCTAACAGGCAGCATGATAACTGAATCCTCCTTTTACTGCCGTCTGGTGATAGAAAGTCAATATGTTGGGTAATGTCTGACATTACCACCACCCGTCCTGGTAGCTGATTATGTCAGTGGGGATGTTGTGGTTGCTGGTCTCTACCATACAACTTGACATAAAGATCATGGACCAAATGTCAGACTGTTACTATTGAATAGACCACTCTTTTTCTTTGAATATTGCTCTCTTGTTCCATATTTGCTGATATTGTTGCACTTGAACCTCTGCAACCTCAAGGCCTGGACTACAATCTCTCTCTCCAATCAGCTAGTGTCAGGTTCCCTCCAAATCCGACTGGAGGCTTCATTGAGGTAAAAGAAGCTTCTCTACATAATACTTGGAATGAAATGCAACCTTTAAATAGTGTGGAACGACTATGTCAAAACATGGCATAATTGATGAATCGTATTTGAGTACAGAGTCATGAAATTGTTGTTTCATGGCTCTATAGTGAAATAGGGCTGTTCAATTAATGCTATTTTTTGGTGTAATGAATTGAGTTTGGACTTGTAAAGGTGCACATGATAAAATGATCTCCGAAAGGGCCCATGAAATAAATGCTCAGGAAGCTCTTGATAATTTTGTAGGTTCTTGAGCTCTCTTTTGAGTCTGGGATTTGTTGGCGATTTTGGTATAGTATGGTATATATGATGGGCATGATGAAGATGGGTGTGTAATCTACTTTCAATGCATTGGGTGGGCTTTGATCAGGTGGAGATAGCGGGATCTACAACACAAGAAATTAATGTCAATAGGTTGAGTAACTATAATGAGTTGCGGCAGGAGATAGCATGCATGTTCAACATTAATGACATACTTGATCCAGACCTTGGATGGCTACTGATGTATGAAAACGAAGAAGAGCATGTCCGCGATGTTGGGAAGGATCCTTGGGAGTATGTTACTTTACTCTTTTGAAAAAATAGTAGTTATTGTTCTTGTCCTTTTGGCTTAATCATCCTTCCTTGAGACAACACAATTGCTGGAAGTTTTCCCAAGGATCTGAGTTTAGATTGGATAGATTCATTTGTGGAGGGTTTTTTTTTGGCAAAAAGCCTAGAGGTTGACTTTTTTCTCTTGGTGTTTTGCAGGGTATTTGTGACCACAGTATGGGCAATGCTCATCATACCACCGGTTGAATGGTTCAACACCCCACCACCGGCTGAATGGTTTGACGATAACATTGAGGATGACAATAACGGTGACGATAACAGTGAAGATGACCATTAACAGTGACGACAACAGTGAATTTGGAAGTTGGCATCCAAACTTCTCACAATTTTAGATGTTGTGTTTGGTTGCCTAAGAGGAACTGCAGCAGCATCAGTACAATTGCCTGTAAACTGTAATTTGAATCAAGTTCAAGCTTCAATAGCATGAAATTGGGTTTGGACTATTATTTGGATGGATTAAATAGTGTGCAAATGAGTCTATAATGGCTTGTTATCTTTTATTTGGATGAAGTTAATGCTTTAAACCAAAAATTTAAAGTTTGCACTATAATTTGGATGAGTTTCAGTTTTAAAATAGCATGAAATTGAGTTTGGACTGTATCCAGTTCATATTTCAGGACTTGTTGTCTATCATAGTTTAGTTGGGTAATATGGGTAGTCCATTTGAATATGATCTTGGGATTTGAACACAAACATATTTCTGTTACTTTCACACCCTGTTTGTAAAGCCCAGTTGGTGTGGAAGTAGAATTTGAAGTTGGAATATGGAGATTATTATTGGGAACGAGGACTGTTGTAAGTAGTCATTCTTATTCCAAACGTGGTGAAAATTGTAAAATCCCTGTTGCTGTTTTGCCTTTGTTATTATAATTAGGGCAATTGAGGTGGGGGCAGGAGTACTCTTGGCTCATAATCAGCACTGCCCATGGGAGACATTACATACTCTGTAAGGCCTCTTTGGGTGGCATTATCGCGTAATGTCAATCAGTTTAGTAACTATGAGGAGTTGCAGTGTGCGGTAGCACGCATGTAGGGTCGGGAGTGCCAGCTCGGTCAACACCTTGGATGGGAACTGGTGTTTCTGAAGACAACAAACACGGCTGGCCTTGCCAATAAATAAGATGTTGTACATCTACCTCCCGTGTCCACACTCCGAACACCAAAAAACATCTGTTCCAATTTAAACAGTCTAAACAGTTTCACCAAAGAAACCGGTTCACCTAATGTGAAACTAGTTCTAATAAGGTAAAACTTCCGAAAGCTGGATTGAATGCGATAGTCCCAGGGCCCAACAAAAATGACCTGCTTGTGGGGGATTATCCTTGGGAGTACGCTACTTTACTCTCTAAAAGAAAGCAGTAATTTTTGTTCTTATCTTTGGCTTCATCCTCCTTCCTTTAGACAACACAATTGCTGAAAGTCTTTTCCAAAGATCTGACTTTTAATTGGATACATTCATCTATGGAGGGTTTTTTTTTTTTTTCCCCCCAAAAAGTCTAGACATTGAAATTTTTTTTTTTTTCTGGGGGTTTCTTTTCTTTGGGTCTGGTTTGCAGGATGTAATATAATTGGGGAGCTCTTGTTCAATGGTTGTGCTACACCATATTAGCAAAATGTTTTTTACAATCGACTATGGATTCAGAGGAGCACAGTAAAGGCAATCCACATCCAAATCCTTCTGTATTCTCCTTCTTTATGAACCTATGATTGATAGTCAGCAGATGGTTGCCAAAATAATTTAGCGCAATTTGGATATTTCAGAATTTTTGTAGTAATTAATAAATTAATTAAGTCTTGTCTTTATTATTAGTTATGTTATTGAGATATTGCAAGGATTTTGATTCTCCCCTATATGGTGAAGGTTTTGAGTTCAAATCTTTGAAATTTTGATGGTTTAGGCTTTTCTTTTTTAAAAAAAAAATTAACAAGCCCTTAATTCATTGAAATTTTGGTAGTATAGGTTGAAAGTAATGGTGTTATAAGTTTAAAATTTAAAACTAAAAATTGTGGGAACTTTGAGGGAGAAAATTAGGTTTTGAAGAAAGGGCTGGTTATGGGTTGAAATTTTTTTGTTGACAACAGATTTGGAACCTTCTCGTTCGCGAGCAAGTTGGGTGATGGGGTTTTGTTTATTTTACATGTTTTGGGGAGCATCTCAATATGAGGTTAAAATGTTCTGCAATTGTTGGGATTTTGATGAGAGATGAACAATTGGCTCATGAGAGCAAAATAAGATATTGTTGATTCCTCAAGGCCTCTAATCTCTATTTTTTGTGTTGACAAAGTTAGGTAGTGGCCTCTGTTTAGATTGAATGTCGTTATAACTTCTTAGTCTAAGCATTCTCATTGCTTCTTAGGATTATGTTTCTCATATTCTATTGATCAAGCTTTGAAGATAGGAAGAAATTGTTTCCTTCCTTTTTGGTGATAATAATTGTAAGCTCCCTAGATGCTAAGGTGGTACTAGGTGAGGTAACAAAACATCTTTTTCTTTTCTGTTTTGGACATTTTGAATTTTGGATTCTTTTTTAAATCACATTTTAAGGCCAGAAATAAGAGATCCCATGTCCCTAAAGCACTTCGAGAAATTTCTCATATATTTAGAGGCCAACTTTTATCCATGAATATCCCTCATGGAAAACAAAAATGATCTTAGGCTAGTTCTTAAGAGTGGGAGACATCTTGCATGAACATCCTTTGTGGAAAACAGGAATGATCTTAGGCTAGTCTTGAAGAGTGGGAAACATCTTGTATTAAATAGGCACAAGATCCATCTCACTCGTAAAGAGTACACAAAAAAACCTGCTATTTTTAATTATCTAGGTATGTTTAAATGCATGAAAACATTTGCTTCATGTTTTATTTTACAACAACATTAATAGAAAATGACCATTTTGCAACTGGTCGATGCAACTAATTTTTAGTTGCAAGTGACATTTGCAATTAAAATGTCAATAGTGGTGTTGGACAAGTCGCATTAATATTAGTCACAAACAACAACAAATTTTGAATGTAAGAAAAAATCAATAGAATACGTTTTCATCTTTTGACTGGTCATATACATATTATCATTTGCAACTAAAATGCGACTTTTTTGATGAATAATGAGAACAAGTTATGTGCTGCCATGTGTCCGATTTTTAATAATTAAAAATACTTTATTATTATTTAGAAATAATCTAAGACGTTTAATTTTTATGTTTGGATGATTTAGATTGTGACACATGGTGCAATATAAATTTTTCATGTGGCATATTAATTGAATTTTTTTCCAAATTAAATTTAAATAAATATTCAAGTATGTAGGTTGAACTAGGTACCTACCTACCTATATACCTACTTACCCATTTAGGCTAAACATCTATCTAAATAGGATCTATTTACCTACCTAGGCCAAATACCTACTTAGGTAGGTCAGTAGGTATAAAAATAAGTAAGTAAGTTAAGAAAGTAGGTAGTTAGGTGTAAGTACATAAATATTTTTATTTTGGGTTAAATTATTTTTATTAACTCATCCCATATGTTCATCTTTTTAAATATGAAAATGTGAAACAAAACACCTTGTTTAGAGACTTTTCAAGATGAAAATAAAAGCCAAAACATATGGGATAAAAATTTTAACTATAAATCATTTGCAACTAAAAATGTTTAGTCACAAACGACTTGTAACTAAAATTTTTATCTCATATGTTTTGATTTTCATTCTCATCTTGAAAAATATATAATTAAATAGGTGAATGATAATTAACTAATTAACTAATTAAATTATTTTATAAATTATCAAACTAACTAATTATTTATAGTAAAAATCATTAATGTCTTACGATTACTGAATTAATAAATACTACTTAATTTATTAGCTAGATAAACAATAATAATATTTAATTTAACAAATATATGTTAACTATAAGAATCTATCAACCAATATAATTACTAGTAATTGGCTAATATTGAAATAATTAGTTGATTATTAATAATTAATAAATTATTATTTTGTAACCAAATAAATTAATATAATAACTGAGTAATTCAGTATTTAATATTTATTAACTATTAATTATAAATATACTAGTTTTTAATATCTAATAATATAATTAAAACCTATCTTAGGCTAATTAATTTATTATAATTATTTGCATTATTATTTTCATTTATATAGTTAATAATAAATGTAAATGAAAATATTTAATAATACCAATAACAATAATTCAATTATTATTGTAGCAAGTTGGTAACCAAGGTTAACTATTTTATTTCTATTATTCATATTATTACTTCATTCAATAAAGTTATTTATTAACTATTAGAATAAATATTTTATATTTTGAATAAGTATATTTTTTCCATCAAAAATAATTTCTACATTTGTATAATAATTTATTAGATTTTCATTCTAATTAATATAGTAATTATTATAAAATAATAAAACTGAAAATAGAAATTATATATAATTAATTTATTATAATAATTCAACTATTAATAATTAATAATTATCAATTATAAAATTGAAATATAGAAAGTTAAAATTACATATTAATATGTCCTAGTAATTATTATATTAATCTAATAATGCCTCATAATTGATTACTTATAATAATAATAATGTAATTTGTAGTTAGCATAGCTTAGCTATTTTATTATTATTATAATGTCTCTTGTTAGAGTTATTATGATTTATTTTAATTAAATTTTCATTTTTTATAAATAAAAATTAATTATTAATAAGTACATTAATCATTTGAAAATAATATATTAAGTATTTTATTACATGTAATTAATATAAATATATAATATAATATTAATAAAAATAATAATAAATGTCATTTGTAATAATTCAAAGAAATATAACAAGATGGTTTGGATAACTTTTAATATGGGCATAATATAGTTAGCAAAGATCTTACATAAAATTTTAATCTACTCAAAATATATACACTATTTAATGTAACTATAATATCAAGGCCATTTATGCTAATAATAATATTTGAATACACATATAATATGGCTGTTCATATAAATTCAAGATATACATTTATAAATCCTAATACACCCAATTATATTTTGTGGAATTCATAAAATACACCTTTGTATACTCATAAAGTTACACCTAAATTGGTTGCATTTGCAACTAATGGGATATAAATTGTTTTTCTTTGATGAAAATTAAACTAATATTATTCACATGGAAGGACAAACACAAAAATAGTTACAAACTAATTGCATTATAGTCACAAATATGACCAACATAGGAAATAGTTACAAACATGTCCAATTGTAGTTGCAAATAACTAATAGTCACATGTAATCGCAAATATAATGGTTACATTTTGGCCAATTTCTACTAGTGAACAAGTAATGCCAACAAGTGGGGAATGTTTTCAAAATTTGGGGCTCAATAGGTCCCGTGTTTTGGGAATGTTCCCACATCCTAAGGTTTTGCCTTACAAAGAAAAACCCATCAAATTTTTTGTAATGTAAATTGAAGATGATGGTTATATTCAATCTTGGGTTTTTATATGTAATGGTGATTTTCAAAAAAGTCAAATAACTTGAAACTGAAAATCATCAAAAAAATACATACCCACTTAACATTTGTTTTATTGCAAAAAAATCCATTTCTCATTAAGACCTTCAAGAGTTTCCATCAATTTTTGCCAATGTATGGAGGTTGATTATATTGTAGAAGATTAGTTAAGATTCATAAATTTTTTAAAGTCCTTGTTACATTGTGTAGGACCTTACATATTTTGTAAGGTGTCCTTTTTTTCATTCACTTAGAATAATTGCTTTGCAAGTTGATTGGTTGCATATCCTTTTTATATTGCGTTTGCTTGAACTTTGTGTTTTGCATGGCATTTGTTTGTCTTTGCATAAAATTGAAGCATATGTCATCTTGAAACGCTTCCAAGACCACAAAGCTTTGTTTTTTTGGTTTTTAAAAAACTCTCTTTGTGTTTTATTTGTGCAAGAACAAAGCTCTCATTTTTTTCATATGTTATCAAAGTTATTTATGTTATTTGTATTATAAGTGTTTTTTTGCCTTTGTGCATAATTATAACATGTGTTGTCATAAAGGGTTTCTAAGACCACCAAACTTTGCTTTTTTAACTTCAAACTTCTTGTTAATGTCTTATTTATTTTGATTGTTGTTTGTTTGTGTGGGAATGGAACTTTACTAGTCTTTTTAATTTTTTTTCAAAGTTAATTCTATTGTTTGTATTATTGTTGTTTTTTGTTTTCAAAGTTTTTTTTTTTTTTTTTTTTTTTTTTTTTTTTTTTTTTTTTTGTTTATAGTTATGTTTGTGTCTAAAATCAAAATGCATACATCAACTTGAAAGGCTTCTCAAACCAAGCTCATTCAAGGTGTAATAACTCCCCACAAACAAGATATTTGTTTTCAATCTTCAACATTTCACCCAAACAAAAAGGATGGCATGTGTGCCTACATGAGGTTACTAAAATATTGTAATAGTTGTACTCAACTTTGCATAACCCCCATGCCTTGAGCACAATGAAAGGGGTTTAATCAATCTTCACTAGGAAAGATGGATGTAACATTGGCTTTGGCTAGAAAGATGTCCCCCCTCTTGTCGCAACCCCACTTTGGGGTAAGTGTGAGGATGAAACTCACACCCCCAAAAGTGGGAAGTTGGAGTTGGAGTCTTCCGGGACTTCCAAAAATTCAAAGTTCAAGTTCAAGGATCAAAACACCTCACATTGAGATGTTCTTTATATCAATGGAAAGGTCTTGAAGTGTAGATGCCCAAAATGGCCTCGCATGTGCCATTTGGATATCCGCAGCTCAAGTTATGGGCAAAAGAAGGGTTGAGAGTCAAACTGGCAGTTTGACTCCCGACCACTAAAAGTCGGGAATCGACCTTGTCTCGACGTCTGTTGAAGGAGTGCGACATGGCGTTGAAAAGCTCTCGAGGAGAGCTACAACTTTGGTTTAGACCTCATTCCAATCGGAGGTCGGATCCAGGAGATATGAGTTCCCAAAGTCCTGGGAGTCCAACCCGGGACGATTTCGGGACTCCTCTTTGGGAGTCCTGGGAAAAAGAGCCATTTGAATGTAACCTCCACCAAGAACTACAGAGAATACTATATGGGGGAAGGTGGTGGCTTCCCCCGAGTCTAGGCCGTGGTGAGTCAAGTGAATCCAAGTGCCCGTGGCTTGTCCCAACACCCAAGGGTGTTCCCAAATGTGAATTAACCTTCTTGTGGTTGATTTTGGATGCAGATTCAAGTGAGATAATACTTGTTCCTCTTCCTAGTCTAATCTCGGGACTTCTAGCACGCCCTTCTACCCCCTTTTAGTGTTCTTAGTCTAATCTCGGGACTTCTAGCATGCCCTTCTACCCCTTTTTAGTGCTGGAAATCGAGAGCGGCCCCCAAGTCCCAACTTTCCGCAATTCAACGTACTTGGACCCTCAAGTGGGTCTAGCAAGGGACTTAAGAGCGCGTCACCTCTCCTTTGCATGTTTCTTAATTACTTTGCCACAACAAGTCATTGTCTTCATAAATCCACCAATTCATGTTTCACCCTAGTAATGTCAAATTATACTTTTTAGTGGTCTACTTTTGTATCTTGAAATAGATCCTCTCCCCTGATCGCCCTAGTCAATTTGTCAATAAATAAGGTTTGGGAGGTTCCAAACTCTTTCTCTACAACTTTCTTATAATGAAAAAGCAATTCTAGTGCCTTTCGATCACTACTTTTTTTGTCAACCAAACAAAGTCAAATGAACATGTGCTCAATTGGAAAATATTTGAAAATTAATGGACTTAGTATTGTATCACCAATCCCAAGCACTCAATATCAATAAGTTGTTAAAAGTCAAGCACTCAGTGTGCTTGTTGTAAAACAATTTAAGCATAGTTTTAACATTGTATCACTATTCCCAAGCAGTCAATACTTGTATAGTGCTAAGAGTCAAGCACTCAAAAACACTAAATGTGCTATGTGAAGGATAGTAAGCACAATGTAGTAAGCACAAGACCATTATTCTCAAGCAATCAATAATAATAGCATCTTAAGAATTAGGATTCATAAGTATTGGATGTATTATCTAAAAGATTTAATAAGCACTTAGTTTGTGTACATTAAAGGACAATAAGAATATCATTGAACATCCTAAGCAATCTACAACAACAATGCCCAGGCTATAATGAAGCACAAGCAATGTGCTAGGTAAGGACAATAAGCACAAATTATGCACAGTAACCCATTCAACAATCTATAGGACCAATGTTAATCACTCAATAGAAGTAATTATCTTGGGTGATGGATACCAAACATGTGTATGCATGAAATGAAACGCTAAAACTTTTGTAGCACTAACAACAATTCACTAAGGTTCAAGTCAGTTCATGCTCAAAGAAGTTACAAATCATTAAGTAAAGACATGGGACTCACCGAATATTGCAAATAACCCAGTCTCCTCCTTCAAAGCGTTCTTCAATTCTTGACATTGAACACCATGTATTATACTTCCAGACCATTTGCACAGAGCTGAGGTACATCAAAGGATGCATTCTTACAGGTATGGTATTTCACCACTGCATATTGAACAACCAAGTGAATTCAGTATTTGGAGCTAATGTTACCTGCACTATAATGCCATTCATGTACTGAGGAGTATTGGGACTTGTTGTCAGACTGTTCCTACCTCTTATCTCTGGATGGTGCGTTACATTTTGCACAATAACTAGCTGTGATTTACCCTAGACATGTGGTCTTCTATAGAATAGTTGGTGAGGCACCCTTCGTGTTTCTATTTTTACTGTGATAGATTAATTCATTGCTCTAAACCAACAAAATTTGGAAGGTCCCTCTCCTTGTTCTCCAATATGTCTCTAGATGGACTTGAACATTGAAGTGTTCCACATTTTCCAAGATTGACAAAGGAATGGGTCCAAAAACATCATGGATGTTAGTTCATTGGGATTTTGGGAATGGCAATAGGTCGGAATGCTAGATGCATAGGAACACTGTAAATTGAACATTTTCTTAGTCTTTTGGAAAGTAAAGGTTGCTGTGCAAAGTTTTTTCAAACCTGGCATTTGCTTAACAAAGAAAGATGTTTCTGTATGGTATTTTCACCATTGGAAACTGTGAATGGTTCTTTCAAGGGCTTCCTAATCCTTAGTCCTCAAAAGAACATGCTCCTAAAGTTTTCAGTGTGGTTTCTCTCTTCTCTTCCTCTTTCCTCTTTTGTTCTTTTTAAGTTTTCTTGGTTTTCTTGGTTCCCCTTTTTTCCTCCATCTATTGTATGTTTTGCTGAACAGCCAGCATGATAACTGAATCCTCCTGTTACTGCCCATCTTGTGATGGAAATTCAATATGTTGGTTATTGTCTGACATTACCACCACCCTCACTGGGATTTGATAATGTGAGTGGGGATGTTGTGGTTGCTTGTCACTAGCATACATGTTGTACAGATCATGGACCATATGTCAGACTGTTACTATTGAATAGAACCACTCTGCAATTTAGTTTCTCTGTTTTCTTCGCATATTGCTATCCTTTTTGTGTATTCTTGGACTTGGATCTCTCCAACCTCAAAATCTTATCTGTCCATGTTGAAATAAATCATAGTTATTTAGATGTTCTCAATACTTCTTAAGACAGATAAATGTTCCATCCTCTCTTTTTCTTTGGTCGATGGTGTTTGTTTCATTAAATTCACTCTCTTCCTTTGTTCTAGTGCTGGCCAGCTGCATGGCTTAGACTTGCTCTTGGTTCTGGACAACAACTGAGTAAGCAGATCTTGTGATGTGCACATAGTTAAACCCACTGGTGAGAATGATGTGGGTCAGTGGGAAGTAATGCTAGATTCTTGTTGCAGTACATGGTCCCTTGACTGGCATGAGAAATTCAATATGCTCACACTCCACATGTTGTGTTTGTGATTTTTTAAAGTCAAGTCTTTAATCCTTCTTTTGTTGTCATCATGTTCTTGTTTGTCTCTACCTTTCTCCTCAGCTTCAGTTTTATGTGTGGCTTACTTCAGGAGAAATTGCTCAACCTCACATTTAGGTCATCTGAGCTTTGTCTGAGAACCTCTGATCCTTAAGGCCCTGAGACACTCCAGACCTCAGAAACTTCAGCACCCAATCAAGACTTCAAACCCCCTGGTTCACTTGCTGCAGATTTTGTGTCACTGAACTGAACAACCATGGACTGTGCTACAGCCAAGCAAGTTGTGAAGGGAGCAGTAGCTAGGTGCTTGTGTGATCTATACTGGAGTCTCTGTTCACATGAGTCTTGGGCAGCCAACCAGTTGGGTACATTTTGCAGTAAGCTCGGTGGGGTTGAATTGGTTGCAGGTAGTGTCAGAGATTGGGCTGGACATGGTGGGAGTGCACTGCAAGAGATGTTGGAGTATTTGGTGGAGAACAGACCTGAGAGTTGGACGTATGTGATTAGCTGGCAACTTTCATCCACACCCACTGGATCAGACATGTGGGTTTTTGTTTCCTTGAACACTCTCTCACCTTTTTTCATATCATCTCCTGCAAGCTCACATTCTTTTCCCCACACTCACTCGCATGCACCATTTCTATCATCCAGCAGAGCTGTTCTTCACAGAATGATCACTTTCCAATGACTTTTGCTGCATGCTGTTGTGTGTAATATTAGACTTCGGTAAGTAGCAGGAGGAGAGTCCTCTGAGCTCTAGGCCTGCAGTCTGATGGTTCTCTCTGACCTAGCTTGATTGGTCACAGTAACTGCTGCTCCTGATCATGGTGCAAACACATGATCATTCAATCTACAGGTTGGGATAGGGTGATGGATACTTCAAAGGCCGTGAGGAGGATCAGCTGGAGAATGAGCGACTGCAGAGAGGGGGAGTAGAAGAAGAACATCAACTGCTCATAACTGAAATACCGTCAGAATTGCAAGCGTTTGTAGGTGTCACAGATCAGGATGATGCCAGTGCCTCACCAGGGGTTGATTATGTTAGTGATACTGAGTGGTTCTACCTTGTGTCCATGAGTTATTCATTTCAACAGGGAGTTGGGTATGTAACACAAGTCACTCACTTACCCTTGGACAGTACTCTCGATCAATCTATTGATGATGCAATTTAGACTCTGTATTCATGAAGACTTCCTGCTGTGCAATTATCTAGAGACGAGTTTGTCCAATGCATGCATCATTCAGCTGGTCATCCAAAACATTCTTTCTACATCACAATCTTACCAGGGACCTGTTGCAAATGTTTCCTTGAATTTCAATCAACCTTCTGTAGACCTACAGTAGACTACTTTTTGCTTTGTCACGGGTGTGTTTGTGTGTCTCCCCTGCATGGATGGCTTTCTTTTGACAAGAGTTGTGAAATTCATGATCATGGAGTTCCAAGCAATTGAGTGAGAAGGAATATGGATCAGAAACCTTTTTGCAAATGAGAATTTAGTGTTGGAAACCCTTTTGTCAGCTGGGTAGATAGGACTCAGGTCGGGCATTAGGTACAGGACAACCTGCGTGGCTGATGGAGGGAAACAAGACTTCTAACCAAGGCTTTACACAGGCTCACTTGGCAAAGGTACCCTCCAATCACCACCCTCTTGTTGGGCATTTTTTGGTTGTGTCCAGACTACAAATCACAAGTGGTCCGCTTCTGCTTTTGCCTCTCTTACTGTTTGTTCTTCCAAGCCAAGTTGAGACTAGCAGAGAAAACTTGATGATATGTTGTTTATGTTGTTGGCTAGTTGAAATGCCTAACTGTCTATGCTTGGAGCTTGTTGTTGTCCCCTTGAGTTTTGAGATGACCATGTGAAAACAAAAACTGAAGAGCTCAACCTAGCTCATGTTAGAGTGAGTTTGATACTTGGAAGTCTTTGGCATTAAGACAAACTGAACTTTAGATAGTAATAGTTAAATTAAAGGTGGAAAATTGAAGATGGGTTCAAGGTTATAGAGAGCAGGAGAAGCAATGGCCCAAGTAGTCCCAAATGGATTAACTCTGACATTTGCTTGGCAATGTGCTTTCAGTCATGGTTTCTCTCCGGGTGGGACAGCGGGCTGGCATTCAGGTAACACCATACCATGTGTCCATTTATTTCTTTATATGAAGATTGTATGATTTGTCCATGCATTTGATGTAGCATCCCTGGATTTCAAGGCTTGCAATCCAATATCTGAATGTCGTTAACTAGTCTTTCTATGTGGGTTTGTTGAGAATGATTTGAAGTTTTTCTTTGCAGTGAGCCAATTTTGTATTTTGCCATGTATTGGTAATATCATCATAGAGCAGCCTCATCATTAACTTGGGTTTTTTGTTGCAGACAATATTGTGTGTACCTATAGGAAGCAGTGTGATTGAACTTGGTTCAACAGATCTGGTGAGTGTCAAGTCCTGTCTCTAGGCTAAGTTACTTCTTACTACTTCTTGTGATTGTGGACATCCTTCTTTTCGTTGGTTTGTCTCATGTTCAAGGCATGGAATAATTTTTTTGTATTTATCATGCAAGGCATCTTAATCTGGAGTGTGGGAGCTTTCAATAGGCCCACTTTGTCATCTAATTGAGATCATTCTCTTATATAATTAAGAATTTGTCATGTTTCTCTCTTTTGTTGTTGCGATCCTCTTTCTTCATGGTTGAATCTTTGCTAATCTTTATATTTCCTAATTTTTGATTTCACAAAGCTAGGCAACATTATGGGTGAGACTTCCCATTGCCACCAATCTTGTGACAAACTCAATTCTAGGACCCACATTGACTAAAATCCTTCAAAGCATAGTTTTATGGAGAGGTTCTCGATATCTATTAAGATAGTTCGTCGACTGATGGAGCCGTCCTTTTCAATGGATTGTGCAGATTGATGAGAATTAGGATGTTGTGCAAAACATCAAGGAATTGTTTGATGGGATAGAATGGAGGTTCATGCCATGAACAAGCTCGCAGCTTCTATTTCATGTCTTCTTCCAAAATCCAATGACATTGTTTTTGTTATTGTTGTGAAAGGTCAAATACTTGTGGACTTGTCATGTGAATGGTTGTCTATCAAACTCAAAGGAGACAAAAAAGAAACCTATCATGGAGTACATGTGAGCAAATATGATGAGAGGGCCCACCAAAAAGAATGGGACTTACAACATGGGAAAACCATCGTAAGCAACAAGAATCATGTTTAGCTATTGTGCCTTTGTGTTATTGTTCATAATTGACCATAATGAGAATTTTGGATTTGGGCACATAGTTTGGCTATCAAATAATCACAAGCAATAACCTATAACCTTCAACTTTCTTTTCAATATTGACTTACTAGTTAGCACAAGCTATCAACCAAGGGTATTAAGGAATCAACCGATGTTGTGAAGGTATTTGTTTGCAAGGTTAAAACCAAGGGTTCAAGTTCTTGTGACTTGGGCTTGAGTTGACATTCTTTTGTTGGAACCAACCAAGAACTAGACCATGGACCTAGTCCTTTCCTAGATTCGTAGTTGTGAAGAACCATGTTCAAACATGTTGAAGATCTATAGGTAAGAATTTTTTTTGAAAAGCTAGTAAGTAGGCTAAACTTTATAGTTAAATATTAGTTTTAATCAATTGTTGAACTCCATTCCTACAGTGACCCCCTATTTTAATTTGTTGGAAAATTTTGTAGTTGTACAATCATTAGCATTGGGCATGTGCAATGTGTACATGGAACCAGACATGGTTTTTGAACTAGGCCTAGAGATTCTTGAATTTGATCAAATGTGTTAGAATTGGAAGGTTTAGAAATTGGAAAAACCAAGGTGTGAAGCCCCACTTCAAGAATTTCCAAATAAATTTTACATGTCAAAATTGAGACCAAAGGTTCTTTTCAAAAGGGAAAATCACACAACATTTGTATCAACATCAACTCTTGTCGACTTGGATTCCATAACCTTTCATATCATGGATGAAAATGTCATAGCAAAGAAAACTCAATGATATGTTGTTTGGTTAGTTGAAGTGCTTAGTTGTTTGTGGTTGGAGCTTGTTGTTATCCCCTTGAATTTTGAAACTACCATTTGAAAGCAAAAACTCAAAAGCATAGCCTGGCTTCTCTTAGAGTGATTTTGATACTTTCAATCTCTAAACTTAAGACAAATTGAACTTTATATAATAATAGCTAAATTCAAGGTGGAAAATTGAACATGGGTTCAAGGTTATAGATAGAGGGAGAAACAATGGCCCTAGTAGTCACAAATGGATTTAAGTGTAACATTTGTTTATAATGCTTTCGCTCATGGTTTCTCTCTAGATGAGATAGAGGGCTCACATTCAAATAACACCATACTATGGGTTCATATATGTCCATGCATTTGCTGTAGCATCCCTAGATTGCAAGGTTAGTGATCCAATATCCGAGTGTAATTAACTTGCCTTTGTATGTGAGTTCATTGAGAATGATCTGAAATTTTTATCTTTATTTTGCAATTAGCCAATTTGTATTTTGTTGTATATTGGTAATATCATCATAAAGTTAACCCTACCATTGAAATGAATTTTCTGTTGTAGACAATACAATGCATATCAACAAGAGGTGGTATGGTTGAACTTGGTCCAATGGATTTGGTGAGTGTCGAAACCTCTCTTTGGGTTAAGTTATTTCTTAGTACTCGTATTTGTGGACATCTTTGAGGAATGACTTAAGCATTACCTTTCAGTTGGTTTGTGTAATGTTCAAGGCATAATTAATTTTGTGTATTTATCACACAAAGCATCTTAATCCGAAATGTGGGAGCTTTCAATGGGCCCACTTTGTCATGTAATTTAGATCATTTTTTTATATAATTAAATTTTTTTGTCTTGTTTCTCTCTTTTGTTTTTGTGCTCCTCTTTCTTCTTGATTGAATCTTTGCTGATCTTTATATATCCAATTTTGATTTTGTGGAGCTAAGAAGCATTATGTGGCTTCAATCTTGTGACAAATTCAACTCTAGGATCCCAATTGACTAAAATCCTTAAAACCATAAGTTTCATGGAGATGTTCTCGATATCTATCAAGACAATTCCTCCACTAATGGAGTCGTTCTTTTCACTGGACTATGCAAAATTGATGAGCACTAGCATGTTGTGCAAAACAATAGGAAATTGTTTGATGAGACAACATGAGCCCTCATGTCATGAACAAGCTTTTGTGGATTCTAGTTCATGTCTTATTCTTGAATCTTATGATATTGTTTGTGTTGTCTCTCTCTCTTTATGTTTTTTTATTGGTTCTTTTGGGAATGCCCTTACCCAAGGGCCTTACTTGGTGTTAAAATTGTTCGCAGTAAATTAGAGAACATTGTAAACTTTCTAAAAGCAACATTCAGAACATGGGGAACATGTTAAAGATCATAAGAACACAAGATTAGATTCTCAAGAGACAAGTCCAAAAGATTCACTTTGTGTCAAGGTTTGATTTCTAGCACCCATCACAAATTTATGGAGTTTTTGGGTTTTGACATTGTTCCTTTGTGGGATTTTTGAAATCATACATTTTGGCCATCAACCCTTTTGGAGCTTGTATTGACAGTTTGGGGAATCACGATGACAATCAGCTGCTATCTGCAGCTCTGGAGATTCCACCAGCATGATGCATGACTAAATGAATGAATTGCTTCTTCCCAATCTGTAGCCTTAAAAGCGTAGACCAGAAACGATTCCCACCTTCTGCAGGTGTACTGACTGATTCCTCATCCATTTGAGCTTCAGCACTAGTAGTTTGCAAAAGTTCCAATGCATCATTGTAGGTGCTTTAACTCCAAGATGTCAGATTTGGTGAACAATCTCAAAAACTTTTCATGACTACTCTAGAAAAGCCACACACTCTGAACAATTAGATTCTCCAAAGTTGCAAAGCACAAGAGACTCTGTTTAAACTTGCCCACAAAGATTAGTGTGAATAACTAATGTAAATGGAGCAAGCATTTTGCATTTCTGCATTTGGGAATTGGAAGTAGCAGGGAATTCAAAAGTCTAATGTACCAAATTGTATTGTTGAACATGATTCCAAACTCTATCAACCAGCTAAACACTTGATTGATGTGTCATCTGCTGGTGGGACCACAAACATTGGTCCACATCTGATGCAGTGCAAGGTAGTGCTCAGTTTTGATGTACAATTTTTTTCGCCATTTAGGTACGGGAGCTCTCATGGAAATTAACATGAAAGACATCAAATTGAAAGGACCATGGGTGGCTTTTGAGGTATGGTGACTCACTCTACAGCTAAAGGTCTGCTTCCACCCGACTTTCAACCATATGGTAGATTTCTGAATTCAAGGTTTTAGGTTTTTTTGGGTTGCAGTCAAATTGTCTTTGTGTTGGTGATGCTGCCTCCCTGAATGGTTGTTGATGTATTTTGGCCTTGTTGCCTTTGTCATGAATGGGAAAAATCATCACACAAGACATTTCCAGCATCTATCCCTCGTAAGCACAGAGAGGAGATAGATGTTTAGGTCAAAACCTTTCTTTTTTCAATTTGCAAAGTATCTAAAAGTGTGAAGAATTCTTGCCACCTCTTGGTCACTTGTTTAAACAAAGGAAAAAATCAACATTGACAGCACCAGAGTTGCATTGAAGAATGTGGAGTGACTGAACCTCTCGTGTACCTTTTTGCAGCAAATGAAGTCCTTCGATGTGAGCATAATCTGTTGTTGTGAACCAGTGATTGCAGATAAAGGCAGCTTGAATGAACAGCTTGCTGTAAAAGGTCAAGCATTGTGCGACTCATTGGAGCTACTGGAGCCTTGACTGGAGACACATTTGCGTGTGGACTTGTTGCCATTGTATCTCCCTGTAAACTAAAAGTTTCCAGCAATTGGAACCAATCTTAAAGCAATTACAGAAAGTTGTTGAAGTTATTTGAATGTCTACAGGAGAAAGAAGATTTGGGATGGAGTGTGCAACCAATTTCAACAGAGACATCTCATTAGACTGTCAACAGGGATTTAGGTATTGATCACTGGTCAAGATTATGTGGGATTCTGGGTGTATGTGGTGTTTAAGTTGCCTTGGATCTCATAATTGATTATCATGAGAGATCTCTGGAGGAAGTCAAAAAAATTGCAGTGTCATTGGTATGTTGTTGGTTGTGTGGGTTCTTTCTTGTGTGTGACTGACTGTCTCCAGATGTGTGTGCTTGTGGTTTCGTTTGTGTTTCCTTCTTTCTTGTATGCTTTTCTTCGGTGTGGTTGCTGCAGCCGATGATGACAATCTTGCTATCTGCATTAGGATGTGCATCTGTAGTTTGTATGGGGATTGAGAGAAAGGGACAAAGAAACCTGGTACAAGTGAGGGACTGATCCCATGAGCATTCACCAACAGATCTATAGTACTCTGAATATAGACAACGGCCATTGTAGGATTATTTACATCAGTGAAAGGAAAATTGAGGAGTGCATTTATTTCTCCACTGATCTGGTACGTGGACAAGAAGAGTGGAACATGTACTATGTGTGTTTGAATTCTCAAATGTGTTTGTGTATCTGGAGACATCATAATATGTTGTGAGAAGAATGAGGGTTACAGTTCAAGATTCTATAGTCCCTCAATTTTTGGTTACATGACAAATCTCTAAACTGCAATTGTGTTTCCAGAGGCATTCGAAAGTATTTATATTCTAAAATTGGGAAAGCACTTATCCATTGTTGGGGAATGTATTAGTTGGATATGCTATTCCAGGATAGCAGTTTTGATTGTTGGATTGCAGTGGGACTTGGACATGTTGTCCATGGAGTTAGTTTCAAGAGACTTGTCTTTTAAGTCTATAACTCATTCAAGTTGTATTCTATGGTCAGATTATGTGTCAAATGGAACAACCTTAAAGCATGTAGCAAGACAACCATGAAAAATGTGTCAAGTTGGACAGCCTTGAAAGAATGTGTTTAATCAATATTACTACAATATTCATTCAATGTTTGTCAAAAATTTTGATGTTGTGATAAAACATTAATACCCAAAAAAATTTGTTGCAATCTCGTCTAACTTTTGTGATTGAAGTCCTCTGCAGATCAATGCTTCCAAGAGTAGAGTTTGGTTCTTTTGATACCACCGTTCCCGAAAGCTATAAGGTACAGTCTCACGTATAGTCCTCATGCCTATCTGGTTGCTAGAAGCTGCCTAACATCCAGTTTTGTTATTGGATGGGCACGGAGGCGGCCTGAGTGATGGTATTGCAGCTGATAATGTCAAATACACCATTCCCTGCAAAGATCAAATTCCAAATTCAACTTAGATCTCCATTGACTTGTCTAGCCTCTGAACATCTTGTTTGAGACTTGGCACACATGAGCACAATTATCTGTATGATTTTCTGAGCAGATGAAAGAATGAAAAAAAAATGTGACCAACATATTAGGTGTATGTTGGACCTACAAAGGTAACAAGCTTTCCTCCCGTAGCAGATCTCTTGTTTTCATCATACAATTACGTTCGTGGGTAGTGTCCCACAAACTTAGAATGAGTACTTCCAAATTATGCAACCTTCTTCTCAACCCAGTTAAGACCTTTGAGGAGGAATATGTAGTAGAATAGCTTGTTTGAGGATGGATTATCTAGCCTTCAGTTCCCAAAAATGTGTACTCTAGTATATTCTTTCACTGAAGACTCACAGGATGTGTAAATTTTCTCACAACAAATATGTTGTTGCTCATGTCTTACTACTAATAATGGGAAGCTACATACAAGTTCTTGGATCCCGATGCCTCAGCTTATCATACATGATAAGTGTAGGATGACAATGAACCAATTCTCCAGCTAGTAGGACATTCTATCTTCTGGCCAATATCAATCAAAGACCCGCTTAAGAAGTTTTAGACACTTATTTCTCAGAAAGAAGAATTTGATATATCAATCACCAACCCAACACCTGGATTGAGGCGAATATTGCTATGGTCCAGAAGTGCCCCAAGTACTTTCTGTTTTTTTCTGACTTGATGGGTTGAAATTTGGAGAAATGTGTTGCAGGAAGTGACAAATACAGTCACTACTACTACCGCTAATTAGGCTTCAAGCTGCTGCCAACCAGGCTGTTCTGTAGTATCTACATTGCTTTTAGAATCTACTCAAGTTGTTGTTGCTGCTACCAACCAGGCCTCAAGTTCTTGCCACTGCTGCAACAATCCCTTCTTCTTTGCTATCTGCAATGGACATTTGTAGGTACTCCATCATCATGCACACTTCAAGCAAGACTTCAAATTTGACCCGTTTTGTGAAGGTCTCTTGCCCACTATCACATTTTCACTGCAAATGAATCTCTTGACAAGGTTTAGGACACATAATCACATTTTCTTTGATTTGGTTGTTGTACCTCGGTACCATGTCCTAAAAATTTCAAGTCGTGTGAGATCCAAGCATGGTTTCACTTGTCATGGCAACAAGTTCTACAATAGGAAAAACTAGGATTGTTGTACCCATGGATGATTTGCATGAAATTTCTTGAGATGTGGCATTTGAGGGCAAGGTCATGAGCCGCTATGACAATCTTGATTGAGCATAGAAGCCAAGGAGCTTAAGCTTGGATTTTCTATATCTTCATTGTGATCTTCTCAATAGAACATGACACACAACCATTACATTAAGTCTCAATGCACCTTCGATTGAGCAACATGAACCAAAAGCTAAAGGTAAAACTCTTATGTTTGTGTGGAAATTTTGGCATTTGTAACAAATCCTCCAAAGGGTTTAAGAAGGGTGACATGTTGATTGTCATGAAGGTTCCTTCCACAATCGATGTTGGTGAGTGTCATAGCTCATTTTGAGCCCCCATTACTTCCCTAATTTGATCACATTGATAGCATCGAGGAATTCTTCAAAAGGTCACATGAATCATGGGCTTTAGCAAATGTGCAATTATTGTGATGGGTATTAGAGGGTGAAACATGGTGTAGTGAACCTAATTTTGACAAATGCAAACTCCACATATGAGTACACAAATTTTATAATCCCTTCATTAGGGATCTCACAATTCCAAGTCCTAACAATACACCCATATTTGAGAGTCCATACCTTTTTTAAAAGGATTTAATCACCTTGATCTATAACTAATTGTTTATATATATAAGTCTACTAGAATGATTAATATGAATATGGATTTTTTTATGATTTCATTTATTTATTTAATCATAATTATGTTTGAACAAAAAATTGTTAGGTGTTCATTGTAACTCAGGCCTTATTTAATGAGATCATTGGCTTCACACAATTTTTTATATTGATAATATAAACATATTGTTTTCAAATAGGGATTTTGTAATTCTTCATTTTTATATCCATTATGGTCACTCTTAAAGATGTTTTGCCTAGAACATACATGCAACCAAAAAAAAAAAAAACTCAAATCTTGATTTTCAAGTGTCATTTATAATATGTTTAATCAAATCATGTGATTGATAATATTTTTTCATTGAGAAAAAAATCCACATAATTTGTTACAAGACACTTGTCTAATTAATCAAAAGTCCAAAGATATTATGCAATCATTTACAATTGAAAAATAATTTATGCATTTTATTACATAGATAATCTATCACAAATATTTAAATCCAAACCATAAAAAATTCAAGACAATTATCATATAGCTTTTAATTACATTTCATCACTTGTAGAAATGTGACATCCATTTTGGGATAACTTGCCATGCTTTCACATTAAAGGAGATTACAACCATCATCATGAATTGAACATTCTAGATGGATTTATTGGATTGACCACGAAGTTGTTATTGTTGCACATGCATGTCATAGTCAATATGAAGAACTTGTTTGAACACACAATATTGGGCAATATGTCATTATTTTTTTCAAAAACCTCAAAGCCACAAACCAAGGTGATCTATACTTGTGCCAAGAACCATATGCAATTATATGTATTGTTGTGGATGAGACAACATGATAACAATTTCAAAGTCTTTTGCAAAAATCCATGGCTTTACACCTTTAATAGGGGAAGTACATTTTATTTTTGGTTAGATAACTTTTTTTACAACTCATTTTTCAACATCAATGTTGCACTGATTCAAAATTTTCATTGCAAATTTATTTACATTTCTTTTTTTGGCAACAATTGTTCAACACTTTAACTATTATCAATCCAATAGTCCCACCTTTCAAACAAGGATATTGTTCCTGTCATCTTATTGCTTTCAATCGCTAAGGGAACACTAGTAAAAAAATAAAAATAAAATGCGAATATAAATATAGGGTGCAATATATTAATTGTTGGGTAAAAATATAAGTTAATTAACTAAAAAATAAGGTACATTTTATTCAAATAATTAATTTAATTATAATATAAAATATGTAATAATCTAAAATAATGAATTATAATTTATATAAAATAATTGTAATATATATGTATTAAAAAATAGATAATAATGAGATGATAAAAAATAGGTTAAACAATTATTTAATATCCTTTAAAAATGATCATTTGATGCATATAAATCTCAAACTTTACATTATGTGTTCCCTGGACTTTCAATACACTTCTTGATGGTAGTAATTATTGCAATGTTTTTTATTCTAACCAAGAAATTATGAAGGTGGCATTTTTGAATGTTAAAATTGTTACAAGCACTCAACCAATGAATGCATATATTAAGGTCAATGGGTTGAAGCTATCACACATATGAAAATAAGTTTTTTTTTCAATGTTCAAAATATTAACAAATTAAAATCCTTCCAAATGTTCATGTGGAAGGTATTTTTTAAAAATGCCAACTTCTTTCATTTCTAAGTTTGACAAATTTATGCCAATTGATGTTCCTTGCATGGAATTGGGTAGTGTGTTAAATGGAATAGATGAAACCAACATAAGTAATGGACCTATACAATATTGGTCATCACCTAGTGTCAAGGATAACGTCAATGCTTCAAAAATTACAAACATTTTGCATCGTAGCCCATTGTAAACTAGCAAACTTATATGTGGTACTCTAGAACATTCCAAGACACTCAATGCCTTAAAAATCACTATATGAAACAAAGGAAATAGAAAGGTCTTTGTGACAACACTTTTACTTTTAAATGCATAAGTGGCACTAAAGTTACAAAATAAGTTTGTTTAACAAATAATTAACATGTTTTTGTATTTGAGGATGACATTGACATATATAACAATGAAATGTTGTTTTCCATGTATTCAAATGTGGTCAAAAATTGCATTCGACTTTACAGAAGTGGTGTAAATTTGTTTGGGTGTAATGAATCCTTTTGTTGCATTTGTAGATGGAAAACGACCTTTGTCATATCCTTGTTAAAAGGCACATCTACTCTTCAATTAAAAGGAAACAAAAGTGACATCCTAAACCTCAAGCCTTTGGCCACCTTTGATAAAGTTTAAATCCTAATTGAAACATCTATGATTTTATGGGAGTTGATGAATTGAGTTGTTAACTAATAACCTTGCCCATGTTTGTATGATGGGTTGAACTTATTTCTCAAAAAAAACTTATTTTTATTTTGGGTCCAATGTAGAGTTAAGAGAAAGTTTTTCAAAATTTCACCATTGTTTGTGAGAACATGCCAAGGGGGCCATCCATAAGAATGGCCTATTATGGATGGCCTTTTCAGTATATTTTGGATGAAGTATAAAACATTTTGCCCATGGTTGTAATGTCATGCAATAATGTCAAAAAAAAGAAGAGAAATGATTGTTTTTGATTGGCTAATAATTATAATGATCGACCCAAATGGTAAAAAATTAAATTGTTTATCACTTTGTTCATGTCTTTGTTTCAAGTTTATGGGTTGAGGATGTGAGAAAATAACAATATGTGTTTCAATATGAATAAATAACAATATGAATTTCAATATGTGTTAAATAATGATAGAGGATCAAAAAAGGGGTTGTCATTGGGCATGATCTTATTTGACTATGTAATTATTATTAAAAGCAATGATGGTTTGGATGTTGAATTCTAACTTAAAATGATCAATTAAAATTTGGGGTTAGACATGAAATAATTGATCTACTTATATCCAAAATTAACTAAGATGTAATTAACACTATGTTTCAACTTGCTATTGGCAAATGTTTATGGATTTTTTGAAAAGACCCTATTTGGTGGTGGCTATTGTTTTGACAAAAAAAAAGTTTACCCTATTTAAAATTACATTTGAATCATGCAAATTAATCACTTGTTGTTACAAGTGATGTTTTTAACTTGGCAATTGTGACAATAAAATGCACATTGAATGAAAAATAAATAAAATGTGAATTTTATGCACAAAAACCTATCTTGATAGTTATTAAACAAAGGGTTTTTTTAAATTTATTTTTAAATTTAAAATTTTTTTTTTATGGGGCCAAAAAACAAACCCATGATATCAAATGGTTTTGAAATTGGTAGGCTCATGAATAACTATCAAAATGCCTTTCTTGTTTCTCCTTACTCATATATTCTAAGTACTATCTAATAATCAAGCTTTTGTTTTTGTTTTGTTTTGGTTTTTTTTCTTTTTTTTTTTCCCAAGGTTCCAGGTCCCATAATGGATTATATGGACAAGCCATCACCCCTTGAGGCTTTGAGAATCACTTTTGATGTTTTGAAATTCCAACATAGATGGAATAAAGGAGTGAATTTTATTTTTATTTTTTTCAATTTTTAAAATTTTTTATGTTTGCTAAAGTAAAGGAGTAGTTTATTATTATAATTATTTAAAATAAATATTTTAATTTTGAATTTTGGAATTTTTTTAAGGTGGAGTTGTTGGTTACAAGAAAAAAAATTGTTTGGAACTTTTTCTACCCAAAAAAGAGTTCAAGTTTCTTTGAAAGAAAGTCTTTTGGAGAAACTTGGAGAAAAAACACACTCACACACACACACACACACACACACACAAAATAAAAAATAAAAAAAAATAAAATAACATAAAATTATATTATATTATATTATATTATATTATTTATATATAGCAGAGGCTCTTTTGGAACAACAGAAAAGAAAAGAAAAGAAAAGAAAAGAAAAAAAGCTTCAGAAATCTCCATTCTGCTGCCAAAAGAAACTTGAGAAAACTCTTCCAGGCAGAAAGACTCAAACTGACAGGCATGAAGGATTTGATAAGAAGGAAGATCAATGCATGCCATGATATGGCTGTTACTGATGAGCAAGAAACAGTGGGTGACAGAATCCATGGCACATTTATAGGTCTCATGGCAGCCAGCATTGAACTTGGTGAAGAGATATATTCTGATTCAGGAACACCTTTGATGAGACAGACCACTGCAGAAGCCAGAAGAATCAGCTGCAGTTTTGGTGGATCCATGGTAAAACCCATCTTGCAATCTGTCATCATCTGCCATCATGAGAGCTGGAAGAAGGAGAAGAAGAAGCTCTGAACTCGGAAGAAGAGGAAGCAGCAGCAGAAGAAGAAGAAGAAGCTCGAGGAGCTCAAGCTAGGTATCCGACAAGAACAAGAATCTTCCGCACAAAGAACGAGAGTGGGAAGAAGAAGAAGAAGAAGAAGAAGAAGAAGAAGAGTCGGCGAAATGGGGTCGTGGGTCCAGTCTTTTTTTCCTGTTTTTTTGGGTACGTACGTACGCATGGCGGGAGAATTGTTTACGCAACAAATTCTTACCGATGGGTCTCACGCGCATCGACTTCTGTGCGTGAGAAATGTCGACTTCCTAGAAACTTGTCGAAGACAGTTTCTTCTTCTTTAGCTTGTTGAATATGGTGGTTCTATAGCCGCTATTCTCAGCAGGAAATGGAGTGTCGTCGGAGTGAGAAATCTGCGAGAGAGAAAAGGGAACTACTCTTCTTTCATGCTTTCCTTTCTTCATGGCTCACGTCTTGTGTCTCTCCTTCAAGAGAGGGGAGTCTGCTTTTTTAGGGTTTAGTGATCCAGCACGCTGCTGAAGGTGGGTGGAAGAGATCGCAGCAGCAGCAGCAGCAGGAGTCATGGGGGAGAAGAAGAAATGGACCCAAGATTCTGTCCAGGCGCCTCAGACGACGGAAACCTTGAATGGGTTGTTGGCTCCCCGAAGGTACCAAGTGCCAATTCTCACAACCCCATTTTCTCTTCTGCGAATTGCAAAAAGATCCAATCTTTGGAAAAGATCCAATCTTTTGCTTGCACTTTTGTAGTTATCAGCTGGAAGTGCTGGAGAAGGCAAAACAGGAGAACACAATTGTGTACTTGGAAACAGGAACTGGCAAAACGCTCATTGCCGCTATGTTGCTTCAATCCATTGCACACCGCATTCGCAAGCCTAGCCGCAACATTGCTGTCTTCCTTGGACCCACTGTGTGCCTCATCCAACAAGTAACATAATGCCTCCAAAATCCCCCCCCACACTCTCTCTCTGTCTCTCTTTTTTTCTCTCCTCATTATAGATGCTGGAACATAATCCACTGTATACACAATTGTTAGCAAAACATCTTGCTCAAACAAAAAATCCATGTAATGGCAGATGGATTCCTCTCTCTGTGTCTCTCTTGCTCTCCCCTTGTCATAGATGCTGCAACATCGTCTACTGTATACATAATTGTTAGCAAAACATCTTGTTCAAACAGCAATTCATGCAATGGTGGATGGAGTTGAGAGAGAGAGTCCAGGTTACAGGGGGTTCCATTCTAAACTTGTACTTTTGTGTTTCATGTTTTGTTGGGGAGTTTTTCTTCTGTAGCAAGGAGGTGAAATCAAGAAGTTCACGGATCTGAAAGTGGGGATGTTCTGGGGTGACATGAATGTTGATACATGGAAGTGTGAGACTTGGCAAGCTGCACTCAATAAATATGAGGCACGTCCCCTCCCCACACCCGACACTCCTCTTTGTTTGGATTGTTCTTTACAGCCTGATCACTTTAGTAATGTGTAGATGTATCTTAGTATTGCAATTTTGCACCTTGCACCTGTCATGCAAGTGGATGATGCTTCCATGAGTTTTAAAAAATAAAAAATAAAAATCTCTGATAGACTGCAAACCTCAGGATTGCATACACCAATGTAACATCATTGATGCCTGCTGGAAGATGGGTTTGTTCATCAGGATTGTACACTGCTGTACATCATAGATGTCTGCTACAAGATGGGTTTTTTTCTTTTTCCCCTAGAATTCCCAACTGCCATTACAATTGTAATTCAACCAATTTGAACACTCAAGGATGAGGGAGATGGGATCCATTGTCATTGGAATAGGAAAAATGTGCATCACAGAACAGGATGAGATGACCTCACAAAATAACCACCTAATCATGGGGGGTGCTTAAGAGATAGGAGGGTTCTTCCTTCCTTTTTTTTCTTGCAGGTATTTGTAATGACACCTGAAATTCTATACCAGAATCTTCACCATTGTTTTATGACAATGGAGTCAATTGAGCTTCTTATTTTTGATGAGTGCCACCATGCTCGAAAACACCATCGTTATGCATGTATTATGCAGGTGTGTTGTGTCTTTTCTTCTTATGCATGGTTGGTTTAAAAAAATAAAATTGGTATTATTATTTTTTGCACTCTGTTTGTGGGTACTACTCATTGATGTTTCAGGTTGTTATTGTCAAGTTGTTGGTTTCTTTTTCTCCTTCTGGTTTTGTCACCATGCTGTAGATTTCAAGCAAACAAAGGGTTTTCCAAAGCTTTCAACCCTGTTTGAGTATGCATATTGAAGATTTCAGGATAAGCTTCCAATGTAAGGACCCACTTTGTGCTCAAGTTCTGGGATTTTCCCACAGATTTTCTAACAATGTCTGAAATCAGATCCTGATGTCTGCTGTTTGTGGTTCAAGCTATTGAGTTAAACAGATTTCTTGACAATCTAACTTTCATCTTTTTGCCATATTTCTTAATCCCCCCAGGAATTTTATCATACAAGGGTGCAAAACACATTGGCAAAGCTCCCTCGCATACTTGGGATGACTGCATCACCCATTGATGGGAAAGGTGAGATTGTAGGTGTTTGATTGTCTTGAAGCTTTTTTTGCATCATTTACCACCATGTTTCCATTTTGGGAGTTATATGCATTTTGTAAGAGTTTTTTGATCTTACGGGACCCTGTGTTTGAGGACTCATCTTCCATGACTATCTTTCTGGTTTTTCTGGATCTAGAAGTTGGCGGGGTAGGCGGGGATGAGCTTGATCCTTTCAAGTTGATCAGTATGATCTTATAGTTCTGATGTGATCTGGATTTTGTTGTTTTCTACGGACAAGTCGAATTAAATGGAGAGGGCATAGCACACGAGTTTGACGAACTTGAGAGTATGCTTCACTCAAAGGTTTTTTCACTAACATCATAGATCCTCGTCACCCACAAGAAGATTGTCTGTGAGGTTTTTAAAAAAAAAAGAAAAAAAAGTATTCGCTCTATGTTGGAGAAGAATTGTTTATGTGACAAATACTGTATTATTTTCCATGGTTAGCTACAAATGGTTTTTTTGACAGTTGCTTGAGTGCACAGGTTTATACAGTGAAGGATCGATCCGAGCTGGATATGTTGGTGCCATGTCCACAAGAGGAAATTCAATTGTATAATGCCCCTGCTCCAAATCAACTGGAAACTCAACATTTTGGATTGGCACTTGCAGCCATTATGGAGAAGGTAAAGGATTTGCCAAACATGCTGAATTTGTTTGTGGAATGCCTTGAAATCGCATGTGGGCCATGAACATGTTGCAGTTGGTACTCATGCACATTGGTTTCATAGATCTGTGTTAGTCACTTCCACTCTAGAGATCAAACCCTAAAACCCTAAACCCCAAACCATATCTAGAACATCTGGCTCTGATGCATTGATTTTTTTGGGGCAACTGTTAAACAGTGTGTAAGAGGGATTCATGCCGGTTCCAGAAATGGAGAAGATGAACTTGAAGATGCAGCTCTACAAATCGAGAGGAAGATGCTCAAGAGCTTAGAGAAGCTTCACAGCTCACTTCTCTACTGTCTGAATGAACTTGGGCTTTGGTGCTGCTACAAAGTAATGTGTTGTTGAAACCCACCCACCCATCAGTTTCTCTCTTTTGCCTTTTGTTGTTCCAGCATCTTCTTTGTTCCATATGCAACCAAAGATCAGTTGCTGTCATCTGATCCATTGAGTGTCTGAAGACTCTGCCAAATTCATTAGTTACCAAAAGAAAGACATTCCATAGGTAAGGACAATTGCCCCAATGCAAAGAAGTTTCTAATCACAAACTTGAGAGATAGATGTAGTTCAATCAGTGCAATTGCTTCATGTAACAGATGCATATTATGGTTGCAGGCTGTAGAAATTCTGATTGGTAGCTGTCAGAAGAAGATTGGTTCCAAAACAGAACCTACAACAATGGGTGAAACAAGCTGTCACAAAGAAGCTTTCTTAACAGAAGTGCTTGGTTTCCTCAAGGCTCAAAATTTGGCAGGTTTGATATTCTTGTTCTCGGTTGTACTCACAGACCCAAGTTGTGATCTGCAAGATCCGCAAGAGTGAAAACACAGACAATATTTGTTGCTGAGTAAAGATGTGCAGGACTGTATGTGCTGTCAAAATCTTTTGTTTATTCCTTTGGTAGAGTTGTACAAGGTTATTCTGTTGCTTTAAAGTTGACTGTTTGGTTTTTGATGGTGGGGGCATGGGGGGTTATGCAGAGATAGATGAGGAGAGAAAGTTGTTCCTCGCTTCCAATAAGGTGCAGGCGCTAATCAATATCCTCATGGACCACAGGTAAAATTGAAGAATCCACTAAGAAATTTCATAACCTGTGGACTTTTTCAAGTGCAGATTCTAGATTCTAGATGCATTTGTGGAACTCATCTACTGAAAGGAAGTGACCACTGTACAACGTATTAGGAACCTCAGGACAGCCAAAGTGTTTCCTGCTTTTTTTAACCTTTTTTTGGGGTCCCTTCCTACTCCCAAACATCTGGCAGCAGAGAGAATGGTTATGTTCTGTCATTGAGCTCATAGATTTTTCGGATGGGTTAATTAATGAGTGCAGGGATGTGAAGGATATGAGATGCATTGTGTTTGTGGAGAGGAAGATTGCAACAAAAGTCCTGGCTTATTTTCTGAGCAGCATTGCCATGTTTGCATCCTCTTTGCAATTCCGGTCGCTGGCAGGGAAAACTGAAGGCATGGATTCCATGACCCGAAAGTTGCAGCAAGAAGCTGTTCAATCCTTCCGAGCCGGCCATGTAAGGTTCCAAAAATAAAAACAACGAGATCAATGCATCCATTCTTTCTTTCTCATGGGTGGTAGTTGAGGGAACATTGTGCATAGCGGCCCCAATCTTAAATGTAATGTTTGAGTTGGAAACATGATGTGTGTGGGGAGGGGATGATAGGTGAATGTTCTGGTGTCAACAAATGTGGCAGAAGAGGGACTGGACATTCAAAGCTGCTGCCTGGTCATTCGATTTGACCTGCCCAAGACACCATCCAGTCTTATCCAGTCCCGAGGCCGTGCCCGCTGCAAGGGCTCCACCTATGTTTACCTTGTGGAGAGGTAAAATGTTTTCACAGTCCAAGACTGGTGAACAGTATGGTGGCCAAAACCCTAAACCCAAAAAAGAGATTGGATGAGCAAGACTGAAGTATTCTTCTTGGTGTTTGCAGGGGGAATAATGATCAGTTTGAGCGTTTGCAGCTGCTCAAATGGAAGGAGAGCTTGATGAAGGAGCAAGCATTGAGCAGGATAGAGAGGATGGAAAGTGTTGGATCACCACAAACCCAAGGTCCGGAGATGTTTCAGATTGAGACTACAGGGGCATCAATAAGCACTCCATACAGCATCTCATTACTCCATCAATACTGTGGTCGACTCCCCCGTGACAGGTACCTAGTTTGTCTCACATGATTGGGTCCCCAATACAACACACTTGTATTACAGTTTTTTCACAACCTATTCTACTGCGCCCCCCCCGGGTATTCCAAGTTTCTCCATATGCAGCAGTGCTAGATCATGTGTTTTTAGTCTGGTAGTGTTGCTTAACACAATTGGGTTTCATGCAGTTTCTATACTCCAGCCCCCAAGTTCACATACACCATGGAGAACAGTGGAGACATCAGATGCAGCATTGTTTTGCCCCCAGAATCACTCATTAAGAATGTTAAGGGGTGGGCATGTTCAACACGCAATGGTGCTAAGCAATCTGCGTGCTTTGAAGCCTGCAAGCAACTACATGAAGCAGGGGCACTCAGCGACCTGTTCTTGATCAATTCCGATGATCCAGAGAATGATGACATGGGCTTTTTGGCTGCTGATGATGATGACACCCCTGCAGGTTTGTGGACTATTTTCTGGCTCTCTGTGTGAGATAGTATTAACATTGATGGATGGGTGGTTCACACTCGGTCTCCAGATCAGTGATGCATGTTGTGTTTTTCAGGGAAGGCACAACAAGAGTTGCATCCCTTGTTTGTCCCCGATGTGTTTCAAGGAAGTTGGAGTCAGGCATCGTCATGTGTTACCCTGTATGGCTACACCATCAAGTTTGTTCCAAAACCGTCTGATCGAAGCTATGCCAATTTCAGACTGTTTGTGGAGTCTGATTTGGGAGAGGAAGTAGTGAATTCACTCCTTCAACTTGAGCTCCAGAGTCAACGAGTTGTGGAAGCTCAGTGCTCATCTGCAGGGAAGCTTGAGTTTGAACCTGATCAGGTATCTTCTATCTATCTATCTATCTATTCACAGCAATTATGCATGCACACACTTTGGGGTCTAATATTTCTTTGACATGTTGCAAATTGTATGCTATGATCCAAGTTTCAGCATAGCCCACCAGCTGACTGTTTTGGCATTGCAGATACGGGATGCAAAAATATTCCAAGAGCGTGCTTTGAGTGCACTTTTGGACCAGAATCCTGGCAGCAGAGAAGCAGGAGAATGGAGCCCGTCTCGACTCTATCTGTTGTTACCACTTCAAAGCCATGACCTTGATGACAACCCACATCCGCCAGTTGACTGGGAGTGTGTCAAGAAGTTGATTTCTGATCCAACGTTTGTAGAGGATCAGGACTGTCCCAATGAGCCTTCTTCACTACGAGCTGATTGGTCGTCGTCTTCTTCTTCTCTGCATACTTGTACAGTGCAACTAGCTAATGGTCGTTTTCCTGTGGAAGCTATTGTGGATATTGTCGTTGCAACAACACACAAAAGGGAATCAGGTCCACTCTTTTACTGTGGATCTGAACTGATGTGGGATTTGAACGCCAATAGCCGTATGTTAAGTCAAGGGATCAAGAACGATTTCAGCTGCTATGCACAGTATTTCTCAGTAAAGTATGTTACAAAATGCCTTGTGCCTTCCAAATTCAAATCTATTTGGGAACCCATTGTACAGTCTCTCTACAGACTGAAAAGGGGTGGCATCTTTGGCTGTTTTGCAGGCACTCCGTTCAGCTTGTTCACCAAAACCAGCCACTGTTGAAGGCTAAACCCTTGATCGGGGTCCAGAACCTGCTTACACCTCGCACTATTGGCTCTCAAGGTTGGACTCTTGACAGCATGGATACTACTGATTGCCTTGAAAGAACAGTTAGTATGGGTTTTTTTCCCTTAGTTTTGAATTCCATTCCACCACCAAGGGGGAATGCCATGGAGGATATGCTTTTCAGTGGCTTCTTCTGCTCTTGTAGGTGCTCCTGATCGTAAAGACAAGGGCGAGGTTGAGTTGCCTTTGGAGCTATGTTACATAAAGATGCAAGGGTTCTCATGCAAGCTTGTGAATGGGGTCTCCTTGTTACCATCATTCATGCATCGCCTTGAAGCACGGCTCCTTGCCGCTCAACTCCGCTGTATGCTCTCACAAAGTTACCCTGCTGCCAGCCAATTGTCAATTGACAGAGTATGGATCTGTTTTGCTCAGAGTCTTGTCAATTTGATTCCATGTTCAGGCCTTGATGTGTTTCAACCAGAGTGGGGCGCGTATTAGAAATTGCACCAGACCCCTGCTGGGTATGAAAGTTGATAACCAGGTTATCACAAAACAAATGCCCTGGATATATATAATCATGGTTCTCAATTCTTTTGAAAAATTCAAAGAAAACTGCCTGGTCTTTGCTGGGTCTTTCATGTTATCTGGTGGTTCTTTGATCCTGATTTTTTTGCAAATACCCAGAACCGGCAGTTATTACAAAAATGAAAGACCTGCACACACTGGTTTCAATGTGTTTTGCTCCTCTGCTGTTCAACAACTAGACCCAATAGTTGTCACAATTCTGTGCCGTTTGTCTTCTTCTCTGCAAGACCCAGGTTTAGAGTTTGGGGTCTGAGATTTCAACACACAATATCTCTCTAACATAGGGTGGTGGGGGGCTGTAATTCAATGTGTAGATGTTGGAGGCAATCACAACAGCACATTGCCAAGAGAGCTTCAGTCTGGAAGGGTTGGAGCACCTGGGTGATTCATTCCTCAAGTTTGCAGTCAGCGAACGACTTTTCCTCATGCACAACCAAATTGATGAGGGTCGTTTGACTAAGCGACGTAAAGCCATTATCTGCAATCCTATGTTGCAAAAGCTTGGCACAGAACGTGGCCTCACGGTTAACCTGCTTTTCACAGTTCCTTCTCTCTTGAAATTTTGAAGCAGGGACGATTCAAGCATTGATAGTTAATGAATGATGTCTTTGTCTACTGTAGGAATCTACATTGAAATCTGGCATTCTCAAATGAGCTTGCAACACTCTGATGGGTTATTTATGGTCTGCAGGGTTATATCCAGGATGCACAATTCTCTCCTAGTGATTGGTTGGCACCAGGCCGACCATTGGACTTGCAAAAAACCAAAGACACCAAGACCCGTTTACTGCACCCAAAGACGATCGCTGATGTGGTGGAGTCATTGATAGGTAATGCACAAGATGCAAACTTTATGTAACAGTCTTGTGAAATGTTCGGCAGTCTAACCAACCTGAATGTGGTGTCTGAAATCCTCTTCTTTTGGTAATACAAAAGATGCGAACTTTATGTAACAGTTCTGGTAAATCTTGGGCAGTCTAACCAACCCAAATGCAGTTTCTGAAATCCTATTCTTCTGGTCATGCAAAATATGCAAACTTTATATAACAGTCTTGCTAAATCTTGGGCAGTTGAACCAACCAAGATGTGTTTGTCTGAAATCCTCTTTTTTTGGATTCTTGTCGTCTATCAAGGTGTCTGGTGGATCCAACAGTCCAGCAAAGATTTCTCTTTTCAAGGAGACACATGCTATGGATGTCAGCTCTAATGCCCTACCTGTGCTTTGCTTAAAGCATCCATGACTTGGGTTTACTTTGTTTGCAACCTTTGCATGATGGGCAGGGGCACATTATATTGAGGGCGGTGTCGATGCAGCGCTTTCCTTCATGAAGTGGCTTGGTTTGGAAGTTGGGGTGAATCTGAACTTGAGAGAGCAAGCACGGATGTGCTCAGATTGGGATCGGACCCTTCTGGAAAGCATAGATGTCATTGAACTGGAAATGTTGCTGGATTACAGGTTCAACAACAAAGGCTTGTTAGTACAGGCGCTCACTCATGCCTCTTGTGAACGATCCTGTGGCGCATGCTATCAGGTTCCCATTGCAAGAATATTTGTTCACTATCTGTTTCGTGATTTGTTGTATCCGATTTTGTCACTCAGTGGACTCTTTGCATCAGATTCACTAGCTTGTGGTTCTGATTGGAAAGTTGTTTAGAGGAGTTGCTCAGCTGCTTTGATTTAAGCAGGTGATTGTGTGGGTGTGACAGAAGTTGATGTTGTTTGTTTAATCCTTTTGTGAATCTTCCTCTCTTTTGCAGAGGTTGGAATTTCTTGGGGATGCGGTCCTGGACTTCTCAATCACCAAGCATTATTTTGAGACTTCAGCACAGGAGAAGCGGGACCCAGGGAAGCTCACTGATTTGCGGTCAGCAGCAGTCAAC
>Ga0209611_10001995_pt1 | contig 35722 bp, 26 predicted proteins | sample S1TSphgellanicum_3_FD_187693 | JGI IMG/M metagenome (GOLD analysis project Ga0209611, IMG submission 187693) | Host-associated microbial communities from peat moss isolated from Minnesota, USA - S1T2_Fc - Sphagnum magellanicum MG (SPAdes) (version 2) | ecosystem: Host-associated > Plants > Peat...
GACCCATCCAAGAACCCGGAATCAACCAACCCAGACCCATCTGGGAACCGAGAACCAGCTAACACACTGGTTGTGACTAATGCAAGTGAAGAATTCTTGTGGTGTACAACTATCAGCATTTAAGTACCCAACCCCAAAATTGTGTGGGTAGCCCTTGATTTTGGTGGTTGCCCAATTACAAACAAAAGCATATTATTGAAGTTACAAGCCAAGATCTGAAGGGGTTATTTGCAAACTGGAATTCTATGCAACAATTTCCATGTCTTAACTCATTTCACAACCTCATGCAAAAGTGTCATTACTTGATAGTGAATTCTTCTTTGAATACTGCTGTTGTCAATGTTGCTACTGTAAAACATCAGATCAGTGCAACAATAGATGTCATCTTGTAAAGACCTCCAAAAGCCTTCAAAAGTGTAATTGCAAACATTGAACCTATGGAGATGACACTCAGAACATTAGACTATATGTTTCCATGATGTCATGCTTGATGAAATGTGAGTAATTTGGCATTAACTACTTTCCTTAGTTGATTTCCCTAGTGGAACAAAGGTTATGTTTCACATCTGTTTGTCCTCATGTGCTAACCAATGTTGTGTGGGTATCAGAAATGGCACTAACCCATCGTCAGTTATCAGGGCAATTCTTTGATCTCATAGCCAGTGTTCTCAGAAAATTAGAGAACCAGTTCTGATACATAACCATCATTCTCCTCCTTCAACACCCCCACAAGAAAACCAATGAAAAAAACCACCCAGAAACCCACAATTCTTTCCAATTTCTTTCACAAAAACTGCATGTTCTTGAGTTTTTGAAGTAACTGAAACCAGACTCCTGTTCTAATTCCAAATTTTCTCTTCCCCCGAAGCACCAGTCGCAATGGTTCTTTGATTCTAACATTTCAAAATCTGGGAACCCTAAATCAAGTGATGGTTTGGATGTTGTAGAGAGAAGATTTAAGAAGTATCTTATTTTCAGCAGGCCTTAAAATATCTTATGACGATGACTAGAAAGCTCAATGTCTGTTGGTGTCAACAAAATCAGAAGTCCAGAAAGAGGCTACCAAAAACCTCTGCCCCATCCTAGCCAACCATTAAGAATTACAAAACGCAATTGAGTGAACAACACTGATTAACTGGTAGTACTGGATTACATCAGGAAGCTGCTGCTCAGAGCCGCACCAGAGTTGTCCAGACTCCAAAATCAATAGTAAGCTACCCACCACTTGGTCACACAAAAAATCCACAAAATTCAAGAAATTATAGTTTTTATGCACAAAAATTAATTCAAAACTGGAGGTCTGTACATCAATGAATTGTTGACATTCAGTGCAACCTATCTGAAATCTTTTCATGAATTGGCAGAATTTACTAAGTACAGACATGGAGAAATTATAATGTATTCTAAATTCTAGAACTTAGATCTCTGTGATTATCAAACCCTAGTTGGAGATTGCAGTTCCCGTAGAAGTGATCACAGGCCTTGCCAGTTGAGCTATACAGCTGCAGCAGTGTCCAAGAAATTACTCACACAAAAGAAATTCATGTGTACCATCTGGAATTTAACTCGGACAATTGATTCAGTTCACTGATGAACTGCTGGAGCCTAACCGCTAAAACTGAAACCCTGCTGGGGTCATTGATGATCAGAGCTCAAATGCAGAGATACAGTCTATTAAGCTTGAGCTCACAATATGAGATCTGATGTGAATTCAATTTGGAATGTTCAGCTGACCAGGCAACAGCATGATTTCATTAACAACCTCAGAAATTGGCCTTGAGATCCATCGATTATGAAGTCTAATTACAAATGCAAACTTGCTATGTCCGGCCACTCCCACAAATTGATCACATGATGATGAAGCAGATTAAGGCACATGATCTTCTCAATTGCCAGCTAAAGAATTTGAGCTTTCAGGAATGATCTTCAAGTTGCTAGCCAAGGATTTTGAGGCTTCAACAAGGCATGATCTGTGATCACTGCAGAGCTGCAGGAACTAAAGATTTTTGAGCTTCAAGATATGATGTTAGCTGCAGAGCTAGAGCTAAAAGATGTTGAGCTTCAAGGCATGATGTTCACTGCAGAGCTAGAGCTAAAGATTTGTCTGAGCTAAGTTGTTGTTTGTCAGAGAGATTCTAAAAAAGTACACTCCAATCTTTCCGAGCTTTGATGATTCAGCTGCAAGTTGTGGAGACCCAACCAACTTGGTTGGAAACTCGGTCAAAAACCATGTGATGATCCTGCTGTGCTATATTACCAATGATGCTTGTGACTTGATCTGTGGGCAGTATGCTCAGACACACTAGTGATGCCTGGAACTCGATCAACAGATTCTCAGGTGTGAGCTGGAAGTCGATAGTGGCACCATTTGCATCTTCAAACTGGAATGCCATGGATGGAAATGAAGGATTCGTGATGCCAGTCAGGTCGTAGCACAAACCCATCTGGATCGAACTCCCATCCACTTCTGGATAATTCACCAAGCTCTGCACTTCCTGCAAAATCATCACACGTTGTCAGGTACACACTCAGTCTTGGGCAAGTACCCAGTCAGTTTCAAGGGTTGTAGAACCGCATGTTCCGATTTAGGGTTTAGGGTTTAGGAGCCAAACCAGAACTGGGTCTGACTGATTCTTGGAAACGGAATCAGAGTTTTGGGTTTTTTTCAAAGAACTGGAGCATTACCAAAATCAGGATCCTGGTTGGTTTTTAGAACCAGAATCAAAACTGGGATTCTGTTTTTTTATAAACCAGACCCAGAACAGAACCAGGATTTCGGGTTTTTTTCTAAAGAGCCAACCCCAAACTGCTCTAATTTAATTTTTTAGAACCAGAACCATAAAACTCAAGAAACACCCAACACTGGTACACACACACACACACATATCACAGCAAGCTCACCATGTGGTCCATACATCACGGTTTAGGGTTAGGGTTTAGGGTTACCTGGACGACGGCGGTGTAGGCATCATTGTTGAGGTAAGTGAGAGTGGTGCCGGAATCCATGATGACGCCACCAGAGCCGTCGAGGTAGATGTCGAAAGTGCCGATCGGGAGATCTAATTGTGTACCACCGACGGTGATTCCCGTCATACCCACGTAATAGAAAGTGGGGATCAAGCTGTTGGTGAGGATCGGGGTGTAGACCAAACCCTGGATGACACCTTCCGGACTTCCGAACAAGAAGGTGCTGGCGGTACTCGTAGCGGCGCCCACCAAGCAGTAAGAGAAGATGTCGGAATAGATGTTTTGTAACTGGCTAGGTAGCGAGAAGCTCCCTTGTCCCAGACCCACAAGCCCGTCTGCGCCGTTGAAGCTGTCGCCAGTTTGGTTGTGCCCACATCCGAAGGTGACATGCGAGATGGGCGTCGCGCTTCCGTCTAAGTTGGACACCGTGATCGTCTCATATGCAACGTCCCCTGTGGTGCTGCTCCCGTCTCCGTAGGCGTAGTAGTATTCACAGCTCGACGTTCCTGCACAGCTGCTCTGGCCGTTCGGAAAATCCTGGAAAACAAAAGCACCAAAGATCAGACCGCCTTCTTATGGTCCACAAGCTGCTGTAACAGCTTCTGTGACAGACATTCGAGAAAAGCTCGCCATCAATGCGAAGACGTTGCGCAGACTTATGATCATGATGAGTCATGGCTAACTTGGATCTCTTTCCATTAGGCTGCTGTGATCGCAATCACACATATCATGCTTTGACCAGAGCAGCCCAATGGGAAAAAAAGCCACTGACGGAGGGCCAAGTTGTTTCTTGCTCCCGGTACAGTACTAGCTTTCCATCGGAGAGCTGCAAGTGCATTGAAAATATGTAATTAATCAATCATGTTAAAAACTCTGGGAACATATGTTCTCATGGAGAAAAGGACACATGTCACTACAAGTATGGTAAGTCACAGTTTGACGACGCACAGCTCTCACACACAGCTCCTGTAAAATTTGGTCAATGTGGTAGAGCTATGAGATGACTGTGAGCGCAGCCAGTTGAAAAAACATAAAGGAAAGCTGTTGTGATCATAGAATCTGTGATCACAGCTGCAGCCTAATGGAAAGATGTGCATAGAATCTGTGATCACTGCTGCAGCCTAATGGAAACATGTCTTCCTAGGTATGGAAGGATGTGCATAGAATCTGTGATCACAACAGCCTAATGGAAAGATGTCCTCCTAAGTATGGAAGGATGTGGATAGAATCTGTGATCACAACAGCCTAATGGAAAGATGTCCTCTGACTGTGGAAGGAATTTGTGGAGGCGCTAGTGTGATTTGCGTACCGTGCAAGCGTTGTCGACGCAGGAGGCGGGTGAGTATGAGGACGATAAGCTGGGATCAAACGGGGGACCATGAGGCTGGTTGATGCACTGGATACAAGGCAAGCAATTCAGCCACACCAGGTCGCTTCCCGTATCCATCACTGCAACAAATCTCTGCGGAGGTGTGCCGACGGACAATGCCATTGTGTACTCGCCGATGTCCGGTGTCACTTGGCTCTCGAAATCTCCAGCTTCCCTTGAGAGTCGACCGCGACTCGAGATGTAGTCCCGGCGAGCCCAGCTCCTTTTCACAGCTGCTGCCATCCTTTCTCTGTGCGACAATTTTGTGTTTGAAGTGCTGCTGCGTGACAGTGGCGAATCTGGGTGGTCTCTGTGTAGCAACCGTGTTCTCAACACCTGCGGGCGGAAAAAGACACAATCGTGAGCTCAGGCAGCAGGCTCTCGATCGATCCATCCATTTGAGTCAACACAAGTTGAGCGATGATCTATCTCAAATACCATCAGTACTTTGGGTCATGATTTTCGATCCTTGCAGCAGTGAAACATAAAAGATTGCTGGAGTAATACTATGCAATCCAAGTCCATGCTTTGTTCCCACAAGCTGCTGCTACAACTTTTTCTAGCTTCCGATCAGAATCTCCTCCGAGCACCAGATCAGGTTTCAATGTGTACAACATACCTGCTGATTTTTGGTGGATTTCGACTCATGCCGACCTGCAAGCTTCCTTGCCACATTACTACTGTACATAGATGAGCCCGCGTGAGCCGCTGCAAGGCTCCGTCTTGAAAGGATTTCACCTCCAGCGGCATCTCCCATACACTGTGCAGTCTGCAGCAAATCCGTGCAGCCCACAGCTACCAATACAGCTATCAGAACTAGTGCTCCTCTAAGTAAGGACCCCATGATAATATTGTCCTATCTATCCGGCCGGGCGGTGATCCTCGGCCTCTGCAACCAGCTTCTTCTGCCGACCCGTGCAAGTGTCGATGATGCTCCACAAAACTTGGCGCGCGAGGATGAAAAGGATCAATGCTTCGACACCTACCTCTTTTTGCTATTGAACACAGTTTGCTAGAAACTCTAGATCTCTCCGAGCTGTCTCTCCCGAGCTAAAAGCAAATGACGCTGTGTTGCTGCAATCGGCCAATTAATATATTCATATATGAACTACCCTGCTTAATTGCAGAAACCGTTTTAAGACTAGTTATACGCGGAATCGTATGCAGCTGCGCCTTGAATAATCACAACAACCTGAGGAAGTAACTTCCTGTTCCTTCGAAATCGAAAGTTCAAAAGAAAGACTCGCTAGCTGGACCCAGCTCCAGGCTATCTAGCTACTTCCCACAAACGATTACTGCTCTCCAACAATATGATTGAAGGAAAAAAGAAAATGCAGCTCCCTTTCCGAGAAAATATTTCGAAGAAGGATGTGAGCTAGCTGCAGTAACTGTTGCTGCAAGTGTTGTGAGAAAGAAGAAGAAGAAACTGATTTCCATACATGTCGAGTGAGATTCAGAAGAGCCAACTGACATTCATGAGCTCCTTGCAACAGGACCTATAAATGTAGCTGGTCAATCTATACGCGGAAGTACTTCCATTTCTTCTTGTTTTCTTTATTGATCATGTGAGCAGAAGTAGGATCCCGCAGCAGCATCTGTGCGAGTGGGGGGGATTTGAGTGGCAGTAGCTCCACGAATTCAAAGATGCTTCCTTCAATCAATTGCGACGCGTTTTTTACGCAAACTGTTGTCGCGCGCACGCGGGGTGGGTAGATCGTCAGCGAAGCGCATGTATGTACGTACATTCATGCTACGTAATACATACACATACGTACACTTCCGATGTACGTATTGTGGGTGTATATATACACCCGTCTTTTCAGGGTATCAACATCATCCGCTGAAGATACCCGCCGGTTATTATCCTGGGCGCGCACACACACACACATATATATATTCGCTTGCCTGCCGGGCAGGGTGGTGAAAAAAAAATCAAAGAACCCGGGTTTTGGCATAGAGGATACTCGGTTCTCAAGGCCCGGGCCACCAGTTTCTAAGTAAAATAAGAGCACCTGGTTTTGCTAATTTACAAGAATTGGTGGTTTTTTTTTTTTGGAAGTTTTTAAAGAATTAGAATAAATAATTTTTTTAAAAAAATTAAAGAATCGCACAAGATTGGTATATATACCGATATACCCATGTTGGGTGGTTCTTCTATTTAAGAGATTCTCTTGTCATGGTTTTGATTCTTTAAAAAAAAAATTGAAGGTTTTTTGGGTGTGGGTTTGGGCAAACACTAAATAAGAGCAACGAATTAAATGTGACACCAATCTTGATACAATTACAAGACAATGCTTGACCAAAGAAAAAAAATTGAAGGTTTTTTAATTGTACTTAACATTTTAATTATTTTTTTCACACTTTTTTTCAAGAAAAAAAAAGCAATCTAAACTTGGTTAGAATCTCCCTTTTCAACTAAAAGATTCAAAATTCAATCATTTTCTTTCAAAAAAAAAGAAATTTCATGAATGAAACAAATTATTTTTAAAAAAAATTGAATAGCTTTTTCAAATTAGATACCCTGGAAAAAAAAAAAATCCCCCAAGCGGAGACAAAATAGTAGCCCCAAAGAAAAGGAAACAACTTCTTAAAGGAAAGTGGATTAAGCTCTCTGGAGAATCAACTTCCCCTTGGGAGAAAAAGATGAAATTGCAAAGGGAAACAACTTTCCTCGAGGAGAAAAGAACTAAATTATCATAGGGAGCAACTTTCCTCGACAAGAAAAGGAATTAAATTGCCATGGGAGCAACTTCCCCTTGGGAAAAAGGGATTAAGTTGTCCTAGGGAACAACTTTCCTTGACAAAAAAAAAAGAGATTAAATAATTTTAAAAGCAAGTTTTTGAATGTTTGAGAAGAAAGTTCAAGACACAAAACATTGTCCAAATCAAATGTTTTTTTATATTGTTGAAAAGGTCTTGAAAGGAAGATATCTAAAATGGTAATGCATTTTGGCTATAGATAGAAAGTTTTATATCAAATTAAAATCACGGTTTATATAAGTATAGATTTTCAACAACTAATAAAATTTAATATTTAACTCTAGAAATCAGATACCCTCTCACAACACTGGCATATTTTTTACCCATACAATTTTCTACTCTGGAATTGTGCTGAATCTGCTTGAGTGATAGATGCTGCAAAACTGCAGGCAAACCCCTTGCCTTCCAACTCCAAAGAGATGGCAAAGGACATTACTTACACAACAGAAACCGCCGTATATAACATGAGTATTTGTAATGTGCTCGATTGTTTACAGATGGTACATGGAGTGTGTAAACAGCTTACAAGCTGCCTGTCGGTATATATGGTCTTACAAGCTGCAATGAGTCCTCCCTGATCATGCACCAAACTAATTACTTTCTGTGTGTTGGTGCAAGTGGGTACGGGTGGGTGTGTGTGTGTTGGTCATCAATGTTTGTTTTCCCCAGCCAAATTTTTTCACCAGTTGGTGAATTTAGAAATAGAGAATGCATTTATTCTAAACACGATTTTTCTGGGCATTTTTTAATTCAGATTTAGAAATAAATTTACTAATAATAATAATAATAAGCACCAGATTTCTCTATTAGATAGTTTCACTAGGTAGTTAATTACTAGTATAGAAGGATGTTGTTTAGTTCGAGTTCTCATTTATTTAATCTCATTCATTTTTAAACCAACAAGTTTAGCTGAATCATCTGCGCATAATATGGATGATTGCCAGTTTGGGTTATATACATCAGAAAATTGAAACAAACAACACCAGAGTTCAACCTCATGATCATGACCAAGATGCAATTTGTGCGCTCTGGCTGGCTGCTGCAGTGCTTGCTGGAATCCAACTTAATAGAACAAATGATGTGAAGTCATCGAGTCTGCTCATTGAGTTGTGACTCATGATGAATTTATAGACGCGTCTTCTTGATGACCCATTTTCTCTATATGCCATTAGATACCATGTGGCATGATCGGCCTTCATTGGCTACTGGAAGGTAATGCCCTGGGGAAAGTGTGTTACTAGAATAAGAAGCATTGTGTTAGGAAAAATGTGTGAGTGTACTGATAGTAGGTGTAGGAAGATCCCTCACGCTCTTAAGGAGTAGGTAGGTAGGTAGGTGTGAGATCGCTCATCTTTTCTAGGAGGGAAATCCATTGCTGAAAGGTGCACTACAAATTTACACCAAGAAATTTCTGCGAAGTGCTTTTACATTGAGTAGTGTTGAAAATAGTCTTTGGATAAGTGGCTTTCCAAAACACTAGAGTTTCTTCTTCTATCAAGCCATGTAGAGCCCACCTTCCAACGTGATGCCAAGAAGGATAAACCCAGCTTCCAAAGAAAAGGAATCCATAAACCATTCATTGGCAAGAACTCGCATACAACCTACCAATGAAAAGGAAGCAATATCGTAGTTTAAAATAGAATATCAAATAAAACATCCTCATCATGCATGTCAATTTTCTAGGGTTTGTTTGAGGAAGGCATTCAATACATAACATATTGTGGTGTTATATATCAGATATATCCAATTATGTATGTCATCTATGTATTTTCTCCATTAGTTTTTATATTCATTTAGTTTGGGTGGACCTTGCAATGTACAATGGCACCAACCTATTCGAGGTTAGACTAATAAATTTTGTTTCTAGGTTGTGTTTCTCATGATTTCTGTAACTTCTATTTTTTATGATTTTTTTTTTGGAACTTGCATTTCTCTTTCAATTGACTTGGTAAATATTTATTCACTCTTAAATGAAACTTAAGTGCAACAGATAATAGTGAGGATATTCAATGAAAATTAGTCTTTGCATTTCTTGAAGAAACAAGATGGTTAAGGCATTTTTCTAATGCCAAAGGAATGCCACAGAGGCACCTAGGAAACAACACTAAATTTGAAAGGTTGAAATTGTGGAACCATATTTCACATTTTATCCATGGATTAGTTTTGTTTAAATTTTTTGGTCATGATACACAACAGGTGCCCTTAGGTATAACAATAAAAAATGAAAAAAAAGTTATGCAAACATTTTGCTTTCAAAATGCTCGCTTATGGATTCTAGTCGATAATGCACCTTCCACTAACACTACCACAAATTGTGGTGTTTTACAATAATCGTAATACAATGTTCCAAAAGGAAAATCTCTAGCATTCTTGAGGGGACAAAGTTAAAAAGCACAATAGGTAAATAAAATTCCTACAAAAGTACCTCAATTATGATATGCCAAAAACCTTGTAATAATTGTAATGTTATTGGCATATAAAAAAGAAATCTTCTCAACCACAATGCCCAAAAAAAGGATTTCTCACATTCAAAAGTATCAACATGGATTTAAATTTGTAATTTTCAGTTGTTGTGAAAGTTATACATGGAGTGTTGCACTTTTTATGTGTTAGAAGGTTTTAAAAAATGGTAAGTACTTACCCTCTTGACCTCCTTGACAATGATAAAGGAGTCACCAACAAACCCATAGTAGTTGTAAGAAATTTCCATGAACCAAAAGATTGTTGTTCCCAAGTAATGGTTGGCAAAGTGGGAAACCCACCACGAGTTTTTCACTTCTAATTGTCTCTGAACTATATAACAAAGCCTACACGCATCTCCAGTGGTGCTCAGTATGTGACCCTACAAAAATATGTTTCGAAATCCAAGTTTGGTTATTTATTGTCTTGCAACACCACCCATAAAACTGAAACAGGGACACCAAATAGGTCGGGGACTACTAATAGCAAACCACTTGGACCAATCATTATGATGGGCCAATTGCAGACACTGAGCATCAGTTATATCATATTAATGACACTCTTTTCTGCCGGTGCACAGTGCTGTTGCCAAGTTTACCAGCCACTGCAAACTGTATAATTATACTGAGCCAAAACTATTTTCCTGAGCCAAACCCGCAAATTTTAGATTTTCTTCAACCAATTTTCTTGGTCAGTGTCACACACTGAGCACCGTTGGAGATGCTCTAAGTGTTCTATCATGTTTAATATCTTAAGCATCCATCATGAATATCAACACTACAAGTTCCATCAAGTAGAACCACCAAGAGGGGAGTCCTGCAATCACTCAAACTTTCAATAGAAGTTTTACCCACTTGTTTGCAGTGTTGCATCATATAGATTGCTGCCAATTCTATGCCATTAAATATGGTAGAAATCCCTCAATGGCAGTAGAGAGAGAGAGAGAGAGAGAGAGAGAGCCTTTCAAGGTACTTCTGTTCTGTCTGCATATTTCTCAGACCCACTTTGTCTTTTTGTTGCATTCAATGTTTGGTCTACCAGGTCAAAAATTGGAGGATGTTCAACAACAGCCCTACAAAAGTTTACAAGGGCAGTCTTGCACAGTTTGTAGTAGTGGAGTTGGTGCAGGATGTGCAGGACCGAAAACAAATTGTTATTAAAATTTGCATGTTGTGCTCTTTCCAGGCAGTTTTGAACACATGATCACATAAGCTAAAGTATGAATCAAACTAACAGCAGCCTAATTCAAGCTGCTTTTGGTAATGCTTCTTCTAGTTTATGTGTATGCTTTCCTCTGTAAAGCTTCTTTTTAGTTTATGTTTATTTAGTTTTTTCTGGTAAAGCTTCTTTGAGTTTTATGTTTATTTAGTTCCTTCATGTCGGCAGTGCAGCAACCCCTGCAAAACAACCATGTGAGCAGAATGCTGGGTTGGCACTGACACCCACAAAGTACATAGAGGGATGTTTAGGCCACAATGAACCAGCACCCACCAGCGTACCATGAAGGATGAATGATAAGTGATCAGGAAACAGTTTTCTGTTGGGTTTCAGATCTTTAGCTAACCATGGTAGTTAGCTCTGTTGCTTTTTTTAACTACCTACCTACTAACAACCCACAAGGTAGGTTGTTAGTAGGTAGGTAGGTAGTAAAAACAGCCCTTTCTTATGTATAAACCATCTACTTATCTAGTAATTATCTATTATCCTAACTTGTTTACCTATATTTGAGACCTATTTCTTATAGAATTGGTTACCAAGGTGAAACTGCATACTAACTCAGTTGAGATTTCATCCACAACTGAGTAATAATAGGCATCCAGTGGATGATGCACTAGTGGGTGCTGGTTCATTGTGGCCTTTATTGTTTAGCATCATATATTCAAAACTACCACAAGGTAGGACCATGAGAACAGAATCTGGTTTTGGGTCATGTCCCTTGTGTCAGGAAAACTATGTGCTTTCATCCATTTCAATGTAGAATATAAGTGGTTTAGGGTTTAGGATGTCAGATAGAATTCCCAAGAAAAGTGTATTGTATTTTGTATGGTAAGTTAGTGGACCCACAAATTTTCATGATCTATTTTGGCATATTCAAACACTTACATGTCATTTGGCCATTTGCAAAAACACCACCAACTCCTCTTGTGAGAGAAAAACTGTGGAAACATGCATATGGATTGGAGATGAACATCTAAAGGGACTTATTTAGGACATCTAGGGATTTTTTTTAAAACATCTCAAATGGAGGAAAACCTAAGAGGGTTTTTGGTGCACTTTTATTTTGAACATTACGAGGAACATTTCACAAATGTTTCAAAATATTGGAAATTTCAGGCAAATCGATTTTGGAAACAGTTTTGGTTCTATGGAGTCAATTCTAAAGGCACCAAGCATATTATGTCAGTTTCCAAACTACATAGCATCCATGTTGAACTCCAAAAATTTGAAGGAACAACTCTGATACATGCTCCTCACACATGCTCCTCAAAGCACTTCGTTATCTCCATGAGCTTGTCCATTCACAAAAGCAAGACCAACACTATTGTATTGCAAGAGAAATGCTTTTGCAAAAAAATACACATTGTGAGCCTTATGCACACAATTGGTTCTTTGATTGAGCATTATTTTTTGTATGAGATTATTATTTTTGTTGGCCAAAAAGCAGATGAATCTTAAGATTCAATATATTGATCCCATAATATGTCACATTAATGATTTCAATTTACTAATTTACATTTTTTTTCGACTAATTCCCACTTTCAAGTAATTCATAATCTTTTAAACAATGTTTTCTTACCAATATGATTTGATTTATTGAAGGTTTTTTAAACCTAAGACTTGGTGACCACCAATTATATCACCAATAGATCATTGTATTCATATATAAATTTTACATATAAATCATATAATGATTTGTTACATTAAAGTTGAAAAACTTTACGACCTTTTGGCAAACAACTATGTTTTTGGCTATCTCCTCCATTTCTCTTATTGATATTCTATCACATTACTCAAATATCCAAGTGAATTGTATTTTTCTATACTAATTTAAAATTTATAAAATGAGAACTTGGTGATCACCAAGTGTGTGATCTTCTTTCATTGTATTTGTATATTTTATGTTACTCAAATATCTATATTATTTATGTGTAAAAGTTGCGTACATTGATGATATTTTTGGTAAAATTGTATTTCAATGTGAAAGAGGGCAATTAGGTTTTCTACAACCACATCATTTTGTGCAAATATGTAATACATACACATCAATGAAACAAAATCAAGGCCAAACACCTACAAGCTTAAATTTCAAGGGTGAAATTTGGCTACTTTTGCCTAAATACAACATGACACCCTAAAAGGTCACTTAAAAACCTCATTGCAATGGAAGCCTTTCACTTGTCCTATGATAAAAACACACCAACATGTCCCCAAACTACGTTTTCAATGAACTTTAATTCTCTTACTTATTTATTTCAACCATTTGATCATTACCACCTTTTTCCCTTTCATCCAAACCATTCACAAACCCTTCTCCTCCCTCAGAAAAACTTTTTCCATTCTTCCTTTCATTTGCAAGAATGTTTCAACCAACTCTAGTATACAATAGGAGAACTTAGAGGTTAAGAACTTATGACTGAGGCTAGAACTCAAATTAAACCCTATTTGTGATTCATCAAGATTCTATGTGATTTTTTTGCCACATAGGCTTTCAATGTTTAAGGCTTGAGTCCTAAAGTTGTATCATTGTAGTATTGAAAAAATAGACTTTGAAGTCCAAACTCTAGAATTTACAAAATGCAATGATATTGTTTGGCCATTGAATAATGGGGAATGGAAAATGTTGTGGGTGCAAAATACAATTGATCATGGATGATGGATCTACACGTTGCAAACTACAAATTGGAACTTGGGAGTTGAGATTTGACAGGTGCACATATTGGAACTTAGAGGATGGAGCTCCAAATCAGATCAATTCCAATTGTTGACATTGTGACTCATCATCAATGATTGATCATGACTTATGGCTATAAGCTTTCAACCTCCATCACAAACTCATAGTGTAAAGGTTTTTCAATCCAACCCAATCTCGAGTTTCAATTCTCCAACCTTAGCCCTCTAGGTATGTGAAATTATCCTTCATCACTCTAATCTTTGGAATCTAGATATGGTGTAAAGGTCTTGCAAGTTGCAACCTACTTCAGGATGCACTCAATGTTTTTTTCTTTGGTTTTGTGGGTTTGAAATGTTGGCAGGTTTTGGTGGTAGTTTGCAAACAACTTTGGTTGTCTTTTGTTTTGTGTATCCAGAGTTTCACATGATGTTATGGTTGTGGTGGAGGGTTGTGAATCTTTGCAATGCAATTTTTTGTGAAGATGCCATCGTTTAAACCACCCCTTGATGTCAAATTTAAATATTTCTACAACTCACAAAGCCATGGCAATGGTGTTCCACTTGTTGTGTCTAACTTGGCTTCTAGTAGTCAAGTTCAATTTATGCATGACCTTGCCACCTTGAAAGGTAAATAATTTGCCACTACAATACTTTTGATTTTTTACCTCTTTCATATTTGCCTACAAAGTTTACAATGTTTCTCAAGGTGTATGCAATATCTAATGGCTCATTTAAAAAAGATATAACATTCACAAGAATCATATTAAACAAGTTTTTATAAATGATCCATATGGATATGGTTTTAAATTTTAAGATTTCATTAGTGTAATCTTTGAATACTAAAGTTTCAATCCTTTATGAAACCTTTTAAAATTAGGTCAAAACCCATATTGGAAAATGTTGTTATTAGTTGGTATGATGAAATCACTTTTTAAATCCTAAAAGAAAAACCCATAAAGTTCATAAAAATAAAAGCCCATTTAAATATTTCAATTATATACCCATTGGGCACAAAAAATTTGACAAATGAAAAAAAATTCATTTAAAAAAAACTTTTGAAAACAAGGTCCAATTTTGACCCTTAAAATTTTCATAATTACCATTTGGTTAAGGTTTCAAAAAACAAAATTCACATTTATCTTCATAATATCAACCCATGTTCAGTCACTAAAAATAATTTGGAGTAGAATTTAATATGAATTTTTGAATTTCTTAATAATCTAATCAATTAATTAGTCCATGTATTTAACTTCAAAAGTTCATTATTCATAATGAATGCATTATTTTTAATAAATAATTGTACAAATGTTTTCATAATCAAGTTGTTAATGTAGAATGAATCATCATTTAATGTATTTAAAATTAATTTATTCATCATAAGTGACACACACCCAAACTCCTTGATAGACTCAATTGCGTGTCCAAAGGTGAAAACAACGAAAGGATAAAGAATTAGGGTACGCTTTTTGACTCTGAGCATTTTGGGGGAAAAGAGGCATGTTGGAGTTCTGGGATGGGACTAAAATGAATGACAAATAGGTCAATTATTCACACGGACTTACACAAACCAAACAACAAGTTGGTTAGTATGTAGTTGGAATATTTTTGATGCATGAACGAACCATGGGCAAACATAAACTTATAAGAATCACCACAACCCAGATGTGGGGGAAACCACCACCTTTCCTCTTATAGTATTCCTTATGCCTGGACACGGGGCCTACATTCAAATGTCATTTTGTTTTGAGACTCTCAAGTTGGGAGTCCTAAAATTCTCGAAATTAGGATTCCCACGATTTTGGAGGCCCATGACTTCTTTTGTAGACCTCCAATTGAAGCAAGGTTTGAATCAAAGTTGTAACCCTCATTGAAAAAATTTCAATAATTTGTGGCATGTCACTTACACATAAGTAAATCAAAGCGATTCTTAACTTTTAGTGGTCAGGAGTCAAATTAGCAATTTGACTTCCGACCCTTCTTTTGGTCATAACTTATATATTAAATACCCAAATGAGTCATGCAAACCCATTTTAGACATGTAAGTTCTAAAAGTTTTCCAATGATATAAATAACTCTTCAATCCAATGAATTTTGACCCCTGCAATCACCCTCTAAAAATTCAAAAGTCCATCGAAACTCCAACTCCCAAAGTGTGAATTCACTTAGGAGTGTGTTGGTTCATTCCCTCACACTTTCCTACACTCCTAGGAACATGAAATGTGACTCCTAGGTTTCACTCTTGGCCCACACCTTTGCAAGCCCTTGCCTTAATCACAAACCCAAGGCTAAGGTTGCAACAATAAGCATTTAAACATAAAGCACGTTGTAAAAATTATTATTGTAACTCCAAAAATGAACCACCATACTTTACATTCACTCCCCAATGTTGATTCAATAAAACAAGTGGTGGAAGCTTTGGATCAAAACTTGTCACCGCAAAGAATTAACAAAACTCGGGCTTATGAATCAAAACAAAGGTTTCAAGTTTCTTGGGCAACCAAGTTACCTTGGGTGAGTTGCATGTGGGGTCTAATGGTCTTGTGCACACTGTGAAATGAAAAATTTGTTTAGAAGTTGAACAAAAAGACAAAATTCTAGCTACAAAATGGGATCCATTACAAAAACACAACAATCAAAGGAAAACTAACAAACCTATGAAAGGGATGAAAAAAGGGGAATGGTATATTAACAACAATTGTGAACATAGAAAAAATCAAATTGCTTATGCTTCTAAAGGGAGAAAATCTATTCTATATCAAGTGACTAATGGATTAGTTCATGAAAGACATAAGAAATTAGTTCAATTTGCTACATCGTTTCACACATTGAAGCATGGCAAGCCAACATTTGAATATGAGGTTCACAAGGACTTGTTTGATTTTTTGAATTTTGAAGAAAATCCCAAAATGCATTGGACAAACAACTTTGCTTGGATTATGGTTCAACATACCCATGGCATTATTTTGGAGGCAATAAAATATTTTATTAAAAAAACCCAAATACTTGTCACTTGATTGTAATGAAATAAGTACAATTGACAACCAAAGTTGATTGTTAGTTGATGATTATGTGGTTCAAAATTGGTTGAAAATACTAATTATTTTATCCTTGGAACATGTGGTGACTAGATCAAGTGTTAATAATGTTGAATTTTTATGTTGTCACTTGCCCAATGTGTTATGGCAGAGTACAAAACTTTGTTGATGAAGATGGCCTTTGATGCTCCTACTAATGATAAAGCAAAAGCAAATTTTGACCTTCTTTGTGATGTGTAGATTTTGTTGGGGCTTGTTACCATTTTCCCATTGCTATTCCATAATTTGATTAAGTTTACTTAACTACGAAATGTCTTTGTCTATGTTGCAACAAAAGTATATGAAGGGGAGATCTATGAATTGTACACAAATTTGAACACAAGGCTCAAATCTGATGCATTTGAAGGTTATAATGTTTTGCTGGCTGCTAAACATGATTCCATAATCATGCATTAGATGGCATATTTGAACATAGGCATGGAACAAATGGCATTTGATGCAAACTAACAACACATTTGGGCTACTTATTTGAATTTGCAAAAGTCTAACGATGTCTTGTGTCACAAGGGAGGTTTATGCTATAATCATCACACAAGTGGAGGCAAAATGTAAAGGTAAAGTAATTGCCCTTTTATTTCAAGTTTGTCTTAATTTTTTCCATTAAATACTTTAGATTTTGGAGTTTGTTTTGTTGCATTATCATAAACTAAATTGGATTTGGAAATTTGTTATGGGCATTGGGGGTTGTAAAGGTTATTGATTGCCTTGTTGTAGAATTGTAAGGGATTTTTTTGTTCATGGCGTCATGGATAGTGTAGGTGTGGTATACCCATAGTACTAGTTATAGTTTGATGCAGAAGAGAATTTTTGAAAGCACTTGGATGTGATCAAAATAATTTTTTGCCCCCCCCAAGAAGCTAGGTAGTAATGATACTTAGGTGCTTGAGGTTCTATCAATAACATCCCTTGACATTCAACAATCTTTGTTCAAGCTAACCATGAAATCAAATGCATGTAGTCCATGATTAAACCACTTGATGTGAATCCTTTGATGTAGCTCTAGCACATTCTTTCAACATCCAAAGTGCTTACTTGTTCTTTTTTAGAGTATTTCAAGTTGGCTAAGATTACAATGGTGCAAGTGCTTGGTAGCATAGAAGATGAATGATGTTTTAACTTTTTAACATTTTGCAAATCTAAATTGTGCAACCAATTCACTACTAACTCGGATTTAATGGTCACAAAAGTTTTATAATTTGCATAATTTTTTGTATGCTACTACATATTATGAATGGCGAATAAAATGCCTTCAACATGGTGTGAGAGTTTAAATTTAAGGCTTTGGAGTCTTTGGAATTTAGAATCTGGATAGTTTCTAGTTTTTTGGGTAATGGTGATCCCAAATGCATACCACTTCTTATCCAACCTTCCATTTCCAAGTTCTTCTATTCAAACTTGAAAGTTGATGTATTGAATTAATTTATTTGTTTTTGTAAGCAAGCCACTTGTGCTATTGTGGGTAATTTAAGGGTTCAATCCCCTCACAAATGATTACTAATTAGAATATGATTATTTATGATTTAATAGAAGGTAGCTTAAATTTCTCCTTCTAAGAATTGACAATAGCCAAAACTCTTACAACAATCTAACATTTATAACCAAAACTAGCCACCTTTAAAAAAATCAAATCGCCTAATGAAACTCCATTCCCTTTTAATTTCTAGCTAGAAAATCCATTACGAAAGAAAATTATGACATGTTGGGCTCCAACTCATTCCAACTAGTCGCTAGCCTAGCAACAAAAGGCCTAAACTAATAGCCAAATGTCATATCTTTCCCCCAAAAAAACCATTGAATGTTACATTTTCTATCAATCTAACATTAGGTCCCTAAATGATTTAAGTAACTTGGGCTACCTGTTTTAAAAATTTACGTTGAATAAATTTGGGGGTGGGGGGAAATAGGGTTCTTTTGGGATTTGAAATAGGGTAAAATTGGGGGGGGGGGCGGGGGGGTCTTCAAAGGTGGCAAAAGGCCATTCAAAGTGGTAATTATAATTTTGAAAACACTAGACATGGAACCACTTTGCAATGAGGAAAATAAAACTCTAATCTTTTACAAACATTTAGTGTATATTAAAGTTTTGAAATAAGCTATTTTGTATTAGTTCAAAAAAAATTAAACATTGTACTTTATCTTTTCTTGGAATTAAAGTTCAAGTTTAAATTTTATTTTGACATTTTGGATGTTGAAAATTAGAGATTTCCCAAAATCAAGGATTATTTAATATAAATAAATAAAATTAGTCTAAATTGAAAAACTTTAAAAACCAAAACTGCTCCCCTAATTAAAAAAATCAGAACCAAGACCAAATCGAGATCAAATTCCCTTCAAAAATGTTAAAAACTAGCAAGTTATTTTGGGAATACAATATCCTTGCCTTGATAGGCAAGGCCAACAAAACAAAACAAAACAAAACAAAAAGAAGGGTCATCTGAAATGTAATGCTTTCCATAATTTGATTTCATATGGTCACAGAAAACCTAATCATTTGTATAACAGAACCTCTCATGCATTAACAGACATCCACAAAAGCTTACCAAACCTACCAAGTATCACCAAGGCTGCTACCTACCTACCTATCTACCTACCTACCAGCCATCATCATCAAGGCTGCTACATAGATGGGGTGGGGTGGAAGAAGGGAAGGGAGGGGAGATTTTTTTTCCAATGCAATAATAGATGGAAGCTTGAGGATCTGAAGCAGCTGCAGCAAGTTGGGACATCAGATCCACTGGAAAGCATCACCCAATTTTGCATTGCAAATTTGCAGTCTTTTGGTGAAAAGGAGAACCTTGAAGCATAATATTGGCTAGCAAATCAAAACCTTGATGCCTTTCAGAGTTCACATGAAATGGGTGGCCTAACTGAATTTCATGTGTGTATTTGGATTACAACGGTTGCCACTGGCTTTTCCATTGTCTTCCCTGTGTGCTTCATTCCCCCCACCCACCTCCCATTTTCATACCCATTTCCTCCAACAAATTGTACCTCTACTACCCATCTCCCCAATTCTCTTATGAGCATGATATATATAGCACACAATGCATTTTGATCACAAAGTTTTGTGCAATTTTTGTGTCGATACGGTTTGCTTATACAACAATAATTTTGCAAAGAATCCAAAGTGTATGCGAAGTGTATGGGGCTAGTTTGCAACTTGTGTCATAGATGTCACAAAGAGTGTTTCCCATTTGTTTGATAATTTGAGATGTTTACAGGACGGGAGTTTAAATGTTTGCAGATTTGACAAAGATTTCATCCCCTTTCTTTTTGATGGACTTGCAGATTCCATATCTGCTGTATTTGATCCTGATAGATCCAGGAGAATCATTTTCTTGCTTCAAATTTTCTCATCATTTTCTGACCTAATCTGCTCATCCTATAACCGATGTTGATGAAGTCTTCGGGTAATGATCATTGAAGTTCCTGAGAGCATAGATGAATCTCTAAACCAAAGTTTGCAGCCGCCAAAGTGCAAATGGGAGAGTTGAATTCTTTTCTTGATGGGATAAACATGCTCAGGATCATGAGAAAGAACATTGAATAGCGTTGAGATGGAGACTGCAAGACGGAGGTGGCTTAGTTTTCTTATTATCAATCATGGGAAGGGAGTCTAGAAAGACTTGAATCAGTGAAGCAAAGATTGAGAAGTTCTTGGCAATCATGGGGTGTGGGGTATCGAAAGATGACATCTCAGAACCTAGACCTTTGCAGAGGAAAAGCAGCAGCCCCCGGCTGAGACCAGCTTCCTCTGTGACCACCACCACCACCACCACACACTGCAGAACTCCCTTGACTGCAATTCAGGATATTGAAGTCATCAGTGATGGCAGCCACACCGTCCTGTCCATAAACATGACGGCAAGTAGTACCACCCAGAAACCTCCAACACCCCCTTCTGTCATCATTTCCCAAAGCATGTGGAAACCATCAGATTCCCAAATCAAAACAAGTCTTCCTTCGGATCTGGGTGAACTGAACCTACTACCATTGAAAAAGCTCATGTCTTCTTCAATGTCGAGCTTCTCCCCAGAGTTGACTCCATTGCTCCTTGCTAGTTCACAAGTGACATCAGACTCAGATTTAATTCAATGTTCTTTGGAACCTGATCATCATCCCCTCAATAATGAAGTGGGCTCAAATGGGCTAAAGTCCATTTCATTCCTGAAGGAAAGTATGAATAATATCATTAACAGTGTGGAAGAGAGGCTTGAAGAGACGACAACTTCTTCCTGCAAAGAAAGTGGGGACTTGTATCATCTTGGTGGACCAGCAACCGAAGAATTAATATTGCAGATTTCCAATGCTGCTGCTGCTGCTGATAATTATCCCCCAGAAGCTCAACATGATGAACAAGATGTAGGAGATGATGATGATGTTGGAGACCAACTCTTGACCCAAGAGAGTAATTCAGGATGTTCACTATTGGATGCACTTGCAAATGCTAATAGTAGTATCTCAAAACAGATCCTCATGGGTGCTGCCAATTTTCCAGTCATTGTAAGGAAGTTCTGAATTTTTCTCCCACAATATTACATACTTGTAGTTACCTGGATCAAGTTCTTCTCTCTTTTGTGCACTTAATGTGACTCCAGCTTCTGCATACTAACAGAAATGAAATCTCAAGTCTCCAGTTGCATGTGGATTTGATTACTTTGTGCATGAATTTTGGGGAAAAAGAACAATTCGAAGATATTTGCACGTTGAGAAGATTCATCTGTTCTCAGGAGAAGAAATATCATCAAACTGTTGTTGCAGGTAGGAGGTGTAAGAGTATTATCAGGGCCAATTTTTACACCAGCACGACGAGCTGAAATTATAGACCTCGAGGTAATTTCAATAATTTCTAAGGAAAAGAAATCACTAACAAACTTTCTTCTTTTGTATTTTTTCTGTGGCCCCCAATGGATCTACATCACCCAAATTTCTCATATGTAAAACCCAATTCTCTTCTTGTGAATGATCTGAAGAGCTTGAAAATAGTTTATTTGAGCTTTAAAAAACCTTGAAATTTGGTTTCATGATGGACAACTGTGATTGGTGTATGGTCAGATAAAATTATTATAGGGTTAAACTTTTGTGTTACTGGATGGTGTGTTGTGGAAACCACTTGAATGTGTTGTGGTTGTGAACAAAAGAAAAAAAAAACACACAAATTTGCAGGAAGAGGAGGAAGCAGAAGTTCAAGATTCTTCTTGTGGGTGTCAAGTTGATGATCACGAATCAACACCAGAATCTCATTGCTGCTCTGGGAACTTGCAGTCCTGTAACATATTATTAACTGGAGACTCCATTGCAGACCAGCAGCAGTTACTTCCATCTCTTGATACCCGGAAAAAATTGCCTCCGCTTGCCAGCCTTCATCATGCTTCCTGTGAGTTTTTAAATTCTTTCTTGCCACTTCATTTGTAGTTTTGGCAAGCTCCGGGGATGATAATGAAAACAGATTTCTCAGCACTGTACTGCAGACAACAGACACTCATAGTAAGAGCAGCTCCACCCATGCTCAATATCTGGTCATGCAAAAATATTTCTCACATCCAAGATTAGTCATTTACTTTTTCCCAACCTCGCCCATAAAAGTGAAACTGGGACTGCAAAAATTGAGAGACTACTTATAGCAACCCACCTAGAGCAATCAAACCATCTAGCACATCAACAGGAAGTGTTAAGCTTTGCTGTGCCTTTTGCCAGCTTCAGCATCCTGTGCAAAACTGCCGGGTCAAAACCATTTTGCTAAGCCAAACCACCATGTTTTGACTTTTCTTCATCCAAAATTTGCTGTACATTGTACTGGTGGAGTTGCTTTAAGAATTGGAAATTATAGTAGGATTTTTGTGTATCTCTTTCAGAACTATACTCTTCTTACAATCTAGAGTTGGCATTGCTGTTTTGCAGCGGAGAGAGGTTTAAATGATCCATTTGTGAAGCCTGGGCTTCCCATTACCAAGAGCAGAGTCCAACAGAAGGATGGGTCATGGCGCTCGGTTTCTCCAAGTCAGTTCTTTGGTGAACAACAGCTCTCTGCACATGAATCAGCTTCTGAAACAGACAATGTTAACAACATCAAACAGTCCCTTTTGGTTCCAGACGAACAAGCCATTGACCAAATGCTTCATAATAACCACTCATCATCTCAAGAGACCATGATGGGAAAAACCGCATGTGGGTGGGTTTCACCTTCCCACAATCTTCTTCCTGATCCAGCAGAGATTGAGAACATCAGTTTGGAATCTGCACAAATCATGATGAGCGAAGTCCCCCTCATTCCCCTCGCCTTTCATGCCACCCATGAAGACTGACTATAAATAATTCTTTTAGCCCCTAGTGTTGTAAGAAGTCCACAAAACACAAATCTTGCTTCAAGCTTGCAACCATGAAGTCTCATATAAATTGAGTGACTGAAACTTGGATGTAAACAACTGCATGTCCATCTATTGGCTCACTTCACTCCAAGAGGAATTCCAAAACCTTCATGCAAGTTTGTTGTTTTTTTCAAATGTCAAATTTCTGAAGCATGGAATGGAACTAGTAAATTCTTGCAAAATTCCATAACCAGATGTTCCTGGATAATTGATTTTACTCCATCCTTCATATGGTCATCTCCCAAGAATTCCAACACACAATTCATACCCACCTCATTTCTAAGCATAAGAATCTCACTTCCTAATAACTATCTCTTATTCTTATGATTATCTCTCTCTCTTTTTCCCTATCCAGCAACATGAATATGAAAAAACAAATTAGCATTCGCCTTTTCATGTCCATGATATTTACATTAATTTAAATTAAATTTAACATTGACATAAGTAATGATGAACTTTTGAAAACCATATGGAAATTTTTTTTTTTTTTTTTTTCCTTTTAAATTAGTTGATCATCACTAGTAGTGCATAGCAATGTGGAGCTGAAATTGGAACTCCGAAGTTGCAACACATGTGTTCGGGTTTTAAAATTTACACCAAATTCAAGTGTACCCATTTCAAGAAATTGGGTCAATGAACAAGAGTTAGGTGCATTCTAAGATCATTTCCAACAGCATATTAAGTGGAGGATCCACTTTGGGTTTCACCAAGCTAACCAACCACCATCAATTTACCTTACCCTAATGTCACTTTCTTTCGTCATTAAATAATCCTCAAAAATAGTGAAATGAATTTTTGTGAAAATATGAAGTTGAAATGTTGAAAATCATCATAACTATCATAGGCTACAACTATGAATAATCCCATTTAGACTCATGTGACAATATCATACATGATAATAGATCATGGAAAAATTCAACAATTTTAATTTTTTTAAACGAATTAATTTTTAAAAAAAAATTAATTATTCGTTTTGTCAATGTGGAAACCGACCCTAGGCTATTAGGGTAGTATGTTGAATACCATGTAGGTGAATAGCAAGCAAGTTGGTTGGGTCTCTACCAAATAATTATTTAATTTTGAAATGTATCCAAAGTCTATGAATCCAAATGAATTGCTACATTTTGGATAGATTTTACAAAAAACTTTTTTGATGGAGGAAAACTACGGGTTGAAAGTATTCTAGACAATATAGCAAGTTTCCTTCGCTCTAAGTCAAATTAGCAAGCATTTTTTTGGGTGGTTTTAATGCATGTTATTTGAACCTTTTTTTGGGGGATTTGCACTTTGGCTCACAAAAATCCTTTTGTTCTTTTTACAAATGATTTTTTACTTTCCTTGCATTTTTTGACAATTTGGGGTTTGTTGATGTAGAAACAGCTGCAAGAGGTTGAACGATTTTTTCATCACTTTCTAATTGTTTTGTAGCTTCGTCTTTCATGCTTGTCAATAGTTTACTTGTTGATTCATATGTTAAGTCCCACCAAAGGCTTGGATTTGTGATGCCATACATGAAGTATATAACATGTTCATTTGGAAAGGCACAAGAGTTCCAAGTACTACATTTTTCAAAAGTTGTTTTGCTTTCCAATTAGTCAAGTTTTCCACATCTCCACCGTCAACTTTCAGAGTTTGCATAAGAATCAAATATTGACTTGCATATAGGAAATAAAATTAGAATATATTAGTGAGATGAGAAGATATGATTGTAATTTCACTTACAATTGCAATGAATGATGCGAATAAAAATTCAATAATGAATGAAAAAGAAACAATTTACCATTAACAAGGTCATCTCCATGTCGTGTTATTTCTACAGTAAGTAATGTGTACTTGCAATATACATTTGAAAAATCTGATCTATTATTGATTCCTTACCTCCTGCTCCAAGGATTGCATTATGATGATCAACAACAGTGATGTGACAAAAGTGCACACTTAGTTCCAAATCATGCACTTGGAACAACAGCAGACAGACATCTAACTATGGTAATATAACTGCAAAGGATTAGCCTGAACCTTGATGAGAACAATGTATCCCTGATCCGGAAGTGGCTGTTTCTAATACGACCAAGTACAGGGAATGGGCACATGCTTGTACTTAATGTTTGTAGCTTTAATGACACCCAGACTAGGCGCCTCTGCTCTACGCAAGACTCATTGCTTTTGCACAAGTGATAAATCAAGTTCTCATTCAAAAAACGTCATACCATTTGCAACCAATTCCAAGATGACCATTGCATAACCTTATAACAAATTGGCTAAGGACAAAGTCTTTGTTGCCAGAGTGATGCATAGATATTGAGGCATCCATTAAACTGAAAAGGGCAGCAAGGTGCAGATGACTGCTGGGAAGACTTCTCTTGCACTTACCCTCCATGCAAGCAGAACTTCTCGCTCAGAGTCAAAAGACATGACAGTAGCCCCAACAGTAGGTGAACATGATTTGAAAGTCATCACATTCCGCACCATTGGTTCCTGTTCCCCCTGCACAGTCACCAGATTGGCGATCTGGGACCAAGACCAATTGGCAATCTTGGGTACTCCAGATTCTTCCTAAGTGCTTATAATGTTACAGTCCCCTAATATTACTTGTGAAAATCAATTCACTACAGAGATCAAGCAACTGAAATATTAATCTAAACTGCTCCTTGGATTGGGCAATGCAAAACTTTCAAGAATTTATATTTCTGACATCAAGATCCATGTTGTTAACAGTCCTCTCTGTGTGCAACAAAGCCAATGGAACTGATAACTACTCAGTACAGACAATTTCTGACACAGCACTGAATTGCAGACCCAGAAGATTACACCTCTGCAGTCAGTAAAGTATTTATGACAGACACATAGATGAGGCATGTGGAGATTGTAAAGTCTGGAACAAGAAAGGAAGGAGATCTCACCTGCTGGCTCTCATGGTTGCCTCGCAAAATCGTGATGTGGTCTGGATAATGCACCTTTAAAGCCACCAGAAGCTGCAAATCATGAACAACTTCAGGTCAGCTAAGCAATGCTCCTTCCCATCACTTCAGGTCAGCTTAATCCAACCAACCAGATCTGATGTCCCACTAGCACAGAGCCTTGACAAGAAAACATCCAGTGCAACGTTTTTGGCCTAATGCTGGTTGGGCACCTTCCATCCAAATCATCAACAGAAATTGAGTTGCAAGCAGACAAGAAGACCACAATGGCTGACACCTTTGTTACCACATCGACTATGGAGGGCTCTTTTTGGGTTCAAGGTGGGTTGGTCTGATCTGGGTAGCAAGTTGATAGCCCTTTGTTTTCATTTGGGATTTTCACACCATTGTTTTGCTGGATGATTTCAATAAATGGTTTTCAATTTGGGGCCAACCCAGCAGGCAGGAAGTAGACTGATACTCACAGAAGCAGTTTCAACAGAGTAGTAGCCACAGTCAACATAATCCCCCATAAACAAGTAGTTGGTGTCCGGGCACTTCCAAACAAGCAAACCCACACATCACCAATGTTAGAGCTAAAAACTAAAACAAGGGGCATGAAGATGACTAACAACATACAAGGACAACGATGGTCAGAATCTTTGTAGGCGAAGTTATGCACACTAGTCAACAAGATGCGCATTAACCTTCCCTCCTATCTGGAAGAGCTCTGCAAGGTCATAAAATTGACCATGTATGTCACCACAAATTGTAACCGGACATCTTACTGGCTGTTTTTTCCACCCCACAGACACTCTTCAGGATTCTGCAACATTATGTTGCTTTGTCACCTCCAATGGAATATAAAGGTCAATGGAATATTTTAGGTCTTGCATTAAGACCTAAAATGTCTCATGATCAATTTGTAGATTGTCACAAAATGGTCATAGTCTAGCACAAGAGGAATTCCAAAAGAAGGCAACATGCACAGAAGAACACCTCTCCCACCCTGACTCAGTCTAACAAGCACTTGAAGACATTGTAACTGAATCCTGTCCTTTGGTCGCTCCTGCTTTCAAACTGCATCATTTCGCCTGGTAGTCCTGCTGCCCTTTCAGACATGGTTGACATTGCCGCATATCTATGAAACCTCCAGAGAAGACTCTTGAAGGTCGTGTTCCGAGAAATCAACCCGAAGGAGCTCAAAAACTCGAAACCCCAACAATTTTGCGCCGGGTTTCTTTGATGCAGAAGTGTGAATGTTTCTACAAGTGCAGGTGTGTGGAAAGGAGATAAGAAAACTGGAAACCAATCGCGTGAATAGAAGAAGGCCATGGTTTTCCCAATTGGGTTCTTTTGCCCTAATTGTCTTTCTTAGGTTTTCTTTGGTTTTCTGAGGGTGTTTTCTTGGTCTTGTTTTGTTGTGTATCCTGAATTCGGACTTGGGTTGTGTCATATTGATGCTGAGAAGATACCTACTTACACAAGGGGGGAATTGGGTAGAAGTAGATTGGTTTTGTTTGTTGGGGTGAGTGAGTGAGGCAGTGAGGCAGTGAGCATGGCAACTTTGAAGGTTAGGGTTAGGGCTGCAAGTGGAGGTCCAACAATGAGAGTGCAGGTACCATGGCCATTTACAGTGCAAGCGCTCAAGGATGTGATATCACCTCTCATAATGCGCCCAACTTCATCATTTTGTCTGTCACTTAACAAGAAAGCTGCAATTGGTGAAGGTCCAGGCACAACCTCCTTGTCTGATTTCGGTGTCATCAATGGAGATCTTCTTTTCTATATTTCCAGAGAGGGAGGAGATTCTTCTTCTTCTGCTGCTCCTCCTCAGCCTGCTGCTGATGTTCTGGTATGTTTGTATTCAATTATGTTTGAATCCATCAATCCCAAAGCCTTTAAACTCCTTTTTTTGCAGTTTGTTTAGCAAAGTCTTTCTTTATCCATTCTTATATACCCTCTAATAAATCCCAAACCCTAAGCCCTTTGCACATCATAAAATATATACCCAAAGTTTTTTTTCTCTCTGCAAATGGTAGGAAGATTTTACCTTTTGGAGATTGAAGATCTTGTTTGATGTGGAGTTTGAGAATCACCACCACCCTTGGGCTGCTGCTGTTTTCAGTTTGCACATTTGAATAAGGAAGTTGCAACAGAACTGGCATCTACATCTGCTGCACCTTCTACATCTCACAGCCTGAGCACTGGAAAGACAGTTGAGGATCATGGTTTCAAAGGAGACTCAACAAGTAGAGAAGGTGAAGGCTTTACAAGTATGAAGCATGAAGAAGACAGTTCTATGAGTTTGATTTCAAATTCTACAAACTTGCAACAAAAGTCCAATGCTCCAGCTTCCCTGGAGGAGGGCACATGTAGTTCACAAAATCAGGGTACTGTGGTGCCTATGCATGTGTCTAACACAACTACGACATCAGTGGAGCCAACTTTAGCAGCTCCTGCTGGTCAGGAGGTTAAGAATGTAGATTCCACAGTGCAATTCTCTGGGGATGATGCAATGGAGGTGGAAATCAAACAGAAAGGGGGCCTGCAGTTCCCAGTAGAGATTGCAAAAAATCATGTTTCCATCCCGGATCTGCTGCAGCGTGTGCTGTCAGTAGAGTATGGAAATGTGAAGGAGCCGCAGGAGCTTTTGGTTCTGGCAGTCCATGCAGTGATGTTGGAAACAGGGTTTGTATTATCAGGTGAGGTTAGCTCATCTCAGGGATCATATGTTCTGCCAACTGGGTGGAGTGGGAAGGGAGGCCAGGTGAATCTTACCTACACTCTCCCAGAAATCAAGAGAGAATCCAAAGATGCAGGATCGCATACATTTGTGGGAGACATGGTACTTCGCTCCCAGATAGTAGGGAATGTTCTTGTTGTGTACGGAGTCACCACAAGTGGAAGAGGTTATGAAGTTCATAGGGTGAGCCTGCCTGTGTCAAGCTTCCTGAATGAAGAATCAGTCCTGAATGGCACTGGCAGTGCTGGCAATGCCCCCCTGATGGTACATAACCTGATTTTCTGCCTATGCCAAATGATCAGATTGCTAGATTCATATATTGATTTGTGCAGTTCTGTTTGTTATGGTCTTCAACTGTTCATATTCAGCCAAGTCCAAGGAATCCTAATGTTAATTGTACCAGTGTTTTTTGCAATCAACACTGGTACAACACCAGTGATGACTAATGCCAGTGTGTGGTGAAAGCAGGAGAGCACACCATCAGCTTCTCAGGCACATAATGTAACAGAGCGGCATGCGACAAGCAAGAATGGGATAAGCATGTTCCACAGTGTGTTTGAGCTATGGAAGGAGGTGAAGGACAAGCTGTCGTTACCATTGCTTATGTGTCTGTGTGAGAGAGCTGGACTTCCACCTCCGGCGTCCCTCCTAATCATTCCCACAGAATTGAAAGTGAAAGTCCTGGAGTTGCTCCCTGCCATTGCACTTGCTAGAATCGGGTGTGTGTGCTCAGAGCTGAAATTTCTTGCTGGCAGTGATGACTTATGGAAGATCCGATTCAAGGAGGAATTTGGTGCAGCAGTTTTGGATAGGACTTCTGGGTTACAAGGCTGGAAGAATGCATTTGCTCGTGAGTGGTCTCACAGAAGAAGACGGGAGCAGGAGAGGAGGGAGGCTGATAGACATATGAGGGTGCCTGCATTTGGAGTCCGCATTCGACCACGTCCATATGTTCCTCATTTCCCAGGTGTGATAGGTGGGGACTATGACATCTTCCCTGGCATGGGAGGTGGTGTGGGTGGTGGGTTTAGACCTAGAGGTTGGGATGCAACACTCTGAAAGGCCTAGATTTCTATTGGGGTCGGGCAGGAATGGGCAGAACTGGTTTGGATCTAAGTGTATTTTGCACATGGACTTTGAACTTCTAGACCTCCAATGCACACCCACGGTTTGGGTGGTCGTTGGTGATGGGGATGTATGATTTACTTTGTATTTCACCATCTGGAAGAGCTCAGGCTTAGACCCCTCCAGAGGGATGTATGATTAATGTACAGTCAAACTGGTGATTTTGTGATGGTCTCAGCAATTCTGAGTTTGTGCCAAACACTGACAATCATGATTGCTTCTAGTCGACAGATAGTGGGTCTTAAGGTGGATTCACACTTGATGGTAAGTTATCCATAACTCAATGTTAAGAAATTGTAACATTGAGTTATGGATGACTTACCACGAAGTGTGAACCCACCTTTAGTAGCTCTGTACATTGGTTGTATTTGTTCTCTGTTAATGTCCATAAAGGCAGGTGTGTTCCTGGATGGAATAAGTCCATTGGAAATTTTATTAGTCCATCCAGGTTGGTAGTTTTTCCTCTAGTGATGCCTCTGTTTTCATATTACCCAGCTAAACTAGCATGTGTGTTAGACCCATGTTATGTGGGTATTTGTTTTTGAACGTACCAGCTTGTTCTGATAGTGGATCTTCTAAAAGAATTCATACCAGCCTGGTATTCGGATCTCTTTAGAAAATAATCAGACACCAAAGGTGTTTTGATTCTGGCATTGTCAGGAGTTGTCTTATGAGTATTGTGTGATTATGGAAAACTTTGGAAGGTCATGTGAGAAATTCTCACATCTCAGGGGACTACTTACACATTCCCTTCTTCCATGATGATGCAACAACAACAAAAACAGCAGCAGCAGCAGCCCTGAAGAAGCTTCATTTTCACCTTCCTGCAAAGCAAAAAGCAAAGTGTGCACCAAGCTCATTCACTAACTATTTCTGTTTCATGTGTTGGGTTTGCAAGCAAGTGCTTCCAGGCAAATTCAAAGGAAAGGATGGTTATTTTGTTTTATATTAGTGTAAAAGTGCATAGTCCCGTTTTTTGGCCTGTTGCTTTACTATTTTTCATTTTCAACATCACTAGTTTGGCCTAAGATGTTGAGCACGTATCCATCCCCTCCTGAAAGAACTCAATTTCCCCAATTTTTTTGGCCTCTGGCTGGCTACTGTGCCATGATCTGTAAGGCACTGAAACAGATAAATACCATTCCCTCACAGGTCTATAGTCTGTACAAAGCACCAAATTTGAGGCAGATGGTCACTGAAGTGATCTGTATCAGAACAAAGTGTAACGGACATGAGCAGCTAGCTGGTCATCATTCCACTCTCTGCTCTCTGCCCCATCAAGATTTAGTATCATAACTAGTACAAACATTGAAAGAATGTTATCGCACCTTCGATTGATGATGTTTGGCACAAAATAATTTGCAAAAGCTCTAGTTGAAAAAGAAAGAGAAATTTTTATTGAATAGAACTCCAACTTGTGAAAAATTATTTAATGTCCCAACCATGCTAGAGTTTATTGTTACAAATGCACAACAAAAGGTGTACTTTGTGTTAGAACTTGTTTTTATAATGTTTGAAATTTTGGAAAATTGAAACTACCTAACCTCATTTTTTAAAGTAAATAAACATATAAATAATTGACAAGAAGTGCCAAACATGAGTTGTAGATATGGTAGCTAGGTATTTTGGGCTCACAATATGGGGGACCATGTATCCAATACAACTAAAAGTTGACCATCCTACCTGACACCCATCTGAAGTTTGAAGTGTTCTATGAGCTTGCAGTGTTATAGAGGAAGGCCTTATTATTCTATCCCTTGGGATTTTGTAAAATAATCTTTTAGAGTACATCATGAAGCAATAGATTCATTCATGAAATAAATAAATAAATGAAAAAAGGAAAAACTCCCAGCAAGTGAACAAGGGAAGAAAAAAGAAAGGATGGAAGTCCAAACAAAAGACCATACTCAAAACTACAAAATGCACAATGGGGAGCCCTGAGAAGCAACATGAAACCTGGGGCCCATCACCAGTAGCACGAAGCAAGTCATGCAAGGATATGGGTGACAAACCTAGGACACCAAGCCTACAAGAGGCCTCTCCTACTACCACGACTTCCTTGACGCAAGATAGTGGTGGCTTGAACTTTCTGAAAAGTCAAAAACTCCCTCTACTTATAAAATGAATGTTTAATAAAAAAAAGAGGACCTCCAAAGCCCTTCGTTGACCATGCCATGTTGGCACATCGATACAATGAAGGAAATCATTCACTTGTTGGTGTAAACATCCAAATATTTCTATAGCAAGAAGGATGAAATCATCTTTAGGATGTCAGACGCAATATGACACAATCTTTGCTTGAGCTATAATCATTGTAGCCACTCCTTGAGAAAAAGTGACCCACGAAACAAGATTCACATGAATCAAATTAACAATGACTACGTTTGCCAAAGTGTGAGTACCATCTATTGTAAGCACAATATCCATTCATCGTCATGATGATTGGAGAGATGGCATCAAGAGAACATGAGTTTGTTCACATAAAACATGGAACCCGACATCCCTAGCAATGGAAATGAAAGAATCTCAAATTACATCATGTGTGGCTATGTGCTCTCCCCCATGAATACAACGAAGTAGGTGTACTGTTGTTGAATTTATGGCCTAGCAACATATGCATTGACAAAGACCATGAGCTATGGGATGAGGGAGGCCTAATTTGGTGTGTAGTTCTAAAGAGAAAATGTCAAAGGCCATCCTAAAAGATGAGATATGAATAGGTAACTAAAAAGCCAAACATTTGAGTTTGGGCCTGCACAAGATTTTAACTAAACATGATGACAATTTGAAGACAACTCTGAGATGATGTTGGAAAGTGAATGTTCATGCACACTTTTTGAAATGTTTTTATGAAGATGATTTGTTTCTCATTTTGATAATTGTTCAAATGGTGGGATGGAAGCTTAAGCAACCAAAGGTAAAAGGTCACGAATCCACCTAAGGTGAGCTTGGAATGGAAGTGGACCTAAATTGCTCACCTTTATAGCCCCCAAAAGAAATGGATAACCATCCTGCAAAAATTTGGATGCAATGATTAGGGCGACAAGCCCCTAGCTCCCCAAGTTCACTACTGGGGCAATAACCTCCACAAATAGAAAACTTATCTCAACTATAAAGAGAAGCTTGTCAATGAACTAAAGGAGTTTCCAAACATGTCAAAAAACCTTGCCCTAAGAGTTTCCCAAATACGTGAATGAGGGTCGAATCAAAAGAAGTTAGCTAATGCTGAAAATCCAAAAGTGGGGGGGGAAAACATAGAAGGTAATAATGGCTCTATTTGAAACAATAAGTGAAAACTCCAAATGCTACCTGCACATCCCCCAACTTAGGAAGGGCATTTATGTGCTAAATATCATCATTCAAAATATTTTGGAAAAAAAAGAAATGAAAGAAAAGGACCTTAAAGGAACACCCAAAACCTTAATGCCCCTAACAGGGGTATAGAAACATGATGGAAGTAAAAAACCTAAAGGCAACCCTGAAGGAGATTAAACAACACACTTGTGGGGTTGAACTGCAAGGTTTACCAAATCCAATTAAGAAAAAAAATGATGAAAAGCTTGAGAAACAACTGAAACATGCTTAATGATGTGGGTGTCATGTGCAACAAAAGGAAACAAACAAGATGGGAAAAAGATCATCATGTTATGAAGTGCACGAAATTAAGGTAAGGCAAAAGAAGACCACCCAAAGGATCCCTTTGACAAGTATTAACGGAGGATTGAATAATAGATAGATTGCCCTAAAGGAAGTGGTGATTAAAGAAAATAGGGAGTTGGAAAACATGCATGGAATGGATGAAAGGTATGAACTGAGACAACTACCCACATGCAACATGTACCTCTTGGAATATAATTTTATGAGAAACAATGTTGAAAGCATTTGCAATGTTTACCTATAACACCACCAAATTTGGGTGAACATTTAAAGTTGTTTGAATATTGTGCACCAATGCTTCACAACCTCCTTTGATTGTGACCTCAAATTAATGGGGGGATAAGTGAATAACAAATGTATCACAAAATTGGAAGCAAAAGGTCTCATTCCTCAACTGATAAAAAACTTTGCTTATTATTATTGGTTAAATGCCACTAGAAGACTTGGCCAAAGGTAACAACTTAGCAACACCGAGGGCTTTGGCTATATTCTATACACCCATAAATTCGAAACACCTTACTTGGACAAGCTAAGATTAAAACAAAGGTCATAACAATACAAGGGAAAAAGGAAGGGGCCAAAACTATAGAATAAGGCTATGTGGAAGGGCAATAGGTTGAGGGGCCTTTGTTAGGGGCATGGGTGGGGGAAAGGAGCTAAGGCACACATCTCCTATAGGAGCAGGAGCCTCCATCAAATAAACTGACACCTACACGGCTCAAACTAAAAGAAGAGAAAGGCTCAAGAAGCCTACCACACAAGTGTAGACCAACTAAAAGGAGATTGAAATTAAACCCTTTATTTCATGTCCCTAAACAATCTCCAAAATGTAGGTCTTCAACACCAGTATAATTTGTGAATGACCAAATGACAATGTTTTATGATGAATGCCAACGTTTTTAAAAGCTCGGTTGATGCATTCCTAAATGCTCCTAATTGCTCCATCAACATTCATTGACGATTCTTGAAAATCCACAAACATCTAATGACGTTCCACTCTTTAGTAAGACCTCAAAGGTTATCTAAAGAGGCAGGTCTCTTCAAAACCACCTTAAAAATACCTTCCTACCTACCTATGGAGGCCTTAGAAATATGCCTAGTGCCCAGAGAACCTGAATTCAAATACATTTTTAAAGCTGTGGAAAAGCCATTATGTTTATCCCTAATCCCTAAATCTGGATCCCTGCCCTAAATTTGGACCCATACCCTAAACCCTAACCCTTGCCCTAAACATTAATCTTGCCCTAAACCCTAAACAATTCATTGCATTAAAAACCTTGGGCCAAAGTCGTGGGTTTCTCCTATAGCTTTCCATGAGTTGTCTCACGGCTGGGAAATCATCATTGTGGGAATTTCACTGGAGGTTGGTAGCAAAATGGGGAAGCACTTGCAGAGACCTAGTTGTGGTGGAGCAGAGTCATTGGAGCAAGCAGTGCTCTAGCAATCGCCACTGCGTGAAAAGACGAAGAGGTTGCACAGCATGTCTCTCGGGTCTCACACCATCGTGAAGGCGTTCATTCTTGTTCAATTTAGAAGAGCCCTTCTTCTTAAGAGCAACTCCAAAATCCTATGCAGCCACAATTTTTTTTGTTTTGACCAATTTTTACCAAATCATGAAAAAAAAATTTCCCAAGATGGCAAAAATTTAGTTTTCTTTTGGGTTTTTTAAAAAATAAAAATCACCAGACTCTCTCTCTTCTAAGTTACACTGGTTTTCTTACAACATAAAAGGATGATAAAGTTCTTTTACTTTCTCAAAATTTTATGGCCAAATCAGGATAAATTGTCTTACAGATGATTGCAATCACAAAATTGAAAAAATAAAAAAATAAAATTTAATCATTACCAGTAAAGTCACCCTGTCTTTGGGCCTCTTTTCACCCCCTATCCCCTCTTTCAATGGTGTCCACAAAGAAAGGAAATTTTATTAAATCTCAGTATGAAATGGTGAAACTCGACTTTTTGTGCACAAGGTTTGAGAGTAATTATAGTAGTTGTGCAGAGAGGACCAGTGAAAATATATGTAGCAACAGTGGAGGCGCTCAGGAAAAAGGAAAGACAGGATGAAACTCAGTTTACCACCAAAATTGAATCTCACCCCCATGTATGACCAAAATCAGGGTTCTGGTGCTGTGTTTTCATTACTTTACAGATAAAGACTATTTTGAGCTCCACGAGTGTATTTTCGATGAAGTACAAGATTTAGATGCGAACTTGGACCAGTACATACTGTAAATTTACACAACGATTAAGTGCTAATAAATCATACCTAGTGGAGAGTAAAATGACTGCTCTTGATCATGTCTTTCTCTCATGGACCATAAGTCATGGATTGTTCTCATCCATATTTTTTCTTTCTCGAGATCAGGCGCTGATGGATGCCG
>Ga0209611_10001996_pt1 | contig 35707 bp, 26 predicted proteins | sample S1TSphgellanicum_3_FD_187693 | JGI IMG/M metagenome (GOLD analysis project Ga0209611, IMG submission 187693) | Host-associated microbial communities from peat moss isolated from Minnesota, USA - S1T2_Fc - Sphagnum magellanicum MG (SPAdes) (version 2) | ecosystem: Host-associated > Plants > Peat...
GGGTTGGGGGGAGGATTTTTTTTCATTTTTCCCGGTTCTCAACATGTTCCCATCAAGTTCCCAATGAGTTCCCATCAGGTTCTCAATGTGTTCCCAATGGCACCTCGCTTTAATCCCATATGTTTTGTCCAAAGTCCTCCCCTTCTCACCTATATAATTGGGCCAAAGGAAGAGACACTCTATAGTTACCTATAATTTTGAACTTGGAGGAGTCTCTATAGGTTTAACTCATGTTTGCTATGGGCCAATCAAGTTGGTCCTTTGCAACCAAAAAAAAATTTGAATTTGTGAGGCACCCCCAACTAAAGTTTATGAAACAGAATAAGATAAGTAGGGTGCTGTGTTTAGGAAGGTCTATTAGTGCAGGCCAAATATAGTGGCAGCCAAATTTAGGAATAAAATTTCCATGCAAGCAATGAGAATGGCATCATGGAGTGAAGGGGTTTCCCTTAATTTGTTGTGAGACATATTAAACGTTTTTTTTTTTTGAAATCCCATGCAGATACCAGAGTCTGAATTCATGAGCTTTCAAATCTCTTGGGGGTGTAGAGCAAGAGTTCTTCTGTACCAGAAGAGATTTCATGAAGTTGCAGCATGATGAAATCTCTCTCTTGGTTGATGTGGAGAAGAGTAGTTCTGTACCAGAAGGTTTCATGCAAACTTGTAGCATGACAAATCTCTTGCTTGCTGTGTAGAGTAAGATTTCTTGTGTACTAACAGAGATTTCATGAACCTCTTGCAGCATGAACTCTTCTGGTACAGAAAAACTCTTCTCTTGATGTATGTAGAGCAAGTGATGAATCTCAGGGACCAGATGAATCTGTTGGTGTAGAGAAGGAGAAGAAGAGCTCTAGATCTGATCTGGTTTGTAGAATCCGGTTTCATGTGGGGATTTCAACAACTGGGTCACATGATGAAGAGGTTGCAGTTCACCAATGAGCACCAACAGCTGTACAAATAGATTGAAATCCTTTTGGAAAGGGGAACAAGGGAACCTTGGGATGGGTTCTTGGACTTGGCATGATCCTTTTCTTCTTCTTCTTCTTCTTTCTTGATGATGATGTGAGCTGCAAACTGGGAGCTCAAGATTAGTAACATTTGAGTACATGTGAATGTCGACAGTGTATGCATGCTTGCTAAACCCTAAACCCATGCAAACCCAGGAAGTTGGCCAAGTTGTTGCAATTTTATTGGGTGTACATGTGTCCTGCTGAGGTTAAATGTTTTTAGAAATAAGGATCAGCAAGCAAGGGAGCTGATTGATGGGCGTGGTGGAGGTGTTGGGTCGTCGTCTTCTGACACCTTCTCATGGATTGATCTGTAAGCTTGCATCTCCTGGTTAGGAAGTTGGTTTTCGTCTGTGTTTTTAGGGTTTAGGGGAGAGTGTGGACTTGAAGGGCTGATCATGGTGGAAAAAAGGGAGTAACAATGACACTGCAGCAAATCTAACAAAGCAGAGCTTCAATGGTGGATTGCTCAAGGCTTTGGATTCTCCATAAAATGGTGGTGAAGAGATGAATGGGTCAGAAAGAGCAGAAAGGTTGACGAAGCAGGGATTTTGAAGAAGGAGAGCCTCAATTGCAGGCTGCTGCAGGCTTGGGATTGGAGCAGAGAAATCCTTGAAAGTAGTAGCCATGGAATCTCAACGGTTGCATTGAAAGAAACGAGTGGGTCTGAGTGAGAAGAACAAGAGAACGTGGAAGACGTTAGTGCACAGAACATCTTCAATTGCAAGCTTCTCAGGGATGTCATGAACTCTGGAGAAAATCATGTGAACATCGGCAGAGGAATCTGTAGGGTTGTGATGAAAGAAGATGGTGTTGAAGAGATAAGTCAGTCAGAAAAATCGGACAGATTTGAAGCAGCAGCCATTGTCATCCAACGACGGTACCGAGAATATCAAGCTCACAAGCATGGATCAGCTGCTAGTTCTGCAAACAATTTTGGCTGGTATTGATCATCTCGTTGCAAGTAGTTTGTGATTCTAGCAAAAACTAAACTTGGGACATTTCTGAAGCTTTAGTGCATTTTGAGCTTTGAATGTAATGTCAAGATGCACTGCTGTATGGATGGGTTTTAGGTCATATGTTGAGGATGCTGCTACAAGACTGCAAGACAACTTGGAACAGTCTTACAGTCATGGCAAGACTGATACTGTTGCTGAAAGATGGCATCGTGTGGTGATGAAGGCTGCAATGGTACATCCCTTCTTTTTCTTTTTTTCCTCTCCCCTTCTGTGTACTTGTAGAGGCAACCTGAAGCTCTTCAAGCCACATGTTGATGACTTAGTCTCTCAATGCTTAACTTAGTCTCACCTTGGGTGAAAAGCAGCTGTGGTGGGGTTGTCAGAAACTTTTCAACAGAAACTCAGAATACAGATTTCATACATGAATGGGTTGCCTGAATTTTGGGTGGATTGTTCAATACTGTATCTACACCCCACTGTGGGGAGCTGATGAAGTCAGTGAGTTGTCATGGTGGCTCATCTCTGCTATCCATGATGAAGGTTTGACACTTTGTGCAACTCAAAGAAAGTTGAATGCTCCAGTGGGGTCAATGGAATGAACAACAGGGATCTGGCATGCAGGTGGGTAGAGGATTGTCAAAGGATGCAAAAGCTCTTAAGCTGGGTCTTCAGCATTGGCTTGAAGCAGTAAGTGTTTGTGATTTGCAGTCTCTTCCATTCAAGCTTTTCTGTCACCCACCCTTCTATTTCTTGCTTACAATTTTTTTGGCTTGGGCTTTTGAGCTGGGTATTGCAGGTTGATCCAAAGCACCGGTATGGACACAATTTGTGCTTCTATTTTGAAGTATGGCTAAAAAGCCCCACACAAGAGCCCTTCTATTATTGGTATGTCACTTCTGATTTGTGGCATACCCAGAGGAGAAAGTTTTAAGGTCTCACATTTTTTGTCCTACAGTGCATGCCTTGGTTTCTCCTCTATATCAAGTTAGACTGCATACAGTCCATTCCATATCAAACTGGTCAATTGGCTTATCCCCAGGATGCATGGAATGCATGTCTGTCTGTCTTGCAGTGATGAGCTTGTCTCTTACATGATTTTGTTTTGGGTGATGCAGGTTGGATATTGGAGAGGGAAAGGATGTGGAACTTGAAAGTTGTTCAAGATCTAAACTGGAGAAAGGGCTTGTCACATACCTGGATCTAGTATTCAACTAAACCCTAAACCCTAAACCCTCTTTTACTCTCTACTTTGGTATTTTTTATTGAAACTGTCCTGGGAATCAGAATTGTGGTTGCTTGCTTCAGATTTTGTTCAGCTATGGGCTTTTGCAATACATACAAGATGTATAACTGTTTTTACTGAACAAGGTCTGATCTTCTGTTTTACAGAATCAGAGAGAGAAGTATGAGGTGATCATAGAAGATGGGAAGCTTTTCTACAAGCTCAGTGGGAAACTAGTTCATACCCCGAAGGATGACAAATGGATTTTTGTAATGAGTCCTTCTGAAAAGTTATATGTTGCTAAGGTAACTTTCTTCCTCAGAAATGGGTGTTTGATGAGCGCACATTGATGCTTGCTTGTGCCCATTATAGATAAAAAGTGAGATAGAAAGCTCATAGAAACTGTTTGTGTCAACATTCGTCTCTCTCTAATGGAAGTGAACTGTGTTGCCATTTTTGCTGTCGAAAACACATGGGTAATAAATTGATGAAAACCAATCTGACTCTGGTGATCAGAAGAAGAAGGGCAAGCTTCAGCACTCAAGTTTCCTAGCTGGAGGTGTCACAATTGCTGCTGGGCGTCTCATTGTGAACAATGGTATTTTGGAGGTAAAACTTGGCTGTGAACCCAATCCTCATCTTTGGATCATATACATGGGTACTACTCATAAAGTCTCAACCCCTGTGTACACATGTTGGTTGCTGCTTGAATCAACCCATAAGGACTATCAAGAAAAGCAGACTGCGTGTCTTTTCCTGATATTTGTAGCAATCGGAGAAAGAAAAAAAAGTAAGTGACTTGTGAACTGTACCCTGTCATGCTGGTCAATGCATTTTTCTCCCCTGAAGTTCATGATGGCAGTTCACTGACCACCCTGCTGTGTGTATTACAATTAGCTGATTGAGGCACACAGTGGGCACTACCTTCCAAAGCCTGAAAACTTTCAGACTTTGATTGCTGCACTCACCAGCAGTGGAGCTGACCTCACTGTTGCAAAGGTATGAAATGCAAGCTATCTCAGGATTGCTCCAGGATTAGTGGAGAGGAAAAAAATGCAAAAAGAGAAGGCAGTCAGATGGTTCAGGGTTGAGGGTTTACCAGTGCACATACCGAGTGGACAATTGATTTCACCATCTAGTCAAGTGTGTTTGTTCCTGGTTTCTCACCATCTTGGAGAACATATTCTGCTTGGAAACTGGATCAAGCTTTAACCAATGTATTGGCTTTGAGGGCAGGTGGAACTGGAGTCAGAAGAGGAGGTTAATAAGCGCAGAGGTGCCGTTGGGAGCACAGCAAATGCAATTGTCAACCATGAAAAGGCTTTTGAAGTTCTATTAGAAAGTGCGGGTTTTTCCCTTAATAATGACAAAAAACCAAACATTGTCAACCCTGATTCCACAGACAATGAAGAAGGATCTGATGAAGAGGAACCCAAAACCCAACAGAGAGGCTTTACAAGGTGGAATACAATCCAGTAGCAAACTGGATTGTCATGTGAAGGAAGGAAGCACTCAGTCTCATGAGGACAGTGTAAGACTTAAAGGAAGCAGTACCAGTGAATGTAATTGTTTGCAGTCAGAGTCCAAGGGTTTTGAGATCATAGAGAAACAGGTTGTGAAAACACAGGACTAAAATTAACCAGGTTGTCATTTCAGTAGAATTTGATAAGTGCAGTGTAGGGTTGCTTACTATGAAGCTGCTACTGATTTTGGGGAGAAATGGAATGCATGAGTGGTGATGAGAAAGGTTACAGAGACAACTCACTCAGAGTTTTTTGCATGATGTGTAAGGTGAAGCCCCAGGGTGGGGGTGTTCCCAAAATAAGGGGCTTAGACAAGGCTGTAGGTAAGTCTGGCCCTGCATTTTGGGAATGTTTCCCACACATGGGCTTTACCCATTGCAAAGCACAAGGCAAACATTATCATGAATTGAAAGAACTTTTTAAAAATTTCCTTTGAAATGATTTCTGTCACCTCCCCTTATACAATCTTCCTTCAAAGCAGAAAGGAACCTTCCACTCAGGTAAAGAACTGCCCAAATTTTTGCAGTATGTACTTTTGTCACCTCTGATGTGTAACCTTGCATGACTGTTGCCTTAAATCTAGGGGGTCTAAATGTAAGTCCTTCTGCTATATAGAAGATGCCAATTTTGTAGAAGTTTTTGCAAGGTAAGGAATAGGTTTTTTGCACCTATCTGAGGGTCTCAAACCTAAGGAGAGCTTCAAAACTGTTCCTTACCTTCTACAAACATATGTTCGTCATGAGGGGTAGTAGGAGAACAGTTCTTATGCCTCCTCCTTAAAATGGTGATGGATCTTAGACCTATAACTAAGCACAAAGTTATAGAAGAGGGGAGGTTCTTATATGTACTCCTTAAAAGAGAAGGGTTATGCCTATAAGTGAGCAAACTTTCCCTCCAACTCTTTAAGGAGTAGGGTGTAAGATCCCTCCTCTTTCCGAGGTAAACTCATAGATGTAAAGTGCCCTCCAAGTAGTGTAGGGTTAAGTACAAGGGTGAGGTCATTGCTGAAATAAGGGCTTGTGCAAGGTGGCTATCAAGCATTGCCCATTTTTGGCAATGCAAGGGCCCGTGTGCTTTATTGAACATAAAGAGCGACCTTGCATTTTGCTTTTTTTTTCCCATGATACTCAATGGGTAGCCCAAGGGTATCATGGGAAAAAAATAAAAATTCCAGGCTTTACGAAAAGAGAATGCCCACTAGAGCCAAACTTTCCATTTTTGAAAAGCCCATGATGCAAGACCTTCCAAGAAAAGAATGCTTCTAAGAATAGAACTTTTTGTTTTTGAAAAATTTGGCAAGAATTTATGTTGTGAAAGCACTCTCTAGATACACTTGAAGAAATTAGAGGAGGTTTTTATGACTAGGAAATTTCTCTAAGCGCTTTGGGTACACAAAATTTTGTATCACAATTTTTCATACTCTCATCAGCCAAAAGGCTTCAAACCTATGTAGACATTGCACATGTAATTTGATGTAATTACACAATTATTTAGGTAATTGTTTAAAGGGTTAAGTTGAGTAGTAGGACTCCATAATTTGGTCATGGTGCATTGACTTTCACATATTAATTTATGTGGAAGTCGTGTGCACCATGTGATATTGTTTCCTTGTGATTAATTGTGGAATTTCATGAGAAACCATGTGATTTTGTTTCTTTTGATTATTTGGGGAACCATGTGGTGGATAAGTTTTAGGAAGTTTCTTGATTAGTTTCCTTTTGGTTAGTATATAAGGGGGTGTTTGTGACCTTGAGAAACACCTTCACTTAAACAAATTTATGGTATGAATGCAAAGTTTGTGAGAATTGAAGTTTTGGTTTTGAAAGGCTTTTGATTTTGAATGGTTTTGATGTTGTTGGTGTTTAGTTCATGGTAGGAGAATGGTGAGGCTTACATAGCCAATACAAGGGTGAGAAAATAATTTTGCAACCAAGAACATAGATTTCATAGCTATGTATTAATCATACATAGTTTCAGTCCTAAATCCGTTTGTGTTGTACACACACACAAGTAGTCTATTGTCTTGATCACAAGGTGTAAACTAATAAGGTTATAAGTGGGCATGGGTGGTTCTGGATCTGTAATCCCAATAATGATAACTATATACCTTTACAATCTGAGGTTTTGAAAAGATTTCTAAATTGGCATTCATTTATTGACTCCAAGCAGGACAACTACACCCTGTAACTTGGTTATTGTCATTACTTTCTTAAAGTAGGTAGGTCAATAACTATAAATAAGTAGCAAAAGAAGCAAGTAACAACCTTAACTATGCACCATGTTGGCCACCTTAGTAGGTAGCAACTGGCAACCCTAATTATGTACCATATTTGCCACCTTAATATGTACTATATTTGCCACATTAGCAGGTAGCAATGTAACAACCTGGACTGTGTGCCCATCTTCATATTGACCTTGTAAATCACTCACACAAAAATCATACACTAATAATGATGGGCTTTACAAAGAGTAATTTTCCTACTACTATATGTGGGTGGGAAGTTCTGATTTGTAGGGGGAATTTTTTTACCTCATGTGAAAATTTATGATTCTTGGTGACATTCTCATTTTTTGTCATCCCAATTTTGGAAACTTTTTAAACTCTTCATCCATCAACAGTCTAGAAACCTGCTTTGCTCAAGGTAAGATGAAAAATCATGTATATAAAAATCAAGGACAGGAACCCCATCCATTAAAAGTACAAGGCAAGGCAAATAAGAGCACAAATAGACACAACCCAAAGAAAAAAAAACAAACAATCAATGAAAAATTAAAAAAAGAAAACTCTATGCAAATAAGACCCAAGATTACGAAAGGACAATTAACAATAAGAAAGAAGACTTAAAACACAAAAAGTAATCGTCTGCCACAAATTGGCTAGTGACGAAGTTGCACTAGCTATGATGTGTGGAAGAGATGAGGAACTCCAACCAAGTGTTGTAGCCTGTTGAAGAATCGTTATGACTTGCACATGCTACAAGGCTATGGACACAGGTTGTCGATAATGGGAAACAAGCATCAAGGGGACTAAAAAAAATCATTGATGATGTGTAATAGTGGTCTATGCACAAACAATAAAAAATGAATCAAAACGATCATGAAAGCACCCATACATCTCAATAGCAAGAAGAATGAAATTATCATTTGATGTTCATTCGATGTAGGATTGTGTTTTTTCTTAAGTAGCCATCGTTGTCGTCATTGATGTTCGGTACACCATATTTGTGCAAGTTGAGTCAATAATGACATGGTCCATCAAAGTATGAAAGCTAATTCTAGTAACAAAAATATCCACTCATTATCGGGTGTGACAAGGAAAAAGGTCAAAAACCTCCCAAAAAAATGATGAGAAATCTTCCTTTGAACATGTGTTCCACTCTCCCAATCAATAACTATAACATATATTGAAGTGTGTTGTGAACTATTGTACGCTCACTCACTCCCAAGGGGGCACCCAAGTAAGCACATTAACAAATAATCTACACTTGCCTTGGGCGAGGGCAGGTCCATTATTCTCATGAATCCAACATCCTAGGGCTTTACCCTATACGTAAAGTTAGGTAGGTCAGTAACTATGAGTAGCTAAAGAAGCAAGTATCTTAATTGCCTATTACATATAGTAAAGGACGTCATGAAACATCATTTCATCCATTTGTTCCATCATTCATCCGTCCATCCGTCTCGTCATGATCTATTTATTCTGACAGGGCGAAGAAAGAATGGAATACAAACGCGACGTGACAAAGAATAATATATATTAGTGTTGTAAATTTTTATTTTTTATTTTGGGGTTTTTGGATTTAGGTACACTCATCCTGTCTCTTTCTCAACAACTGAAAGAGTTGAGTTGGGCTTTTTTTTCTTTTCTTTTCTTTGAAATTTTATTTAAAATATTGGAAATTTTCAATGCTTTTTACATTGCCATAATTTTTTATTATAATTCAATGGATGCCAGAATGAGCAGCCGTTAAGCACACTTTTATTAGATATTGGCAATTTCAAGGCTTGCATTTGCCATAATAATAATGGCAATGGATGTCAATTGCCATTTTAACACACAAAATTAATAAATATATTGGTAATTGCAATGATCAGATTGCCCAGAAAAATAATTTTGCCAATAATAATAATATATTGGATGCCAAAGGTATTATTATGATGCATGTGAAAAATTGGTTGCACCAGAAACCCTAACCATTATGAATAGGGAGGGGGTCTGGATACTGGAACTTATCAACATACAAAAACAAAGAAATAATTTTCAACAGATTGATACCTACTAAATAAGTAACTTACTACTTACTTATAAGTTGAACAATGTTGGAGTATATTTGCTGTCTCCGGTCTATTCCCATGGTCAGCTGTATGTTGCTATCTCACGGGTCACAAGCAGTGCAAACATCAAGATTTTCAGCGGCCAGGGTCCCAATGAATACATGCGGAATGTCGAATATAAGGCGGTTTTGGAAATGTAGTTTGTAATTGAAATTTTGTAATATGTACCGTCAAATACACACACACCTCTGCATTAGGCATGGGGTTCAAACTAGTGTACCATATTTGCTACCTTTGGACTCACTACAGCTTGTAAGATGCTATCAAGCTGGTCTGTGCCTCAACTAGGTGGATGGCCTCCTGCTACACAGGCTGTAGCCGGGCTCAAGGGAGCCATAACTGAATGTTCCAGAGCATCTCACTAACATGGCAGCATGCCATTGGACAAGACCTCCCTAGTTATATCACAAATTCTGCTGCCTTCTACCCTTGTGGTACCTCCCTAATGCATTTTGGCACTTTCCTGATCACTGATTGGCTAAACCTCATAATTCACCTTCTTCTATGTCCTATAACCCACAGGGTCGATGCTCCTATACAATCAGTTATGTTTGGTAACCTACTCTCAGTGGTGACAGGCCTCAACTAGTTATGGTCACCTGCACACTCTTGTTGATATGCACCTCAGCACCTCAGCTGATGTGCACTTCACAGCTATTCACGATAACTCCAGGCTCTTGTTGGTCATGTGCCTTCACTATTCATGGTAACATACACATTGCTGGTCACATGCCTTGTCTATTATGGTAACCTGCATACTCTCACCAATCATGCACCTCAACTATTCATGCATTAGTGTTTTTTTTTCCTCCAAGTTTTTGCTCTTCTGTCAATGGTGAACATCCCAAGACAGTTGTGACATTAAACGGCAACAATCTTTAGGGCTTGTCTTTAAAAAACAAATCCTTTATAGCATGGATATTGTAGTCAAGAATAGAAATGTAGCCAACCTGCCCCAAAATTGCTTCTTTTTTTTTTGTAACAATTTTTTTCAAAAAGCAGGAATCTTGTGACAGAATATACTATTTTCCAAAAAAGAAATTCACAACAATGCAAAATTTTGCAATAAAAATAAAATTGCTGCTCTACACTTTGTGCACTCTTGCACTGTACAGACCTCTTCTATTCACAGTAACCGACAAGCCCTGGCAGGTTACCTAGTCGAATACCTAGACTCAAGCTAAGCAATACCTATTGCTTAGCACGTTTCCCATCACTAATCCATGCTTGCATTAAAGACTAAAGAGGCAGAATAGTGAGGGAGAGAGAGAATAGTGTGGATGTTACACTGCCCTTCCAGATTATAGTTCAATTAGTTTACAATTTTTGCAAACCTACTTCAAACTATAAGGTGGGTACCTCCGGATTTTTCCGTCCGAAGAATTTTGGAAAAGTCAAAAACCCAACAGAAAGAAAAAAGGAAAAGAAAAAAGAGGAGTGTGCCTCAAGCAATTGGGTGTTGGTGAGATTTGTGTTTTGTTCGAAGATATTGAAGAAGAAGTCGCATGTCTGCAAAACTCTTGAGAGACGGAGATACTGTAGCACAGTGAGGGATATATACAGAAGAGATTTCACGAGGCTTTTGCACTTATCTCAAATCTTTGATAGGCTCCTTCTTCTTCTTCTTGTGGCGAAGGGAAAGTGTTTTGAATACAAAACACAAAGAAAGGGTTTTCTGTTGGGACAAAAGGATCATGGCCGTGAATCCACAGTTGTATGGGAATGGAACGCCGGTACCCTTTGTGAACGAAGTGTTTTTGCTGCGTCGAGAATCAGTCGAGTTCCTTGTTGACAAACTCCCAGGGTAAATCCATCTCTTCTTCTCCCTCTCTCTTCATCATTACAGCCCTTTTTCAAGGATTAGGGTTTCCTTCATGGGTGTGGTAGATGATCAGCACAGATAGTGGTTTGTTATGGGATTTTGTTTCTAGTAGGGTGAGCCAAATTCATGCTTAGGCTGTTGTCAATCTCTAGATTATTGAAGAAAGAAAGTGGATTAAGGATGTGGGCGATGATGATGATGGTGGTGGCTTGGGTGTTGATCAAAACGGTAAAATTGTATGGAAATCAAGACTGAGAGATTCACAGCAATAGTGTGAATTTTTTTTCCAGGATTAGGGTTTTCTTCATGGGTGTGGTAGATCAGCACAGACAGTGATTTTGTTTCTGGTAGGGTTTGAACCAAATTCATGCTTGGGGTTTTGTCAATCTCTAGATTATTGAAGAAAGATAGTGGATTGAGGATATGGGTGACAATGATGATGGCTAAGTTGTTGATCAAAAGAGCAAAATTGTTTGGAAATCATGACCAAACCAGCAATAGTGTGAATCCTTTTTCAAGGATTTAGGGTTTTCTTCATGGGTGTGGTAGATCAGCACAGACAGTGGTTTATTATACAATTTTGTTTCTAGTAGGGTGTGAACCAAATTTATGCTTGGGGTTTTGTCAATCTCTAGATTATTGAAGAAAGAAAGTGGATCAAGGATATGGGTGATGATGCTGATGATGGTGGCTTGGGTGCCAATTGAAACAGTAAACATGTATGGAAATTGAGGCCAAAAGATTCACAGCAATCATGTTAGTTTGGTTTTGGAAAGACATGTGTTAGTAAAGCTGAGAGGGTTATGATGGGCTACAATTTTCTCCATTGCAGTCACACTTGTATTGAGATTGAGAGATTTTACAGCGGATGAGTGGGTCTGTTGAGCATATTGTGTGAAGCAAGCACAACTTAGATGAGTAGCAATAGATCAGCAAACATCAGAAGGTCCATTTTGTGATGTAAATCAGTAATTGAGTCTTTTTCAGGCTTCTTGGACCTTGAAGTGTTGAACTTGCATTGTCAGAGGACATCTGGCTCACTGGGTCCATTTCTTGAGAAATCCATTGTCTAAGAGTCATTGGGTCTGTGTGTGGTTTGATTACCTAGTAGTCTTCAAGGGGATTTCTACAGGTTGTAGTTTTGGTTTGCAGTTTAGTGGTTCATCTCTGACTGAAGAAAGAATTTGGGCATTTCACCTAGATAGATGGTGAGAGCAGTTGATCTGTAAGTGCAAGATTGGCATCTTTGGTGTTAGATTTACAGAAAAAATCAACCCTTGCTTTGAACTATGTGGAGGAATTAGAAGGATGATGGAAGTAAAGGGATGAATCTGTAGATATGTAGGGAAGCCATGAAAACATCACATTGTTTCAACAAAACTATTTTCTCTATTTCTTGGTATATGGAAGAAATCTTTGGTTGATTTCCTTGTATGAAGTATGAATGGTTGTAAGAAGAAGAAGAATTGCAGTTAATGTCTTGTTTAAGCTTGTTAGCAACAATGGGCTGAATTGGGTTTTTCCATGTGCTATAGGGCTCCTGGAGGAAAACTGTCTGGGAAAGGAACGATTTATATGTCTACATTTCGGATTGTGTTTGTTTTGAGCCATTCCGTTGGGGACATTTTTGCATTCGATCTACCACTGGTACAATACTCTTCATGACACAATTCTAAGTATTCAATTGGGAACAAAGAATTGCTGATGCTGTAGCTGCTTTACAAAAATTGGTGCAAGGAGATAAGCTCATTTCTGATGGCTGTGCTGACAAATTGCTATCAGAGGTAGAAAGAATAGGGGGATGCTTTTATTCTTTTATGGAAGTTGGTGTGAGGAGGAGATTAGCTCATTTCTTGAAGACTGTGCAGCTGTTCATACATGAGGAGAGTTTCAACCAGCCCATCTTCTTTTGCAACAACCTCTCTGGCAAAGTTTACCCAGTAAGTCATCCTACCTCTGGGTTTAGGGTTTACTTTAAACCCTAAACCATATTAGTGATCATACTGATCTTACAAAGGCCCAAGGCAACATTCAAATACTTGGGGAACTATTTTTTTTGGGTCTTTGTTTTTGACGTGCAATGGGTTGTGTGTTATGGGATCAGGTAATACCAGAGGGGGCAAATCAGGCACTGTATACAGCACACACTTTCAAAATCATGTTCGTCGAGGGTGGTGTGGGCACTTTCATTCCACTGTTTATGAACTTGATCAAGTCTGTGAGAGCTGCTGAACGGGAAGCACTGGCAACACAACCATCTGCACCACCTGCTGACCCATTACCCACTGCTCAGGCTCCCGTGGATGAGTTAATACAGCATGCGTAAGTCAACTTTTTTCCTTCTTTTTTTGCAAATGTGCATTGTGGGTGTTTCCCCCATTGGTTCGATCAACACCCATATAATCAATTGAGTGAGATTTTACAGTAGATCTTTGAATGCTGTAGGATTGCCAGTACTGTCAAAGGACCTATTGAATGAGTCCTTGGTTTTGGGGTGCTCAAGGAAAAGAAGATGCAGTGGTGATATGTGAAAATATAGAGGTTGCATTCTTGTTTTTAAATGGAGTGCATGATTGTTTGCTATTGAAATGGATTCTGTAAATGCATGCAGGTATATTGATCCACATGATCCCACCAAGCTATATTTACAGCAGCCTTCGGAGTCACAGCCTACTCTACGACGCCGTAATTACAGCACTCGGACTGCCGAAGAGGGACAAATGTAGCAGCAATGTGTAACATGATTAACATGGAGCAGTTTCTTCCCTGGATGCTTTCATTGCAAATTTTTTTGTAGATATATATGTGCATGTATGTGTGTGTGTGTGTGCGCATGCGCATGTTTAAGGCATTTCATTTGTCATACAAAACTGTTGTTTAATAGTTTCATTTGATATCTATCTGTCTTTGTATTAAGATCTCTGTTGAGTACAAAATGACTGATTTTTGTCATAGTAGGCAGAGGTGCTTCCACAGCTAGAGGAGTGATCACCTTTTTATCTATGCATCATCCATCATTGTCTCATTGTCTATGCATGTTTAGTGTTTTGGGTTTAGGGTTTAGGTTCACAATTTTCGTTGTTCTTTATGCTAGGTGGACATCCACAGGCAGGTGAGGCATTCTCAAAATGGAATACTGGGCTTGCCTACACCTCATGTAGCCTCCCCTATTTCAGGAATGCCCCCCTCACCTTGCAGCATTACCCTTACCCTTTGTTCACCTCCTTAATTGTGCAGAATCTGCCGAAGTAACTGATTCTGCCTCCCAGGTGAATTCTTCATGATTATTGCACAGCCACTGCCTTTGACACCAGTGGGCAGGAAGGCTACTGCTGATTCTGGCTCCCAGCTTGCCTCTGCATGAGTGAACCTGGGGCCAAGGTGGGACCTGGAATACTGCATGCCCACTCTTCACATCACATCAATGCCCAAGTGAAGTACCATGAGTGTTGCAGGATTGATATAAGTAGAGGGCACGCCACTCACATAGTCTATTAAGGAAGGTGGTTTGTTTTTTTTTTGTTTGCCACATTGAGATCTTCCACACCACTAAGCCCGGCCACACTCTTGGTACTGTTGGAAAGCCCTCAATGAGTAGGGTGTGATGGACTGATGTGGTTTCATAATGTTTAGACCTATGGTGCAAGAGTTATTGAATATTGAACAAATTTTTGTCATTGAAGTCTAAACTAGGTCAAGATTGATCCTGAAGAGTTTTGTGCTTGCAGAACCTTTCTGTCACATCATCTGATGTATTAACAGCAAAGATAATGATGTTGGGTAGGTCAACATCTTCTGGTTGCAGTAGTATGTTAAATTTGAGGAATTCCACTTTCTTGTTTGCAAAGTTTGGCAATTTCTATTGTGTGAGATTCTTGAGGCTTTTTGCAGTTGACAAGATTGAGTCTGCGATCATGATGGAAGACATGCCTTTTTGAGCTTAAAATCTGTAGTTATGTCAAGTGATACAAAAAGGAATTGGACCATTGGCCACTCTTGCATACAAGGAATTGGACCATAGACTGAAAGAACAATGCAAGCACTATGGACTGTGGGCCAGCTACATTTGCCTTCATTTCACAGATGGGTCTTTGAGTCAGCACCTTAAACCCTAAACCTTGTGAATATGAAGAATCCTGAGGTTGAATTCATCAAGTCTATGGACTATCATTTGGATCTTTTATTGGGGGAACCAATTCAAAATTCAATTCAGCTGTCTGGGCCAAGCAATGATTCTTCATGCTGGAGCTTGAGTGGTGGTGCTTTGGATGCCAATGCCAGAAGACATATGAAAGAAAGTTTTGCTGCTGCTCCTAGTCTTGGTCAGCCATCTGTGAAAGGTTTCTCATAGTATAGAAGGTTGCTTCTTCAGGAGATCTACAGAAGAGGAGTGAGTTGTGTGTTTAGGAATATTTGTTCATTGGTTGCTATTGTTTTGTTGGTCTGATAATTTCACTATTTTGATGGTATTGAAGTATGATAGTATTTGCTAGCACAATCTTTTCAGGGACATGCTATATTTGTTTTGCAAGGTTTATTGTTAAGACTTGGAAGACATCCAAAACACCATTCTGATGTTGCAACAAGTGCAGGCCGGTTATTGAGTTTTGATCCGGTTATCAATTCAGTTATTAATAACATGCCAGCCGGTTTTTTTTTTTTTTTTTGATAACCAGTTACTAACCTAACCACCTGGTATTGACTTTTCAGAATCTAATCAACTACCTGGATGACCTTGTTATCATATGGGGAGGATATAAATCCTAAAACACTAAACATTTTTATGATAGAAAAACCCCAAAAAAAAAAAAAAAAAAAAAAACAGAAAAATATGCAAGTTTTAAATTCAATTCTTTAAAAATCCTATAACCAGTGTATAGCCAGCAGGATAACCAGCAGTTATCAATCAGGTATTTGAAAACCTACCCTTACATATAACCAATGGTTCGTATAAAAAATATTGATAACTTAACTGGCATCCAATTTTTTTGATATTGATAATTAACTGAGAACCATCTTATATATTTTATAAAAATAAAATCTAGCCAGCAGTTATGGAAAAATCAATAACTGGCCAACACTGGTTGCAAGTCTTAGCATAAGGATTTGTCTCAAATGAAGGGTGTATCATGCACCTACTGGATAACATTTTCTTGGTTAATTTCAGGTTGTAGACAAGGAGAATACTGTGCTAATTATATGGAGGGCCAAGGTTAAGCCTTAATTCTTTTTTTTTGGGGTGTTCCTTGCCGATATCATCAAGCCAGCAGCAAAGAACCACAAAACAAGTGTTTACTGGTCCGAATCCATTATTACCTTGGCCTAAGCCCAAAACTTGAGTGGAGCAATGCAGATTTGGCTCAACCATCCCATGAGAGAGGCTCTTTAGAGATACCAGCTGCAACTTATGCCTTCTTGTTTTGGGTTCAAATCATTGTTGGGCGGTTCTTAGAATGAGGGACAGATACCCACCAGTTATTACAAAAAAGGTATATATATGCTTACCTGTCGGTTCTCAAACTTCAAAGAACCAGTTTTGGTGTAATTAACCGTGATTCTCAAAGAATGAAAAGTCAAAGAACTGTCCAGAGAATCATAGGCTCTTTGCTGGTTCTTTCATGAAAACCACCAATTGTTTAAGATTTTTGAAATAACTGGAACCAACAGTTCTTTGATTCTGAAGTTTTTCAAGGAACCAGAACTGGTGCTTCTTTGAATCTGGAATATTTAAAGAACTGGAACCAGCAGTTCTTCAAAAATTCAAAGAACCACCCAACACTGCTTCAAAACTGTTTCCTTTCCCCCAATAGCTCAGATTTTTAGCAACCCATGCAAACGTAACATAGAGACCACAGAAAGTGGCCATGGGTTGGTTGAAGTATTAGTAGAGATGCCGATTCCTGACTAGGAGGTTGTCTTTGTTCTGCAGTAGCAGCTGTGGGTGATTCAAACTCTACAGCTCCACACAAGGGCAATTGTTGTACTCCTTTCATTTGGGTTTGCACGGAATTCAATACAAGAGCTTTAGGGCAAGTGTGTTGATCAATCTTCCTGTTGTACCCCCAACACTCATAACTCAATGGTTGTTATGAATTTGTTGGCCATTGAGGAAAGGAAGACAGGTGCAGAGGAGCATAACCGAACATGCCAGCAGCAGGTGGAATAATGTTTTCACACATAATTAGCCAAAATTAGTACCTGCTACTTACTTGAATTCAAAAGCTAAATATTTTCCAGTTTTGGAGCTTTTTTCCATTCCAAAAAACTTTTAAAACTGTACCTTCATGTGCACCATTGCACAACAATACAATCACCCAAGGACATTCATTGGTGGTGCAACATGCACCCAGGTAGGTTAAATTATTTTCAGATATTTTCTGTTAGATTTGTTCACAGGGCCCACGTTGTTGGTTTCAGACTAATATGGCAAATCATGTTTTTCCAATGCAATCATGGCAGAAAGTGTAGGACCAACAACCAAAAAAGTGCAAGTAAGGCTGTGATGATGAGGTCCTCAAGCTGAATGAAGCCCATGAACCAATAATCAAAAGGGTTTAGGATTTAGGGCAAGCTTATGGGGCTTCTTCCACTGCAGGGAACAAGGTTGAGGTAGAGTACTTGGTTTCTCTATTGTTTCTATATTGTAGAGGTCTTCGTCAGCTCGCAGAATTTGCATACCAGGTGGAGCCATCATTTGTCCGCTTGTCACCTCTGCCACTTTCCATCTAATTCCTTTTCAATTTGGGGCTGTATGGTTGGGTTATTTGGTGTAGGGTGGTAACTCCTGAGGAGCAGGGAGTTCCCAAAATAACCGCCCCCAAGGCAAGAGCCAATAGTGGTTATTTTGGGGATTCCATGGCCCGAGAGAGTTACCTTATGTAAACCCCAATGACAACTACCCACAGATGAAGCCCACATGATTTCCCAAAATGCCTGATGAAGCAATGATGATTTCATGAACTGCCTGACAATAGACCAAAATGCCCAACAACAAAATGAAACTCCCTTCCACCTCCTGAGAGGGAAATTCCACTTTATAAATCCCACTCCTCCTAGTGTTTAAAGACCACGCCAGGGCCAGGGCTTTAAGTTAAAGAGGAAATTCTCCCCTTCATCCCTTCTGCAGGTGTCCCGGTTGTATGTAGTACAGGGTTGGTGGCCTTCATTTGTGCAACTGTCTTGTTGTACACACATCATATGTTTTGTTATGATTTTGGGTTGTTGGCTTCTTCCTTGCATTACAATGGAGCTAACTTTCAGCTGGGATTTCCATTGAGGGTGGCTTGCTTATTACCTGTTGACTTAAGGGCAGTACCTCCCCCATCTGCCCATACACGGTTTGCACACTTTTACAGTTGGGTTGGTGTGAGAGAGCTTCAAACATCATCTTGCTGCCTTCAAGTGCCTGTCCTCATTTTTATGGTTCAAGCTTCTTGGACAGGTATTCAAAGGCAGCAGGTTTGAGCTCCATTCATTATCTAGCGTCAACCCTAGCTAACTTACTGATTGCTGCCAGGATGATGATCTGCATCGTGATAGCAATCACGTTGCCAGGGGGTTCAGCTGTATTGAAGCTTAGGGGATTTATTATTACAGTTCACCTAAACCTCCCCTAAGCTTTGCTTCTAACACTGACCTAAACCTCTCCTAAGCTGTGCTTTAGTAGAGAGAAATCAACTCTTAACTTCTCTTTGATAAAGCACAAGGCTGACCTCTCTCTTCTTTCAAAACTCCCTTAAATAAACCCAAGTAATCTCTTCATGGGATCGTTACAGTGTACCAATTCTAAATTTGCTTTTCCCAAAGTGTTATGATCAGCTAGAAACTAACCAGGGTAAACTGGCCAATGACTGAACATTTAGTGTCTCAGTCATGGAGCTCTCACTCAATATATTTTCTTCGTATATGGGGTAGATGAAATGTAGACCATTAGATTGCACACACATTGGCCCTGAAATTGTTCAATTTGATTTTTAAATGAGAAAGATATGCCCATGTGAAGTCAGGGTGGTAAAAATTGTGAAAAGAAATTGCATCAAACACATGGCAGCCCATGGGGAGTTAGTTTGCCACCTATAAACAAACAATAATACCTTGACTACCAAACACTACCTATTTCCATCACCAAGATGAATGAAAAATCCCTTGATCACAATAGTTCCAAGTAGTCTACTAAGGGGGGAGAAATCTTTGCACAACAAAAAAAATCAATATGGAGCAAGAAGCAATAACATTGATGGTTGGCAACCTCGTGTTGTTTGGTGACTATTTGTTCGTTGCCGAACCTCACACTAAAAGACTATTCCACATCCAAGATTCGTGCCCATGTACTTGTATGGATTTGCTTGCATGTTTGCACAAAATTTTTAGTGAAATTTATTGCTGACTTCCTTCACAATGGTTATAGTATAGGCTACAGTAAACTATGTTCTAGTTCATTTTTCAACTATTCATTGAAAGTTGTTCAATCCCTTGTAGACCCCACATATGCTGCCCTCTTTAGTTTCTTATCCTCCCTTTCCTTTTGTTTGTCTTCTCTTATTTCCTCTACAACTACCTTGTCCATGGCCTTTTTTCACATGATATTTAAGTAATGATCAAATGTACTACATGAAATTAGGAGTAATCAACTAATTGTTCCTTTCCTTTTGTCCGTCTTATAAATAAACAAGGCAATGAAAACAAGTTGTGCATAAACATGGATCCATGTGGTAAAGTTGGTAAAGAAAATAAAGTTTCTTATAACACATCAAGGTTGTCATCTAAGTTTACACCATTGAACTCCTCTAGCTACTCTTCAATGTTAATAAGGCTATGAAAGAATTTTTTACATAATAATGTTGGCCATGTTCATACTTGTTAAAAAAATCTTTAGTTGTTGATTGAGAAACCATTTCACCTATATGTAGAAATTCTATAGATGCACATTTTTTTCCCTAATCTTGATTATGATTAGCTTCATCCTCTATTGTGTTGTCTTTACTTCCTTGATCATTGACTAGCTCTATAATGTGTATTTGTAAAAGTTGAATCTTAATGTCCGTTGCTTTGGGATTGAAAGGCCATATACTTGTGGCCCTAAATTTAAACTTTATATTTTTTTATTAATGATTGCTCCATAACCTAATCTACCCACTTCACTAATGTTATCTTATCTAGTTGCATATGATTATTTTTAGACATGGCTACATCTTTAACCTTTCTAAATGTTTCTTGAATGGCTTGAAATAAGATACATCTAATGGTTGGAGAGCATGTGATGTGTGGGATGGTAGGGTTATCATGTCTAAACCCATCTCGTGTTTGTGATATTGCTTCTAAGGTAACATGATTGTCATGCCCATCTAGAACTAATAAGTGTCTATTGGTGAAAGAAATTCCACTTGGACAAATTTTTTGAAGAAAAAAGAGCTCCTTGAACAAAAAAAATCATCCAAGTTTTCACATGCAAATCCCTAATTTACATAATTTAATGTAATCATCTTGCAAATTTTCTTTCCTAAAGATGTAAAACCCTAGTAGAACAAACCTTATAACATTCACTGCACAATTTATAGTTAATCATTCCTATGACTTGGGGATGCTACTATAAACAACATTTGACCCTCTCTGAGCCAAAACCCTTGCTCTTGCTTGTCTGCCAACTTAAATTCCAATTTCATATGAGTTCCATACATGATATGGAACATAACTATGTTGATTGTATAATATTTGTTAGTTAATGTAGAAAAATTTGCAAGTATCAGCTGTTAATCCATGTGTTTTGCAAACCTCCAATTCTTCTACATGGCAAATGCTTAACTCTAGATGCATGTGCTTGAACTAGTACCACCAACTATTACCTGGTATCGCATCTCGAAATAATGTAGGCCTTATTTGTGTAAGGTCTACAATCTTCATCTTCAACTAATGTAAATTAATAGATAGTCCACATTATTGCATAACTAAGGTCCATTTAATCACTTTAACATCCTCTTTTGTTGTGAACACACCTCTTGGCCCCATCTTTCTAGATCTAGTTTTTCCATTTAGGTGATTGGAAAATGAATTTAAAATAATGTTCCATGTTTTGTTGGCCTTAATTAATGAATGTGTCTTCTTTCAAAAACATCCATTGTTGTGTCTAGTGCATCGTCTGTCCACATACTTCTCTTACATGTTATAAATGTTTGATTCAACTAAAATGTTAGTCTTCTATTATCTAACACAAGCTTAGGGGCCAAGTTCTCCTTGTTTATTTAGTGTAGGTCCATCATGTTGCTTCACCGTTTTGAAGCACAATTAAATTCATGGTTGGCTTCTTCCAGTCCCAACCCCAGGAACTCAATGGTGTATGTTATGGGCCAATCAAGGGTATACATAACCCAAGAATCCAAAAAATGCAGTAAGTTTGGAAATTGGGCTAATGCATGTTCTAGTTGATGTGTAGAAAAGTACATGAGAGTGTAGAAATTTACAAAATCCTCCCAAAAAAATTAAAATCTTCTCTTGTTGTGTAGGCTAGAAAAAATCTATAAAAATGATTTATGTAACCAAGTTGATCCCTTGCTCTTTTGAATCTTTGTGATCCAGCATTTTGGACTACATATTGCTAAATTTAACAATAATCTCAATACTTCTTGAATATCTAGTTATAGATTTGATCTATGATATATATGTTTTTGAACTTTTTTCTACTTTGATATTTTAATTTGGTTTTTGCATATATATATTTGTTCCTCTACATTCTCTACTATTATTTTCAAAGTTGGTTTCTACAAATCTACTTGCTCCTCTACATGTTCTACTTTGATCTTCAAATTTGGATTTTGCAAAACTACTTTTGGAGTTGGTGATTCCCCTTTTACTTGTTCCAGTTTGATTTTCAGCTTTGGTTTCTACAAACTTTCTTTCAAACCTATTTTTTGCAATAAGAGTTTCAGACTTGACCTATCTTCCTTTACTTTCACTAGCAGATCTATAATTTTCAACACTACATCACTAGAAGCTAAGAATTTTAAGCAGAGTTGCAATTGTTTTTCTACTCTAGCTCTTTGAGATGACATACTTTTATAAAAAAATTGCAAAGATTAAACCAATGTTTTGATTTCAACTTATGTGTAAACTTGATTTTGCACTAAGGCTTTTTGGAAGGAATTATAAATGTTTTAACATAGGAGGAATCTAGAAGAGAGTCTCCTTTGGAATCCTTTGGAAAACTAATCGATGGAGTTTTTTGAAATACTTAAGGATTTGATGTCTTGTTGATTTTTGGGCACAATGTGTTTACTAGGACTTAAGTTATATTTATGTACAATTGCATGCCTTTCAATGTGATACAAAACTCCCATAAGCAAAAAAAAATTTGCAATTTTCATTATTCCTTTTGTAAAACCAACTTCAATCCAACCATTGGCTTTGAAATACCTTATGTTGTGCCCTTAATTTGTTTCAAAAGACACCTATAAACAAACACTCCATACTTGACAATAATATTAACCAAATGTTCTTTTATTTTTAGTTTAGTGCTTGAGGTTGTGCTATTATTTTCCCATGCCAAATGGATCATATACATAATGACGTTAATTTTCTTTCAAATACCAACTTCTCCTTCCCACAAAAATTGCACATTAAATCAATATTTCATGTGAATAATTAAAAATAAATGAACAATTATTTTAGTATTGGGCATTCAGTCATAAGAAGATTTTTAAATGCTTGTAGCTTCGCCCATAACCATTCACAGATGTTGAATTGACCCATTAGGGTGTTCAATTATCGAGCTCTGTTTGGTGGCGGGGCATATTTACCCTAGTTACTTATTTACCTTATGAAAAATAAATTACTTTGACACATCTTACACCAATGTCTAACTAGGTATGTATGTACTATCATGTCTATATTCTACATTAAAATGATGAAAACACATAGTTTTACTTCACACATATTGAGAGGAGTCAAGTCCTACTCACAACATTTGTTTTTCCTTAGCAATTTATAGCCAAATTTTGACAAGCAAAATAGGCCTATGAAATGACCTTTAGGATTCTTTTGGATTCTCTTCTTCAAGTCAACCCAAAAACCCCTTGACCCCACACATGGGGGCTAGATCTTCCTCCTTGTAAAAAAATTCATTGCCATTGGCCATTGCTAAGAAAATCCATCATTATCTAGTAGCACAAACCTTCAAAATGTCACATTGCCATTAATCAACAAAGGAACTCTCTATTTTTGCCAACAACACACTATAGCAAAGAGGACCACCTCCATCATGGTCTTGTGGGTCAGATTGGTTGTACATCAACAACACAATGTGCCAAGTTCATCAAACAAGTTGATATTTTTCCTTGATTTTTGCTTACATAATGGATAGAGGTTACACGTTCATGTTATTAGGATTTTTCAAAGATCAAATTAATTGTCATTATTTTAACAATTTAATGTTATAGACTTTTATGTTCACAAAAATGAGGATTTAAGAAGATCTATGAAGACAAGGTACCGAGTGTCAAAACCAGTCACAACAAGTAAAGAATAATAAGGATGAAGTAATGAAGTGAAGCTTCATTCATCTAGTTTTCCTACACCCTCCCTATAGTTGATCTTCATTATTGAATGTTTTCAATATAATGAAGTCCACTATGAACTACACAAAATTCATGTTTGGGCCAAAGTAAGGATTTGGCAAGAAAACATGTTATCATGTATGTGGTATTACAATAAATTAATTAAATGGTATTTTTTTCAACTTGCTCGTGGAGAAAGTGATAAAGGATAGCTATGTGTTTAAATTGTTCATGGAACTTTGGATTTTGTGCCAACTTAATACATGATTGATTACCATAATGATGCTAAATGGGATGGGGAATATGAAACCCAAGATCAAACACCGATTGATAAATCCATAATGCTTCTTTGGTGGCACTCGTTATTGCCATGTATTCTACTTTAGTAGTAGAAATGGCAACAATGGACTGCTTCTTATATTGCCATGATATAAGTCCATTGGCATCTTGAAACAAATAATTAGTTATGGACCAACGATTATCAACATCAACAGCCCAATAAGAATCACACCAGCTAATAAAAGACATTATTGAAGAATGAAAGTAAATAATTCCAAGGTAAGAACATAACCCTAATGTATCATTAAACCTTTTTTGTAATAGTCCAATGCTCCTTTTCTAGGATTATTCATGAATTGAGAAATGTGAAAAACAAAATCAACAAAGTCAAAACATGTGCATACCATAACATGCATTAAACTTCCAACAACATTTTTGTATGGAATGTCCTTCATGGCAATTACATCTTCAACAATAATTGGTGCCATACTTTTGTTAAGTTTCAAAACTATGAGAAATGGTGTAGTGACTCGATGGCAAGAATCCATCATAAAGTATGCCAATATATCATTGAGATATTTTTCTAAAGATAGATGGATCTTCTTAAGTCTTTGATTCCATCTAACTTGGATACCAAGACAATAAGCAATTTCCCTACTATCGATCATTTCAAATTCCTTAGACAAGGATGTTTTTGTGAAAGTTAATAAGGCTAAATGATAGCTCACTAAAATAGTGTTGTCAACATACAAGCCTATGAAAAGAAAAGTTGCACTAGCTCATCGAATATATATGTTGGTGTTGGTTTAGCTCTTGGTGAAGCCAATCCCCAATAGATAAGAACTCATTTGTTCATACCATCCCCAAAGAAATTGTTTAAACTATATAAAGTAAGTAAAAGTTGACATATTTTAGTTTATGAGCCCTTATGTAGTGCGAATATTTCTTCATGCAAAATGCCATTGAAAAAGGTTGTACGAACATCCATTTGATGAATTTCAAGATCCAAGGCCATTGCAAAAGAAAATAAAATTCTTAAATCAATTTTACCACTGGACTAAAAGTTTCATGGTGTTTATTCCAAGCTCTTGAGAAAATCCTTGAATCACAAGTCAAACTTTATATTTAAAAATGGACCCATTAGCATTATACTTTTTATGAAGTATCAACTTACAACTTATCAAAGATTGATGTGAAGGTAAATAAACCAAACGTGAAGTTTGATTTTGAATTAGAAAATTATACTCATCATCAAAGGCTTCCTTCTAGTTGGCATCATCTAGTGAATTTATAACTTCTTTAAATGTATGTGATCCATTCACCTCCATATAAAACACATATGGAAAGTTCAAACGGCCTTTTAGAATTGAAAAGAATCTTGAAAATGATGAGCTTCATGGGTTGACATGGGAGGTGTCTTTGGGAATATTTATTCTATTGTGGTTGCTTGATGTGGTGCATTGAAATTTCTTGGGGCCCCGCTACTCGGTTCATTGGAACATTAAGAGGTGGTTCGTCAAATTCAACATCAAAAGGCATAAAACCTTCATCTTCCCCTTCTATTGATTCATAAATAGTTGCATCAAATGTTATGTACCCTTCTTTTAAAAACATGGCTTCTTCATTAAAAACCACATTTATTTAAGAATTATTGTTTTATTTGTTTTGTCATAAATTTGATAAGATTTATGACATGATGTTTCCCCATAACCCAAAAAGATGCATTAATGCAACTTCATTTCCAATTATGGCAAAGCTTAGTAGGAATACAAACACATGTTGGATAGCCAAAAATCTTAAAATTGCTGACATCTAGTTTGATACCAAACCAAGTTTCATGTATTGTATAATCTTGTAGTGTTGAAATGAAAATTATGTTTTGAACAAAACAAATTGTAGCCATTGCTTCACCTTAAAAGCTATTAGATAATTTTGCATGGTTCAACATAGATCACAAACCTTCAACTAAAGATATATTTTTCCATTCTGCCACCCCATTCTACTCTGGAATGTAGGGTATTGTAAATTGCCAAAAGATTCCATTTGTTTCATAAAATTGTTGAAATTTTTTATTAACAAAAATTCACCACCATTAACTATTTGAAGAATTTTTATTCTTTTTTTAGTTTGATTTTCCACCATGGCGCAAAATATTTGGAAATTTTCAAAAACTTTGGATTTATATTCACAAAATATATTGTGGTGAACCTAAAGTAATCGTCAATAAAAGTAACAAAATATTTAGTTCCACCAAGAGTTGCAATTTCATTGTTCTGCAAACATCTGAATGGATGAGCTCCAAAATTGATTGTCCTTTTCCACCACCATGGGTAAGAAATTTCATTCGTTGTTGCTTTCCATACAAGCAACTTTGACAAAATGGTAATGTGGAGATAAAATCATTTATTCCATTAACCATTTTTTTGGTCTTCATCAACTTCAATGTTTGCGGATTACAATGGCCCAATCTTAAATACCATTTCATTGTGTTTTCATCACACCCATCTTTTGTTTGTGTAAAATTCAAAGTAGGGTCTTTAATTGTGATTCCTTTACCATTGGGGTACAAGGATCCTTCTTTCATGCATTCAATATGAATGTGCATTTGGGACAATTGTTGTGAAGTGAGTACACATTCATCTTTTGTGAATTCAAACTTGGTAGAAGTGATATTTAATCCTTGTAGAATTATTTCACACTACTATAACAACATATTTGCACTACAATATGCACACATTCACAATTTCTACTTTGATTCTAAACACACTTGACTTTACGGTTCATTAAAACACCATATTCATGGTTATTTCATATAACCAAAATTTGCACTTCATAATACAATGCCGAAAAATCCAAAGACAAAATTACAATTCATTTCATCATATTTTGATACTACAACAAATTCACACGATAATATGAACATAGAAACCCATGTAGAACTTTGTACTTCTTTATTTTACTAAAAATGCATAAGAATTACTACAAAATCCCATGTTTTGTTGAAATGAAATCAAAACAGTAAATAAAATTTGTGGTATATCCAAAACAAAATTTGTGGTTTTCTACTACAAAGTACCTACAACTCCTCTTATTCTTCCCAAAACTATGTGTCTAATCCTTCCCTCATTCATCCCATAACTCCTCATATTGGGCAATCCCAAGTCACATCATCATGATTCCAAAAACAACAAAAATTCAAATTCAAACTAACAATGTTCCATGATCAGTCCCTATCCAAATGCCTTGTTCATCCAAACCATGTACTCATCCTCCCTTTAACATTACCCCCTCTCTACTGTGGATTCTGTCCCCAAAATCATTGGAAAATGACAGATTATGAAATGATTATATTCTGCAATGTTTTAAACATCTATCTCTTCCACTACAATCTCTATAGCTTCGACTTGTTCAGCAACCAATGGTTCTATACCCACCTTTGGCTCTACAGTTTTGACCTCCTCCATCAACTCAATTTGTGGTTTTATTTCAAGGGTTTATTTTGGATACCTCTTTTTATGTTGTTGGAATAGATTCCACTTACTCTTGTTCTTGAATTATATGTGGTTATTTCTCTTTTTGGCCCCCTCTTCTGAAGTCTTGTGGTTTTTTTGTTTGTACTTCCTCCTCCTAAGTTGTTTATCCTCTAAGGTTCTATTGTTCTTCAATCTACACTTCTTCCTCTTGAGTTGTTCCACTGGGCCCTACTTCAACCTCCCCATCCTTGTTCGATGCCTCTGTACTTATTGGATTACCACAAACAAAATCTAGAAATATCTTTTGATAAATGTCAAACTTCTACCTCAAAATTCTTTCATAAGCTTTATGTTAAACTAAATTTTTTTCTAACTCCTTTGTAAAATATTCCTCTACAACCTCCCATCATTCCTCATCTTCTACCTCAGAATCCTTCATCTTGTTTTTTTTCTTCATCAAGGTATAATACTATAGCATTTTTTCATAATCCTCTAACCTTTTTTTAACACCAGCTAGGTCCATATTCTTCCCCTATTCTTATGTAATCTCCAACTGTGCTTGTAGGCGTTACAAATTTATTTGATATTCCTTCTTTTCCTCCATCAACTTCTCTCTTTTTGCCTTTGCTATATTTCTTTTAAGCTCTTCAGATTGCAACATAGATGCATCCTTCATATTTACCAATTCCAAATTTTTAGAACATTCTCCTGCTCCTTCTTTTCCTTAGTCAGTGCTTTCACCTAACTACCCAAAGCCTCTTGTTGTTGCTTATGAAAAAACAATGCTTCTATTCGATTTCTTTCTATTGTGTCCCATATTTTAGCATTTTGCCTTAAATCCTACAATTCTTCATCTTGTGACTTCAACCTTGTTATGCTACCTTTGAGCTCCTCATTCTCATCTTGTAGTTAATGAACACTTTAATCTTCTGCTCAGTCCTTGCCCTATTCTTTTTCCAGATTTCCACATTATGCGTATACCCTTTCTAGAAGTCTTTCTTTTTATTTAATTCCTCATGTAGTATTGCCTTCTCCTTCTCCCCTGTGGCCAATCTATTATTTAGATTGATCACCTCCGAATTGAAATTCCCCATATTCAGACTTACAATTACCATAGTTTGAAATAATTCAACTACCTTTTGTGGCTACATTACTTTTGTAGTGACCTCCTCCATAGACTTTGATGTACTTGTTTATGTCGTAGGATTTTAGATCCTTTTGTAGACGATCCCATCTTTTGCACCAATTTGCTCCCCAACTTAAATTCAAATGGAAATCCCTCTACATATCTTGGTCTACTAACTGGTACTTGTAGTTCTAATGGTCTGAACCCTACAAAAGAAGGCTTTGTCTCCATTCTCTCTGTGTGTAATCTAGTAGCTTGTAAACCTTCCTGTGTTTACTATTGTTGCTGCTACAAATGTTGTTATAAATGCTCAAAATGATGTGAATTTTTAGTGTTATCCATCCAATCTTCATATACATCCCCATCAAAGTGTAGATGTTCCTCACCCTCTAGAAACCTTGTGTCATGTTTCCTTTTAATTTCTTGCCTCTGCTCCTTCAACTATCTTTCCTATGGAGATGTCATGTGTCGTACTTCCTACTTCTGCTCCTTAAATTGTCCCTCATGTGGAGATGTCATCTATGGTACCTATGTAGTCTATCTGGTTGCATGTACCATTATTGGCACTGCTTGTACTAGTGATGGCATTGTAGATGTTCCATTCTTCCCCTCATCATTTTATGTGCCCTTGTTGTTGTGCTTTCATGTTCCTTCTTCATTCTCAAACCTGAGGCTCCTCCTTCCTCAACTATGTTCTTCCTCTTAAGAGCACTTCTTGGTGAGTCTATTACGGCCTTTTTTTTGTTTTCCAATGTTGTCTGCATCTCCTCCTTAATTCTTTTAACCTTGGTCAGTGGTTTATGTGGATTTTCCTTTTGATGCACAAGCAAATACTAAAAGATTTTTGCCAATACTAAGGCAAATTGACAAGTATCTTTCTTATCCCCTTTATTATCCTTGACATACTTATACCACCAAATCTAATTCACTACATAGACTATTGAATATAATTTGTGCCCAATGTACCTTCTGCCCCTTTTCTGCTTTCACTAATGTAATAACATTCTTATTGCAAAAATACTATACCTTCTACTTCTGATAAACAACAAATATAATTTTAAGATATCTGACAGAGTATGGCAAACCCAAACACTTTGCATTCCACTAATCTATAGAAGAATTTGTAGGTGTAAATCTATAACTCTATAATGCCTGAACTGTTAATGACTTACTAACCTACCTTTTAGGATCTTTTACATACCCTTCTGCACATATTCCAAAGACATATACAATCAGTTGTTCACTAATGACATACACCTTATCCTTATGCCTAAAGTAAATATCTACGCCCTTGATCAATAATTTGCGTTTTTTTCATTTTTGAACTTCCCACCCATCGCATTCATTTTTTCATTTGCCCATGATCTTTTAATTAATGTCTGATTCTCAAAACTAATACAACCCATCACTACCATTTATTGTGTCCCTTGTACAACCACATGGAGGCACTTCGCATCATCATTATCAATGAACGCCTCAAATTTCATCTTCCAATAAGTCCACATCCCTAATCTCCCTACACTAACTATACTAAGTCCACCTTGTTCACCGTATATGCCTTTGCTGATTGAACTCACGTGTTGATTATAATAATACATTTGATAACTATATTGTTTCTTTTGTTGACTTAGTAACCAAATTAGATGTTTGTGGGAATACTCCTGATGACTGGATGAATACATATGTTGATTCAACCAATACCCCTAACAATTCATTATTAGATCTCTACTTCCCAAATCCTTCACTTTTGCAATTATTACTCATAGATTCATTAGTCATATGTAGTTCCACAATCAATATTATGTTGATTGCAAGATATTCCATCTGTTCATCATCTTTATTATTCCATATCTATGGTTTCTATATGTCATAGTCTTCATCTTCCACTTCCGTATCAAAATTCTCCGCCTAAAATCCACCTATATTCTGTTCCTAATACATTAACATATGTTGCTTTTGTTTTTGAACTTCAAATTCCATGTATTTGTGAGGTCTGAGCTTATTCATATTGACCAGCACAAGGTTAGTCTCAAACTTCTCAATTGTCACTAATAACACAATGTTATTTAGCAATACATACTATATTTTATACGGTCCAAACTTTTTTTTAGTAAACTTCCCTAGGTGTGATTTATTTCCCTTTGGAAACCACAAAACATAATCACCAAAATTGAACTGCTTTTCTAGATTCATTTGTTGACTCCATAATGCTCTATTCCACTATTGAATACATGTAGTTTCTGTAGCTTGCATTCTATCCTCTTGCAACTTCTCCCACTCTATAATTTTGTTAGTTAAAACTTTCACTGAAGCATTATTTCTCTCATTTCCACCAACAATTAGCATTATGTACTATGTAGGCATCAATGGATGTAATCCATACATTAATTGATATGGTGTATACCTTGTTGCTACTTTGTATACAAATCCATATGTAAATAACACTATGGATAGATGTTCATCCTAATTTGTTCTATTCTCATTAACTAACTTTGTCAACAATGTCCCAAGTACTTTGTTAGTAGATTCAACTTGCCCATTCCCTTGAAGATAATAGGTTGTGGAACTCACGTGTTTCAACAGAAAATGATCTATTAAATACTTGAAGGCGTCATTAATGAAATGAACTCCTTGATCTATGATTATAGTCAAAGGACATCCAAACCTAGTTAATATGCATTCATATAAATTTTTTACTATAATTGCCATAGTATAATTTCTCAATGCTCTTGCTTCCACCCACTTGGTAACATAATATGTGGCTATAGTAATATATTTGTTTCATGTATATCTTCTTGTTGGCTTAATTGGCCCCACAAAATCAAGTCCCCATTTCATAAATGGTTCCTTTAGAAGACTTATAACCAGCTTTGCAAGACTTTGAGTTGTTAATCCTCCTATTCTTTGACATGCATTGACACAAGATCTGTAGTAATCATGCACATCTCTATACATAGTTGGCCACCAATATCTAGCATCCAATATCTTCCTTTGTTTTATTCAGTTGCAAAATGCCCTCCTGATGGTCCTTCATGCAGTTCTCTCATCACCATTTGTGATTTTGTTGTTGTTAAGCATTGGTGCAATTTGTTGTTTCGGTCCATTTTGTACAATTCACCATTCTTTAGTGTGAAAGGTTTTACTCTCCTAACCAATATTTGTTTTTGTTATACATATAATGTGCCGTCAATATGTCATGTTCTTAAAAATTCCTTCATATCTTTCAACCACTTAAGCTCTATGTAAAACAAACTTGCATATGTGGTTTGATCAGGCACACCTATGGGTTCTATAATATCTAGTAATCTTGACAATGCATTTACAAGTACATGAGTTCTACCTGGCTTATACATTACCATGAAATCATATTTTAGGAACAATAACAACCATCTAGCTATTTTCCCTAAAACCTGTGGTTTGTTGACCAAATAGACCAATGCCATATGATCCATATAAAAAAAAAAACTTATTGCCCAGCAAGTAATGTCTGAACTTGTGCAAAGCAAAAACCATTGCTAAAACCTTTCTTTCTATTGTGTTATAATTATGTTATGCTTTGTTAAAAAGCCTAGAAGCATACACTACTAGTTGATGACTCTTCCTTATTACATTCTTAGACAACATAGTCCCCATAGTTAATAAGGATTAATTTATATGACCATGAAACTCCACCTACCAATTTGGTGATATCAATATCGATGCTTCAATATATTTATGTTTGATCAATTCCCAAGCCTTCTAATAATCCTTTGTCCAAAGAAAAGCCTCTATCTTTTTGGTTAGTTTAGTGATAGGTGCCATAATAGTAGCAATTTTTTTGATAAATCATCTATAAAACTATGCCATCCCATTGAATACTTGAATTTGTTGTGGTCTTAGGTGGTGGCATGTTTACTATTGCTCGTATTTTCTTTGGATTTGGTAGTTTCCCTTCTTTGAAAACAATGAAACCCAATATCATCCCTAAAAATACCATAAATGCACACTTGTTTGGGTTCAGACTAATGCCATATTTTCTGCACTTTTAAAAACATAATCTAAGCTTTTGCATATGACTCTCCATGTCACTATACATTATAGAATCATCTAGAAATATCTTCATAAAATTGTCCAAATATTTTATAAATGTTTTGGTAACAACTTTCTAATATGTTGGAGGTCCATTATTAATTCCAAATGGCATCACCTTCCATATAAAAGCCCCCCAATCTGTAACAAATGCAATTTTGTATTTATCCTTTGGAGCTATAAAGATTTGATGATATCCTGAATATTTATCTAAGAAAGAATATGCTTCATACCCTACTATTGTGTTCAACATTTCATTTGTGAAAGGTAATGGGTATGGATATTTCTTTGTGATTATATTTAGTTTTTTGAAATCTATACAGATTCTTAACTTGTCATTTTTTGTGGGTATTACTACTATGGGTGATAACCATGTAGCCTCCTCTACAGATTGAATGAATCCAATTGCTAACAACTTATCTATATTTTGTTTGACCCCTATAGCATAGTTTGGATTTAAGATGTACCTGGCCTGATGTGTCGGTGGTATAGTAGTGTCCAACTCAATTATGTGTTGTGCCAGCTCTAGTGGAATCCCTTTTAGATCTTTGTATGTCCATGCAAAAACATCATTGAATTCCTTCAACAGCCGTTCCACTTCCCAGCACCTTACCTATTTCCAACTGTGCATTAATCTTCACCATATGTGGTTTCACATTAGTTCCTAAATGAACTTCATCAATTGTTGATCTTCGATTAATGTCCATCTAGCTATCTACAATTCTTGTGCTTTGATTTTTGTTAGAGTTTCATCCATTGCAACACTATTTAATTAATGATTATATTACGTTTCCGAATACACCTTATCCTTCAAAGCTACTTTTGGTTCATATCTATTACCAGCTATTTTCTTCTTTGTGCTTTGTACTCCAAATTCCTACTTTGAAATACTAGTTTTCATTTCTATATCCATGATATCCACGTATGTGGTTTTCACATATTGAATTATTTCAAGTAAACTTATTGTTCTTATTGAGAACAATTTTGGCTCTATAGCAAATATGATATCTTCTTCCTCATATGTGATACCATTTTGATGATCATAGCATAATAACATTTTTAGTTTTCTTACTTCACCTCCCAAATGTTTGGTGATTATAATTGTTCGAATTGTCCCATTCCCTTGTATGGTAACAATGTTACTCCCCCAGTCATGTGCCACTTTAACATCTTTCAACCATGGTTTCCCTAACAACGTGGAATAATTAGAATCTACCACACTATTTTGAAATACAATAAACATAGTTATGTAAGGAATGCCATGAACATATATCTTTAAATCTCTAATCAACCCCACTGGTTTTGTGGTTGTTTGATCTACCATCCTCAGATTATATGGTACAAGTTTAGGCTTTGGAAGCCCCAACCTCAATTTCAATTGTTTTGTGATAATATTAACTCCAAAATGTCCATCCAACAACACATCCTCTATTGTATTCTTCCTAATATATACTTGGATAATTGCCATATGATTATCTGTTGCTATAGTAATTGTTCTTACTTTTGATATTGAAGAACCAATTTGTTTATTTGTGGTTGCTCTACTATCATTCTAAATTTTCTTTGGTTTTAGCTTCTACCACATATATCTCTATAACTCGAAAGCTATTTTAAGCAATTGTCCTAACTTCAAATTATAACTTGTTTCTAGCACCTACTTACCAATGTCTAGAAAAATCTCTTATACTGTGATCAATTTCTCTTTTGAATTCACTACCTCTTGAGATTTTTGTGCTTCCACAAGAATAATATTTGGCATACTTGGTCAAGTTTTGTTCCATGCCTCCATGGATGTGGATGGCCCTTTTGGTTAGGTCTGTGTCTTTTGAATCCGTTGAATTAACTCCACCATTGACTACTTCAATCGTTCTTCTTTCTCCCAATCAGCAACATTATTTGTTCTCCTTAGCTTTCTATCTTTGAACACATGTTCTTTAGTTGGTTTACTTTTGGTTGTGACATTAACAACCACCACATTCACATTTGTAGTGATTGTTTGTGTTTCAACAACAAGTTGAACTTCTACTATTACCATAGATTTTCTATGAAACATCTTTTGCATTTCCGCAAACTTTGGACAATTTGCCATTTTATGTCCATTCAAACCACAAATGTGGCATGCGTATAAAGATGTCTTCTATGGTTTTTAACTTGGTTGTGCTACCTTTTGGTTGCCATTGTGGTCTGCTCTTTCTTCTTTCTACATGTCTTCACATTGTGATTCGTCATCCCACAATTTGTACAATATTTGTCAGTCTTCCCTATATTACTCTGTGTTTTTGCTGGTGTTGCATGTTTGGTACTTTGTGGTACTAAAAGTGCACTCCTTGCCTGTGTAGTAGTCATGCCTTCTTCACACAACATTGTTACCTCCTTATGTTATTGTACCGTTGATTATTTCATCCCTGTAGTCATAATTATGAAGTATGATTACAACCTACTCTAAACACAATAATCAGAAAATTATATGTGGTTGGTACTTGTAAACCATGAACCAACTTATGAATTTGCTCATAGTAAACCTCCACCCTCTCAATCTCCTTTTGCTTCATGTTCTTTAACTACATGTATATTTGCTCATCATTCTAAATCTTCCGATGACATTTGCAAAATGCTTGTGTAAACTCCAAAACAATATAATCAAGGAGTTTTGACATGTAATTACGACACCAATTTGATGTTATATCTCTTAGCATATAGTTAAACACATTGATGATATACTTTTTAGAAGTTTCTACATTTTCTTTTATTATAGAATTAAACATTCTAACATGAACATCTGATCAACATCTTTTTTGAAGTCAAGATACTTAAGAGCTACCCTATTTGGCCTAACAGAATGGCCATCTTTATGATCAAGAATTTGTGCAGTTATAATAGATGGTTCTTGATATCCTTTTCTTGGATTTGTTGCATCTGCATTTTTACACCGTCTAGTAGCCATTGAGTTCATCGGTGGTCGATCTGTAATTTTATTCACATGAGTAGTTATTATTAGATTAGTAAACATTATCTGGGGTGTCCTGACAACTCTAATAGTTGTTATTGATAGTGCGAAACTCCGACTCAGATTCCTTCTTGTTGAGACCCCACTTGATCCACTATCCAAAATTATTGTAGATCCAATCAGTATTCCACATTTGATAAGATTTGTGCTAAGTGTAACCACTATTTCCACTCTTATGGTTATTATGATAACATTATGTGATTTAGTAACTTCTATTTTAGTAGGTTGTTTCCAAATTTCAACAACTGTTGCTTTTGATACTTTTTGTGAAGTTAAGTTGATTTGAGTGTGATGATGCCCCATTCTGTGGTTACCCGTTAGTATTTTATGTGGTGCAGAAT
>Ga0209611_10001998_pt1 | contig 35697 bp, 33 predicted proteins | sample S1TSphgellanicum_3_FD_187693 | JGI IMG/M metagenome (GOLD analysis project Ga0209611, IMG submission 187693) | Host-associated microbial communities from peat moss isolated from Minnesota, USA - S1T2_Fc - Sphagnum magellanicum MG (SPAdes) (version 2) | ecosystem: Host-associated > Plants > Peat...
CCGATCCGGCGGAATCATCCGCGGCATTGGTGTCTGTGAGTCGTAGTTGGTTCATGGATGGCTTTAAGTGCTGAACTGCTCAGGACGGTGCCGGATTGGTCAGAACGAGGGCGTAAGAGTCGCCCCGCTCAAGTTGAAGATGGCGAAGAGAGCGCCCATGATGGCGGCGGCCCCGGCGATGATGATGCCGGCGACGATGCCCATCTTGCCGTCTGCGTCGCCCTTGCTGATGGCGTTCGCGCCGGACCAGATTTTGACGACGCCCCAAAAGAATCCGAACATGAAGAGGATTCCCAAGGCCGTGCTAAAGCCCTGCTGAAGAGTCGAGGTGCTGGCGGTCTGCGCGAAAACGGGAGTTAAACCGACGAGTGATTTGCTCGTGAGAGCAACCAGTGAAGGAAGTGAATTTGTCATGGCCAGATTAAGCCATGACTCGGGATTTCTCCGTTAAGGAGCGGTGGGAGAATTCAGTTCGATAATCAAGGAAAGTGAGCGAATTGGATTTTAGGTTTTGGAAACGGGCCCTTTGGCGCCGTACAGTCCGCCCATTATGAATACTTTTTCGTCAGATTTTCTCACCAAGCTCCGTCACCTGGAGACTCACCTTAAAGCCAATATAAAAGGACAGGATCATGTTCTTCCTCGCATTTGCTCGGTGCTCCAGCGAGGAGAATTGAACCTGGCTCACCCAAATCGCCCGAAAGGCTCGTTCCTTTTCGTTGGTCCGACTGGCGTTGGTAAAACCGAAATCACCATCGCCTTCACAGAATACCTCTGCGGCACGGATCATCTCCATCGTTTCGATATGTCGGAATTCCAGAATCAATCTTCGGTGGGCTTGCTGTTGGGCAATTCCTCAACTGATACGGGGATGCTCGGACGTGCTCTCGACAAAAAATCTCACGGCACGCTGCTTTTTGACGAGATGGAAAAGGCTCACCCCCTCGTGCTGGATTTGTTCCTGCAAATTCTCGATGCGGGCCGGATCACCTTGACCAACGGCGAAACACGGAACCTGAACAATTACTACATCGTGTTTACCTCAAACATTGGTGCGGGGGAAGCGTTGCGGATGGAAAGTTCGGCCTTCGCCACAATTGAACGCACTGTCCTGCGACACGTAGATCAGGCGCTTCGTCCCGAATTGGTGGCTCGCATCAATGAAAAGCTGGTCTTCAATCGGCTGCCGTACGGGATTCAGCGGGAAATCTGCGAACTCATGATTGAACGTGAAGTGGATCGTCTGGCTCGCTTGGGACATAGCTTAAGGGTGGACAGCAATACCGTTGAATCTCTTGTGCGGCTCGGCTTCCATCGCACACTTGGCGCGCGTCCCATGCGTAACGTGGTGGATCGGTTTTTCCAAGAGAAAGCAGTATGCCACATCTTAAGTCGAACTTGGGTTTAACCGCTAAAGAGTATGACGATGCTATTCGTTGGGTCAGAGGTCCTGCCGGTCGTCGTGTTGACTGGCGTGGCCCGCGCAATCGCGTCCGATTCTGATTATGATCGTGCCGGTATTTGGCAGGCAGAGGATCGCGGTATAGCCATCGGCTCCGACAAGAACTCTTGTAAGCGCAAATCGGCCTATGTCGTGATTCCAACGCTTCGTTGAGGGTCTCACGCACTCGAAGATCTTATTATTTGCCTCATCAAATAGATGAGCTAGCAGCCTCTTGGCAGGGTTGGACGGAGCGGCAACCAATCGTTGCTCCATCCACTAGTGTGCCAGGCAGTAGTAAATTGGTAGGAGCTTCCCCCGTCATGGACGCCAGAGCTAACGATTCGGCGGCCATTCTGCCAGCCTCGAAGAAGTCAAAGTTGACGGTTGAAAGGCTTTTTTGTGTCCAAAAGGGAAACGGAGAGCCATGAAAACTGGCAACGCTTATATTTTCAGGGACTTGGATTTCCGTCTGTGAGGATACGAACCGAGCAAACGCTGCAGCGATACCGTCATCGGCGGCGATAACCGCAGTAATTCCTGGCTTGCGACGGGTGAGTTCGGTAAAGAGCTTTTCGGTCGATCCATCGTCCATGGGAATCATGAATTCCACTAGTTCCTCTGGGCCCTTACCAACCGATTCAAGCGCCTCAAGAATCCCCGCCTTTTTGAGTTCGTCGAGACTGGCTTCGAATCCTCCAAGAAATGCAATCCTCTCATGCCCGGAAATGAGCAGTCTTTCCGCCACCGTTCGCGCGGAAAGGACCTGGCCGAAGTCGATGTGGCTTCCAGGAAGATTGCTCTCCCAAGCCAAGAGGACTGGCAGTTTTAGGTATTGAAGAATTTCAACATCCTGACGAGCAAGGCCGGCGGGGATTACGAAAACGCCTCCTAGGTCCTTGACCACTTCCGACGTCCATTCCTGAGGAGACTCGTGAAGGAGAAGCACGTTTAAATGAGCTGCTGCTGCCCCGAATTGGAATCCTCGGATCAGTTCCGAGATGGGCCACTGTCTTTGGTCGGGAAGTGTTTTTAACAGGATTCCGAGTGGCCGACGAACTCGCTTGGCTCGCCCGAAAGCAAACGTTCCTTTACCGTGCCTACGAAAGATCAAGCCTCGAGCTTCGAGATCACCCAAGGCCAGGCGTACCGTCACACGACTGATTTTGAAACGGCGACAAAGCTCATGTTCGCTCGCAATAGCAGAGATGCCTTCTGAATCCTGAGCGAGAATTTCCTCCGCCAGTGTCCGCCCAGTTCGAGCTCGCGCTGTCTCTTGCCGAGAAATTGCCACGAACTAAACTATCTGCTGCTCAGTCCTGCTCTCAAGGTAAATCAGTGCGTGGAAGGGTTTTCAGAATTACATTTCGTATACCTTACCGGCGGGGCAGCCTGTTCCGAGAAGCCTTCGCATATGTTTGAACTAGTCGTAACTCCATAACTAGCAAGGGAGTTTTGTCGTTATCCTTCATGGCAAGGATACCATCTACTGCATCGTTGATAACCTGCGCATTGGAGCGTCGAAGTAGCTTGGACAAGCGCTGAATCTTTGCTCGCGTGGAAGGGAGAATCTCAACTGTGGTACCTCGCGATCGCTCTTTCTCGATAAGCTTTTTTACCGCTCGAGATATATTCGGCTTTCCGCCCTCCCGGCACGAAAGCGATCCGAGAAATGCCTTGTCGGCTTCCGGCAAACGCACGCGTAGGTGCGCATGCACGATTTTGTCTGCCATGCTGGATTTCTAGGCGAAAGGCAGCGGTATTAAAAGCTTTCGAAACTCGACCAGTCCCTTGAATCATCAAGTCATAGAGTGCGACCATTCCAGTCGGCCTCCGAAAGTTCCGAAAAGCCAACGAGGTTCCATCCGATTAAGCCCCGTAACGTTAAGTACAGCTCCCACAAGAGGATCATTTGCGATGTGCGCAAACAATTGGTTTAAATAGGATTCCTCGACCTCGAAGGTCAGGCTGTCTCGACCGTTGAACCGGGCGGTGGAAAGTCCCACGTTCTCTGGGAGCCTCTTGTCAAAACTTAGCATCAGGAGGGCCAGTGCCGGCGAAGCCTTTAAGTCATCCTGACCCTCGCCTGCAATGATTTTGAGTCCCCACGAGCGCATCAATTTGATATCCAAGGTGGGAGCTAAATAACGACTGGGATCCGTGTTGAGCAGATTTTCGACAACCTCGATCCTGTCAGGAACGCCGGCAAAAGAGGCTTTAATCATCCCGGTCGCTTCGGAGGTTGAAGCTGACAAGATGCCTCCGGAGGTGGGCTTGTAATTCCGATCCATCCGAACAACTGCATAATCCCTGCCGTAGGCTGAAAGACCTTCGTAAACCATCGAAAGGTCGCCCGACGCGATTGAGCCTGCGCGTCCAGCTAATGCCTCATTCGTCGCATGGGAAATGCGACCACCACGTACGCGCAATGAACCTTTGCCGCCATCGAATCTAGCTCCTTCGCGATGAACGATCCGGCCGGAACCGTCTACAAGCATCCAGGAAGCACTCACTGTCTTCCGCGCGGCTGCGATAAGAATCTCACGTTGCGCTGCTAGTTCTTGGCGGAACATGCACTCGAGAAGGTGGGTCACCATCATGGCGTAATCTGAGAGGATCCCGCTAGCCTCATTGGTCCGAGCCAGCAGACATCCGTAAAGTTGCTTCCCGGCAACGAGAGGAAGCCCGATGCAAAATTCCGAGCCCACAAGCCAGCCTCGGCTCGATAAGCCCGCAAAGCCGTCCGGGACAAACAGCATGTCACCGGTCATCATTTGAAGGACCGTGTCGGCGGGAAGGGAAATTTCGTGAGGCTGATCGAACTCGAACTCTCGAGAGACGGCTGTACGAAACGCTCCCCGGTTCGTGTCGTTGGAAAGAATGAGGGCGCCAGATTCGGAGTCTGCCAACTGAAGGAATCCATCGAGCATTAGTTCGTAGGCCAGAACTGGACGGGATAACCTCTCGTTGATCGAGATGAAATGCTCCAACATCTGTTTCTGCTTCGACCGAGTGGGGGCTTGCTGGATGGGAACGAAGGGCTGCAAGGCCTCGTGTCGAATCATCTCAGCCAGTTTTTGCTGCTCCATTCTGACATCGAAAACCCCCGCGAAACCATTGACCGGAACTTTGTCAGCAAGTTTGTCCTGATAGTGAACGAGAAACACTTTCACGCCTTCCGAAGCGTGGGAGAGTCTCTCCGCGATTTCCATCGATTCGTCTGCTGCACCGACGACGGCAATCGTTGCGCCTCGCCTTTTGATCGCCTGTTCAAGTTCATCGACTCGGCAGGTGGAAACCGCAACGCTCCCGCCTATTTGTTTCTCAAGCTGGGTCTGATATCGCTTCGGCAAGGCGGACATCATGCATAAAGGACGAAATGGAACGGTGTTAAGAAAGCCCATAAAGTTAGTTCTTGGTTGCAGTTATCGAAGGCCGGGGCGGCCAACGCTTCAGAATAATCGAGCAATTTGATCCGCCGACCCCGTGAGCGTTGAGAAGTACCACCTCGGGCTTTGAATGCAGGGGTTCTCCAGTGACAATATCGAGATTAATCCCTGCTAACGGGACTTCGTGGTTGGCTGTGGGAGGGATCACGCCCTCCGCCAGGGACAGCGCCGCTGCGGTGACCTGAAGAGGACCAGCCCCCGCCAGTGGATTGCCGATGACACCTTTGATGGAGGTGACGGGGATATCTCTGAGGTGTGAGGTGAAAACCTTCTCCAAGGCGACGGCTTCCGCTCGATCCAGGACTGGATGTCCTGGGCCCCAGGCAAAGATTGCGTCAATGTTGTCCACCTCCATGTTAGCGGCATCTAGTGACCGTCTCATCGATTCGACATAGCCGCTGCCAGGGGCAGAGGAATCCAGATCATTGGAATTAGCATAACCGATTATTTCACACAAAGGATGTCTTTGTGCCGCGAGCGCAGCACTGGCTTCCTCCACGAAGATCAAGCCGGCAGCTTCACTAAGCACGCCGCTATCGGCGAAGGCATCGAAAGGACGGCTCGACTTTTCTGGCAAGCGACGTCGACGAGAGGCCAAGCCACAACGGACAAATTCCGCCAAGGGGCTCGGGCCTAGGGGAGCGTCCGCCCCGCCCGCCACAACGAGATTGGTCGTACCGTGAAGCACGTCCCGAGCAGCCAGTCCGATGGCATCCATCCCCGCAGCACATGCGGTGGAAACCGTTTGCACTTCGCCACGACAGCCAAGGAACATGGAAAGGACTCCCACCGCAGCATGCGGTGGGGACTGACTCACCATCATGGGACAGGTCCCTTCGTAACCTTGTTTCACCCGTCGAACGCCGGATTCCGCGATCATCGTGCTGTCACTCGTTGCCAGTCCCACTCGTAGGTCGAAGCCTCCATCCGCTGGCAAGGCTTGGGCCAATTGCTGGGCTGCTTTCAGCAGAAGATGGGTATGACGAGAAAGCCTCTTGGGCTTGTATTTTGCGGGAATGAAGTCGAGCGAAAATTCAGGCACTTCTCCTCCTATTTCGCATCCCGTGGGTGCGGCATCAAATCGCGCGATCTTACGAATACCTGAGTTTCCGGCACGCACGAGTTCCCAGAACTGGTGCACATTCGCGGCTTGAGGACCAACAATTCCGGCCAGGGTTATCACGGCACGTCTTTTCATAAGGTGCTAAGAGTTGAACTGGCGCGGGTACGCCGTGGCGGTCCGCTTTGGTGGTCGGAGGTATTGGCAAAAAGACCGTCATACCGGGAAGGCGCGAAAATTCCGTGCGGGTCAAAAGCCTTCCTTAACCTGCGATGAATTTGGCGTGCGGCCTTGCTGGCCGTCCGCAAGTTGGTTCCCTGTATTATGCCCATCCGGTAGAAGCCGATACCAGCCTTCCTGAGAATGTTCAGCAATGCTCGGGCACGTTCCTGAACGATGCCCGCGTCTTTTTGGTGAAATGGAATCGAGAGAACCAGAATTGTCGTCAACGAATCTACGATGTTCACCGTGATGGCCAACGACGGCAGACTTAGCGAATCGCCCGATTGTCGAACCAGTTCCACGATCTTTTCTATCTCGACGGGGCAAGATCGCAGAGCTGGAGTAATATGGATAAGGCCAGCAGCAGTTTTTTCCGGATCAATCACGGAAAGATCGGCTCGTCCGAGCGCGGACCATTGAACGCCGGGGAGTGCCAGATTGGACGGGAATCCACAGGCAAGGTGCTGGAGTTGTTCGACCGGCGAAGGGTTGGATTTTTCCACATCCAGATTCTCCGCCCCTACGATGACTTCGAGGTCACAAGATCCGCCGAGACTTTCTCGAATGATCCTAACCGCGGCCTCGACCAACGGCCGACACCCCAGCAGCGGTAGTGCTGCTGTCCAAGCGGGAGCCCTATCCGCGAACATTCTCACCTCCTCCGTCGGCAACCAGGGAGCCATCGTTGCGATAATCCGTTCTCGATTTCCGATGTGAGGAATTCCGCCAATGCATCCATCCTGCTTCAGGTTCAGGACGCTCTGGAAAAGCTCGGCAGCCGACTTTCCTTCCTTGAGTCGAGCGATGACAACTCCTCGATCCGTGCGTCGAAGTAGCCGGATTCGGGCTGCAACGACAATTCCCCAGTTGCTTTGGCAAAACAATTGCGTGAGGTCGGACCCGAGGGATACGCCGCTCGTCCCGGCTTCCTCGCGTGCGAGTCGCGTCCACAAGACGTCCCCCGTGCCGGTCACGACCTGCAATTCGAGGAGGTCGTATTGGCGTTGCCCGTAGTAGCCAATTCCCCGTTCCAAGGCGTTGCCGAGAACGCTGGTCAACTGGCCGGCACCGGTAATGTTGAAGAACCATTTGTCGCCGTCTTTCGTCAAGGCGCGATACAAATCGGCCTGAGTTACCCCCGGTTCCAGTGTGGCGACGCCTGCCGAATCGATTTCAGCAATACGATTCATATTACTGAGGTCGACGAGCCAACAATCGTCATCTGCCGGAAGCGATGATCCAAATCCCCAGTTTTTACCGCATGAGAACGCTTGGAGTTTCACGCCGTGCTTACGGGCAGCTTTTACGATGTCAACCACGTCGCGAACGTTTCGCGGTTGTAAACGCCCCTCGACTTGCCGAGTACAACCGGACAAGTCGCTTAGGTTGCACTGGCCCTCGCTAACGAGGCCTTCGACCGCCTCACGAAAACCAAGGCGTGGTTGGATCATGATGCCTGCTTTGCGTTGGGCCGCAGCATCTCCGCGAGAACACCTTGCTTGAGGCCAAGGTAAGATTTGGTGATCTTGGCGTTGGCCTGGAAAACTTCCAATTCCTGCAAGCGAGCATGAAGCTTCGGCAAATTGTACCAAGGGACTGAGGGGAAGAGGTGGTGAGCCAGATGGTAGTTGACGTTAAAGGGAGCCAGCGTCAACCGCTCGAGCCATGTGGGATCGACGTGCCGAGTCTCGTTCAGCTCGTTCTCGGATGGGCAGATTAGATGCTCGGCCACGGAGCGCAAGCGAACCAGAGCCCCGAAGATTGTCACCATGGGCAGAACCCAAAGGAGGAAGAACCAACCCCAGCCATGAAAAACGGTCAGTAAGGCAACGGCCGTCCCTAGGAAGGTCGCGAGCCGGATGCGCTCTGCCCACGAGAGTGAGACGTGTTTCATGACGGCGGCTTGGAGGGGCGACCACAGGAAGAGCAGGATTAGAATTTTATGAGCCGCCAATCCGAGAAGATCCAATGCGAATAGCTTTGCGGTGGTAACATGATCCTTGGGCCATGCCCAGTCGTCATCCATGTGCATGCCAACCCAATCAGGGTCTTGGTCCGTATTGGTATGCTGATGGTGCAGTAGGTGACGCCGACGGTAGACGTCAGTACAGACACCGACCGGAAAAGCGCAAAACATGTCCGAGAGAAAATCATTCCAGGGCCGGTTGGTCGAAAGCCGGTAATGGACCCCCTCGTGGACCAGGCCGAGAAAGGCGTGCTGCCGACTCGCCACGATCAATCCAAGTAAAAGGTAGGTTGGCACCCAAGCCATCCACGTCAGGTGGGGCGACACCACGATGAAACTTCCAAGGCACATCGCCAAAACGAGCCATTGCCGGGCGACAGAAAAAACGGCTTTTGTTTCGGACACCTCGGAAAGCCGTCGGATATCCCCAGCCAATTCGCGCATGGGCAAGAGGCGTGCGGCGCTGCGATCGCGAGTTCCAAGGAAGTGTTCCACATCGAGGGTTTCACGACGAACCACTTCGAGTTTGACGGGCAAATTCGGTGCCGTAGTAACGGATGAGTTGATCATGCGGATACGGAATACGTTCCAGATTCGTTTTCGTCATGGCTAAAACTCACACGAAGTCTTGGCCAAATTGGGTCGCCAATGGTCAAATAGGACGCACCTTGTAATACATTTTTAATACATCCAAACTTGCGGCAGCCGTGGAAAAGCCGATGACGCTAACGCAGTGGGCCAGCCAGATGGGGATCTCCTATCGTACGGCGTGGCGAATGGTCCGGGACAATAAACTCCCTGCTCATTGCCGCGCCATTCGCTTCCAGACGGGAACCATTCGAATTCTGGAGGAGCAATCTCGCACGAGGGACGAAGCGTCCTACCGGGCGGTGATCTACGCGCGAATCAATTCGCGTCAGGACTTAGCGGACCTGGATGAACAAATATTACAGTGCCGCCTCTTTTGCCGGGGCCGAGGTTGGGAAGTGGAGCGAGTAGTCCGCGAACTGGCTCCCGGTTTTGGGCCCAAGAGAAAGAAACTTCACTCGTTACTTGTCGCTCCGCCCAAACGACTGGTGGTGGCCAGGCCATCTGTCCTGTCCCGCTTCGATACCACCGTGACGGAAATATTGCTCAAAAACCTCGGCTGCGCGCTGTCCATTGTGGATCGCGACCGGGAACAGGAAGGACATGGTGGTGCTTTGGAGGACCTAACCGACGCCATTTCCTCGACCTGCCATCTGCATTATGGGGTCAAACGTGGCCGCGCCTTAGTCGAGGACCTGAATCGTCTCGTTGCCGGTCGCCGGAGAAAAGGTTGAATTCGTCGCACGACTGAGGATACTGGCTAGCTGCGCGCGCGACTTCAGCTTCATTTTCTTATAGACTTGGGCCATTTGCACCTTAACCGTTCCCTTGCTCTTACGAAGCACTTGGGCAATCTCCTCATTGCTCAGCCCCTTGGCTGCTTCGACCGCAACTTTCCGTTCGCTTCGGCTGAGGACCGAAAGATAGGTGGATGGTAGTTTCGGCGGTGCCGAGGGTTGATCCAGATGGAATTCGATCATGAATCGACCGCGACTTAGCGTCAGGGATTTGGACGGAATGAAATAGATTTTTGCAACCAAGCCACGAATTCGAGGATGCTCGACCGTCTCCAGGGCTACGGCGCGCAGTGGCCCTGGTCTGGCCAACTTGGCCGATTCGATGCGTGGTTTGAGCCGGGAGAGCGTTTCGAGAAGGTCCTTTGGGACGGTAATGCGGGAAGGCAGACCTTTAAGAGCCAGCATGGAAAGGCCCTTTCGCCATACATTACTAAGCTCGACTGCTGACGCGGTAAAATGACTGGGCGTCATGTCCCATTTGACGAAGCAGGTCGAAGTAGGCAGCGACCATATGAAGTTTGATACCGAATCTTCTTCGAGCCTTTCCTCCTTGGCGATGGCCAGCCTCTGCACCATTGCTTCGAAATGAATTTGCCATTTGGCGAGCTGAGCCATTTCATCGTCGGATAAGTCGCCTTGGCGGGCGTTTCGGAAAACGGTAAGCGTCGCCAACCACTGATCGCCGTGCCAAGCCACAAGTGAAGCGCCATACTCCAAATTTGCTGGGGTCATCACCTCCCGGTAGAAGAGCGACCTTTTCAAGATGGATTGCGGCGTGTGATCTGAATGCCGCACCGTTTTAACGGAAGGGCCTACCGGGCTGCGGCGAAGCCAGATATCGTACTTGTTCGTGTCCCGGATGTAGGCGTCGCAGTAGACCTTGTACTTCTGCTCCGAACAGAGCGAGGGCAGCTCGAACTTGATGGGCAAGAAGGCGATGAAAAGCAGCTCGTGGGGAATTCGCGCACTGACGAGATCAAACATCACTTTCCCCATTCGCGATGGGTTCGTCGCTCCGTGCAATCGGGCCAGTGCTTCGTGTTCCGCGGTATCGGTCATTGCTGCTGACAGTAACATTTTTCGACACAGATGTCTTAAAAATATGCCCAACGGCATATGGGCGCTTTGCCGACATTTCTTAACAATGTGGTCCATCGAAGGGATTAGGCCATGAGAGATGACAAGGCAGAAATCGCAGCCAGGTATCACATCGTGGAGTTGCTTTATCGCGGCGACCTTGATGGAGCCGAACTGTCACTCGAGAGTTCCTGCCAAGACCAAACCATCTCGCCAGATACGGTCGCCTTTTATCGGTTTCTTCTCGTGCAGGCCCGAAATTACCATCAGTCCGGTCAAAAAACTGTCGGCGAAGTCCAACCTGCCGCTGAGGCGCAGGGAAAAACAGATGCCCAGATATCATGATCACTAGCGTCCGAGACCCCGTCGAATTTCTCGGAGATCAGAAAGACCGGGCGGCCCTGCAGGAATGGTATGAAACGCTGAACCAGAGCGCGGTCAAAACGTCAGTCCAGACGGTCAAATGCCGCGAATTTCGACCTTACAACTGCGGGAATTTTCGTCTCATCGTCCTTTGCAATCATCCCTTTGGGGATCTAAGCAGCGAGCTCGATAAGGCGCGAAACGTCGGGGATCACCTCAAATCGGATCGCACCCTCAGTACTCTGATTTCCTCCTTTACCCAGTGGGTGGAAAGTCATCATGTGCCCACGGAAACCATGTTGGACAAGCGTCGTGCGTTCATCGACTGGTGGCCAAAGGAAATGTTGCACTACGTCGCGCATGATCTGTCTCCGGAGGCCCAAGCCCACGTCGAGATGAGCAACCACATTTTGGAATGTCTTGATCTCGTTCGACTCGCCACCGTCTCGGGACCGGAATTCTTGGGTCTTTGGATAGACTCCAATGAGCCCTATTTCGCCGCTGGCCGTCTATTCTATGGCACATTCAAATGGGTCGACGAGGTTCCGATTATGGGGAACAACCATACGGCTCGAATGCAACTGCGAGAGCACGTAAGCGAGTTCGCGCGGGAATTCGTAGGGCTCGCCCGCCTCGCACTTTTGGCTGGGGCGGAGTCTCCGCTTCTGGATCGCACCATTTTCATACTCCGGAAGTTTAAAATTCAGTTCTCCGCGGAAATCCCCGCTTGGCTAGCGTTGGCACAGGAACTCTTGGAAGGCTCCGAGCACATTCCGACCCATGCGGCCATCGCTATTCCAACTGAATACGAGAGGTTAGATTGCGTCTGCGACGGCCTTCGCACGAATCTAGCCAAAGCAGCCGAGGGTTTGGAACACGAGATTCCCGCGCTGATCAACGCTCTTCTTCCCACTCTGACTGTGCCTATTTCTATTTCGGGTGAAGGTAAATGTCGCTCACCTCAAGACTTCTCGTTTTGATCAGCAAAGCGAAACTTACCTTGGAAATGAAAGTCGCTTAGTCATGGATCGTAGGGCTAAAGCATTAAAGGTTACTCCAATATCCTGTTGGATAGCGGCCTATAAGCCACCGCATGGTTCAGTTCGGGGGAGGAATTTGCGCCTCCTGCTCCATCCATTTCACCACGAGGTCATGGTGGGGCTCATGGTGGGCGCCTGGGATAACCTCAACGGAAAAGTTGTTAAACCCCTTCGATTGGAGCAAGTCAACAACCTGTTTGTTTTGGGCCATGACGGTGGGAGAATCTTCCGAACCATAGATCACATGAATCGGTTTGTCAGCCCACCCGGAGGTGTTGAAATCATAGTATTGATCCCCGGCAAAGTTGCCGCTCTGCAGAAACAGGCCTCTGAAAAAATCGGGACGAGTCGCCCCTAGATACCACACGGCGAAGCCGCCTCCGCTAAAGCCCGTCATATAGACGTTGCTCTTATCGTACTGCAAATTGTTTTCCATCCAGTGCAGGCAATCCTTGAAGTAGGGCACATCTTCGGGAACGTGGATGGAACTAACGGCCGAGAGAAAGGTCGGGCAAACAATGGTGAAGTTGTGTTGCTTGGCAAGATCGAGCCATCCTTTGATTTCCGCGGGGCCTGAACCGCCATTGCCGTGAGCCGCCACCAGGAGCGGTCGATCGGCAATGCCGTTGGCTGGGTAAACGGCCATTTCGTTGACGGATCTCCTATCGCCAATAGTGATGATAGCTACGCCATTTGGTTGTATCTGCAGTTGATCGTCTGCCCGCAAGACGGGACTGACGACAAGTAGGGTGAAAAGAACGAACTGGCCAATGATTTTCATGGAGATGGAGTTACACCCATATAAGCGTCAACGACTTTGGGCATGTTTGTTTTGTTGGCGAGGTCGTAAGCGGCTGCCAGCGAAGAGCACCGAAGAAAGGCTTCGGACGGTATGCTAAAGTCAATGATGCGAACCGCCCTCACGTTGCCTTGAGAAGGATGGACCTGACGCAATTGACCGGCAATCCACCCAAGGATTTTGGGGACCTGTTTCGACTGCGCATCTTCCATTTCGTTCATCAACGGCTGAAAACGGGTTCTATCACCGAGAGGAGTGGGGGCAAAAAGCAATTTTTCGTTGACCTGATGCCAGCCGGTCTGATCCTCTTCCTCGATATAGAAGATACGCCAGCGGCTGGGCGCACTTTCAAAGATGCCTGTGACTCGAAAAAGAGAGGCGATCCAGGCAGGGTACAACGGGTAGCTGCTTTTCATGAGTCCCACCCAACCAACGGGCACGATCCACAGGAGGATAAACGCGAGGGGAATAAAGGGTCTTAGCATTTGGGTAAGTTTGGACAGTGACGAGGAATTTTGCGACTTAGTCGGAAGCGCCCGAGCGATAGCAGCCTAGGAAGGCTGCAGCCACGCAGACAAGACTTTGAACCATGAGGACCGTCAGGCATAGGGGCCAGCTATCGAGGGAAAAGGAACCGGTATAGGCGACGAGATCGTAGAGGCGGGTCTCTTTGAGCGTTTGCAGGTAGCCTGACCAGCTCCAGTAGGCGGCGATGAAGGGCCGCGTGACAGTGGCCAGCCAATCCGGCAAAGCAAGAACCGCGCCGGAGAGCGGCAACTGAAAGCCGACGACATAGAGCGCAATGAGAGAAGCCTGCTCTGCCGTCCTCGACCACGCAGAAATGGCCAAGCTCAAGGAAGTCAACGAGAGGTTAACCAGACCGAGAATCGCCAATTGTGAGGCGAAGCTTCCCGGCAAATGGCAGACTTCCTTAACGAGAACTGTCATCCAAAGGGATTGAGCCAGGACCAGGAGGGAAAGGAAAAAGACCTTGCTGCAAAGATAGGCCGAGGTGCTTAACCCCGAGAGTTTTTCCTTTTCGAAAATGCCCCGTTCCGCCGCGATTTCTCTCGCCGCGTTATTGGCCCCCATGAGGGCCAGGAGAATCACCTGAAACATGGCGAGGCCGGAGACCAATCGTCCGACCCGGCCGACCTGGTTTGAGTAATCGAGGCTTTCCTTAAACATATGGGCTGGGTTGGTATCCAAACTGAGGCTCATGTTGGCAATCTCGGGAAGACCCTTCAGGGCAAACAGCACGACGATGCCGGGAAAGACAAAGAGAAGAAGAAATTGAAGAAAAATCTGAGCCCTGGTGCGAACGAAGACGCGGAAGCGGCGGCGAGTCAGGCAGACGAATTGAGCGAACCATCGGCTGGGGCCTTTTCGCGTCTCCAATCTTGCCACTTGCGAAACTTCCCAATTGTCGAGCGAGCGTTTCGGCAAGAGCATGAACTCCTGCCAGGAAGACCGCCATTGCTCCGGCGTCGCCTCAGTCAGCCGCTCAAAGATGTCAGCCGGATCGTCCGTCTGGAAATAGACAGCCATCTCCACGAAAGTGCCTTGAAAGGCCAATTCGCCCCCGACCAGAACGACAATCGAGTCGTAGCAATGGAGGTGTTTGAGTTCATGAGTAACGTGAAGCACAATTTTCTTCTTCTCCCGGGCTAGATTGCGCAAGAGCAGCGTGATTTCCGAGGAGGATTTCGGGTCCAGTCCGCTCGTGACTTCGTCGGCCAGGATAATCGCGGGTTCGCTGACCAGTTCCATGGCCAGGGCGAGCCTTCGTTTTTGACCGCCGGAAAGCGCGCGCGCGCCCCGTTGGAGAAGCCCGGTCAGCCCGGTCAGTTCGACCACATCCGCCACCCGGTTCCGAATGAATGAGTCTCCCCTTTGCCCCAGTCGAAGCACGGCGGCGTCGGTCAAAATTTCGCTAACGGTCAATTCCTCGTGAAAAATGCCGAATTGCGGTATATAGGCCAGCATCTCCGGCTCGATGTCATACTCGGGGCTAATCGCGCGGTTGAGCCAGTTTATTTCGCCCTCGGCATGACGCGCAATGCCGGCAATGGCTTTCAGAAAGGTGCTCTTGCCACAGCCGGACGGGCCAATAATCGCAACCAGATCGCCGAATTTGGCGCGAAAATTGATCCCGTTAAGAATGGCCCCCTTTTCGCGGTCACCATTGGCAAAAACACTTAGATTGCTGGTTCTCAACATGAAATCGGAGAAGGCGGGAAAACGGGATTTTATGGAATCTTCAAAAATCCTGCTATCTTTCCTGCTATCTTTCGAGGCGATGGGGCTGGGAGCCATAAGGAGTTCATTGCGATGCATATGTTTGATAGATTAGGCAAGATTTACGGCAGGCTTAATCTCGCCCTCATGCCGGTAAAGCCTTGGGATTATTTCGTAAAAGCATTCTCATTGGTCTTTCTCGCCTACTGGCTGCATTTAAGCCGGAACCTCAACGATTGGCTCGGGACTGACGGCTTTCATATGTCCTCGGCAGCCGCTCTGGTCTTTAAACCTCTGCCGTCCCCCTGGCCCTGGGTTTTGTGGTGGATGGTATTGGTTGGGGGAGTCCTGTTGCTTGCGCGACGAACCGTACCCTTGGGTTGTTTGCTGGCGGGCAGCGGATTTTTTTATGCCACCATCTGCGATCCGGCCAGTAGGGGAGCGGTTAATATGCATTTTCTGTTTGGGTTGGCGGTGATTTTCTGGAGTACCAGTTTGCGAAGAGATATTGACGTTACGATGTCAGCGTGGCCGGCCTATTTAATCCGACTTTATCTCGTGGTGGTCTATTTCGGGTCGGGATGGAGAAAGACCATCTATGGTAACTGGCTCAACGATCCTCATGCCCTGATTCATAGCATGACCGGCTTTTTTGCGACCGGACTTACCCGATCGCTTTATCCTGTCACACCGCTGCCCATTTGGACCGCAGCCCAATACGTGACGGTCGCCTTCGAGCTTAGCGCGCCTCTGCTGCTGCTACATCCCTCCTTCCGAAAAGCAGGCGCGGTTATAGGATGTCTGCTTCATATTGGTATTGCCCTGCTCATGAAAGACCTTTTCTATTTCAGCTTGCAAATGCTCACGTTTTACATCCCCGTGTTGACGCCTACTTCCTGGCCAGCCGCCGTACGATCCAGGAGTGACCACCAGGCTGCGATGTAGGCTTCACACAGCGGAATGTCTTTGGTCGTCACGACCGGGTGAGCCGCGCTAAACTCTCTCCATTCATCGAAATACGGATCACCGTAAAATTCGCCTCGGCAATAGGTCACTCCGGCAAACTCCTTGAGCCAGTCACCGGGTTCAATCCGACAATTGATAAGAAGCAGTTTCGAGTTTGGATCAGGCGCTAGCATCGCTTTCCATTTATCGAAAGTTGCTACATCTTCCCCCGAGACGACGTAGCAATGACATTTTTTCAAGTAGGCCGCGGCCATTGGGTCGGGTTTGGCCACAATAACAACCGAGCCCTCGTTTAACCTTGGTCCCGGCCATTCTTTGCGAATTTCTTGCCCATAAAAGTTTCCGAGCACGTTTTTATCCGGACCAAGAATGGCAACCGTCGGATCACCCTTCCCAATCAGAACGATATTTCCGCTATCGGATGCATGAATCGGCAGGGCCGAAGACGTTATGTCCGAAATAATGAACGGCATCAGGACGAGTATGAAAGAAGCAAGGGCGGCCCGGAGCCAACAACGCCGGGAGGGTAAAGCCTCCTGTTTCCATCTCAAAATAAGGGCGACAACCAACCAGAGGCTCGGCAGCGGCCAGTTCCACCATTTTCCCGCCGCGTTGTAAAAGAGAGCTATCAAAAAGGCTGTCCATGCGGCCGCGCCCCACGGGGAGAAGGTAAATTTGGAACTCGGAACCAGTAAAGTAAAAGCGGCCAGCCAAAAAAACAAATATAGCCAGCGGAACCGCCATCCTCCCTCGACCATCCAGGTGAGATGCGAGCTAAGCAGGTGCCGGAGTTGAACGGCTTCACCCACCGGCTCAAACCATTGCGCATAGGCTTCGGCGGATTGGCCCTGTCCCCAGCCGTTCGGGGCGGCAGCCAGCATGGCTGGCACCCTGGACCAGACTTCCAACCGGCGTCCGGCGGACGCTTCGGGCGACAGGTCAATGGTTCCAAGGCGGAAGCCCTTGGGGAAGGCCGTCAGACCCGCCGTCGTTCCCAGCAAGAGGATGAGCCCCATAGCAAACCACGGCTTCCAACTCTTCGGCCACGCGCCCAGTCGCCAGGATAAGTACGCCCACGCGAGGCATCCCCCGATGAGAGCCAATACTCCCCCTCGTGATCCCGTTCCCACCAGAAGCGTGATAAGCAGCATCTCCACTGGACCGACCAGCCAAATCCAGCGTTTCGACCATTGGAGCAGCACTGGCAGCGACAAAGCGAGTACGACCAGGAATGTGGCCACATCATTAGGGTTTAAGCCCAATACCGTGAATCGAGTTTGCTCTAGAGCCATAGTGTACCTCGCGATTTCCGGAAACTTAACGATCAGGGATGAAAATAGCCCCAGGATTGGGCGATTTCCTTATTGGGTAAGCCGACCCGTTGCGATTCGGGAAGAACATCTTCCACCGCAGGATAAACGTCCCCGTTGAGCATATCGCCGAAGTAGGGAGGTTTGCGAAACGCGGTCAGGAGCGAGTCATCCAGGACAAAGGGCTGTTCATCATCATCGAAAGTAGCAGCCAGCGAGTTGGCGTTACCTTGAAGCTGTTGGCTCTTGAGCTTTAGGACGTATTCAAAAAATTTAAGCCCTAATTCTTCCTCTTCGGGAAACACTTCATGTGCTTTGCCGGGATAGATGCGCAGGAGAATAGGATAATTGAGGGCCTGCGCTTTCTGATAAAAAGCTTTGGCTGCGTTGCTTCCGTATTCCAACTCACCCGTCGTGAGCAACCACAAGCAATGCGAGGCCTCAGGCGCGGGCTCGGCATAACTGCTATTGATATGAATATGGATGGCCAGAAATCGTTCCGGGCACCGCATCACAATCCGGTGCGCCCACTGGGCACCTCGGGAATAGCCATAAATCAAGTATCCGCTTTGGGGAAGATGATAGTCGTGGCACAGCTTATCCATGGCAATTTTCCAGGTTCGATACGACTGCTCCATCGCATCGCCGGGGTCATTTTGGGCGTTGGGATCAACATTAAAGCTTTCCGAAGTCGAATACATGGTGGCCGTGGTCCACGTGACGATGGCCAGCTTGTGCTGGTCGGCAAAGGCGAAGTTAAGGTCACTGGAGGAGGGGCGTTTGACCCAGGCTTCAACCGAAGCCTTTTCGGATAAATGGGTGACATCGGCAAAAACGCCGTCCACCGTCTCTCCAGGCGATACCCCTTTGGGATACCGAACATAGAATGTTATATACGGCAAATCGGGATTGTCGTTTCGTTCGTCTAGAGTGATTAGTTTATGACCGTCTTCAGAAACAAGAGGAGGAGAGCCCTTGTCATCGTCGGCCGTGAGCAGACCCGCCGTACAGCAAGAAAAAGCAACTATTGCCAGCGCAGCCGAACAGGGAGTTTTCATTGGTTTATGTGGTACGGAGGCGGAACGCTCAATTGCTTTGATCGACGGCTACTTTATTGTTTTGGCCCCTCGAGCCTAGGTTGAGGTCCGGCATCAGTTCCTTGGCGACCTTCCCGATTCCCCCCTGGGCCAGCTTGCTCGGGGGATACTCGTTGTAGGCTTGAAGGTAGAGGGCGAGACTGGAGCCCAAATCGCCGGTCTTCTCCTCCTGCGCCGCGGTGTTGAGCAGCTCGACGAAGTCCGCGGCCTGCGTGGCATAGTTCAGCCGGGCTTCGCTTAGTTTCGTATCGTCGGGCAAATCGTGACGGTTAATCTCCAGGCACTCCCAGGCCCCCCGGTAATCTCCGATTTGAGCGTAGCGGTCGGCCTGGACCAGGCTCAGCTCGATTTCTTCCATCTTTTCCAAGACAGTTTCCAGTTGCTTGGCCCTCGCGGGATCGGTGGCGGTAGCGGCTATGTATTTGGCCTTATCGACGTAGATCTGCCGGTAGTTTTTCTGCGCCATCAGGCTGTCGAGGTCGGAGAGGGCATGTTGTTGCAGGTCGGCCTGGTTGAAGATGCCGACGGACAGTTTCTCCAAATCCGGGTTGCGGGGCCAAATATCGGCGGCGGCGGTAAGCTCCGTTTCCAATGTTTTTTCGTCGTTTTGGCTGGCCGCCGCCTTCGCCTTGGCCAGGTGCATCCGGCTAATGGTCTGGGCCGTCTGAATGGCGGCGACCGGCTTGGTGGGATTGAAATCGGTCGCCATTTTCTGCAGGTCATCGACCAGCTTTTGCGCGCCGTCGTAATCTTTGACATCGAGTGCATCCATGAGCTGATTCGATTTCTGGGTGTATTCGTAAGCCAGCACCTTTTGACTCCTGGGTAGTGTCTTGATCGCCGGCAGGTTCAATCCTGTGGCGTAAGCCTCTTGCAGCCTTTCGGTCGCACCATCGAGTTCTCCCCTCGACATCATGAAATGATAGGCATCCACGCCATCGTTTACGTTTTGGATGGCTTCGTGGGTCAAGGCACTCACCACTGAGACCGTGGGGTTGATCCCCGACGAAGTCGTCAGCATGGATTTGATTTGTTCTCCTAAGAGCAACTTCTGGTCACCATCCCCGAAAATCGCCTGATAAAATTCACAAGCAATGATGACGTGTTCAAACCGACGCTGGAAAAACATCTGCACAATCATGGTCTGAAATTGGATTTTGGCCTGAAGTTCCGAGGCCTCCAGTTTGACCGAATTGGCTTTGCTCTGGGCTTCCAGCTCGGCGAGGCGCTCTTGGTCAGGCTTAAGCCGGATTTCCCGTTCCAACTGCTGATCCTGCATCGCGGCGCGGGCCGCACCGTCGTTTCCGGTTGGGGCGGCGAATAGATCATCCTGGCTGACCGACTGCTCCATATTCCACGCCAGAGTATTCTCTTCGCTGCGAATGGATTCATTGGCTTTGGCCAGATGGGTTTGCTCACTCTGGCTCTGCCACAAAGCATAGACGGCGTCGGCGATGTCATTGCAAAGCTGGCTATCGGCCCGGTATTTGGCCGCCTCGAACAATAACTTCCAGGCTTGGTCCACATTGGCATCGGTAGCTTGGCCCGGGGTCAATAACTGCTGAATCTGCGTCAGGATCGCGTCGTAATCGGTGCTGGCTTTGTCGGTTTCTTCCGGGTCGTTGAGGTATTTCACAAATTGGCTGCGAAAGACTCGGTTGTTCTCGACCTTCCAGGTGCCGCCGTCCCATGCCACGGTTTCGCTCCTGGGGTCGAAAGTGGGCAGCAGGCTCTTGGCCTGCTCTTTGGTCTTATCGTCCACGAGAGGACCGCCATCCGCCGGAGCGGCATTGGTATTGGCGGCTGGAGGCGCGGTGGGAAGGGGCTGGGTGCCGGAGTTAGGATTTGGGGTCAGGTCTGCGGGCGCGAAAAGAGGCACTAGACCAAATGCACCGACTGCCATGGCTATGAGGCGAAGAATTTTCATAGATCAAACTTTCTGAATCTGGATGGCTTGGAGAAGGCCCTGACCGACGACAATGACTTTCAATTCAAAGTTCTGGCCTTTCTGAACATTGGTATCGCTGAGGACGCCGGGAAGAAGAATGGCCAGGTGAAAGGGCCTTCCGTCGATATCCGAAGCGAAAGAGAAGAGTCTTCCCGCCTTGTCGGACCAGCCCAGCTCATTCTCCACCCGCCCCGTCAAGGTATAGGTATTACCCCTCAAGCTGAGCGAATCATCCACATATTGCGCTACGGGCAATTCAGGTATCCCACGATAGGGATTTTCCAAAAACTGTCGCACCCCATAAATGCCGGCCCCGGTTAAAGCGATAAAAAGGCCAAGGAATATTATCCATAGCAACGGCACCGAACGATTAGCTCTTCTCAGCATGATTCTACTCCTGGTGTAAGAATTATCAGCGGCATACGAGACAGACTCATTACGATCTTCTCTAATGCGCACCTTGTGGCTGCGGTCTTAGCTTGAGACATGCCAAGTCGGAAATCGCCGGCGGCTTACCTCTCACCATGCCTCATATAGATCGGGGCGTTGCCGATGAGATGGAATAAATCCTCGCGTTTTTCGTGACAGCAAAGAAATCCAACGAACTTTTACAAGATCCACAACCCATTCTTTTGATTGATACGCGCCAGACCAAGCCGCCGCTATGAGAGGCGATTATCAGTACCGTACAACCGAAACATGCTGCCAATCAGAAGGACGCAATCACGCTCAGAAATGGGCCGTTAATGACTTGATTCATGTTCTACACGCGATTAATAATGTATAGGATGTAGTTCCGAGCGGTGAACAAAAAGCTACAGATAGGAGTCGCTTCCGCGATAACTTTATTGATAGTGATGATTATCGTTTAGGTTCTAGGAAGTCGAGTGTAACACAAAAGTGACTGATGATGGGGTTGTTGCGCATTCACCGATAAATAGTGCAGTAAAAAACTATCAATAGTTAGGAAGACATTTCACTGCTTTTTCGATTCGCAGCAGTAGTCATCAACAGCATTGTTTGTACAAGATATCTCGCAAGGTATTAACAATGCCCCTGCCACAACTCCTTAAGGCATAGATATTATATACCGTGTGAAGCTTATTGCCCGAACTGCTTAATTCAAGACACCGCCCATAGAGGCCCACAGCTTTAGTCAACGCTCGAGGATCCGAGATAGTCCTGGCGAAACCGAATCGATAACGGGCCGGTTTACCGCCTTTCCGGAGGGAAGAATAATGTCCTCAAGCCATCCGATGCGCCAACCGTAGTTATCTTCCTATTTACTTAGGATAAAGCGCATTAACTCTCGCTCCGATAATCGCGGAGACTCGCTTTTATCTTTGTCCTGTGAGGGATTCATCCCGGTCACAAACGTGACGGAGCGCCAGTTTTTGTGCTGCGAGATGTGCTGCCACCGATACGCACAATAATTCGCGTATAGAGAACCCCGCCGTTCCCCAGTACTTCTTATAAAGCTTATCAGGTTCTAGAAATAAGAACGCACAATCTCAGAGGTAAAAGCTATGCCGTATAGATACCTTTAAGGAGTTGGCATGTCTTACGCTAGGCGGAGTGGCCATATAGAAAGGATCACAACATGAATCACAATCAATCTGATAATATCATAAACGTCTGCTTCCGCAGGCTTCGCCAATCCACTTCTGTTACCGGGAAAAGAGACGCGGGGCCGGCGGTCTTGACCGCCGAGAAGGAACTTCGTTTGCTGAGCGAGAAAGCCACGCGGTCTCACTGCAATCGGGAACTCTACACTGTGACGGTCGCCCGTCTGGCACCCAACAATTCAGTGGAACATGAAAGCATTTACACGAGCTCGATCGCCGCTCAGGCCATCCGCGTCCGAGACGATATCAATCGTGATCTCCCGATTTTCGGCTCGGGACACATCGCGCATTTGATTCGTCAGGAAGTGATGCCCAGACAATGGGAGCTATGGGCACGAGTCTCGGACGGCGACACCCATTTACGCTGCCGACAAACCAATGCTCGGGCTCTCTTGGGGACCGCTAATCCCGAGGTGCGTGAGCGATTCTACCGGGGTGAGAGCTTGGCTCAGGATCAGGACATCCACCTCCAGAGCGAACGCATCCAGGTTTCCATAAATTATAATTCCACTCGATGCGTCGATGTCACCCGAGGTGGCGGCACCATTGTAACCCACCAGGTGAAGGCGTGCCCTCCAGTCGTGGGGGAGCTGGACATCAATAACTCCGGGGAACTGACGCTCGATACCCATACAGGTGCCGTGGCTAGATTCCCGATCAACGATGGCACACTACTGTTGCCGGCCAATCTGGCGAAGGCCTTTAGACTGGACGGGATCGTACTCCCCCTATGGGACTGCGGAACGGGCAAGATCAAGGTTCGGCTCACCCACTGGGAGCTGCTCACCCGCCTGAAACTGTCCGTTATGAATGGTAACGCGCATTCATTCGGCCTTCGGTCGCAATGGGCACGGTATTCCACGGATCTACTTGCCGCATAGAAAGTGAGCGGAAATATCCTTATCTCCAGGCCCTAGATTCAGTATTTAACGATACCAAGTGCAAACATCCCAACTCAATACATCGGCCTATAACTTCGTTTCGTAAACCTGGTTGTCAGCCGATAAGACCCGTCAATAAAACTATGAAAACAAGAACTAATCTCATTCTGGCTTACCTACTGGTAGTAGTTGCGCTTGTCGCGACATTTAAGCTGGCAGAAAACAATAGGGCTATAAATCATCCTGCGCGACAAGTGCAGATAGCTAGTTGCGATGATCCCAACCCCCCGACAGTTCCCGGAGAATAAACCCACCTTGTGAGTGTTCTACTATGAAACCACTATCATTCAGCCTTAACCGATGGAGAGCGCTCATTTCCGCGGCGCTTGGTAAGAACAAAATTTACCTGCCTTGGCAGAGTTTGCTCACTTATTGTTCAGGAGTAAGCAGTCGGTTGGTCGCGGACCCAAGTTATACTTTGCCGATTGGCCTGTTGGCCACTTTCTTTGCTTGGGTATCATTGTCTCTCTGCGAAGCGGCCGCTCCCATAATACCCATTTATGAAGAGGGAAATACATTTGGGAACTACCTTGATGCAAACGGCTATGTTGCGCCGATATTTCATCTTATACAGGTTCAATTTGGTGAGAGCTTTACGTTGCCTTTAAGCGTTAATTTCTCCTCTGCCATCCGCCCTCCTTCGCCGGAATTCGGCCAAGGTTGGGAATGCCCATTGTTCGACGCTAAAATTGTCGACGTCCAGCAGAACGAGAAGAAAGTGGAGACTTTAGGAGGCAAAACCCTCTTTTTGATCTACGATCCGCGCACCAATTGTTGGAAGCATTTCTATTCAAATCACTGGAGCGGGCAAGTCAAGGGGCCTGATTTCGTGCTCTCTTATGATAATGCCTGGACATTCACCTACCACAACGGGCTGATTAGTTCGCTCACATCGCCAGGCGGCCGCGTCATTCATTGGAATCGCGATGGAGAAAAGGTGGTTTCTCTTAGTGAAGAGGGTAAAGAGCCGTCGCTGGAAATGGTCTACGATAAGTTAGGTTTCGCCAAACAAATCGTGCTTGGGCCCGACCACGCGGGATTGTCTTCCGTAAACTTTAATTTTACTGCGGATCTCATCTACGCAGGCATCAGCAAAATAGAGGGTTTTCAGGGGCGCGTCATCAATCTTGACCGGACTACGGACAAAAAGCTCAACCCTATCCTCAACCTATCAGACACAAGGGGGCCTGGCGCAAAACTAATGTGGGATGCGAAGACGGGAAAAATACTCAGCGATGGCCGATATTCGTATTCGATAGCTGAGGTTTCCTCGGACCGTACCTATCCCAGGATGTCGAGGACTAGCCTCGTCGACGGGAAAACCGAAACGTTCTACTTTGACGAAAAGCACGGGACCACCGACCAGACCCTGGCCGATGGAACCATTCGCCACATCGAAATGATTGTGGCCCCTGGACCCAATTATAAGGCGATTAGGTTGGTTCAGGAGACCAGGCATGGAAAGACCGTCGACATACTCCGCCGCGCCTTCGACGATCATGGAAACACCATATTGGATTCATCCACCCTTCCTAGCGGCATACATATGGTGAAGCAATATACCTACGACAATGCGAATCGAGCGGTCTCCTATATCTTCAATGGTAAGGAGATTTGGCACAATATTTACGATCCACAAACAGGAGACTTAAGAGAACGCGACCTCATCTCACAGAATGTTAAAATAGCTTTTGACAGTCTGCCCGGCGGCGAAGTCAACGAATCCATAGAAAAAAAAGATGGCGGAATCATATCCCGTCAAACCTTGGACGAGAATGCGTGGCAAAAGCAGTGCGCCTCTCTCGAGAAATTTTACTAAACTCTGTAGGAAAGTTATATACAATGAAAAACTACGTACTAGCGGTGTCTTGCGGTCTTGTAATGGCGATGGTGGGATTTGGGCATGCTTCAGCACAAGATAATCAAGCAAATTGTACTCCTATCGCGGGAATTCCGGGACATCCCAATGACGGAAAGGATTCAAAGGGCGTCGGAGACCCCGTTGATGTGAGCTTGGGAGAAATGGTTATCAGCCGGACGTGCCTTAACCTGCCTGGACCCTCCCCGCTGATCTTCACCATGACGTATGATGGTTCACTTTTAAATGGAGGATCAAACTGGTATGACAACTGCCACCAATATTTGACGTTCGGGACAGGTGCCGCAGGATATTGGCAGGGTAACGGGGTTTGTGTACCGATTTATTTCGGGCAAGATTCTTCTGGCAATTACACCCTGCCGGGGACTTCGAAGTCGAGACCTTTTTACGTCCTCACCCGGGATAGTGTTACGGGTTACTATTTATTAACAGATAAGTTGGGTAACAAGAAGTACTTTTATCCTGACGACGGGCCAGCGTGCCTTGTCAAGTCGGTAGATCGAAATGGAAACGAACTTGATTATAATTATGAAACCTACTCGAATGGCTTTAAGGGTAATCTCCTTTCTGTGTCAGATCCCGTAAGCGGGCGCTTTCTAAGCTTTAGCTATGACCCGACAACGAACGATCTTACTTCCGTGCAAGATTCGACCGGAAGGACCGTAACGTTAACCTACACTAATGAATCTACCGATGGTGGAGTGAGTATGCTGCTAACCGGCATAACCCTGCCCGCAACAACGCTGTTTCCGTCAGGAACAACCGAGACATACGAATATGACAGCGATTTTAATCTGCGCGAGGCACTAGACGCCCAGGGCAATGCAGAGTTTGTCAACGTCTTTGGAAATCTAAGGTCCTATGAACGAGATCGGATCACGCAACAAACGGTTAATGGCAATACCTGCTCGTGGAGCTATAACGATACAAGTAACGAAGTTTCTTTTACAAACTTCAATGGCGTGGTCACGGACTATTACAACGATGCGAATCGCAATCTTCTAAAAACGATTGTGCATACCGTGGGCGATCATCCCTCGGTTGCCTCGGGTACAACTTATGAGACGGACTACTCCTACGGGACCGGTTCTGGATCGGATGGACCGGCCCCCGCTTCATTTTTTCCCAACAATTGCTATAAGACCAAGGAGGTTGATCCCAATGGCAACGGAACATCGTGGACCTACGATCAGTACGGCAACGTCCTGACTGCGACAAAATTCTTTGCCAGTGGGAGCAATGTCGATCCCAGCAAGGGTAGCCAAGTAACCACCTCCACTACGACCTATACGTATGACTCCGTCTGTAATCAGGTGGCATCAAAGACTGATCCCAACGGTAACGTCACCACTTATACTTACGACGACAGCGGTAGCAGCCCAACGGGCAACCTCTTAAGTGTTACCTTGCCCACAAGCGCGGTCGAGAAGTTCACGTATAATTCCAAAGGGCAAGTGCTGACCGATACCAAGTGCTATGGAACTTCCCAGGCAGTAGTTACCCAGAATACCTATGATCCCGTTAGTGGGTATCTAACCTCAACAGTTAACGACTTTGGCACGGGCAAGCTCAATGCAACCATTAATTATACGCACGATTCCTGGGGTAATATCGCGAGTGTTCAAAATCCCAACGGTAACACTGTGAATACTACCTATGACGCCCAGGGGCATATCATGGAAATCGATGGGGCCAATGGCGAGGTGGAGCAACGAACCTACGACTCTAACGGCAATTTGACCGTTGAGAAAAAGAAGGTAGCGTCCGGTGAGTGGGAACAAACCACGAACGTTTATAACAGCGACCAGGAACTTATCGCGACCCAGCGCTCTACCGACAGCGGTGGCGTGCTGGAAACTGATTACACCTATGACGTGGACGGCAATCGTACTTCCGTCAAAGACCCCCTGGGTCACATCACGTCCACGGCTTACGATGAGCGCGATCAGGCCTATCTGTTGACCGACGCCACTGGCAAGACGGTTCGCTACGACTTCGACGGCGACGGCAATACGACGACGATGACGGACGAATCGAGCAAGGTCACGTCTTATGCGTACGATGGATTCAACCGCCTGGAGCAAAAGACTTTCGCCGATGGCAGTACGCAATCCTGGAAGTACGATGCAGCCGGCAACACGACCTCCTACGTGACCACGGCCGGCAACACCATTACTCAGACGTTCGATTCGTTGAATCGAATGCTGACCCAAAGCTACACGTCGGCCAGCGGTCCCTCGACCATCACCAACGCTTACGATCTTTTGGGACGGGTGACCTCAACCACGGAAGGCGGAACCTCGTTGACCTATGCCTACGACGACTTGGGCCGCAATACGAGTTTTACGGACCAGGCCGGCCGAACCAGCACCTACACCTACGATTTGGATGGCAATCGGCTCAACAGTGAGTATCCTACAGGGCTGACGGTGAAAAGAAGCTACGATACCTCCGATCGCTTGACCACCCTTCGGGACGGATCTAACAATACGATGGCAACTGTCAGTTACGACATCGCGGACCGTGCCACGGGTTTGAGCCTGGGCAATTCGACCACGGTGAGCTATGGTTACGATTTGCTTAACCGGCTTAGTTACGTCCATAATTCCCTCGGGGGCAGTGTGACCCGCAATTACAACTATTCTTACGATGACGCCGACCGGGTCATTTCCACCACCGAGCCTCGCGGTGCCATTGGTTCCAGCTATACCGACCGCAATGAAGTCAATGGCATCACCGAGCCGTCTGGATCGCCTTTTGCCGACCAGAGCTGGATCTATGATCCCGCCTTTAATCGGGAAGCGTGGACGCTGGGAACAAAAACTACGAACTATACAGTCAATAACCTCGACCAATACACGACTGTGGGTTCCGCTGCCCCGACTTGGAATGCGGATGGAGGACTAGCCGCATTTGATGGGAAATCCTATGTGTATGATTCCTTGCGGCGCCTGACGGAAGTCGATTATACCGGCGGCAAAACCTTGTTCAGCTATGATCCAATGGGACGACGCGTCAAGAAAATTGATGAAAATTCCAGTGGAGCTGTCTTACTTACCTATCAATATCATTACGACGGCAGCGAAGTTGCCGTTGAGTATCAACCTTCGACGACTTGGACATACTATCTTGGGAACGGTATTGATCGTGTCGTCTTGCGCGACAGTGGATCGGCCAAGCAATGGTACTATAGGGACGGCCAGGGAAGCGTGTCGGCGGTGGCGGATAATTCCGGCAACGTCCTGGAACAGTATGAATACACCGCTCAAGGCTGGTTCCAAGTCGCGAACGCCAGCGGAACTGTTGAATCTGCGACTCAGATTGCTAACTACCTGATGTACACGGGACGCGAATTCGATTACGAGACGAACAATTATTTTTATCGCGCTCGTTACTATAGCCCAAAACTGGGCCGGTTCATATCCCGTGATCCGTTGTCAGGTGCGGAGTTTAGTCAGGGAACGAACCTTTATGCGTATTGCGGGAACAACTACCTAAACAGCACTGACCCCACCGGGATGTGTGATAAGCAGAAGGAAAAGATTAAGGATTTGGCCGTTAAACACTTTGAAGATGAGGGCTATCCGCATTGGCTGGCCGAATCCATGGTCGCAGCGGGCAGCTTCGCCATTGATCATCAAGCTGCACTGGAAACGACTAACAATGTTTTAATGGCGGTTCAGATGCTCGATGGCGCGGGAGAACTAGAAGAAGGTGCGAATCTAACCTTCCAATCAGAACATGCCATTGAGCACTGGGCAGAAGCAGGGGTTGATCAAGCCGAAGGTGAGCAAGCAATCGCGAATCAGGTTCAGTCGCAATTAAGCAGCGATATTCCAACCACTTTCGATGGTGCTTTTATGGGGCGCGTCGATACGCAAGGCGTCACCATGGAGTATCGGGGATTTGGTCTTCCAGGTGGCTCCGTAAATATCGGTACAGCTTATCCAGTGGTTCCTTGATATGAAAAATACTGAATTCCGTCCGCTCACGAATAAAGAATCGGTAATCTTGGAGAAACTTGCCGAAGCTAATCTTAAAGGTCGCGCTCAACTGCTGGAACAAATCCAGGCAGCGAAAGCGAAATCTTTGGATAAAAATGGCAGCATACGTCTTGAGGTGTCATCCACTTCGCTGATACCAGTCAATCAGGGGGTCTTGGTGGAAGCGCGTTATCTTGATTCCGATACGGGAAATGAATCGAGCCCCCACGTAAACATCTTGCTGCATGTGAATGAGGGCAAGATCACTATATTGGAAATTTATAAGGATGACGGCACGCCTATCAATGGAGAGATTAATCCGGATAAGTTCAAAATATTTTCACAATACGAAACGGTGAGTTGAACCACCTGTAATAGGGACAGGCAGGAACGGCTCTTGGGGGAGAACCCCGGCGGGCCTGAGGAGGAGAGAGGGCGAACCAAATGTTTTCTGCACCCAGAGCAAATGTCATCGAAAGTGACGCAGGCTTTTCGATTGAGGTGCTGGGGCGAACGGGCATGAAATACCGTGAAGGAGACCGAGCGCTTTTCGTCGATTCGGAAGTTCTCGCGCCAGGGAAAGGGATTGCGATTTTTACCAACTCGATAAAGAAGTGGGACGCGCCGAACGGTGAAGAACCAATCAGTCCTGAGAAAAAAGCGGCGATCATCAGCAACATCAAGGCGGCCATAGATTTTAAGCAGCAGCCTCTGGAAATCCTCTAAGTCATGAGCAAAACCACCGGCATCTACCGGGCGCAATATCCGGCAGGCACGAGGGTGAGGATAGCGGGCCGCGCTGATTTGGAAAACTTCCTCCAGACGTGGAAGCTGCACCATCCGCTGGAACCCGGGCAGCTCGAATACGCGGGACAGGTAGCCGAGGTTCAATCAGTCAGCTTTTACCACGGTGGCGATGAGCTGTATCAACTCCAGGGCGTGCCGGGCATCTGGCATGAGCAGTGTTTGGACACGGTGCCATAATCGCTGTTGTCACGGCCCCGAATCGCATTTGGGCTACGCCTGCGGGCGTGGGGTGGTGTGGCCGGGGCGCTAGGCGCCGCGGCAGCGGCGCAGGGATGGAACCTGCGGAGCTTAATTTTTAGCGGCAGAAGGGGCGGTAGGAATGGCCGCCGGTGGAGGCGTGGCGGGCTTGGGCGGCTTGGAGGGATCGATGCGCAGGATGGAAAAGCAATAGGGGCTGAACGAGTGCCGGATGGAGGAGGGCAGGCAATCGAAGGCCCGCAAAAACCCGTAGCATTCGAGCCAGTTGGAAAGCCAGGCACCGGGCTTGGGATAGAACCAAATGACCCAGGGGCCGACGCCGTGGATGATGCCTTGCAGGGTCAGTTCCTCGACCTGCTCGCCGTTTTGCGCCATCTGCTGCAACTGCTTTTTGTCCCAGGAAGCATCGGCGCGGCGGGCCGCTTTTAGTTCGGGGTCACCCAGGGCGACCTTCTCCCAGGGAACGGGAGTGGGCTTCCCGGCCAGGCCGCGCAGCACGAGGGAATAGGGTGCGCAGGCCAGCACATGGTGGATCAATTTGATTTTGACCGACTCCTCCGTCTCCTCGGGCGGCAGCTTGAAAACGCCCTCCTGGTAACCGCCCACGGCGTAGGCGGCGGGCAGTTCACCGTGGCGCAGCCGGTGCATGATCGTGGCCATGCTGACCAGCTCATGGACGGGTGCGAAGTGAACCACATCGACGAGGGCGGCGCGGTAAATGGCACCGAGGGAGGAGAGGTTGGCGGTGAAGTTTTCGGCGGCCTTGACGCGGAAAGCCTCGCGTTGTTCCTGGAGAAACTTCTGCTGCCGCTGGCGTCGGGTGGCGGCGGCTTCCTCGGACGCGTCATCGTGCGAATCGTGGGAAAGGGTGGGCGTGCTCATTTAGTTGACCTCCACATCAGTGTCAATCTCGGTGGACGGGGCTGAAGGCTGCGGCCCCTGGTGCGGGGTCTGCATGGCCTGGGTGAGGCGTTCGAGTTTTTTGGGATCGACGCCGAGGGCGGCGAGCTTCTCGGCCAGCGTGACGGGCACGGGCTGGAGTGGATCGGTGAGTTGGGTGGGCATGACGGGGCCTTTCGTTTGGGTTGGGGTTGGGGTGATGAAATCGGAGAGAAAACCTTCCAGGGTGGAGAGCCGAATCCTCCTCTTGCCATAGGCGAAGCTGATGACGGAGCCATCGGTGCGGCGTCTGAAATCGGAAAAATCGGGATGGCGTTGCACGAGCGACTCAAGGCCCTCCCTGGGGTCAAAGACGTGGGCCAAATCACGCGCCACATCGCGCACGGTGAGCTTCTCCGCGTGGGGATAGACCGGCAGGCTGCGGGCCTTGCCGAGGCCCTTGGCGGTGACGGCGTGGGCGGTGAACGACATCGCGGCCAGTTCCTTCACCTGGTGCGGCTTGATCTTGAGCGGGCGGCCATCGTCGCCGACATTTTGCACGAGCAAATGGAGGTGGGGCTTGCCGTTGTGATCCTGAAAGGCCGCCATCCAGCGGCGGTCGGGGGCATAGGTATTGATCCAGTCGCGGGCGACCAAGTGGAGCACCGGGAACGCCTCTTTTTTGGGCACATCGGCGGCGGCGGAAAAAATGAGATGATGGACTTCACACGCCTTGGAAGTCCCCTGACTGGCGCAGAGCAGGGCGGCGCACTCCTTGAGTTGATCCGGCTTGGGCATCACCTCGCCGAAGCCGAGATCACCGACCAACAGCAGGCCCTTGGTTGCGATATAAGGCAGCGCCAGGCGCGCCTTGCGCTGCATGGCCTTGAGCAACTTGCCGACCAGGGAAATCACTTCTTACCTCCAGAGCGGACGTTGGCAACGATGAGATGAAAATGCCTGGTGCCATCATCATGATCGTGGAACCAACTCACCGCCTCGCCCTTGAGACCGTGAGACTTTTTCCAATCGGCGACGACCTCCTGCGTGAGCACGTTGACCTGCAGGGGATGCACGCCCTTGGGGATGGAGAAAACAAAATGCCGCACGTCGCGGGCGTTGGGCTTACTCATGGGGGCGACCTCCCAGGAGAACTTCGATGCGGGCAAGGACGGCGTGGACGCGGGGGACATCGAGCGCCGCGCCCTGCATCTTGGCCGCGAGAAGCACCTGCTTGAGCGCCACGACGATCTCCTGCAAGGCCGAGGCCGCCGCCGCGAGTTGAGCCAAGTCGATGCCCATGATCGCCGCGCCGAAAACCACAGCGGTGATCTTCTTGCGCACCTTGGACGGGAAGGAGGTATAGAGTCGTCCCAGGTAGCCAGGCAGGTTGAAGCAGTAGTTGGCGGGGCGCTGGGAGCGATTACGGGTGCTGCTGTCGGTTTTGCTGTTGGAGGCCCGGTTGGAGCTGCAGCTGGGGCCTACGAAGGAGCACAACTTGGAGCAGCAGGCGGAGCTCTTGCGGGCGCCGCATTGGGTACCATAGAAGGTAATGCGGCTGATACTCCGGGTGAAGCGGTAGTTGCGGGAGCAGAGGCCGGTGTTGTCAGCGGAATCGGTGCTGGTGCTGCTGCTGGTTTAGGGCCGCTTGGTGAACTGGGAGCTGGTGCCATTACTAATGGAGCTGGTGTAATACCAGGCGTCGCTCTACCTTTTGCCGAGTCTGCAGCGACAGCACTTTCAGATGCCGGACTGACCCTTGAATCAGTACTGATAACAGGTGATGGGATCATTCTCGCAGCAGATTTAGAGGCATATGGGAAAGCTTCTGGCCTTTTAGGTGGTTGTCATAATCACTAGAGGGAGGGGGCCCACTTATTCTCAATGCGTATTCCGACCTTAAACGAATCTTTGGAAGGGTGGAAAAAAGCACGCCAATCCAAAATAAAGATCACTCTATTCTGTTTTTTTGGATTTGTTTGCGGAATAGGAGTGCACTCGGCATCGTACCTGCCGGTTCCGAGCCACTTGCAAAATATCGAGTCGATAGTAAAAGCATTTTATAAGTATTTCGGCCTTTTTCTGTCTGTCCTTTATGGTGGTGCATTAGTTTTTTTCGCGGTCTCCTTTTTCACCAATATTTGGGAAAGGCTCTGTGACGCGAAGATTAAGAAGTTTCAAGAACAAATTGCATCTTCGACTAACCAAGATGACAGCACCAATCGTTGAGACATCACTCTCCCGCATAGTAAGCGAGCTGATAAAGCGGCTTCCCGCGATTGATCGACTCGTAAAGTTTGATTGTCTCTGTTCCGTTTGTGAATAGTGTCGCCATATACCGTATGGCGGGCTGTCAACTAAACTCAATTTGGTATGTATCCGTTATGCAGTCGCTAACCACTCACCTAAGTGGTTACAATTTGAACGTTTCTGCTACGGTCTATGACCGCCGGTGATTTTTCCAAACATTGTTCCGCAGCGCCAAAGGCGCAAAACAAGTTAGCCCAGGGCAACGCCCTGGGTTTCCCGCATAAAAAAGCGCCAAGCCCTGAAGGGGCGAGACAACCTCGAAGAACGCTCAGGCCTTCTCTCGCGTCGACGCGCTCGCAATGAGGAACGCGACCACCGTCAGCGCAATCGCCACACCCGCCGACGCGCGATAAATGCCGTTGAGCCCCAGCCCCGCGCTCGCCTGCAACGGCCCCACGCCGAACGCCGCGATGCCGTAGCCCATTTGGTAAAATCCGATCAGCGCACCCGCCACCGCCGCGCGCATCGAGACCAGTTCGCCCTGGCCAAAACTGATCACCAGCGGCAATAACGCGGAGCAACCCAGCCCGGCCAGCCCGAAGGCAAAGATGGCCAGCACCGGCTGACTCGCGGGCACGCATGCGATGGCAATAAACGCGACCGCCAGCAGCGCGGGCAGCGCGCGGAAGACCACGCGCTCGGAAACCCAATGCTCGATCGCCGCGAAAAGCACGCGTCCGCCCGTCACCGTCGCCCAGAACACCGTGAGCGCGATCGAGCTCAGCGTAATCGATGCCTTGAGGGAATTCGCCATATAAACCGTCGACCAATTCCCATTCATCGTCTCGCACACGCCGTAAATCAGCGCGAACGCCGCGTAGAGCCAGAACCGCGCGGGCATTTTCACGCGGGCTGCGTTGGCAGCCGGCGCGGCTTCATCGTGCAGCGGCAAGCGCAGCGCGAACACGATGAGCAGCGCGGTGAGCACTCCCATCAGCAACGGCAATCCCCACCAAAAACCGAGCCCGACGAAGATCGTCGCAAAAATCGGCGCGAGCGCCGTGCCGAGACCCAGCAGCGCGTTCAGCGTCAGAATCGATTGGTCCACCTTCTGCGGAAAAAACGCCGCGGTGAACGTATTCAGCGACGGCACGACAAAACCGAAGCCCACGCCCAGGCACGCCGTCGCCGCCAACAACGCGAAGTAGGCCAACGGTGTGCCAATCGCGAACTGGCTGCAAAACAACAGTGCCATCGAGATGAAATCCGCCGCCAGCCCGAGCAGCAGCACGCGCTTGCCGCCGATCTTGCGCGTCAATCCCGCGCCGAGCAGCGACGCGAGGATCGCCGTGATCGCCTGCGGCACGAACATCCCGCCGTACTCGGTGTTCGAGAGATGAAAGTGCGCCGCGCTCGTGAAAATCGAACTCACCGCCGGGAACGCGACCAGGACGATGCCCTGCACCACGGCCCCGGCATAGACGGCGCCGATCTCGCTCCGCGTCGCCATGGCCGTGCGCTATTTCAGCCGCTCGAGCAGGTGATCGCCCACGCGGATGGCGTTGGCCATCGCGGTCAGCGCCGGGTTCACCGCGCCGATGCTCGGCATGAAGCTCGTGTCGACCACGTAAAGATTGTCGAGCTCGTGCGCCTTGCAGTTCGCGTCGAGCACCGAGGTCTTCGGGTCGGTGCCGAACCGGCACGTGCCCGACTGGTGCGCCACGCCCGCGACGCCCACGTCGTTCTTCAGGTAGAGGCTGCGCGGGATGAGAAAGTGCTGCATTCCGAGCGAGCCGAGCATCGACTTGAGTTGCGCGTAAAGGCGGTTGCTCGGCTCCTGGTTCGTGCCCGTATAGCTCAGCGTGATCTGCCCGTTCTGGTCGACCGTCACGCGATTGTCCGGCGAGGGGAGGTCTTCCGTCATCAGCCAGAAATCGACCGCGTGGTCGGCGAGTTTTTCCAGCACAAAGTCCGGCGCGAGCATCGTCTCGATCGGTTTTTCGCCGCGGAACATCGGCGCCTGCGATTTGCCCACCATCTGAATGCTGCCGACGGGAAAATCGAAGTCCTTCATGCCAAAATAAAAATCATTTATCCCGAGCGTTTTTTGGTACTGGGTATGATTCGGCTCGTTCGATATCGCCAGCACCGCCTGGCTCGTGTGGAACATGTAGTTGCGCCCGACTTGGTCCGAGCCATTCGCCAGCCCGTTCGGATGCTTCTCGTTCGCCGACATCAGCAGCAGCTTCGCCGAGTTCGCCGCGCCGGCCGCCACCATCACAAGGCTGCCGCGCACGGTCACGGTTTCGCCGTTGACCTCGACGACCACCTCGCTCACCGCCGTGCCCGCCGCGTTCGTGTTGAGCCGCGTCACCTTCGCGTTGATCACCAGCTCCACGTTCGGATGCGCCAGCGCCGGCCGCACGCCCAGCACCTCCGCGTCCGACTTCGCATGCACCACGCACGGGAATCCGTCGCAGTCCTTGCACCGCACGCACGTGCTGAACGGCATGTTCGCCTCGTTCAGCATGATGCCGCACGGCGTGTGGAACGGATGAAAACCCGCGCGCGCGAGGTCATCCGCCAGCTTCTGGATGCGCGGCTCATGCGACACGGCGGGGAAAGGATACGGCGCGCTCCGCGGCGGCTCGGTCGGGTCCTCACCGGCCGCGCCGTGCACCTCGTACATCGTCTCCGCCTTCGTATAGTAGGGCTCGAAGTCGGCATAGCTCAGCGGCCACCCCGGCGAGATGCCGTCGAAGTGCGCGTAGCTT